>PVMK01188551.1_pt1 | contig 10029 bp, 11 predicted proteins | sample 1853481 | NCBI WGS metagenome assembly PVMK01 (sample SAMN08533507, study PRJNA380276) | Marine sediment metagenome, whole genome shotgun sequencing project.
AGCTATCATTGGTAAAACTTTCACCGTATCAGGGACAACGCTTTACACTCGTTTTGGAGACTGGTTTGGCTGGCTAATGGTGGTCGGGGTAGTGACAATGGTTGGAACTGTAATGTTTCGCAGGCTAAGAGATAATCATAAGGTATGGCAATTTTTTTCAGTTCGTCCTGCCCACATCTTGGGGGCACGTCTCGGTTTGTATAGAAAAAGACGCTGATCCAATAACTCTTGGCTTGAAAGTAAAAGCTCTTTTTACTGATGATATAGTTGATGCTTAGGTTCGCATCTCGCTTTGAGTGAAAAGATACGCAATTAATTGTAACGCTGTGTATAATTAGAAAAGAGCTTCTTTTAAGTTTTCAATTCCGATTCTATCAACAAAACGAGCCATACGCTCTCGCTTTTTGGCTTTGTCTTGGTACTGTTGCAAACATCGTTTGGTTAAATCAATGACGTCATCCCTTGACAAATCTTCTTTCAAAACGTCACCAATGCGCGGACGTCTTGCGGAACTCCCCCCAATGATGAACGTCCATCCACTCAATTATTTTAACTACTCCTTAGGACCAGGCCAAAAATGCGGATTCCACGCCACTTCCCATAAATGCCCATCGGGATCGGAAAAGTAGCCGGAATACCCTCCCCAAAATACGTCCTGTGCCGGCTTAACCAGAGTGGCACCAGCTTCAACAGCTTGATTCAGTGCTTGATCAACTTGTTCTTTGCTTGAGACCGCATGAGCCAGTGTTACCCCTCGAAACCCATCTCCTTGAGAATCAACTGTTGCATCTTCGGCGAGAGCATCCCAGGGATATAGTGCCAGCCATGAACCCTTTAATTCGAAAAATGCGACATTACCTTCAAATGCTTTTCTGGGTAGTCCAAGTCCTTCCTCGTAAAAACTGATTGCCCGTTCTAAATCCTGGACACCCAGCGTAATCATATTTATCCTTGGTTTCATTCTAACTCCCTTCTCCCATATTTTTTATGATGCTCAATAAGAGACGGATTTTGTCTATGTGACCAGCCATATCATTGAGAATGAGAACAAACTAGTTTTGATAGATGATTTTTCCAATTATACTTTTTACTCGCATCATGTCAACGCCGGTAGGCTGACTCCGCCACCACAATCAGGCCGGTGCGTTGTCGTGTGCTGCCCGGTTTGTGGGCAGTATCTCTCACACCCAGCAGCATCTAAAGCAAAATTGGCTGCCCTTGACAAAAAGGGAATGATGTTTTAGATTAATAATTAGAATTCTAACTATTGTTGTCTGTTGGTCAAAGGAGTGAGAATTTTGGTCCAAGAAGAGAATATTTTAGGTCAACCGCTGGTGATAGCGAGAATGACAATCGTTTCTCTGACGTGGAAGCGCTATCTTCAAAGAGTCCTTGTTCCTTATGATATCACTTTGAAACAAGCATATGTTCTCAGAGAACTCGTGAGCAGGGATTTCCTGTATCCTGCTCAATTAGCCAACATGTTGTTTTGTGATCGCCCAACGGCAACAGTAATCGTAAGGAATATGGAACGACAGGGTTGGGTGGCACGAGAGAAAGACGCCCAGAACCGAAAGTATGTGCGCCTAAGGATCACTGAAGCTGGCAAAGAAAAGCTCGCTGAGCTTGCGCAATCCCTGGTCTCTGAAACTTTGTTTGATCCCCTTGCGTGCTTTAGCGAAGAGGAAGTGAAAGAACTCGAAAGGCTGTTTGGTAAGCTTAGCAAGCATTTTAAAAAGATTGGTCCAGAAATCACATGACCTTAACGAACCGGAACCAAATTGCAATGTTTGTGAATATGGAATTGCTTTATCCTATTTCTGAAACGTTCTATATTCAAAGGTATTGAGTGTGACAGCAGAGGGCAATTTTATATGTTTGCATTACACATTTGAAGGAAGAAATAATTTAAGGAAAACATGAAGGCAATAGTTATTGAGGAACCTGGTGGTCCTGAGGTTCTGAAGATTAAGAATATACCTCGCCCTTCTTCACGCCCCGGCTGGGTGCTGATTAATGTCATGGCATTCGGGTTAAACCGATCCGAAATGTATACCCGTCAGGGACATTCTCCCAATGTGCGCTTTCCGCGAGTGTTAGGAATTGAATGTGTGGGGGTTGTAGTAGAGGCATCTGGGGGACAATTTCAGAAAGGTCAAAAGGTTGCGGCCATCATGGGAGGAATGGGGCGTGATTTTGATGGAGGATACGCCGAATATACCTGTGTCCCGGAAAGATGCATTTACCCCTTGGAGACAGACCTGGATTGGGCCGTGTTAGGCGCCATCCCGGAAATGTTTCAAACTGCCTGGGGGGCGTTACACCCGGCGCTTGAGGTACAACCGGGACAAACGCTTTTGATTCGTGGGGGAACCTCCTCGGTTGGCATGTGCGCCACCCAACTGGCGAAACGGTTTGGTTTAACCGTGATTGCAACAACGCGGAATCAGACCAAGATTGAGACTTTGAAAAATAATGGCGTGGATCACGTGGTGATAGACAAGGGAGTCATTGTCGATTCCGTGCGCAAATTATTTCCTGATGGGGTCGATCGTGTCCTTGAGTTGGTGGGAACCGTCACCTTGTTGGATTCATTACAGTGCACGGCCCCTGGAGGGATTGTGTGCATGGCCGGGATTCTGGGTAACGAATGGGTGATAAAAGAATTTGAACCATTCACCATGATTCCGATTAACGTTAAGTTAACCATTGGTGGCGGAACCCCGGATTTAGGCGTGGTAGAGTTGCAAAAATATATCAATGATGTCGCCAGCGGCCAGGCGAAGATCAAGATAGACCGTATTTTTCAATTTCACCAAATTGTGGAAGCCCACCAATATATGGAAGAAAATCGTGCTTCAGGAAAACTTGTTGTTTTGGTTGACTAAAGTTCAACCTCAAGAGAGCCAAAGATTCTCAAATCAAATAAGCAAAAGACAAAACTTAATCCAACGGACAATAAGAACGAGCTTTAAATTGAAGATTACAAACCAAAATAAAACAATTTTTGTATTAGGCCCTCTTGTGTCTACATAGCCATCCCTATACCTTTTAGTTGATTGCATCTGCGATTCTTCACTTTTTGAATCGTGAAAAAACGAGGACTTCTATCCGCAGTGTCCAGATGTAATCGTCATGATTTGATCTTACAGTTATCAACTTATAGCCGACATCTTGCAAAAATACGGTATGCCACCGCCAGGTCTGCTGCTGTAGAGATCATCGTTTTCCTTTAACCTTCATGATTGACAGCTTGCCTACCCTGCCATAAAGTTTCATAAGAGTTATAACAAGTGGATTGTACGAAAAATATGGAGGAAAACGACCGATGAAAAAATTCGATGCAATAATCATAGGTACCGGTCAGGCCGGACCCTCCCTGTCAGCAAGGTTGGCCGGCGCGGGAATGAAGGTGGCCGTTATCGAGCGTAAGTTGTTCGGCGGCACATGCGTCAATACGGGCTGTATCCCCACCAAAACGCTGGTGGCCAGCGCCCGCGCTGCTCACATGGCCAGGCGTGCGGCTGATTTCGGGGTGATGATCGACGGTACCGTTACTGTGGATATGAAAAAGGTCAAAGAGCGCAAAGATGACGTTGCGGGCCGATCCAATCATGAGATACCGGATTGGATGAAAAAAATATCCAACTTGACCGTATTCAAGGGGCATGCACGTTTTGAAGGCCCCCACACCGTCAGCATGGGCGGTGAAATTCTGGAAGCGGACAAAATATTTATCAATGTCGGTGCCCGGGCATTTGTCCCGCCCATGCCGGGTCTTGATCGCGTCGATTATTTAACCAATTCCAGCATGATGCAGGTGGATTATTTGCCGGAACATCTGATCATCATTGGTGGAAGCTATATCGGCCTCGAATTTGGTCAAATGTACCGGCGGTTCGGCAGTCAGGTGACTATTGTTGAAAAGGGGTCACGCCTAATTGCACGCGATGACGAAGATGTCTCTGAAACGGTTAAAGAAATTTTGGAAAACGAGGGGATCAACATTCGACTCAATGCCGAGTGTATGGCCGCAGAAAAAGATAGAGATAAAGTTCGGGTTAAGCTGGATTGCGATAAAGGCAATAAGGCTGTGACCGGTTCACACTTGCTGCTGGCGGTCGGACGCATTCCTAATACCGATGACCTGGGCCTGGATGAAGCCGGCGTTGATATGGATGAGCGCGGCTATATCCGGGTGGATGATCAACTTCGCACGAATGTGCCCGACATATGGGCACTGGGTGACTGCAATGGAAAGGGTGCCTTTACCCACACATCCTATAACGACTTTGAGATCGTTGCAGCAAATTTACTGGACGATGATCCCCGTCGGGCAAGCGACCGCATTCTTTGCTACAGTCTGTATATCGATCCACCACTGGGACGTGCTGGGATGACAGAAGCGCAGGTAAGGCAGTCGGGTCGCAGGGCACTGATTGGCAAGAGACCCATGGCAAATATTGGCCGCGCCATTGAAAAAAGCGAAACGCAGGGATTTATGAAAATCCTGGTGGATGCTGATAGCAAGGAAATTCTGGGTGCGGCAATTTTAGGCGTTGGTGGTGACGAGGCCATCCATTCTATTTTGGATATCATGCATGCTAAACAGCCTTACACTGTGATACAGCGGGCCATGCATATTCATCCCACAGTGTCAGAGCTGATACCGACCATGCTCGGCGATCTCAAACCGTTGCAATAAGGCACAGGCATTCGCTTATTTGTCTGAACCAATGTGCCGTCCAAATCAAAAATAATCGCCTTTATCACTTGCTGAACCTCTTATGACTTTGATAAATTATTTTCCCTTAAATGAATGCGGGTACCTATACACACTGTATGCTCCAAAATTAGCAATTTCAGAAAAATCGATCCAGCAGCGTAGGGTGCGTTCGCGTCCAGCGCCTCGTTATGTATTCTTGTGTCTGTTTCTTGATATTAGCACCCAAAAGATTAACAGATGTGATACAAAAAGGGGTGGAACGGCAAGAATTGAAATAAAATAAGTTGCTCCCATTTCTGCCGGATGAGTGTATCTAAGACCTTGTGTTACTGCCACAAGAAAGTCAATGAAACCTAAAATGTTAAAGATCCATACAAGCGAAGCGGAATATCTCGACTTAAACAATAATGCCATCACAGCAACTAAAGCCAATACAGCAGCAATAAGATCTCCATATGCTGCGGGTGCAGCAAAACGTGGATCCAGAGGGGACGTTGTAACGCCGGTTATTAGAAAAGAAAGTCCAATGTAACGAAACACATGAGGAATTGTCAGAAGTGCAAGTCCTTTGTGAAAAGGATTATCCTTTAGCCAAGGAATTAACCAGAAGTTAGCTATTATTGCCCAACTGACAAATCCGATGGTCATGCTTGTGATTAGGATCGCAGTTTGGTTCATAGAGTTCTCCTTTTGAGACCTAACGGTGGAATTGAGCGGCGCGGTAACGCGTCCGCTCAAAGGTTAGGTTTGGAGCTTCAATGCCTTCCTTGATGCGTTAACTTGGCGGTTTACCCACTACTGGTTACGCCCGGCCATAACCCCGCCGTCCACATTCCAAATCGCACCGGTTACCCAACTTGAATCGTCCGAGAGCAGAAAAACGACCACCGATGCCACATCAATAGGTTTTCCGATCCGGCCAATTGGATGAAAATCGTTGAAGGCTTGTAGGGCCTCGTGAACCTCGTCGGGTTTGATGAAGGCGCCGTAGATTGGAGTCTCCACCACGGCGGGAGCCACTGCGTTGACACGTATGCCATATTCCGCCAGTTCCATCGCCAGGTGCTGAGTCAAGGAGTGCAGGCCGGCCTTGGCCATCGAGTAGGCCGACGAGGGTGTTGCTTTAATTGCCTGATGAGCCCACATGGAGCCTACATTAACCACCGCCCCTCCGCCGTTCGCTGCCATGTTCTTCGCCACCTGCTGGGTCACAAAGAAAGTGGCCTTGTTAAGATCCATGTAGGCATCATAGTCCTCGCTCGTGTGCTCCAAAAAGGCCTTGGGGGAGAAAACGCCCGCAGCGTTGACAAGACACTTCACATCCTTCATCTCATCGCCGATGTAACGAATCAATCGATCGACATCTTCTTTGCGCGTGAGGTCGCATCGGAAAGTGCTTGTACTGTCGGGGGTATCAAACGTTGCGCGAGCCGCATCCAGTTTCTGTTGCCGGCGACCGATCAGGGTCACAGAGGCGCCCGATTCTACCAGTAACCTACCGGCCTCCAGACCCATTCCACTGCTGCCCCCGACGATCAGTGTTTGCTTATTCGAAAAGCTCATCTTTTGTTCCTCCTTTTTTAGTCAATCAAAACTGTTTTCAGCCGCAATATAATAGCGCAAATTAGCCGCCAACAAAAGAGGTCGGCTGGATTACCCGGTTATGAAGGCCGGCTAATACATTCCAACAATGATAAAAATTGCCTGACAAGGCAGTCATGTACGCTGTGAACTTCAAATCCATCTAAACCGATCTCAACCGCTCCCTTGGCCATCTCCACAAATCCTGTGATTATCCACAAATTTTGAGAACTCAAAAAAAGCTGTGAGATAGCAGTTAGTGCGCCTCGAGGCCGCACTCAGGGATGGTCCGGCCGCTGCAAGTCTTAGACGTCAATCACCAGATTGGATCCCGGGCGGGCGCAGCAGAGCAGCGCCTGGCCCGGATAAGGAGAATCCAGGGGCTCGAAGGTATAGTCGACTCTGCCTTTGAGGAGCTCGTATTGGCAAGTGTGGCAGATGCCGGAGCGGCAGCTAAAGTCCGGGAAGATCCCTTGATCTTCGGCAAATTCGAGTAGGCTCTCATATTCGGGATCCCATTTAGCGGTAATCCCGGACTCTGAGAAGACGATCTCATAAGCATTCTCTTGCGCTGCTTTTTTCTTTTTGCGACGCCTGGCTTGGGTGCCTTCTTGCAGCCGGGCTGCCGGGCCGCAGGGCTCGCAACGGATGCGGCTTTCCGGTACGCCCCATTCCCACACCGTTATTTTTTCTGGTCCGGCTTGAACCTGCTCGATCGAGTCGCCGGTGCCGACTTGCCCCTCTTCTATAACCCGGAAGTAAAATCCCAGCCGGCCGCTGGTTATAAACTGCCGGGAAAAGCCCGGCAAATCCATTTTTATCTCCAATTTGAAGCAGGGCAGGCGGGGTTGGGTCACCTCGAGCAAAGCGCCACCGATCCGAAAGACATCGCCGATGTGAATCCGGTCATCCCGCATACCTTCGACGGTGAAGTTTTCGCCGAAGTGTCCATAACCGAGATCGTCCCGACCAAGCTCCTGCTGCCAGTAGCGTATATTTTCAAGATCGTAGACATACACGGCTTTGTAAACTCCACCATGTACCGTGAGATCGGCCTGGCCATCGCCGTCCACACTGAGCTTGCGCACCATAACCCGGCCGGCCACCGGTTCATTGTAGATCCCGGTGCTCACCTTGCGGCCCAGGTGGTCCACCGTCTTGGGCATGGATACGTTCACTGATACCAGCTTCATGGATTTCACTCTTTTTTTTTAGTCGTGACTGCCGTCGATCAAGCCGTTTTTGATGGGGCCACATTTTTGTCTAGAAAGTTTCGGATAAGGCTCGCAATGAGACCGCCATCTTCTTCCAGAGCAAAGTGTCCTGTATCAAGTAAATGCAAATCGATGTTTTTAAGGTCACCCTTGTACGGAGTAGCGCCTTCGGCGGGGAAGATATAATCGCTTTTTCCCCATGCAATCAAGGTGGGTGGTTGATACTCCCGGAAATAGGCTTGCCAATCAGGGTAAAGTGGAGGATTCGAGCCATAATCATAGAATAGCTGCAGCTGGATTTCTTTGTTGCCAGGCCGATCCATGAGATACTGATCGTGGAACCAGTTCTCAGGGGCTATGGTCTCTGGATTTCGGACACCATTAGTATATTGCCATTTGGTTGCTTCAATGGTCAATAGGTTCTTTCTCAAGATATCTGCGTTTTCCTTTGACTTTTCCTTCCAGTAGGCTTTGATAGGATCCCAAAATTCCCGCAGGCCTTCCTCATAGGCATTGCCATTCTGGACAATCAGTGCCTGAACTCTTTCGGGGTGTTTAACCGCGATGCGATACCCGACCGGTGCGCCGTAATCCATAACGTACATACTATAGTTTTTCAGGCCGATCTTTTGGATAAATGCATCCATAATTTCCGCGATGTTGTCAAAGGTGTAGTCAAACTCGTCCACCTTGGGCATGGAGCTATTACCGAAGCCGGGGTAATCCGGCGCTATCAGGTGAAACTTGTCGGAAAGCGCCGGAATCAAGTTTCGAAACATGTGAGACGAAGTGGGGAACCCGTGAAGCAAGAAAATTGGTAAAGCATTTTTTGAACCCGCCTCACGATAAAAAATGTCGAGGCCGTTAACCTCAACGGTCTTGTGTAATATATTAAAGCCTCTAAAGGTTGGTTCTATAGCCATGACATCACCTCCTTGTATTTCTATAGACATTTAGTTAGGCCATGTGTCTACTTGATGGTTATTGTGCCTACCATGCCAGCCTCCGCGTGACCTTTAATAGTACATTTCAGGTCGTTTAGGACCCCTGTTTTTATCGGCACAAACCACCATTCAGCCGTTCCGTTTGGATACACTTCGATTTCCCGAATGGTGCCCTTTATCTCGGCAATCGTTTTCCCATCAGGTCCAAGCACCTGGGCTTTGCGCGTAAATACGGAGCGCGACAATCCCTCTGAACTGAAGTAATGCTTCGTTCCGCTCGAATTGTGTAAAACGAGCTTATAAAGTTTGCCGGTTTCAAATTCGAGATTTGCAGGGTAAAACCTCATTGCATTGCTGCTATCACCTAGTTGGGCCTTGATCTCCATTGGTTTTTGTTCAGTCATGTCGCCCTCTGCCATTACGTATCCATTACTGGCGATGACTATCGCGACAACTGAAAACACCGAGGCAAGTTTTCTCTTCATGGTTCTATCCTCCTTTCGTTGGTTGACCGCCTCTCATGAGGCGGCTGTACCCGGGCTACATCGGCACTAAAAAATGGCAGTGAGCTTGCGTTTAAACCCTTCAGAGGCCATAGAGACATTTCTTTTTAAGATATTTAAAAATGAAATCTCATTTTTTAATCGATGCTTGATAATACATGATCAAAATATACCACATTGTAACCATGATTATTTCCAAATTCAATATGGCGGGAGGGATAATCTTAGATTCGATCTCGGATATTTTGCAGGAAATTTAAAAATTATGGGTATGGCGATATAATGTGCGATGTCCAAATATCACGGATGCTATGTGCTAAAAAGTAAAAGGTTATATAGCCTAACCGTGGAGTGTGGCGGGAGCTTTTAAGGGCTTATTTTGAAAACGTGCAAGATTGGACTAATTTTCAGTTTGACATATATCATTCGTGCAAACGACTTTTAAGGTTTTACCTGTGAGAAGCCGCATAAAAAGCAAAGTGAAGCCGATTCCGAAAAGCAGGGCAACGAAACGGTATAAATGAGAGATTTCATCCCCTCTCCATGCCCCACCTTAGACTTAATGATATAAATATCCAACAAGACGGCTGCCTACTGTTTTGCACCGATTCCAGCGATATTTGTTTCATATCCAAATACGAAACTCAAGAGATTTCAAAAAGAGTGCACCACTATATATAGTGTAACGCCTCCAGGAGGTGAAATGAAGGATATGTTGTATATCATAATAAATTAAGTCGGTATTTGCTATCTTGACGTAACTCTATAGCCTGTCAATGCAAGTGCCGGTCAGGCCAGTAAAAGTATAAGCTTTAAGGTAGAGGTGTGTTACAAACGAAAATAATCGCCGTTGTATTTAGAATCAGATATGAAATCCCGCTTTTTAAGCGGGGTCTTTGGACGCGAACTGAGTTTATGAAATCACTTCTAGTCGATTATCACTATGTCTTATTTTAGACCCTGAGCCTTGCGCCTTGAGCCATTAACCTTCTACCTTCTACCCTAAACCTTATTTTAGTGACCAGTGAAAACTGATTCTATCGCTAACGCTTCATAAGCTC
>PVMK01137993.1_pt1 | contig 10028 bp, 15 predicted proteins | sample 1853481 | NCBI WGS metagenome assembly PVMK01 (sample SAMN08533507, study PRJNA380276) | Marine sediment metagenome, whole genome shotgun sequencing project.
TCAATTCTTGGTGCATCTAACAATGTAACAATAACTAATGGCTGGACTCTTGTTGGTGTAATTGATAATCCAGTAGGTCCATTATTTGATATTAAAGTCAATATGGCAGATTCTACAATAATAACTGGTCCTGCTGGTTGGAATGGTCTTCTAGAATTACCAACATTTACTCCAGTTACAATTCCAGCAAGTAGTATTGCATCATTTAGTGAAACTACTGCAATAGAAATTGGTTTATCTACTGATGATATGATCTTAAGTGAACCAGCAAGAATAGAGTTTTCAGGTGCTAGAGTCGATGAAAATTACTCAGAACTTGTTGCATTCTTTAACAGCCCTGGTGCTTCTGCTGTAACCTTTATCTCTACAGGCTGTGTAGCTGATGATCTTGCAACTGTTGATGCACAACTTGGTGGAACAGGTGAATGTGTATTCAAAAGTGGACCTGATCTTGCTATATGGACTAGTCACTTTACCTCATTTGGTGAGTCTAGAAGAACATTCTATGATGGCGGCAGCGTTCCTGCACTTAAATCTGTAGATCCTCTAGGAACTCCACTTACAATCAACGAGGTATCATATGACAGATGTGATGAAAACATGGCAAGAATTCTCATATCAAGTGATGCACATTCTCCACCAACTGTAATCCTTCATACTTCAAGTCCTAGAGAAGTTCATGCAACGTTAGCAGCATTACAACCATTTGCTGATGATAACAAACTCACCGAGATTGACAAGTATGTGTATGAAGCACCAATAGCATTTGATGAGACATCCATAACGGTATTGGTAACAGAACTTAGAAATGGATATGAAAACAAAGTACAATCTTCAGTATCCCTTGATTCCTGTTCAGATACTATAATTATCACAGATACGCCTGGTGATGAAGCAGAGATTTCACTAGATGTTCCAAGAATCTTTGATGTCAAATTCCAAATTGCAAATGGAACCAAACATCTTGCATCTGCTGATTCTGTATTCTATCTAGATGAACAAGAACTGACAGTATCTGCAATCATTGACAGTAAATCTCCACTAAAACGAGTTGAATTAAGAACTAGTCCAATGGGCCAATCCACTGAAGAATATGTTGCAATAAAAATGGATATTGAATCCCTTGCAGTATCTGAGACATCCTATTTTGTATCTGAAAAAATTCCATCATTCTATATGGCAGAACCAGGAATCAAATACTGGATACATATTCTAGATGAGGATCTAAATACAGTTGATTCAAGACATTACGATATTGGTGTAAAGCCAACAAAATTATCTAGTGTCTCAGTAGAGATGGATGTACCTACAGTTAGACCAACTGGAGCATCAATTAGACCAGAAGTTCACATCTTTACTGATGATGCTCCAGCATATGGTACAGTATCATTAATTGCCGATGGTGAAGTTGTATCACAGAAAGCACAACTATTTGAAATTGGACAAACCAAAGTAACATTTGATTGGAACATTCCAAAATCTGATTCATACGCTAGTAATGAGTTACAAGGCAAAGTTGATTTGTATGACAGTTCAATAGTTACAGAATCAGCTACAGTTCACAGCTACCCAAGAACAGTATCTCTACTAGCATCTGAGTTAACTTCACTAGAATTAATTGAGATAGATGGTCAAGTTGTTGCAGAACCAGCACTAATCTATTCATCAAACTCAGATGAAAATCTACAATTCCGTATTACTGATCCACAAGGACAATGTGTAATTGGAAGTACCGATGATTGTACCATTAATGAAAGTACAAAGAGTAACCGTGGAGGTTTAACCAGTATAATGTATGGTGATCAAATACTCAGAGTAGGATATAGTGGAGCAGATAATGCTTTGGAAAGATTCTCAATAACATCAATTGATCCAATAATTGATCAGTGGACTATATCCCTTGAAACAGAAGATGAATTATTCCAAGAAGCACATGCAGTACCAGAACCAATCATCAAGATCAAATACAGATATCATTCTGAAACAATTACAGTATTTTCAGAATAATCTCCAAATCTATGGATATGCAATTGATTCTGCAATTATCGAATCAAGATCTGAAATGTTAATTCTTTTCTGCTCCATACTGTCTCTCATTCGAATAGTTACTGTCTCATCCTCTAGAGTCTGATGATCAACAGTAATGGCAAAAGGAGAACCAATCTCATCTAGTCTTCTGTATCTTCTTCCAATTGCTCCTGAGTGATCCAAAAATGCATCACACTTTCTTTTAAGTTGAAGATAAATCTCATCAGTTTTTTCCTTTAACCCATCCTTTTTGACTAGTGACAAAACTCCAACGTGAACAGGTGACAAGTATGGCTTTAGTGACAAAACTATCCTCTCATGTTCCTTGTCGTCCCTCAAACTATGCTCTAAAATTGTGTAGAGACTCGGTCAATTCCCATTGAAATCTCAAAGATGTGAGGAAGAACTTTTTCATCATTATCCATTACCTCAAATTTCTCTTTGCTCTTTTTTGCATGACTGGATAAATCATAGTCTGATCTATAGTTACATGCAACTAGTTCTAGCCATCCTATTGTAGTTTCTACCTCAAAATCAAATGCCACTTCAGCATAGAATGCCTTTTCTTTATCCCCAAGTTTTCTGAATCTGCTCTTTGTAATGTCTATTCCTGTCTTTTCATAAAATTCAGTCAAAATTCCCAAGTAATATGCAACAAACTTGTTTGGAATGGTACCTGACTCTACTGCTTCTTTGCATGTCATAGAAACAGGTTCTGCATCTGTTTGAACTCTAATTATTGTATCTTGAATTTCTGAAAATTTATCCATGTCGTCTAATTTTGTTGGATTACAGAAAGACTTCAATTTCTGCTTGATAAAATTCTCTAAGACGAAGCAGACTCTGTCTTGGTGCTATCTCATTTCTAAAACTCTTTCCAACTTGAGCTATTCCCAAAGGAAGTTTTCCTCGCATGGTCTTAAAGAGTCTAGGAAAGTCTACAAAGATTGATTGACAAGTTTCTGGTCTAAGATATGCTTCTTCTCCTTCAGGACCAATACCAACCCTGAACATCATATTGAATTTCTTTGCTTTCTCAAAGTCTCCTTTACATTTTGGACACTTTATGTTATTTTGTGAGATAGCATTATCAAATTCCTCCAAACCTGCACTTTCAGGAATCTCAATTTGTGTAACATCTGCAATAGTTCTATCTGCTCTAAATGTTGAATTACATTTTGTACATTTTATTATTGGATCAGCAAAGTTACTCAAATGTCCTGATGCCTCAAAAACTGATTTAGACATTATTTGAGAGCCATCAATCTCAAGCATTCCATCTCTTCGGACTAGCTCTCTTCTCCATAATTCAAGAAATTTATTTTTCAAGCCAACTCCAGATGGTCCATACTCCCAAAATCCAGCCTGTGCATCTGCATAAATCTCACAGCTAGGAAAGTAAAATCCACGCTCAAGCGCTAATTTCATGACTGCTTCATAGTCCATTATTAGATTCACTCAACCATTGAATAAATTTCTACGCAAATTCCTTTGCTTTTCTGATGTTCTCAAAGTCATCTCTGTCATCATCAATTGGGGTCTCTAAAATTATTGGAATTTTTTTCTTGTTTGCAAACTTTACAACAGCAGTAATTCCTTCCTCTCCAATTCCACCTAATCCTAAATGATAATGTCTATCAAGATTACAACCAATTTCTCCTCTGGCATCATTTAGATGAAGAATTTTTAAATTCTCTATTCCAACATATTTATCAAATTCCTCAAAAGTTTCCTTTACTTTTTCTACAGTTCTCAAATCATATCCTGAAACAAATGCATGACAAGTATCAAAACAAATACCAAATTTTTTTACAGGTTTTAATTGATTAAAAATTTCTCCTAGTTGTTTAAACTTAGAACCAACAGAGTTTTTCTGACCTGCTGTATTCTCTAATAGAATCATTACATCATATTTTGGATGTGCTGCTTGTGTCAAGCCTTCCACTAGTCTCTTAATTCCAGCTTCATCACCTGTTCCCAAATGACTGCCAAGATGTGTTACAAGATATGGAATTCCTAATTGTGCACATCTTTTAACTTCGTCTCCCAATATTTTCACTGATTTTTGAAATCCCTCATCTTTTGGACTGGCAAGATTTGGTAAATATGGCATATGTGCACATGTTGCAAATCTATCAATTTTGCTTGCTTTTAGTTTTGATTTAAAATTAGAAATATCTTCCTTAGTGAGATCTTTTGCATGCCAACCTCTTGGATTTCTTGTAAATATCTGAAAAGCAGAGCATTCTCTTTTAACAGCATTATCTACTGCCTTGTCAATTGATCCTGCTATTGAAACATGACAGCCGATCTGCATCTTAGATAGTTTCCTAAAAAACATAATTTAAATCAGTATTCAAATTTTAAAACCAGATTTTTAAGTAAATTAGGTAAATCACTATCATGCTTGAGCTTGGACAAGACGAAATTGCAAAGTATCCCTTCTTAGCAGATGCTGGTCAATACCTCAAAGATAAGGGATTTACACTCGAGCAGTTTGGCACAGATCCTGATCTAAAACAACTAGTTAGCAAGGCATTTGAACGAATTCAGGTTGCAGCAGATGGAAAAATCTACAAATCTGATCTAATTGGAGATCAGGTCTCAAAAGAGGCAGCTTTACCTAGAGAGGTCTTCTCGTTTCTTTTGGCTATTGTACTATTGAAACTAAGTGGCATGCACACTCTAATCAAGAGATTTGCACTTGCAGAGGCAAGACGTGCAGAAAAATATCTTGAAAAAGATCTAGCAAACATTTCAGACGAGTCAAAAAAAGAACTAGCAATTAGAATAATTGATGATCTCTTTTCAGTTCAAGTTGAGAAATTTGATGATTACTTTGTAATTCCAGTATCTGATTATCTAAAACACTCAATTAATTTCCATGAAAGAGAATGGAAATTAATCAACAGACATGTGGAAAATGGTCAAGTCCTTCTTACTCCCCACGAAACAGTCAGATTGATAAGAAAAGAATTGGGAACATACATCAATTCAAAAATTATTAATGCAAAAACTCCTGCAATGATTCCAGGTTTTGAGGATTCTGTAAACAAACTTGTTTCACTATCAAAAAAATTTATCACTTTTACTGTAACTACTGGAGAATATCCTCCATGCATAAAACATGCAATTGAAGAGCTTGAAAAAGGAGAAAACCTTCCACATTCTGGAAGATTCATGCTTGGAACATTTTTGTTATCAAAAGGACAATCAGTAGAACAAATTGCACCATTATTCAAAAATGCCCCTGATTATAATGAAAGAGTTACTCTTTACCAACTAAATCATTTGGCCGGAACTTCTGGAAGCAGCACAAAATACATTTGCCCTTCTTGTGAGAAACTAAAAACACAAGATCTCTGTTTTGCTATTCCAGAATGTGATAATATCATTAATCCATTACAATTTGGAAAGAAGAGAAAGTAATGAAAGAAACTGACATCAAATTCTTAGAAGATTCATTCAAAAAATATTATTTTGAGCATTTTGATCTAATTCGAGTACCTGAACGTACATCTGAAAGAGAATTTGGATATCAAAAATTCAATTCTGGAATGACTCGTCACATCTCAATTAAAGACGATAAAGCATTGCATCTATTATTTATGCAAAATACTCCATCTGATGTTTATTGCTCAAATGCATATTATTCATTTCCTAATTTACCTATGAACGAAAAAGATTGGAAAGAAGCAGATCTAATTTTTGATATTGATGCAAAAGATCTTAATTTATCCTGCAGAGAAAATCATACAGTATCAATATGTAATGAATGCAATGAAATTTCAAAAAATTCTAAACACTGTTTAAAATGCAATTCTACAAAAATAGAAAAAAAATCTTTACCCTGTACAAATTGTATTGATTCCTCAAAAACTGAAGTAGCTAAAATTAAAATGATAGTTCTAATTGATGATCTAGCGATATCCGAAGAAAATATTCATGTCTATTTTTCTGGCAATGAAGGATTTCATGTTTATGTGTATGATTCACAATTTCAACAAATTGGTTCTAGAGAAAGATCAGAACTTGTAGATTACATTAAGTTTAATGGAGCTATTCCTGAAAAATTTGGAATGAAGAAATTCAAACCAAATCGCTCATCTTTCCCAGATTTTAATGAAAAGGGATGGAGAGGAAGATTTTCTAACAAGTGTTTGGTTCTAAATCAAAACGCTCAAAAATTATTTCAGAGTTACTTGTAAATGGTTATCCTTCTTTCCAAAAAACTCTTGATGATGTCTCAGAAAAAATTGGAGTAAAGATTGATCCTAATGTAACTATGGATATTCATCGAATCTTTAGATTACCAGGTTCTATTAAACAGCAAAAGTGGTCTCACCAAAATTCTTTGTAAAAATTTAACAAAGTTTGATCCATATATGAAGCATCTTTTCTTAGTGATGATTCAGTAGAAGTTTTTGCAAATTCTCCAATAGAATTTAGGCTAAAAAACAAAAAATTTGGTCCATATACAACGAAAAAGTCACAATTCCGACATATGCTGCAGTCTATATGATTTGTAAAAAGCTAGCAACAATAGCTTGATTTTGCTGGTAAGACATTAATTTACCAAATCACAACGAAATTTGATTTTGTATAGTGCCTCTACTGATAAGCAGACTCCACCTCCTGATGCTGGAAAATTCATCAGATTAGGCATTGTTGCCATTATGGCTATTGTAATTTTTGCTACAGTTGGAAATCAGGCAGTAATCTTATCCATGAATTTCACTGAATTTGGTGAGGAATTTACCAAACCTCTCTTTTACACTCTTGTCTCTGCAATAATTCTATCCTCAATTGCTCTTGTACGTGTAAATATTGTTGCAAGATCTTCAATTTTCTGGTATGCTATTAGTACAGCACTTGGATTTCTTGCCAAAGGAGGACAACAACCTATCTGCAAGTGATATCCAAAAGTTTTAGAAATTACAAGATATCTACTCCACAATTTGTTATCTGGCAAATTACCAAAGTTTTGCTTTTTGGTGCATTCTTTGCAAATATTATGTTTGGATTTGCAGCAATGTCATTTATTGATGGAAATACTCTAGGAATTGAAAATATACCAAAATTATTTTCTCTGCCCTTTGTAACTCCTGATACTGATCCAAATTATGCAGTTGAAAATGTTGTTCCAATGATTCCTGCTTTGCTGATATTGATTCCACCAATACTTGCAGCAATTGGATTACGTTTACTTTTGTATGTTGGAATTCATAAAATTATTTCATGTAGCAACTTCATTTATTCAGGACTCTAATGAAGGAAAACCTCGATACCTAAGCTATGTTTCAACTATTGAAGGACTAATTGGCATTGGTGTAATTTGGGTAGGCTTTAATCTCTTCTTTACAGATCAAATTGATTACAATACAAGATATGTGATTGGTGGTATACTTGTCATAGGTTTTGCATTAATTGCATTTTCAGTAGTTGATAGAATTCGAGCACGCGTTCTAACTCATATGTTTAAGAGAGATGTATACATTAGAATTATAACAATTATTGCAATTGCAATTATTGTAGCCGGAGTTGTTTCTGTTAACAATAGTGTTGCTGATGCAAAGAAGATTGAATATTTGGGACCATACACTGCTCAACAAATTGGAGTAAATCGATATCTTGGTGAGTTAGATGATGTACAAGAAAACATTCATGATGTAAACTACACCAGTTTCTCCAAATAATATCAATAATTATATAAAACAAAACAGTGATGTTCTTGATGTAATTCGAGTTTGGGATTGGGAAGGAGCTTTTGCCAAATTAAAGCCTGAAATCGGACTTATTCCATATGTAGACTTTGAAGATAATGATATTCTTCGCTTTAACAATACTTTGTATTGGACTGCTTCAATGAAACCAATTCTGCCATCATCTGTCAGCGCTGAAAACAGATGGTATAACGAGCATCTCGTCTATACTCATGTTCCAAATGGATTCCTTACTCTTGAAGCAACCAATGGTCAGATTGTTGACAGCAGTGAATTTTTCAAACAAAGACAGATTTACTATGGTGAAGGTGGACTATTTCAGCAAACTTGGTCTGGATATCCTACTTCAAGAGGTTCAGAAAGTGCTGAGCTTGGAGGAGTCTTTTATTCAGGTTTAGGGTGGATTGAATATTTCGCCACCAATAAGTTGGGCCTTTGAGCCAAACTTTTTGCTTTCATTTCCAACTGAACCAGTCCATGTTATGAGATACAAAGATGTTCACGATAGAATGGAAATTTTGTATCCTTATTTCCTCTATGATTTGTTTGGAAAAGAATTAGATTCAATTCCTGTTACTGATGGAGAAAATCCTATTGGTTAATCCCATTAATTATTGGATTTGATACACGTGATGTTCCTTGGTCTGTTGGAAATCCATACTTACGTTTAGTAGGTTATGCACTTGTGGATACATACGATGGTAATATTCAACTACTTAAGACTGGAGATGATTTCTTTTCAGAAATGTTTGCTGATCAATACTCTGAACAAATTATACCAATTCCATCTTGGTTAGAAGAACAAGTTAGATATCCTGTTGAATTATTTAATTGGAAAACAGAGATGTACAATATTTACCATGTAACTAATGTTGAGACATTTATTCAAGCCAATGAATTCTATGAAATTCCACGAGGTCTTGATACTTATTATGTTGAAGCAAAACCACTTGGTTTTGAACAAACTGAATTCATAGGACTACTCTCATTGGAACTAAAAGGTTCCCAAGGAAGAAACCTTGCAGGATACATGATAGTTGAAAATGATCTTTCTACTCTAGGAGACTTGCAGTTCTATGAAGTTCCACTAAATTCTACAACTAAATTGATTGGTCCTACCGCAGTTAGAGAGGCACTTGATAGAGATCCAGACTTTGCTCAACTAAAGACACTCTTGAGAAATCCAAGAATTGGTGATAATATCTTGTATCATGTAGGTGATCATGACGTCTACTTTATCACCGTATACACTGCAGGCGCTGGTGGAGTAGTTGCCCAAATAGGCACTATCGCAGCAGTTGGGAGCAGCGTTTAATGGAGAATATTTTGTTGGACTAGGCGATACCCAAGAAAAAGCATTTGAAGCATACTTGAAGAAAGTTTCTGGTGTGGTCATCTACTGTAACTATAGATGATGAATTTACTGAATTATCTAAAAATGATAGAATTGATATCATAAAATCCGTTTTTGAAGAAAATGGAGATTATGATTGCTGAACCAACATCTGTTCAGATTCCACTATCATTTCAGTGAAGGAGAAACTAATCTTCTTTACTGAAAATGATCGTGTAGATACTGAAGAATTCATATCCAAATTCATTGATGACTTTGTAAAGCCACGTAGTGATAGAGTATTCATGTGGCAAGAAGAAACTAATCTCAATATTGGAACAGTGTTTGTTAAAGATGGAATACCTGAGATGCATTATATCTCATTGAGGTAGGCAATTAATTGCTCCTTGTTGTTGATAATGGTTCTATCTATACAAAAAATTTAATTGATTTTCTAAATGAAAAAAATATTTTTTTTGAAAAACAAACTCCTCAACTTTTAGATCTAAAATCACTTGAAAATTATGATTCTATAATTCTGTCTGGAAGAAGAAAAAATGAAAAAAAGATTAATGAAATCAATTCTAAAATTATTACTTATTCAATTAAAAACAATATTAAATTACTTGGAATTTGTTATGGTGCAGAAATCTTGGCTCTTACTTTGGGAGGAACAATCAGAAAAACTTCATCACTTCAAAAAGGCAATGAACTAATTAAAATTTTAAAAGAAAATGCAATCTCTAATGACTCTTTAGATGTCTTTGAGAGTCATAGGTTTGAGATATCCAAATTACCTAGTGTGTTAGTTCCGCTTGCAGACTCGAAGAATTGCAAATATGAAATCATCCAATATCAAGAAAAACAAATTTTTGGAACTCAATTTCATCCAGAAATGAGTCAAGATGGTCACAATTTGATTGAAAAATTCTGTTCTCTCTGAT
>PVMK01123252.1_pt1 | contig 10027 bp, 5 predicted proteins | sample 1853481 | NCBI WGS metagenome assembly PVMK01 (sample SAMN08533507, study PRJNA380276) | Marine sediment metagenome, whole genome shotgun sequencing project.
TATCATTTCCATTATAGGTTTTCCACCAATTTTTAGTAATGGTTTTGGTTGATTTAATGTCAGAGTTTTTTTTTATGACACGGCGGCCTCCGAGATCTACACTGCGTACCTTTGCGACGCTCTTTCGATTCGATGCGAGTTCGGTACTGGGGTTGGAGAGTCATTTTTCAGGGCGAGGTGTCGCCAAAGCCGGCACATTCTTAATTGCATCAGGAGACGAATGATGAAATCCAAATTTTTCTGGGTGATTGCTGTGGTAATGCTGTTGACTGCGGGTCCCGCATTTTCGGGACAGGCCATGCAGATGTGGAATTGCGGGCTGGAAGATGGCGTGAGCGAGGCAGATGTAGAGAAAACGGCCGCCGAATGGCTGAAAGCCGTCAGGCAACTTGACGGTGGCAAAAATCTCGAGGCCATGCTCCTGTTTCCTGTCGCGGTCAACTCCACGGGAGAAACCGACCTGATCTTCATGGTCACCGCGCCCACTTTTGCCGAATGGGGTAGATTTTGGGACGCCTATCCGTCTTCTGACGCAGCAGCGGGAGAGAATGATGGGATGTTTTGCCCGGACAGCGTGATCTGGGAGGCAATAAAAATAGAGTAAACAACCTGAAACCCATTCTCATACAATAGTGTATCTACAGGCGGGACAGGACGCGGGGTTCAGTTCCCCGCCGGGGCGCGCAGGCTCGCCTTGTCAGGCCGGGCTACGCAACACCAGCGCCGCGCAGTAACCCGTTCCATCGATCAAATGGGCATCAAACCGCTCCGCGCCACCATGGCCGGGGGGGGCACGCAGCACAAGCGGCTCAGGACGGAGGCCGAATTCGAAGGCGTCGAGGCCCGAGGGCAGTCCCTCGCCGATGGACTTCAAGGCCGCCTCCTTCAGGCACCAGTACCGGAAAAAGGTCCGCAGGCGCTCAGGACCCGTGAGACGCTGGATGGCACGTTTCTCAGCCGCGCAAAAATATCTCCGGGCGAGATCCACTGCCTCCACGCACCGCGTGTCATCTTCCAGATCAACGCCGATTCCATGGGTAGAGGACCAGGCGCCAAGCACACCGACCCGGCCCGAGGAAAAGCTGAAGCAGAAATCCGGAAAGCCGCGAAGATAGGGCCGGCCCTTGTCCGTTTCAGCGAAATTGATCCGCGACAGGGACCCGGGCAGGCCGAGCGCCCTGGCGGCGCAGAAGCGACGAAAGGCACGGCGCTGAATGTACCGAGACCTTTCCTCCTCCCCGGCAAAGCGCTGTGCCCTCCTCCGCTCGTTATCCGAAAGGACAGCGGCGCAGCGCTGTGAAACCCGGCTATCGCGCGACAGCGGGGCGAACAGGACGTGGGTCGCAGTACCCAGGGATGCCGGTGTCAGATCCCTGGATACGGTGGAGAAGTAGTCCCCGGACCACGCGCTATCGTCCCGGCTCATACACACCTTCCCCCCCCGGAGTGCCTGGCTATCCATCTCGCTGACCGGCCCGGATGGGCTGCCCTCGTAGACGCCTGCGGGCAGGTGCATCTCCTTGAGCACCAGGCTCAATGGCAGGAGCGTCGTGCCGGGCTCCAGGACCGCACCGCCCATGACCGTGGCGCCGACGTTGACGACACTGCCGTCCCCGATATCGGTTTTTTTCACCTTCAGGGTCAGGTTCTCGAAAGTGTGAAACTGCAGTAGTCCGCCAATCATGCAATCATCGCCGAAATCCACCGCATTCCAGTCAAAGGCCTGCAGGGGCGAGGCGACGAGGGTCCGCTTACCGATCCGACAACCCATCCAGCGCAGGATGGTGTTCGAGAGCAGGGTCCCGGTCAGGATTCTTAGCGGAGCCCTGCACCAGGCGAAGAAACAATCCTGTGCGAAAAAGTAGGAAAAGTGTCGCCAGGACCAAAATGGCGCTGAGTGAGCAACTCCCCATCTGCTGCCGACCAGGAACTTCTTGATAGCGGCACAGGATACTACCAGGGCTACCTCCGCGAGAATCAAAGACAGGAATGCACTGAACAGCACGTCTGCCCCCAGCCTCAGCAGGATAGTGTACACAGCCACATAGGCGAGCCCAGGGGCGATCCGCAGAATACCGACGCCAAACACGTCGTTCAGCAAGACACGCGCCAGAAAGAGGGGGAAGCCAGGCAGTCTGCCGGCCTCGTTCTCCGCCTCAAAGTCCGCGCTCGCAAATCTCACCGGGGGATTTCCGGCCACGGTGATGGGCTCGCCGGGCCGGGACCGCATCTGCAGCCGGAACTCGATATCGTTCCCCGGGGTGGAGACACCCAGCAGGAAGTTGGTGGGAAAATGGCCGGACTCCGCGACGCAATTGTTACTACAGAAAAAATTCGCAGGCATCTCGAGTTGGCGCAGTAGGAGGTGCTCGGCGCCCTGGTCGAGCATGTTGGTGAAACAGCCGTGTGACCAGAACACATGGGAGTCCGCAGTGGCAAGTTCCGGGACCAGGTTGAGCATGACGTCGCACTCCGAGGCACCCAGCCGTGTGAAGCGTAAGCCGGCGAGTGCGCGCAGGTATTGGCCGGTGATAGTCCAGGTCCACAGGCGCTGGATCTCGTTCATTTTCTTCATTCTGTATATGAGAAGAGCGCCCTTGAGCCCGCGCGAGGGATACAGCCCCTGCGCGGCCGGGGTGCTGCGGATAAACAGGCTGCCCAGCACGGAAATAAGCACGCTGGTGACCCAGGTAGTGACAAATGCGTATAGGCCAATGTGCCAGACAATCTCATGTAACGGTGTGATCCTGAAATACTGGCTGGCGAGCTCCGTTTCGCTGCCGGGTATAAAGGTAGCGGCAAACCAGGTAACCGCGGCAGTGGGGACGATCAGCAGCCAGAAATCCAGGAAGACCTGCATCAGGATGTTCAAAGTCTCCAGGAGCCAGAACGGATAGGTATACCGGCAACTCTCCGCTGTGCGCTTCAGCTCCGTGCAAAGGCCACTGAATCGTGCCGGTGCACCCTCCCACATCTCCTCCATGCCCACATCGCTGAGGATGGGCGTGAGCGGGGTGATCCAGGAACCCCGGCCCACCGTCACATCGTTAGCGACCGCTGCCCGCATTCCGATCTTGCAACCGTGTTCGAGACAAACAGGGCCGACATGCAACTCCGCCCCCACCCACTTCGACATGCAAATGTAGGCTCCGCTCTGAATGGCGACATCATCACCGATAGTGAGCAGGTCAAGCGGGCCGTAAAACTCGACATCGTGGGCGCAATGCAGATTGTTCCCCACACTCGCGCCGAGCCGCCGCAACACGTAGGCCATGAGCGGCGCACTGCGAAACATCATGCGCAGGGGGCGCAACACTGAGGTATCGAGTCGCTCGATACACCAGATTCGCAAGTGCATCCGGCTCCACTTCGGGTACACACCCGGCGTCACCCGGTTCTTGTGCATGTCGCGGCCCATGCACAGCTTGATTACGCCGACCCACAGCAGGTTGGCGAAAGGCAAGGCCAGCGCGAATAGATACATAAAACAGCCGACGACAACGAACTGCCAGAGGTACGCGGTCAAGAAGAACTCGCCGATTTCCCCGAAAGCTACAAGCCCGAGGAAGCCTAGCAGGAGGGGAGCATACAGCACTGCCAGGAAAAGCATTTGCAGAGCGGTGAAATGCCCTACGGAGAGCACCTTTACCGCCTTCGTATCCCCCTGAGGATGACCTCGATCCGATTTTGCGGCCGCCGCAGGGATCCTGGTGGGCTTTTCCGGCTCCTGCGGGCGAGCGGCCACCTTGCGCGGAGTATCACAGTCAGTGAGTAGTGCCCGGACCGGCACAGCCCTTCCGGCAGCCCATAGACGCTGCGAGAGTCTAGCGATGACGATCGAATGCCCGCCATGGTCAGCGAATATGTCGTCCCAGGCCAACGGAGTTCCGAATACGTCCTGACACATGGCCAGCACCTCCTCACTTCCCGGCTCCATACCCGCGTCAATAGGGGATGCCCCGGCCTGCCCGGCCTCTGCGCCCTGCCTGTCGGTCGATGAGCCAACCCCCCTGTTCGCGGTTTCCGCCGCATCGTCTGCCAGCAGTTGACTCAGGCTGGGCAGGCAACTTCGGTCGATCTTCCCGGAAACGGGCTTCATGACGAATGCATCCACCAGGAAAATTCTCGTTGGTACCGAAGGTGCAGGAAGTCGGCCGGCCAGGGTCGCCCTGATTCCGGCCGCCCATTCCGCCGGTGCCGCAACCGCTCCCGGGGATTCACCTTCACAGAGCGACGGGGCCGTGACGAAGGCGATCAGTTCCTGATTCTGGTAATCCAGAACAGCGGTCTCGATCTCGCGAAACTGCGTCTGCAGGATATCCTCGACGGCCTGTACCTCCACACGGTGCCCGCGCACCTTAAGCTGGGAGTCAACCCGGCCGAGGAAGTGCACCCGCTGCGTCCGGGGATCAATTCTGCACAGATCTCCGGTGCGGTAGAGGCGACCAAACTGTGGGTGGGTGATGAACTTCCGCGCAGTCAGCTCCGGTAAGTTACGGTACCCGCGCGCAACGTGCACCCCACCGATGCAGAGTTCACCGACCTCCCCGTGGGGCAGCGGGTCCTGTTGATCCACCTCCAGGATGACGTAGGTGACGTTGGCCAAGGGCGAGCCAATGGTGACTGGCTCACCAGGCCGCAGGCTCTGGCGGCTCGTGTCAGTGCTGGCCTCTGTAGGGCCGTAGGTATTGATGATCTGCCGCCTGCCCCGTGTCCACGGCTCCACGAGCGCATCCGGAAAGGCTTCGCCCGCGGGCACAACGTAGCGGCACAGGGGGTAGGGGAGATCCAACTCGGGCGTCGGTGTGAGGGTGGTAAGCAGGGCCGGCGGACAGAAGAGCACAGTGACTTCAGCGTCCCGGAGGACCGGAACCAGATCCGGGCCGGACCTTATCTGCTCCCCGGTCAGCATGACCACAGCGCAACCTGCCACCCAGGCACTGTACATTTCAGAGATGCTGCCGTCGTATCCCAGTGATGAAGTGAGCGACGTCGCATCCATGCCGGGAATGAGATCAAAGTATTCGGCGTAGCTCAGTGCCAGATTGACATAGCCGGCGTGCGGACACTCTACGCCCTTGGGCAACCCGGTGGTCCCGCTGGTATAGAACAGGCTGGCAAGACGCTGGGCGGGATCATCCAGCCAGGGCGGTGGCCCGCTACACAGCCCCTCCTGCGGCAACGCCAGGACGTCAAGCGTAGGGAGGTCACGGAAGCGGTCCTGCCCCCGGGTAAGAATCACCACCGGCTGTGCGTCCTCGAGCATGTGGGTGATGAGCGCCTCGGGCAAACTGCTGTCAAGGAACATAAAAGCGCCGCCAGCCTTGAGAATGCCGAGATGGGAGGCCACGATCTGCCAGTTGTCCTGCGCCATTGTCACGGCGACGACCTGGTCCGGGCCAGTGAGGAAAGGAGACAGGGCTGTGGCGATGGCCTCAGCCCGGGCGTCCAGTTCCGCGAAGGTCAGGGACTCCCCGGTATGTGGAATCTGTAAGGCTGGGTGATCGGGGAACTTTCGGGCGGAGCGGCTGAAGACCTCTGTCAGCCACTGGACTCCCCGTTGATGCTCAACGTTTACCAGATGCTGGTCGCCGAAAACCTCGCTCAAACTGTATGGGCAGGTGTCCGCCTGGTCCTTCGCAGCCTCGCCGGACACCCAGAGGTAACGCCTCCATGCGAGGAGTATCAAACCAAAGAGGACAAGGAAACCGGCTGCCAGGACTAGGTCTGCCATGTGTCCTCCTCACAATGTCCCGTATCGCATGCTCAATCGAAGTATCGCTCGAGCGTACCTGCCCGGCGTACGTCCAGAGTGACACAATGGAATCCTCCGCCCATCATTCTGGCGTGCCGCAGTTTGAGCGGGATGACATCGAGACCCTGCTTTTCCAATAGCCTGATCAGGCCGGTTTGGTCTTGATCCACCACCACCAGGTTCGGATTGATGCTGAATAGATTCATATCAATCCAGGCGCTGCCAATACTCCTTGACAGGTAGCCGGCGTCGCGTTTTGTCGCACTTTCCATCGGGGGGCTGTAGATAATGTCCCACTGTTTCAGGATTTCGGGCAGGGTATCGTCATTGACACGTGCTGGATTACAGAGCATCAGGCCGGGGCGCAAGGCGACGAGTGTCGAGTCTATATGGCTGCCATAATAGACGTCTTTGAGGAAGTGAACCCGAAAATCATCACCCAGAATCGTCTGTAACCATTGCCCGCCCAATTCGTTACCCGTACTGCTGACCAGATAGATCAGGTCCCGGCCAAGTCGCAACACATTTGCGGCATCAAACGCGGGTTCATCGTTGCGCGGTGTGGGTTTCTCGAGATCGACGTCGAATAGCGAGTCCAGGAGCATGGGTTTGGGCGCACTGTACCACTTTGCGCCTGAAAGCAGATAATCCATGAGCAGCTTGCGATAGCTGAAGGATTCCTGGGCGCGGCTGCGGATGACGCCGGGTGTTTCGATAATGTGGCTGCCTATCACCAGCAATATATCGCGGGGGCAGTAATTATAGTACCCCTCGGATTCCCAGTTGATTGTGGAAAACCTGGCCTCGTGCGGCCATGTCTCCGGACGTTTCACGGCGACACCCAGCTCTTCCAATACCGCGACGAACGCATTCAGGTCCTCTTCCGTTTCTTCAATGATCTGCTGTGGAAAAGGGCCTTTCGGAATCTGCTCAAGCGATCGATCGGGAAACTCTGCCAGTCGGGTACTCAGGTCCGCCGTGGGAAATCGGGCGTTTAGCGGATTTCCCACAAGCACTTCTTCCAGTGGATCCCACTCGTTGCAACTCCAGACCACCGACATATAAATTCCTTCCTTTCAGTGTGAGGCCGCCAGTTCCGCCTGATCGGCCAACTCACGGATTTCCTGGTACTTGATAGACAGGGGAGTCACGCACTCATGCAGCACGAGGCCCGAAAATCCAGTTGCGATCCGTCAGCCGCCGGGCAGGAATCCCTCGATGCGCGTGCCAACCCCCTCGCGCTCGGCCAAATTACGCACCAGACGGCCAACGGCGAGGTCGAGCACGCCGAGGCCGAAAGGACTGAAGACCGACACGCACTCCTCCCCCCTTCTGGGCGGAGCCCTGCCGAGCAGTATATCGGCCAGGGTGCAGCGAATGAACCCCCGACCACCGGACTGCTGTTCGGCCAGATGCACAGAGGTCTCCGCCCTGCACACGTGATCCACATCGTCTACCACGTTGTCCGCCGCCAGGATCACCTCGGGCTTCAGGTCACGCAGGGAAACATGCAGAACCGTACTACCCGGCAGGAACGGAACCTCCAAACCCACATGCGGGGCCGGTGCCGTGGTGGCGAAGGAGATCAGGCGGCACTCAGCAGCTATCTCCTCCAGGCTGCCGGCAATAACGCATTCCACTCCGGCGCAAAGCGAAGCACAACTGTCCGCGAAAGACGCCGCGCGGGACGCATTGGTATCGAATATCAGCAATCTGCGCGGGGTACCCCAAACGGCCCTGAGGAAAAGCAATATCTCCCGATTTATCACCCCGCAGCCGACGAGACCCAGGGAATCGACCTCTGCCACAGGAGCGAGATGTCTGGCCGCCAGAGCAGCACTGGCAGCCGTGCGCCTGGCACTGATTTGCGACGCCTCCATCAGGGCGATCGGCCTGCCGGTGTCCACGCAGTTGAGAACCAGGACAGCGGAGGCCCGCTCCAGTCCACGCTCCAAATTCCCCGGGAAGGAGGCAATCCACTTCATCCCGGCAGCGGCTTCAGCGTCCCCGAGGAAGGCGGGCAGCGCAATTATCCTGTTACGCGGTTTGTCCGGGAACCGCAGGAAACTGGACTGGGGCAGGCTGCTATAACCGAGTGCATGTGATTCGTAGGCCTGGCGTACCCCGTCGACCAATTCATGCTCCCTGCCCTCAAGGAGCAACCTGACATCTTCAGCGGAGAGTACCAGCAGTGTGTCTGACAAGGTTATCTCCCCTAGAGTTGGATATCGTCAACCGGCCCCAGGTGCCGGGAGCCGATTTCCAGCCCGTTCTGCAACAGCCATGAGTCGCTGAAGATTGACGATGCGTAGTGCTCTCCACGGTCGGCGCAAATGCAAACCGCACGCTCAATCTCACTATGTGCTTGCAGATATCGGGCACAGGCAGCAAGGCAGGCGCCGCTGGACCCGCCAATTTTTATCGCGGTGGAGGAATCCAGGGCCCGGCAGTAGGCAAACGCCTCACAGTCTTCAATGTAAGTCAGTTGGTCGAAGTGTCCGGCATCTACAAACTCCGATCGCTGACTGGAGCCAATTCCGGTCAGCTTCCGCTTGCCGGGATCTCCACCCAGAGCCACCGAACCCCTGGCGTCAACAGCGATGATCCGTGTCTCCGGACTCACTTCGCGGAAATACCGGCCAATGCCCGCGAGCGTGCCCCCCGTGGACACGGCGACGAAAACAGCGTCCACCTTGTGCTCCATCTGTCGAAATAGTTCAGGTGCGGTGCCGAAATAGTGGGTCCGGGGATTGGCCGCGTTCTTGTACTGATTCGTCCACAGTAATCCGGGATCATCAGCGAGCATCTCCCTGATGCGTGCCAGCCTGGCCAGGAGATACCCTCCAGCTGCATCCGGCTTTTCAACCATCCGGATCCTGGCTCCGAGGTCGCGTAGCCTTCGCATATTCTCCGCCGTGACCAGGGGATCCACTACCGCGTTAAACTGATAACCGCGATCGCGGGCGAGCATGGCCAGGCCGATGGCCAGGTTGCCGGAGGACGACTCGATCAGCCGTCCGCCCGAAGCCAGCTTGCCAGTATGCTCCAGGCTTTGCAGCAGGCTCAGCGCAGTACGGTCCTTGATAGATCCACCGGGGTTCTCGCCTTCAAGTTTAAGATAAACGTCCCGACGCTTACCGCCTATCAGTAAGCGGATGCGCTGCACGGGAGTATTGCCTACCTGTGCGACAGATTTTCGATCACCTCCGGTATTCTCTGTATAGGCCAGGAGGCAGGTATCCAAGCCGCTGTGCGTGGTCATTTTACTTTCCAGATCATTCATCGGGTCTTATCCTGCATCTGTTCTTTGCCATTTGTCGGGCACGGTCACGTCACCCCATCTGTGTCCTGCGCAAAGGCTGTGTTTCCCAATAGGTCAACGATCGCCACAGCCATTCCACCGGCCCGTAATAGAACAATCTCATCCAGACGACGCTGAATGTTACTTGAAATATCCAAACAAGAAAAACGAATGCTGTCAAATCCAGCCGGCTCATCTGATTGAATTGTGCGAGTCCGAATCCGTAAAACACAAAAGCCCCGATTATCGACTGCATGAGATAGTTGGACAAAGCCATCCTACCCACGGCCGCCATCCCGTCACCGGTGTATTTGAAGATCTCCGATCTGAAAATGAGAATGGCCAGGCTCATATAACCCATTACGAATGGCACGCGGCCGAGATCATAAAATGTCAGATAGTAAAGCGATGTAACAGGGTCCAGGTAATTTGCACTTACTCCGAGATTCAACCAGACATGAACACACAGTCCCACACCAATTCCAAACAACGCAATTGCCATGTGAACCAATGGCGGCACCTGTTCATCAAAATATTTCATGCGCCACAGCATTATTCCCAGGAGCATGAACAGCATCATATCCCATACATCCTCCGCATAGAATATTGATGTATTCTCCTCGAACACGCGGGCCGTATTGTAGTTGAATATCACGGCATAGTTGCCTGAGTTTATTCGGATCTCTTCTTCAATCGACTCGCTATCCGGCCGGTTATCGGCCAGAATTTCCTGCCAATCATTAACGACTTCATAGTCGTCCGGGGTCAACGGCTGCGCGGAGCGTTGTTTGCTCTGCACGCTGATGTATTGCTGTTCGAGGTCTGCTGTATCACGGTAATCCGTATAGGGTTGGACAGTGAGAACTGCGATGCATGTAAGCATCGCGACCATCAGAATCTTGTTTGAAGCCTGTCTGAAGGGAAACAGTAACATACCCAGCAAAGCGTACTTGAACAGCACGTCGCCCCAC
>PVMK01135081.1_pt1 | contig 10026 bp, 8 predicted proteins | sample 1853481 | NCBI WGS metagenome assembly PVMK01 (sample SAMN08533507, study PRJNA380276) | Marine sediment metagenome, whole genome shotgun sequencing project.
ACCTGAAGCAAGGACTATCCAGCCAACTGCCGCAAGATCGTATTGCCGGTGACAAGAATCATGCGGACCTGAAGGGAAGTCTAAAAAACCTCTTTCCCTACCTGAAGCGCCACTGGCAAAAAGGCCTTTTAGGTTTTCTGCTGGTTCTAATAGCTTCACTATGCAGTTTTCCGGCGCCGTTGATCACGCGCTACCTGGTAGATGAAGTTATTCTGGGCCGGCAGCTGGGACTTTTAGTCGGTGCAGTCGTATTACTGGCTTGTTTTTTGCTGGCTGAAAAACTGGCGCGAATGCTGCAGGAGTTTTATTTTGCACGGTTCGAACAGCGCATCACCCTGGATATCCAGCAGGATTTAGTTGACCGTGTTTTGCGATTCCCCAAAAAATTCTTTGATGACCATCAAACCGGCTACCTCATGTCCAGGCTGACCGAAGACGTTGACGGGATCCGCTGGTTTTTTTCAAATACGATTGTTTATATCTTCAGCAATGTTATTCGTCTTGTTGGCGGTGTGTGCTTTTTGTTCTATCTGGAATGGCGGCTTGCCAGTGCGGTCCTGATTCTTCTGCCAGCGCTGGGTTGGGGTGTTCGGTTTTTTTCCAACAGGCTGCACTACTTGAACCACCAGACCATGGAACAAAAAGCCAGAATCGCAGGGAGCCTGCAGGAATCCCTTTCTGAAAGCACTTTGATAAAAGCTTATGCTTCAGAAAAACATACACTAAGACGCCTGGTATCCGGCTGGCAGCGAGTGTTTAAAACTTCCCTGCAACAGACCACCGTGGCTTCGCTTGCCGGTCTGATTGTCGACTCGACCCCCGGGTTGGCCCGGCTGTTATCGCTCTCAGTGGGGGCTGTGTGGATTATAAACGGTCAATGGACCCTGGGATCCCTTCTGGCATTTCAAGCGTATCTGATTTACGTGTTCGGCCCGGCCCAAATTTTAGCTTCTGCGAATCTGCAGCTGCAAAAAGCACTTGCCGCCCTGCAACGGGTATCCGCTCTTTTGAATGTCGTTCCCGAAGATAATGCCGGCAGCGGCAAAGCGGTGCAGCATTTGACCGGTGATATAGAATTTAAAAATGTCTCTTTTTCGTATAACGGCAGTGAACCTGTTTTGCAGAATTTCTCTTTCCGGATTCATCGCGGAGAGCGGGTGGCGATTGTCGGACCTAGCGGCGTAGGAAAAACGACGCTTTTGAGTCTGATTTTACGATTTTACCAACCGACTACCGGTGAAATTTACTTCGATGATCAACCGGCATCAGATTATGAAGTCGGCGCATTAAGAAAACGACTTGGTTACGTGGCTCAGCGTCCGCGACTGCTTTCAGACACCATCATGAATAATCTGCGCTACGGTAACCCGGATGCGAGCCAGGCCGCAGTGGTTCGGGCTGCCGACGCGGCCGGGATTCATAGCTTCATCGAAAAGCTTCCGAAAGGTTATCAGACGAAGATTGGTGAAAAAGGCGTAAACCTGTCTGAAGGTCAAAGGCAAAGACTTTCCATTGCGCGGGCGTTAATCAAAGACCCCGATATCCTGATCCTGGATGAACCTACCGCTGCCCTGGATGTCGAAGCTGAACGCTCACTTTTTGACCGCCTGCCCGAATTTGTCAGGGAAAAGACGCTGTTTATTGCTACCCATCGCCTTTCTACCATCAATGCGTGTGACCGAATCCTTTTGCTCAACGAAAACCGGCTTGTTGCCAGCGGATCTCATCAGAATCTCATTGAATCCAATTCGTATTATCGTTCGATGGTCTCTAACCAGGAAACATCAGCATATAATTTTGCGAACTGAATAATGGATAGCTGGAATCGTCGAATGTCTGGAATACGTCCTTTGGCGTCATGTCCCGCAAAAATGTTACAAAAGTCGTGTGGTATATATCGTCGAGTTGAGTTCTTTAAACAACACCATGTCTATGGTTTCAGGTGTCAGTGTTCGAGGCTGTCAGCGTTTTGGTCGCTGGCTTCTCGCTTCTGGCTGCTGGCTAGTAGCCAGTGGTCAGCGACTATCGACCCGTCTCCGACGAGTCATTCGTAGGTGAGTTTTCGGCGTAAGCTTCCTTCGGGCCTAAACCACTGGGTCGAAGACGCCCGAACGGCTCAGTGAAGTTTAGGCCAGAGACCAGAAGCCAGGGGCCTGACACCTGAAACCCGACACCTGACACCTATAAAACCGTGTTTTGTAAATTACATGCGGGACGCAACACTAGGAGGTATATTTGGAAGCACTACAGGCTATTCCGACTGGAGTCTGGGAATCCATAACCTTTCAGTAACCAAAAGGGTTCCCATCAGTGCGGCCATTGAAATCACCCGGCGCTGCAACAACAGCTGCGCTCACTGCTGCAACAATTTGCCCTTAAAAGATCAATCCGCCCGCCGAAACGAACTCAGCGCCGAAGAACATTTTCGGATTCTGGACGAGATTGCGGCTGCGGGCTGTTTGTGGGTTTTGTTCACGGGGGGTGAAATTTTTGCCCGCAAGGATTTTCTGGATATCTATAGCCACGCTAAACGGCAGGGGTTTCTGATCACCCTGTTTACCAATGGGACGTTGATTACACCGGATATCGCCGATTATTTGGTCGAATGGCCTCCGTTTTACATCGAGATTACGCTCTACGGTCGTACCCGGCAAACTTATGAGGAGGTGACCGGGATTCCCGGCTCATATGACCGCTGCCTGCAGGGCATCCGTTTGCTGACCGAGCGTAATCTGCCGCTTAAGCTCAAAACCATGGCCCTCACCTTGAATCGGCACGAGATCTGGCAGATGAAACATTTTGTCGAAGAAGACCTCGGGCTGGAGTTCAGGTTTGATGCATTGATCAATCCCCGCTACGACTGCTCTCAAAGCCCCCTCGAAGTGCGCCTGACACCGGTTGAAGCGGTCGAATTGGACCTGCTGGACCCCAAACGCGTGGCCGAATGGAAAAATTTTGCCATTAAATTCGGGGGTCCTCCGAACTCACCTGAGGAGGCCCGGCAACTGTGGCGATGCGGCGGCGGGCTCAATGCTTTTGCCATTGATCCGTATGGTTTGCTGCGGATGTGCGCATTGTCGCAGGACGATGCCTATGACCTGAGGCAGGGCAACTTTCAGCAGGGCTGGGAGCAGGCCCTATATAAATTGAGACAGAAGCGGATTACCAGACAGACTAAATGCGTAACCTGCGGCATCAGGTCCATGTGCGGAATGTGCCCGGCCAATGCGCAGCTGGAATGCATGGATGCGGAGGCGCCGGTGGATTTTCTTTGTCAGGTGGCGCATTTAAGGGCCTATGCGTTTGATATTCCGGTTCCTCCTCATGGGGATTGTGAGTATTGTGAAGGCGGCAGCCGGCATCAAGAGATCATGCAGGAAATCAAAAAGTTAAAGAAGGACTGAGCTATAAGGGCTGAGGACTGAGCTATGAGGACTGGGGACTGAGCAAAAAAAAGAGATGAGCGATGAGGATAGGGCAACTAGATTTGAAAAAATATTATGAAAAGGAACAAAACAGATGAGCGATGAAAAGAAGAAGGAAAGAATAGATAAATTTGAGGATTTAATTGCTTGGCAGAAGGCGAGAAAACTTACCCAAGGGATTTATCAAACTTCCCGACGAGGTGCATTTGCTAAAGATTTCGGTTTAGCGGGACAAATTCAAAGAGCATCGGTTTCTATTATGTCCAATATTGCAGAAGGCTTTGAGCGAGGTGGCCGTGGTGAGTTTCACCAATTTTTGTCTGTTGCCAAAGCTTCATGTGCGGAGGTTCGTTCCTTGCTCTATGTAGCTTTGGATATAAAATATATTGATAAGACCGAATTTAGAAAAATAATGGATAAGGCTGAAGAAGTAGGTAGGATTGTTGGTGGTCTTCGTGCCTCTGTGGATAAACAGCGAAAGGCAAAATCAGGACTAAGGACTGAGCGATGAGGACTGAGTGTGAAACTTAAGTTTGGATGCCAAGTACTATGATAAACAATGAGTAGACAAATAAACTATAAACTGAACTCAACCCGGGGTTCCTTGGACAGTAACCCAAAGGCTTACCCCCAGTCCCCAGCCGACACGGCTGAGCTCGTCGCAGGCACAATTCCTCAGTCCTCAGCACTCAGACCTCAGTCCTCAAATCTCAGTCCTGATAACTTTAAAAAAATTTGTACTGAATTGCTCCGTAAAGGGCACAAAGTAAAGTTTCATGCTCCTGGCAACAGCATGTACCCGACGATATGTGAAGGTGATGCGATCACCGTTATGCCAATCGAAACCGCATCCATCTCCATTGGGGATATCATTCTTTACCGCCATAAATCCGGAGTTACCGCGCACCGTGTCATCCGCATAACAAAAAGAGACGCACATCATTCTCAACACTCAGCGCTTAGACCTCAGACCTCAGACCTCAGACCTCAGTCCTATTTTATCCTTCGCGGAGATGCCGCCCTCGTTTTCGATGACCCTGTCAGTGCCGACCAAATATTAGGTAAGGTGACGCTCGTCGAAAGAGAAGGGCGCCGCATCGATCCCTATACCCGCAGAGCTAAAATCCTCTTTAGCACCCGCCGTTTGGCGTCCCGCCTCAGAAGATTCGTATTCTCTCAAACAAACTAGCCTGATTTGATCCCGCCTGCTTTTTCCTGATCCATCCGGTCATCCCCAACGTTTTGCATTTATACTTGAAAAACTCTTGCAATCATTTCCACAATTGGTATTATACTTATTGGTATAATACCAAATAGCGTTATACTTATCTGAGGGGGTCCGGGTGTTTTTCCCGTCATGCCCGCGAAGGCGGGCATCCAGGTTGCCGACCTCAATTTTTCTGGATTCCTGCCTTCGCAGGAATGACGGATCTTCGCCCAGAAAACACCCTGACCTCTGACTTATCTATCATTAAAAATGTTTCGGGGAGATCATGACCAATCCATTTAAATACGGCACTGTGGTTTCCGGCAATGATTTTGCCGACCGCGAAAAAGAGCTCAAAGAGCTGGCGGCCAAACTAAAAGAAACGGTCAGAATATTTTTGCTGGCTCCCAGAAGATACGGCAAAACATCGCTGATTAAAAGAGTTTTGAATACGCTGAAGAAAAAAGGATTCCTCATTGTTTATCTTGACCTTTACTGGGCGAGTTCATCAAAAGAATTTTTCGAGCTTTACGCTTCAAACGTCATGCGCGGTTCGAACTCCATTGCGAGACGGGCCGTCCATTTTATGAAAAACTTCCTGCCTCGACTCAGACCCCGCCTCAGCATCGATGCGGGTGGAAATCCGGAATTGTCATTGGACCTCTCCGTAGACGACTCGGCTGAAGCGGCAGCGGAGGTTTTTGATTTGCCGCAGAAAATTGCCCGGGCGGAGCGTAAACGCTATGTTGTGGTGTTTGACGAATTTCAGGAGATCATGCAATTTGGCGGGCCTGTTCTGGAACGGCAGATCCGGGCAGCCATTCAACACCATAGCCATGTCAGCTACCTGTTTGCCGGGAGTAAAACGCACATGCTCATTGATATGATCGCCGACGAAACTCGTCCGTTCTACCAGATGGGGACGATCATGAGTCTGGATAAAATTCCGGAAAATGAATTTGGTGCCTTTATCACCGCAAAGTTCGGCAAATCCGGAAAAAAAATATCGCCTGAAGCGGTGCGTCGTATATTGGAAATCTGTGAAAACGTGCCCCATTACGTCCAGCTGTTGTGTTTCAATCTGTGGGATCATTTCCAGAAAGCGCCACGGATCAGCGAAAGCCACATTCAACAGGCGTTGACCAATACATTGCGCAGTCAAGAACCCGCTTACCTGATGCTGTGGGAAGGACTCACCCTCCATCAGCGCAAGACGGTCAAGGCAGCGGCTGCGCTCAAAGGCCGCCTGTTGACCGCCAAAGACTCGATACGGATTTACAATTTAGAGTCTGCATCCAATGTGGCCAAAAGTCTCAAAGCCCTTTGCAAAAAGGGCATTCTTCGAAAAGAAAAAGAGGCTTATGTCTTCGAAGACGTCTTTTTCGGCCGCTGGGCAGAAATGATCACACGGGGATGAGAGAAATATATATGGATGCTTTGAAACTCCGGCAAATTTTATGATGAATTAGTTCAGCCTTGTTTTTTTATGGCTTTAAGTTCGTCAGGATCAAAAACAAAGTTTTTACCGATCCGTTTATCATCCAATTTGCCGGCTTTTACCCATCTTCTTACTGTAATTTCGGCAATCTCCAAATATTCAGCGGCTTCCTTAAGTGAGAATGGTGACTTTCTGATTTCATCAAATACTTCATCGTGGGCATAGAGATCTTTTTCAAATCCTTTTCGTGCGATGGTGGCAAATAATTTTTCTCTTTCCGGTACGGACATTTTTAAAATATCTTTATAAACTTTCTCTGCCGTGACCATAACTAATAACCTTCCTTTTTTATCATTTTGTCAATCATTAGTTTCGTTGCAAAAAAAGGGGACGTTGGTGAAATATTGACATTTGGTTTTAGTTGAGCTATACATTTCATTATGCCACGCCAAGCCAGAATAGATGCGCCTGGAGCGCTGCACCATGTGATTATTCGCGGCATCGAGCGCAAAGCCATTTTTAAAGATGCAAAAGATTATCAGAATTTTGTAGACAGACTGGGCCTGATTCTCACAGAGACCGAAACGCCCTGTTTTGCCTGGGCCTTGATGAGCAACCATGCCCATTTACTTCTAAGAACCGGCCTTGTGTCCCTTAGCCTGGTGATGCGCCGGTTGTTGACTGGATATGCCCAGCAATTTAACCGTCGGCATCGACGTCATGGCCACGTGTTCCAGAACCGCTATAAATCGATTTTGTGTGAGCAGGATCCTTATTTGCTGGAGCTGATCAGATATATTCATCTCAATCAGATTCGCGCTGGTATTGTCGCTGGTATTAAAAAATTGAATGTCTATCCTTATACAGGCCACGCTATCTTGATGGGCAAAGTTAAACGGCCATGGCAGGATACGACTTATGTTTTAGCTCTGTTTGGAAAAAGTATTCGAGCTTCTCGGAGAGCCTATCTTAATTTCGTTTCAAAGGGAATTGTCTTTGGCCGCCGACCCGATTTAGTGGGTGGTGGATTAATTCGCTCTATTGGAGGCTGGTCTGCGTTAAGCGCTATGCGATCATCGCATTTGCGGGTAATAAGTGATGAAAGGATTCTGGGCAGCAGCGATTTTGTTGAATCTGTACTCAAGCAAGCCAATGAGGCCTATGAGAGGAAAACACTGGCGCTGGCCAAGGGCATTGGTTTGGATGCTCTGATTGATGCGACTGCCAACTATTTTGACATCAACCCAGAAATCATTAAAGGTTCAAGCAAGCAAAGAGAGGGCTCTCGGGCAAGGTCCATTGTCTGCTATTTGGCAGTGGAAAAATTGGCAATGGTTGGCGCGCAGCTTGCGCGTCAATTGAGCCTGACTCCTTCGGCGGTAAGTAAATTAGTCATCCGCGGCCGTCACGATCCGGTTTCAAAAGACATTGCAAGTGAACTGTTTGATTGAAAATTACCAAAATTTACTGAAAATCGAGCGAATTAGAATCAAATTTCAATATTTCACCAACGTCCCCTTCTTATAAAAGATAGCGAAGGTAACAGTTTAGTCGTTTCATAGATAAAAGAGCACATTTTTTAGCTAATGTGCTCTTTTTTCTTGACATTATACACGAGTATTTATACTCTTGTCTAAAACGACTTCACACTAATGGATCATACGCATGAAAAGGATTGAATTGCTAAAAAAGCGGCAGAGCATGCTTGAAGAACAAATCGGTAAAAATCTCGATTTGCTCGTTGGCTCGGTGGTGCGCTCGCCGGCCATGATGTATCATAGCTTAACCACCAAAGTTGAGGGCAAAACCAAAACACGCTATGTGCGCAAGGGGCTAGTGGCCAAAGTAATAAAAATGACCGACCGACACAAACGCGTGCGACTGCTCATTAACAAACTGTCCAAGGTCAACTGGGAACTGCTAAAACTGGAATCAAAGGAGTAAATGCCACCGCAACACTACAAGCCCGCACCCTGGAATTTTCAATGCCCCTACAAACATAACTGCCCTCACCTGCAGCACTTGTCGGCTCAGTGGGTATGGGCGGAGTATCAGCGCTCATGCGATGAGCATCTGGAACACTGGAAGGTTAGGGATATTCAGCAAGAGGAACTCGAAAAAGCGCTTAACTACATCGGTAAGCTGGAAGAAGAAAACGAAAAGCTCCGCGCAAAACTAAAAGCGCTTCACCAAAGACAATTTAAAGCCAACAAAAACAGCCGCCGGATACCTTCAGAAAATAACGCTGATGAGGGTTGCGCCGCAGAAAAAAAGAAAAAACGCGGTGCGCCAAAAGGTCATCGGGGCTGGCACCGGCGCAAACCCGATCACATTGACAAAACCGTGATCGTTGCGCCACCGCAGGTGTGCCCCCACTGTGCCTGTGAGAACCTGAGCCCAGTTGCCGATCTTAAAGACCATCTGCAGGAAGACATTATCCTTAACCCCCGCACCCATGTGACCAATTTTAGACACCATCAAGCCTTCTGTCCCAAATGTCGGCGGCCGGTGATTCAAGCCGCTAAAGGCGAACTGATCAATTGTCCCATCGGTCCCACCACCAAGGCGGCAGCGGTGTTTTTAAGATATGGCCTCAATATTCCCTATCGAAAAGTAAAAGAGTTGTTTGAGGTGTTTTTCAACATGCCCCTGGTGCCCGCATCGGCCATGGCCTTTGACCGCAGCGCCACTTTAAAAGGGGCTGCACTTTATGAGGACTTAAAACAAAAACTACATTTTCAACCTGCACTCCATGCCGATGAAACCTTCTGGCGGCAAGATGGCATTAATCATTTTCTGTGGTATGCCGGCAACAATAAATTGGCACTGTTTCATATTGACCGTCATCGTTCATCAAATGTGGCCCGATCGCTTTTGGGAGATAACTTTGGCGGGGTGCTGCATACCGATGGCTATGCGGCCTATAATGCGGTTAATGCAAAAGAGCGCCAAAGCTGCCTGGCGCACTTAATCCGCAAGGCTAAAGAAATAAAGCAGGAAATTGCGCTTAAAAAACCGCGCTTTCAAGATCAAGCCGCCCTTAACTTTTTAAACCGCATCTGCCAGTTGTTCAAAAAGGCCTGTGAAATTGCACGTAAACTTGATGCCGACAGCCGCCCTTCTGATCGCGCCGATGCTTTACAAGCACGCCTTTACTCAGCTTTAAACACCATCTGCTTAAAAAAAATTGACGATCAAAAAGCCGAAACCTTCAGAAAACGCCTGCTGGATCCAAAAAAAGAATACCATCGTCTATTTACATTCCTTAAATACCCTGATGCCCAACCCACCAACAATCAGGCCGAACAGTCACTTCGAAACCTGGTGATTTTTAGAAAAATTAGCTTCGGCACCCGCTCTGCCGATGGCTCTTATTCTCACAGTGTGCTGCCCAGTTTGCTGTTGACCGCCAAGCGCCAGGGGCAACATCCGCTTTCTTTCTTTAAAACTTTATTCACCACCGATACTGCTACCGCTCAGGCCGCCCTCTATAATGACTCGTCTTGATCTTATGGCTCGCAACTTCCTATACCCACCTGTAAGTTTTGAAAAGGACTAAACTGTTACGAAGAACCGTGTCCACATAGATTTGGATGTGCCCGACCTCGATGCGGCAGTTAGCCGCGTACAGGAGTTGGGAGGAAACAAACTCAGAGAACTCAATGAGTACGGCATCAAGTGGGCGGTCATGGCAGACCCGAATGGCAATGAGTTCTGCTTGGTTAAGCACTCCAGGTAGTGGCAGTGAGGCCCGCAGGACCCCTCATCGGGGCAGTGTGACCGATTTTGGAGTAAGGATTTTGGAGGTCAGGCCGCGCTAACCATATGAAATTAAGCGAAAATAGCTAAGAACAACCCCATATTTTGACCTTAAACACCCCATAGGGCTTTTAAGAATTAAAGATCGTTTGATAGAATTTTCTTAAACGTATGTTTTTGGGGTTAAAAATGCATGT
>PVMK01167922.1_pt1 | contig 10025 bp, 8 predicted proteins | sample 1853481 | NCBI WGS metagenome assembly PVMK01 (sample SAMN08533507, study PRJNA380276) | Marine sediment metagenome, whole genome shotgun sequencing project.
GGCTCGCGTGGTCCACCGTGGTCTGGCAGTCGAGGTGCTGTTGACCGTCGCCCAGAAACAGCCCGTTGAGCGCGCAGTCGACGCCGGGCGCGTCGAGTCGCGCGTAGATTTCGCTGCGGGCGAGTGCGCCGCCGAGAGAAACGTGGTGAGATCGGAAGCGACTGTCGCGCTCTTGCCGAACGTCGAGCGACGAAAAGTGATAGGCGGTGTCTGATTCCGACTGAACGGTGACCAGATCGAGTTCGGCGCCGTCTTCGAGCAGGATCTGTGTCATCGCATTCGTCCAGTAGACGTCTTTGCAGAGGGACTCGAATCGAAGCATGACCGCGGCTTTCGCGCCGCGCTCGATTCGGATGATGTTGCGCGGATTCGAGACCCGGCCGGATGCACCGGGACTCGCGACGAAGAGCAATTGGATCGGTCGCTGCGGTGATGTGCCTGCCGTGACCCGGACGAATGCGCCGTCGCGCTGGAAGGCGTCGTTCAGCGCCGCGAAGGGCCTGTCGAGCAGATCTGCGCGATCGAGTAGTGGGCGAATCAACTCTGGGTGTATGCCGAGTGCGCCCGCAAGCCCCTCGATCTCTACGCCTGCGGGAAGCGCGTCGTCAGACGAGAGCTCCGGCGCAAAGCGGCCGTCTTCGAAGACGAACCACTCCTGGGAAGCTTCGCTTCCGAGGAGCGCGCGGATGTCATCGGACGAAACGCCATCGCGCGCCGGGGGCTCGGGGTCGAGGGACGCTTTGGCGATCTCTGCAACGCTCGTGTACTTCCAGGCTTCGTTTCTCCGGGTCGGGAACCCGAGCTCTGCGAACCGCTCGATTGCGGCGCGTCGGATCGGGGCGAGCCAGTCGGGGCCCGAGTCGGCCAGCCGGGATTCGAAATCTCCAAAACGGGAGACGAAGTGCGCTTGTGCGGTGTCCAGGGTCGTCACGGCGCAGCGGCCTCCGCGGGTGCATCTTCGATCCAGCTGTAGCCCTTCTTTTCGAGTTCGTGGGCGAGTTCTCGGCCACCCGAGTGCGCGATGCGGCCGTCCGCGAGCACGTGCACGAAATCCGGAACCACGTAGTCGAGCAGTCGCTGGTAGTGGGTGATCACGATCGCCGAGCGATCCGGTGACCGGAGTGCGTTGATGCCATTGGCGACCACCTGCAGGGCGTCGATGTCGAGGCCCGAATCCGTTTCATCCAGCACCGCGAGGCGTGGTTCGAGAATCGCCATCTGGAGGATCTCGTTGCGCTTCTTCTCACCACCCGAAAAACCCTCGTTGATCGAGCGGTTCAGCAGCGCCTCGTCGAACTCGACGAGTTTCATCTTCTCGCGCGCGAATTCGAGGAAGTCCATCCCGTCGAGTTCTTCCTCGCCGCGATGGACGCGGGCCGCATTGAGCGCAGCCTTCATGAAATAGGCGTTCGCGACTCCGGGGATCTCCACGGGGTATTGGAAGGCGAGAAAGATGCCCTCCTTGGCGCGGTCTTCGGGTGCGAGTTCGAGAAGATCCCGCCCCTGGTAGAGCACGCTTCCCGCGGTGACTTCCACGGATGGTCGCCCGGCGAGGACGTTTGCGAGTGTGCTCTTGCCCGAACCGTTCGGCCCCATGATGGCGTGCACCTCACCCGCACCGACCACCAGGTCGAGGCCCTTGAGGATCTCGGCGTCACCGGCCCGCGCGTGCAGACCCTGAATTTCCAGCATCGGAACTCCATCACCCATCAGCCCACACTCCCTTCGAGGCTCAGCCCCAGCAAGGCCTGGGCCTCGACGGCGAACTCCATCGGGAGCTCGCGCAGTACTTGTTTGCAGAATCCGTTTACGATCATCGAAATGGCGTCTTCCTCGGAAATGCCGCGCTGGCGGCAGTAGAAAAGTTGATCCTCTCCGATCTTCGAAGTCGTCGCCTCGTGCTCGACGGTCGAGGACGCGTTCTTCACTTCGAGATACGGGAAGGTGTGGGCGCTGCAGCGATCGCCGAGCAGCAGCGAATCGCATTGGGAGTAATTTCGCGCGCCGGTCGCGCCCGGTTGGATGCGAACCAGGCCGCGGTAGGCGTTGCTGGAGCGGCCGATCGAGATGCCCTTGGAGATGATCGTACTCTTGGTTCGCTTGCCGATGTGGATCATCTTCGTGCCGGTATCGGCCTGCTGCATGTTGTTGGTCATCGCGACCGAGTAGAACTCGCCCACCGAGTCATCGCCCTGGAGCAGGCAGCTCGGATACTTCCAGGTGATCGCCGAACCCGTCTCGACCTGGGTCCACGAGATCTTCGAACGCTTGCCACGACACGCGCCACGCTTGGTGACGAAGTTGTAGATACCGCCGACGCCTTCTTTATTGCCGGGATACCAATTCTGGACCGTCGAGTACTTGATTTCGGCGTCGTCGAGCGCGACCAGTTCTACCACAGCTGCGTGCAGCTGGTTCTCGTCGCGCATCGGAGCCGTGCAGCCCTCGAGGTAACTCACGTAGGCGCCCTCGTCCGCGATCAGCAGCGTTCGCTCGAACTGGCCGGTGTTGGCGGCGTTGATCCGGAAATAGGTCGAGAGCTCCATCGGACAGCGAACGCCCTTGGGGATGTACGCAAAAGAGCCGTCAGTGAAGACCGCAGAATTGAGCGCGGCATAGAAGTTGTCCGAAATCGGAACCACCGAACCGAGGTACTGCTGGATCAGCTCGGGGCAGCGTTCGACCGCCTCGGAGAACGAGCAGAAGATGATTCCCTGCTTTTCGAGTTCGCCCTTGAAGGTGGTCGCGACCGAAACGCTGTCGAAGACGGCATCGACCGCGACGCCGTGCAGGCGCTTTTGTTCGTTCAGTGAGATGCCGAGCTTCTCGTAGGTCTCCAGCAGCTGCGGATCGATCTCATCGAGGCTATCGATCTTTACGGCCTGCTTTGGCGCCGAGTAGTAGATGATGTCCTGAAAATTGATCTTCGGGTAATCGACCTTCGCCCAGGTCGGCTCCACGTCTTTTTCGAGCATCTCCATGAAGCGCGCGAGCGCCTTCAACCGCCAGTCGAGCAACCACTGCGGTTCGTTCTTCTTGGACGAGATCAACCGCACGATGTCTTCGTTCAGCCCCGGAGGCGCCGAGTCGGTATCGATGTCGGTTACGAAACCGTATTGATAGTCGCGGTTGGCGAGCTTTTCGAGCAGCGCGTCCGAGGACTGCGTCATCTTCTACTCCAATGCCTTCGTGTCCGATGCGGTGCGGTCTACCTCGTCGCCATCCATTCCCACGAGTGGGATGAAGGGGCCTGTGGGATCGATTGGCTTGGCGAGGTCAGCCAGCGTGATCTTTTCGAGTGCGGCGTGCACCGCGCCGTTGATGCGGTGCCACGGATCCCGAACCTGGCAACTCGACTCTTGCGCACAAGCTCCCGGTTGGATCGTGCACTCGGTAATTCCGACCGGGCCTTCGAGCGCCGTGATCATCTCGACCACGGGAATTTCATCGGGGCTACGCGCGAGGCTGTAGCCGCCCTTGGATCCGCGCTGTGAAACCAACAAACCCGCCCGGGTCAGCGACTTGAGGATCTTGCTCACGACGGGCGCGGGAAGCTGGGTGTCCTCGGCCAGCTCGCGGGCGTTGTGCGAGTCGTCATCTCTGCACTCGGCGAGATGGGCCATGACGACGATTCCATAGTCGGTGAGGCGGCTGATTCGGAACACGGTTGACCTGCTGCTGGAAGGCGGTTGATCTGCGAATGAACCCCTTCAGGATATCGGACTAAATAGGTCCTGTAAATATCGGACTAAATCGGTTCTTTATTTAGTTTTTACTCAATGAAAACAGCTATTTATTGACCAAAATCCGGTTTTTCAGGACTCAGGTAGCACCTTGGGATCGGCGAGACGGGACCCACGAGCGGCGATCGGAGCCCATTCGGCCTCTAGGCGATCGCCTCGATATCGCTGAATCGCGCGAGCGGAGCCAGGACTCCGCGCCCGGCGTGCCGCCAATCCAGCGGAGGGCTCTGCATTGAGCCCGGCGCACAGACGCGCGAAGCGCCGAGGTTTGCGAGTGCGTGGGCGAGCCCAGCCGTCTCCTCTCCAAAACCTTCGATTGCCACCGCAGCCAGATGGGCAGCGAGGGGTTGGATCGCTTCGAGCAAGCGCCCGGTATCCGGAACCGGAACGACTCGAATGAAGCGATGCAAAGGGGCGGGTCTCGGTTCGGGGCCATCTTCGACGATCACCGTCCAGGCCGTCGCGTCACTGGCGTAGATTTCAACGGCGCGCCCCGCAGCGCGTCGAAGCTCGGCCTCGGCGCGCTGCTGCGCGATTTCGTGGGCGGCGCTCGCATCGATCGATCCGCGCGGCCAGTTCTCCTCGGCGTTGGCGAGTGCGGCTGCAATCGCCTCGGCGAGTGCAGCCGCGTGCGCGGGTTCTGGATCGACGGCGAAAACCGCGATCGGCGAGAGGCAACCCAATTGATCCCACAGCGCGATGTCGACGGCCAGGCGCTCTGCGAGTTCGCTGCGACGCTCGGCGCTTTCCGGGGGCACGACCGCCGCGATCGAAAGCCGATGCCCGTCGACGACCAGCCGCCGGGGCGGCCTTACCTGGGACTGCACGGTGGCGATGGTTGCATCGGAGCCGGTTGCACAAATGCAGTCCGCTTCGAGCAGTGCGCGGGTGCAGTCTTCGTTGGCGGCGGCGAAGTCCACGATCCGGATACAGCGCCCGAGTTCTGCATCGGCTTCCGCGATCGACTGGGCGACCAGGTGCGGTGTCAGTGGATCTCGGGAAGCCGCCTTGGCGAGCACCGGAGAGCGCACCGCCAACGGTGCGATCAGCGCGAGGAGGCTCGGCATCGGGATCGAGCCCGCGAGCAGGACAGCGGTCGTGTCGAATCCTGAGACCCTGCGATCCGACGCCGAGCCCGGTGGGTCGATCGGGCCGAGTTCCCGAACCGCGAGTTCTCGTAGTGCGTCACTCGTCCAATCGCCGAGCGCACGCTTGAGTCCTTCGCCGATCATCGGCGCCGTGAATCCCGTGGCCGCTGGCAGTCGATCCTCCAGATCTCGACGCCAGACGGAGTTGGGGTCGCGCCAGTGCTCGAGCACCGTGCCGAGTACCTCGAGCACTTCGCCGATGGGCCGCCTCTTGAGCCGCTCGCCCGCATCGCGTAGGCGCGCAAAGTTTTCGGCGATCTCGTCGGAGGTCACTGAGAACTCCGATCGAGAGTTTCGTCGGCTCCGATCGAACAGCCCCGAGCGTCCGCGCCGGGTTCGCGCCCGATCACCTCGAATCCGTCGAGTATGGCGCGGCCGAGGTCGCCGGTTCGCATCGCGAGCACGCTTCCCGTGTTGGCGAGATCGACGACGACGATGGATCCCACATGCCCGGTAGCGGCTTCGTGGCCCGTTTCGGGATCGACGATGACGACGCGCGCCCAGGGTGGACCCAATTTCCGACGGGGTTCACTCGGGCCGCATATCACAGAATCGTAGAATTGGCTGCCCAGTTCCGTCATCCCGTATTGGTTGACGATTCGCTCCGCGGGAATCCCGAGTATGCGTTTGAGTTCCGCGTAGAGTTCCGTGCGAGGAACTTCGCGAGAGCGCCCCTTGAAACCTCCCGTCTCCATGATTCGTGACGCGGGAGGTAGGCCGATCAGCACGCCGCGCTGGCTCATGTGATCGATCAGGTGCACGAACGCGAAGGCGGTGCCACACAAGGTGATGGGCATCTCCGATGCGGCGGATTCGACGAGGACCGTCAACATGCGATCGAAGAGCAACTCGCCATTCTCGACGGCGAAATCACTGCCCTCGTCACCCAGTTCGTCGAGCACCACACCAAACATGTGGGAGAGCGATGAGTCGGGTTGCTCGATCGGTGAAGGAGCGAGCACCTGTATGGTCGCGCGGTCCTCAGGCAACAGGAACTCCGGGAACATGAAGCGGCGAAAGGTCGGAAGCAGCGAGGCTTCGTAGATCTCTAGCGTGTCCAGATACAAGGTGCCCCTGACGTCGGTCGATGTACCGCTCGTTTGAAAACGGTGAACGGTGTCGCTTGCAGGGAAGCAGCGCAACTCGACTTCCTTGAGCGCACTCGTCGGAACTGCGGGGATCTGTCGCCAGGTCTTGACGTTACTCGGTGTCTGGCTGCGTCCATCGCAAAATCGTCGATAGATTTCGCAATGCTCGAACTGGAACGCGAAGAGTTCGAGTGCGAGTTCTTCGAAGCGATTTTCGCTGTACCTCCAACGGGATTCTCGCATCCATTCGAGCACCCGGCGGTCGATGTCTGCACGGCGGGGATCGGCGCTCATGGGATGGCCTCGATCAGTAGATCGAGCGCAAGTTCGAGCAGGCCGCGATCGATGCTCAGCGGCGGGCAGATCGAAATCGCTCGGCCGTCGTCGCCGCTCGGTAGGACGATCAACCCCGACGTGAGCGCGCGAACACAGGCGCGCTCCGCTCGCTCGGAAGTGTCGACTTCCACCGCCAACAGGAGTCCGCGACCGCGAACATCCAGGATCTCGGGTCGTCCATCACAACGCTCATGCAGTCGTTCCAGTGCGACGTCGCCGAGTTCGGCCGCGCGTTCGACCAACTTCTCTTCTTCGAGGACCGCGATCGAAGCGAGTGCGGCCGCACAGCTTGGCGGGTGTCCGATGAAGGTCTGCGTGTGCAGCGCCTCACCATCCGAGATTGGCCAGGCGTCCATGATTTCTGTGCGGCCGAGGCACGCCGAGATCGGCATGCCGGAAGCGAGTCCTTTCGCGACGCAGAGTAGATCTGGGATTACGCACTCGCGGTCACAGGCGAACCAATGCCCCGTGCGTCCGAAACCGGTGTAGACCTCGTCCGCAATCAGCAACCAGCCTTCAGCGTCGCAGATCGCCCGGAGTTCGGACAGGAAACCGTCCGGAGGGATGCGTTCGCCACCCCGTCCCTGGATCGGCTCGACGATCACCGCGCCCACTGCGGCGCTGCAGGTGCCGGCGGCGCGGCGCACATCTTGCGCTTCTCCAAAGCGCGCGAACGCCGTCAACCCCGGAAGCCGCGCCGCAAACGGCTCGCGGAACATTGGCCGCCAGGTCACGTCGCGCGCGCCAAGGCTCAAGCCGTGGTACGCGCCTTCGAATGCCACCACACCCGGAGCGCCGCTGGAAAGCAGCGCCGTTTCGAGTGCCATCTCTACCGCGTCGGAACCCGAAGATCCCAGGATCGCCCGGGCCGGTGCGCCACCCGGAAAATGACGCACGAGCGCTTCGAGCAGTTCGAGTCGGACCGTTGAGGGGTGCACGTCTCCGAGTCCGTGCATCAAGCGTCCGGCTTGCTCGGCGATGGCTCGGCTGATGCTGGGGTGCGCGTGGCCGGCGTTGGACACGCCGAACCCGGCGGTCAGATCGACGAAACGGTTGCCGTCGACGTCCCAGACGTTCGACCCCGAAGCCCGCTCCCAGAAAATGGGCGGCTCCGGATCGACGCAGATGACGTTGCGGCTTTCGACGGCGCTGAGGCGCTGGGCGAGCGCGCGCGAGCGCGGTCCGGGAATCGGAGTCACGAGAGCCGGGGGAAGATTCGCGGACGCTGACACGACAAAGGATTGTAGCTGTAGAATCTGGCCATGGATGGGGCGATCGAAGAGCAGGTCTACGTCGCGATGGGTTCGAATCTCGGCGACCGCGACGCGCACCTGGCCGCGGGGCTCGCCGCGTTGCGGGGGACCGAAGGCATCGAGGTCGTCGCCGTCTCGCCCCTATACGAGACGGATCCGGTTGGCCCGCCGCCCCAGGGTCCCTACCTGAATGGGGCGATCCAGCTCTCCACCCGCCTCGATCCCGATGCCTTGCTGGATCGGCTGCTCGAGATCGAAGCCGCCGAGGGGCGTACGCGCGGTGTCGACCGCAATGCGGCCCGCACCCTGGACCTCGATCTGCTGCTCTACGGCGACCGCAAACTGGCCGGGCGTGACCTCGAGATTCCGCATCCACGCCTCGCCGAGCGCCCCTTCGTGCTCGAACCGCTCTGCGATCTGGCAGCGGAATTCATCCACCCGATTCTCGGGGAGACCATCGAGGCGTTGGCGCGCAGGGTTCGCGATCCCTCGGCAGTGCGTCGGCGAGCCCCGTCCGCTCCGCTTTGACAGGACGCTGAAAAACTCCTCCCGTCGCCCAGCGCGGATCTCCGCACCGGGCTCGGTCCGGCGTATTCCAGCAACCCGCTAACGGGCCGAGTTCATCAAGCTCGCGTAGTTGTCGAGGAGCGGGAGAATCTCGTCGCGCGGAGCCGGCGGCAGCATCAACACGACGCGTGAGATGCCCGCATCGCGATGACGCGCGAGTGCATCCTGCTCCGGTTGCGCGGCAAAGACCGAGACCTCGAGCGTCTCCGGATCCCGCCCCGCTTCTTTTGCCATCTCGCGAAAGTGCGAGAGCCGCTCCGCGATGTCGCCGTCGCGCCCGCCGATGGGCATCCATCCGTCGCCGTAGCGAATCGCGCGCCGCGCGCCGCCCGGGAAGCCGCCGCCTACATGAATGGGTGGATGCGGTTTCTGGATCGGCTTCGGCCACATGAAGATCGGGTCGAAGTCGACCAGGTCGCCGTGGTATTCGGCTTCGTCCTGGGTCCAGATCGCCTTCATCGCCTCGATGCGCTCGCGCATCAATTTGAAGCGGCTCTCCGGGCGAGTGCCGTGGTTCTCCATTTCCTCGAGATTCCAACCCCCGCCGATCCCGAGCATGAAGCGCCCGCCGGACACCTGATCGACCGAGGTCACCAGCTTCGCGGTGTGGATCGGATCGCGCTCGACGATCAGGCAGATTCCCGTCGCGAGTTTGATCCGAGAGGTTGCAGAAGCCGCCGCCGCGAGCGCCACGAACGGATCGAGGGTGTCGTAGTACATCTTCGGAAGCTCGGGGCCTCCGGGCCACGGCGATTTGCGCGAAACCGGGATGTGGGTGTGCTCGGAAACCCAGAGCGATTCGAATCCTCGCTCTTCGGCGGCGCGGCCGAGGTCGGCCATCGGGATCGAGTACTCGGTGGGAAAGATCGTCAGGCCGAGGTGCATTGCGGGCTCCCAAATTTGATGCCGGCGTTATCCCTTGAAGCGCCCATCCCTTCGCGCGTCTTCCATCGTCTCTTCGATTCCCGCGCGAAGGATCTCAACCATTTCGTCGATCTGCTCGCGTGTGATCGTGCACGGCGGAGAGACGATGCACTGGTTGATGAAAGGTCGCAGGATCAAGCCGTGTTCCTGACAGTGCTCATCGATGCGGTCTCCGATCTCGTAGTCGGCTGCGAGCGTGTCCTCGCCATCGGGGTCGATTTCGCACTCGACACAAGCCATCAAGCCGACTCCGCGCACGTCACCAACGAGCGGGATGTCGCGAAGCTCCTGCCATCGCTCCTGGAAGTAGGGTGCGATTTCGCGAACGTGTTCGGGGATCTTCTCGCGCTCGAGGATGTCGAGGTTCGCAAGGCCCGCCGCACACGACGCCGGATGTCCCGAGTAGGTGAATCCATTGGCGAAGACCGAGTGCGGCGAACCGGCTTCGCCCGCTTCTTTGATCAGGCGATCCGAGATGAAGGTGGCACCGAGGGGCAGATAGCCGGACGAGATGCCTTTCGCAGTCGTGATGATGTCCGGCACGATGTCGAAGACGGCCTCGCTCGCAAAAATGTGCCCGCAGCGCCCGAAGGCGGTGACGACTTCGTCGGAGATGTAGAGGACATCGTGGCGCCGGCAGACCTCGAGGCATTTCTTCTGGTAGCCGGGCGGCGGCACGATCACGCCACCAGACGCGAGGATCGGCTCGGCGATGAACACAGAGACGTTTTTCGGGCCGAGTTCGAGAATCTTGTTTTCGAGGTCGGCAACCTTCTCGTCGCAGAACGCCTCGACGCTCATACCTTCCGGGCGTCGGTAGGGATTTGGCGAAGGGAGGTGGTGGATGAATTCCTTCTCGAATACCTGATAGGTCTTGTCGCGCTCCTTCCCACTACAGGAAGCGCCGAGGTAGGTGCTTCCGTGATAGGCACCGTCTCTCGAGATGATATGGCGCTTTTCGGGTCG
>PVMK01174292.1_pt1 | contig 10019 bp, 7 predicted proteins | sample 1853481 | NCBI WGS metagenome assembly PVMK01 (sample SAMN08533507, study PRJNA380276) | Marine sediment metagenome, whole genome shotgun sequencing project.
TAGGTACTTTCTTTTTGTTTCCAAAACTAACCAATAAGCGTTTTAATATATTTCTTGCTTTGATCTTTTTAGTTTATCTCACACAAACATTTCAGGCATATATAGGTCCTAATGCAAAAATGATAAGGTGGATGATGATTGCAGATGCTGTTATACTAATTATAGCATTTGTTGATGGAAGAAAGGTAATGAATAAGACACCCAATCAGTTTACCCCTATCTATCGTTTATTTAAAATTATAACTCCTATTTATATTGCATTTTTAGGTATTGCAATTCTTGTCAATATTTTGGGAATGACAGCCTTATCAAATTTATTGGTAATGGGAGTACTTACTTCGACCATTGTTGGATTAGTTATCAATCTTACTGTAAAAGTAATTGTTAGCCTCATTATATTTTTATTTAAGCTAAAAAAATCTTCCAATATAGAAGCATTAACGACCATGGTTAAGGCTACTCATAAAAGGATCCAACCCATTTTAATATGTGTAGGATTAATCGTTTGGATCATGTTTACTTTAAAGGGTTTTGACCTTTTCAATTTTTTAATTTCCTGGATTAATGATTTGATGGTTATTAAATGGGAAATTGGTGAAACTATTATCTCTTTAGGTGGAATTTTGGCTTTTATAAGTATTTTTATTATTACTATCCTAGTTGCGAAATTGATTGGCACTATTCTACAGGATGACTGGATGATCAATGTTTTACCACGTGGCTTAGCTTCAGCTATATCACTACTTTTAAGAATAGTATTAGTAAGTGTTGGATTTTATATTGCAGTAAGCGCAGCAGGAATTGATCTTAGCAATCTAGGATTTATTATAGGTGCACTTGGAGTTGGTATTGGTTTTGGATTGCAGAATGTGGTATTGAATTTTATTTCGGGGCTTATCCTTGCTTTTGAAAGGCCTATCAATTTAGGTGATACTATTGAGGTTGATCAAGAATTTGGAGTAGTGACTAACATTGGTGTTAGGTCTAGTACTATAAAATCTTATTCAGGTTATGAGTCTATTATACCTAATGGTGATTTAATTGCAAAAAAAGTTAATAATTACACTCTTGCAAACAGGGATAGAAGAAGTAAAATTTACATGAAAACAGCTCCAAATGTAGATCCGTTAAAAGTAATCGAGCTTTTTAACAGAATTGCTTCCAGCCATTCAAACATATTTAAGGATCCCGCACCAAAAACTTATTTTTACGGATATGATGTGGATGGGAATTTAAGTTTCGCATTACTGTATTGGTCCACTTTTTCAGATACACTTAAAACGGACAGTGCTATTGCTTTAGAAATTTTCGCAGCTTTAAAAGATGCAGATATTCAAGCTCCTGCTCCAGTTAGACGGATTGTTAAAGATAAATAAGTTATACATTTTATTGTTTAATGTCAAAAAATAATCTTATAAGCATAACTGGAGGAAATGGTCATTTGGGTTGTTGTTTGATTCAAATGTTACTCCAAAAAGATTATATCGTCAATGCACTTTATTATCATTCTAAACCAAAAATCAATCACCCAAATGTTAATTGGATACAGGGAGATATTTCCAAACCTGATTCTCTAAATGAACTATTTAGAAATTCCTCAGTAATGATTCATTGTGCTAGCCTGATTTCAATTGGCGAAAAAAATGAATCAGAAGTTTATAATGTCAATGTTCACGGTACTGAAATTATTATTGATGCCTGTTTGAAAAGAAAAACTAGGATGATCTATATCAGTTCATCTACAGCTGTTAAAGAAACAAAAGAACAAGAAGTGTTCGATGAGAACAGACCCTACAAAACCGAAAATGATTTTTTTTATGCCTGGACTAAAGCTCTCTCTGAAAAAAAAATATTGGCTGCTGTAAAAAATAATAATTTAGATGCATTTATAATAAGACCAACTGCTATTGTAGGCCCTCCAGATTATAAACCTTCATATTTTGGTAGAACAATTTTGGATTTAGCAAATAACAAAATGCCTGTTATTGTGAATGGTGGATATAATCTGTTAGATGTAAGAGATCTATCTCGTACTATTATTAATAGTATAATTAAGGGTAAACAAGGAGAGGTGTATTTGGTTGGGGGTACTTATTTTAGATTAAAACAAATTGCTAAATTAATAAATCCAAAACATCGCATCATAAGTTTTTCATTGGATTTAATGATATTTATTTTACCATTTATTAAGCTGTTTCCAATGAGATGGCATATTACAAAAGAAAGTCTTATTACACTAAAATTTGCTCCCAAACATATAAATTTTTCAAAAGCAATAAATAATCTCGATCATAAAGTTCGACCCATTACTGAAACAATAAATGATTTACTAATTTGGTTCAGAAAAGAAGAAAAAAAATGAAATTTGATACATTTGATTTAATCTGTCTTGTTTGGTCTATTATTGGATTCTCATCATTTATAATATTACAATTTGTAAGAGCACCCTATGGAAGACATAAACGGAAAGGTTGGGGACCAGAAATTTCAAATAAATTAGGATGGATAATTATGGAATTTCCGTCTTTCCTTATCATTCTAATCTTTTTTCTAATATCTAGTCAAAGTAATTATGCAAAAATGCTAAGCCTTTTATGGCTTATTCATTATTTTAATAGAACATTTATATACCCATTTAGAATAAGAACCAAAGGGAAAAAAATACCATTTACCATAGTTGGTTCAGGTATTTTCTTCAACGTTATAAATGCCAGTATAAATGGATATTATTTATCTTTCTTAGAACACTACAATGCAGGTTCTTTTAACAATTGGACTTTTTATTTGGGAATTATTCTTTTTGTTGTTGGATTTTATATCAATCAAAAAAGTGACAACATATTAATTCATCTTAGAAAACCTAATGAGATTGGATACAAAATCCCAAATAAATTTCTATTTAACTATATTTCTTGTCCAAACCTTTTAGGTGAACTCATTCAATGGACGGGTTTTGCAGTGATGGCAAGTAATTTCCCTGCAACTTGCTTCTTGATATGGACAGCAGCAAATCTAATTCCGAGAGCGGCAAGTCATCACCAATGGTACAAAGAATACTTTATTAACTACCCAAAAAATCGAAAAGCACTTATTCCAACATTGTGGTAAAATAATAAACTTCTTTAATTAAATTAAATATACAATAGACAGAAAATTAGTAAATTAGTAAATTAGTTATTTAAGAAATTAATAATCATTTACAACGAAAATTAAGTTTGGATTTAATAAAGTTTTCAGAAAAAATATTGACATTTAGATGGATTATTATTCTACTTGTGTTGGCTTCTACACTATTTTTTGGGAACCAAGTAACAAACCTTAAAATTGATGCCGATATATTGCGATCATTACCTGATCATGATGTAGATGCGATGCTACTTAAAAAGATAGGTAAAAATTTTGGGGGAAATAATATGGGTGTTATTATCCTTGAAACAGATAATATTTACCAAACAACTGTTTTGGAGCACGTTCAATTAATTACAGATACACTGACTAATATTGAAGGAATTTCATCTGTTACAAGTCTAACCAATATCATCAATATTAAAGGTGATGAATATGGTATTGAAGTGGGAAAATTAGTAGATGAATATGAATTGCCAGAATCTCCTGAGGATTTTCAAGAGTTAAAAAATAATATCTTATCAAATGAAATGTACAAAGGCTCCATTGTTTCTGAAGATGAGACTTCTACATTAATCATTTTCACTTTACAAGATGAAACAGATGTAAATGTTGTGGCTAAACAAGTAATTAGTAAAACGGAAGCTTTACAATTACCTGAAAAACTTTATTATATAGGTTCGCCTATGTTAGTTACCTATATTTCAGATTTAATGAAAAGGGATTTAATCAAGTTGTTACCTATTTCCTTTTTAGTCATAGCATTAATTTTATTAATTAGCTTTAGATCTGTTAGCGGGGTAATTCTACCTCTTTTAACAGCAGTAATTTCAATTATTTGGAGTTTAGGAATTATGGCTTTTCTAGGCTTTAAAATGTCTATGATCTCTAATAACATTCCTATTATATTACTTGCCGTTGGGAGTGCATATACAATTCATGTAATCAATAGAATAAATCAAGTAAAAGAAACTGATAATCCAAACATTGTCAGTACTGCATTAGCATATGTATTAATACCCGTGATATTAGCTGCCATAACTACTATTATAGGGTTTATTTCTTTCATTTTCGGAGCCTACCTTGAGATGATTGTAGATTTTGGAATATATACTGCACTAGGAACATTTTTCGCCTGTCTTTTATCCATCTTTTTCGTTCCTGCTATAATGGACGTTTTTAAATCTAAAGGGAGAAAAACAATAAAACGACATAATAATACATTATTGACAAATAAATTCCTTCAGCCCTTAAATAAAGCATTGTTTAGGTATCCTAAATTCATTTTATCTTTTTGGATGATACTGATAATTATTAGTATAATTGGAGTGTTTTCTATCAATCGAAGTGTTGATATTCAAGAGTATTTTAAGAAAGACAACCCAACTCGATTAGCTGAAAACATAATGGTTGAAAAATTTGGAGGCACTAAACCTGTATTTGTTCTTTTTAAAGGTAATATGCAAAGTCCAGATGTGTTGAAAAAAATGATTCAAACATCTGAATACATGAAAGAAAGCCCAGATATCAATACGACAATGTCTGTTGCTAAGTTAATTTCAGAAATAAATTTTGCCATTACAGATTCCAGAGAAATTCCGAATACTCAAGAAAAGATTGAACAACTTTGGTTTTTGCTTGAAGGAAATGAGATAATGAGTAGATTTGTTAATGAGGATCTAAACGAAGGAATTATTATTTCTAAATTTAAATCTCCAGATAATGAATCTAAAAAAGTATTTTCGAAATATATGAAGACCTTTATTGATAAAAATTCAACAGAAGATTGTCAAATATCAATAACAGGAATGCCTTTTGTAGATATTACAATGGATAATAGCTTATTAAAAAGCCAAATAGGAAGTATTACAATTGCCATATTCTTTGTGATTGTTTTTGTTGGGTTCATTCTTCGTTCTTGGCTAAGTGGTCTCTTTACTTCCATACCCATAATAGCAGCAATAATTATTCTGTTCGGTGTGATGGGTCTTTCTGGCATTTCATTAAACATTGCTACAGTTCTTGTCGCTAGTGTTGCACTAGGCATAGGGATTGATTATTCTATTCATATTTTCTCACATTTTAACGATTCCTTTCAAAAAAACCAAGACCTTAAAAAAGCAATTGAAGAATCTATTCTTATTAGTGGTAAGGCGATTATTATAAACGTAGTTTCTGTATCTGCAGGATTTTTGGTCCTAGTATTTTCAGATATGGTTCCCCTGCAATATTTTGGCTTACTTATAGCAATTAGTATGGTTAGTTCATGTTTAGGTGCACTAACCCTACTTCCGGTAATTTTAATTTTAGTAAACAGAAAAAAGAAGACAAAATAATTTAAAAGCTATGAATCATAAGAGAATCACTTTATTGTTATGTATCCTTTTTATTAGTACAAATATATTAATAGCCCAAGATGCTGAATCATTGCTACATGACATGGATGATATAATTGGTGCCCCAAAAGACAAAGAAGCTGTAGTTAAAATGATTATCACAAATAAATCTGGAAAAGAAAAAATACGAGAAGCATCTTTAAAACAAAAGGGAAGATTTAAAAAATTATATAGATATACCAAACCTGAAAAACAGGTAGGAATTGCTACTTTAACACTTCCAGACGATGTTATATGGCTTTATATGCCTGCGTTTGGGAAACCAATAAGGATTTCACTCCTTAGCAAAAGCCAGGCATTTACTGGCACAGATTTCTCCCATGAAGATATGAGCGGACTTTCTTTTAGTGAAAGATATACACCAAAAATGATAGACAGCACTAAACCTGTTTTTTATGTTTTGGAATTAACTCCAAAGTCAAAGAAAACAAGCTATTCAAAAATAATTTTGTCGCTAGAAAGAATTCATCATTATCCTGTTAAAATGGAATATTATAATAAGAATAATAAATTTTTTAAAGTAGCTACTTATTCATATACAAAAAAGGATAACTACTGGTTTGCAAAACAAGTTAGAATGGTTAATTTTTTAAAAGATCATTCTACTGAAATTTTAATGACAGATGTTAAATTTGATCAAGGTATTAGTGATGATGAATTTTTAGTTGAAAACCTAAAGCAATAACTTATTGATTTTTTAATCAATCTATAAAATCAAATTTATACTTAACAAAATCTTCGTTTTCCAATAATTTTTTCAGATTTAATAAAGTATAAAAGGGAGCATCATCAACAAACATATTTGCCAACCAAGATGGTATACTTCCTCCAGGATCAATTTGCATACTAAAAGTAACATTGAGTCTGTTTTCGGGAATTACATTTATTTTCCAATATCCAAATCCTATTAACCTTACATATTTTTCATCTAATGCTAAATAACCATCAAGTATTTCAATATCTACAAACAAAGTTTTTGTTTCAGTAAGCCACCTGAATCTATTTAAATAAATACCATCTCGATTCTTATATGGAAAAGGTGCTTTTGCAACCGAATAATATATTTGTAAAGTATCTCCAGATCTTTCTAGCAAATTTGCGAATTTAATATTATATCCCCATTTTGGGAGTATTTCAATATTATTTAATGCAGCAATAAAATTATGAATCGAACTATTTATTGTAACTGTAGCTTTAAAAGTTTCAAATTTGTTATTGCCTTCCTTTTTTGTAAATATTTTTATATCATCAGAATTCCTAACTAATTTCCAATCCTCTTGAGAAAACAAGTAACAATTTTGAAAAAAAATAAATACTATTAGAAAAATTCTTTTATTCATTTGAATTTTCGTTTTCTACTTTAATGTTGGTAGGAATGTTATAATTCCATTTTTCCATAGTAAAACCCCATTCTTTATTTAAAATATCTAGTTGCTTACGCGAAATAGTATGCTTATTTTTCTTATAACTTTTTAAGCTTGTTATATATTCTTCAAAATGGGGAGCAGCCTTAACATAGCCTTCTATATTAAGAGAATTATAAATAGATTTTAATATATCATTAGGATTTTTTTCCAATTCCTCGAATGAAATCTCAACAAGATTCCCAAAGGGAATAAGATCTTTTTGATCAAAATAGTCATTCATTATGTTTTTGTAAATTTTTATAATATCACGATCTATTTCTTCCTGAGTAATATTTTGCAACTTAAGGTGAGGCAACATTTTTTTGTAAAAATTTTGAGTAGATAAAAATACATCTATTGGATTTCGGTAAATGTGAATAAATTTTGCGTTAGGAAACATTTTTAGAATTATTTTTATTCGTCCAGTATTTGGGGGGTTTTTGGAAAGAAACCGATCTCTTTTGGTATTCTTTATTGCCTTTTTAATAAGTAGTTTGTAATATAATTTCCACTTTTCTAATTGTATAAAATCTATATTCTTAAAACGAATAAAACTATTGTAATACTTAATAATATTTTTAGGGAACAACCAAAAATAATAGAAACTAATTGGTATTTTATCACCTAATGCAAATTCTTCCTCTTGAGGCAATTTTAATCCAAGGGCAACATTATCTCCTTTTCGATTTCCAGGAATTAAAAGATTTGAAAATCCTAAAAATATAACCCTTCCCAATTTATTGAACAGAGTATCAGGGTACACACTTTGATAGGTCGTAACGTAGGCCATTTGGGCATCTTGACAAAGTAAATTATGAAGATGTGTTGTGCCACTTCTCCAATGTCCTAAAATAAAAATAGGATCTTTTTCTATAGGATTATTAAGAAATTTGGGATTAATAAATTTGCGTTCATAGCATCTAAATGGAAAGTTGACAAAATTAAATAGAGTGATTACAAGAAGTTTTGGAAAATAACGAAGTTGTATTTTATTAGAATTAATTAAATTGAATAGTACTTTAAAAGAATATCCAACTACGGGTGGTAATAATATTCCTTTTTTATTATTTTTTAACTTGGACATACTTCAAAATATCTTATATACTTAATTAAATTTAAAATAGTAAACACAGACTAAATTTAATCAAAAATTAAAAGATATCTATTCTTTCATTCTTATTAACTATTGAATGTCATTCTCAAGAAAATACAACCAACTCTTAATGATAAATAAGTTATAAGCTTTTTCGATTTAATTTACTTTTTAAATCATCAAATGAAAGTGTTTCTTGTTCACCACTATTCATATTTTTTAAAGTGTAGGATTGAGAATCTATTTCTTTATCGCCTGCCAATACTACAAAAGGAATATTTCGCTTATCTGCATATCCCATTTGTTTGCCCATTTTTGTAGCATCAGGATATAATTCACTTGCAATTCCATCTTCTCGAAGTTTTGTAATAGCCTGCATAGAATACAACGATTCTTTTTCGCCAAAATTGATAAATAACACTTTGGTGTTTTCTGAAACAGTTTTAGGAAATAAATTTAATTCTTCTAATACTAAATAAATCCTGTCTAATCCGTAAGAGATTCCAACACCACTTATATTTTTAAGCCCGAATACCCCTGTTAGATCATCGTAGCGCCCTCCACCCCCAAGGCTACCCATTTTCACACCCTCTGGTGGAGTAACTTCAAAAATAGCTCCAGTATAATAGTTTAATCCACGAGCCAATGTAACATCTATTTCTAAAGTCGCAGCTTTTAATGCAAGTGATTCAAAAGTTGTGGTGATGAATTCCAGTTCTGAAATTCCTTTTAAACCGGTTTTAGATGTAGCAAGCATTTTCTTTAATGCTGAAAGCTTTTCGGAAGCAGTTCCGGTTAACCTAAATAATGGCTGTAGTTTATCAATAGCAGATTCAGAAATTCCTTTTGAAAGCATTTCGGTTTTTAATCCTTCCTCTCCTATTTTATCCAACTTATCTAATGCTACAGTAAAATCGATTAGCTTGTCTTCTGCACCAATTACTTCAGCAATTCCACTTAAAATTTTTCTATTATTGAGTTTTATAGTAACGCCTTTTAAATTTAGTTTATCAAAAACCTCATCGTATAATTGTACCAACTCTACTTCTTGCCAAAGAGAAGTTGATCCCACCACGTCGGCATCACATTGAAAAAATTCTCTAAAACGTCCTTTTTGTGGCCGATCTGCTCTCCATACAGGCTGAATTTGATAGCGTTTAAATGGGAAGGTAATGCTATTTTGATATTGAACCACATACCTTGCAAAAGGTACCGTAAGATCATAGCGTAATGCTTTTTCAGAAATTTTAGGGGTTAATTTAGCACTGTTCTTTTCAGAATAAAATGTATCATCCACCTTGCTTAAATAATCACCGCTATTCAATATTTTAAAAATCAATCGGTCTCCTTCTTCTCCATATTTACCCATAAGGGTTTCGCTTTTTTCAAATGAAGGAGTTTCTATAGGCTGATACCCATAGGTGGTAAAACAACTTTTTATGATATCCATAATATAAGTCCGTTTCGCAACTTCTTCAGGAGAAAAATCTCTAGTGCCTTTTGGTATGGATGGTTTTTGAGCCATTAATCTTATTTATAGGTTTTAGGTTAATTTGAATTTAATTATTATTCCTTTAATCATTAAATCGTTCAGTCACCATGCAAATATCTTAATTTATAATAGAAATTGTGAGTAAAATTAAAATAATGGTAACTTTATCGTAAGTTAGTAGTCTAACGATTAACTCAAAAACATAGATTTATGTTTTCACTCTTTCGGGTAAATGTGCAAATAGCCTTAAAATCTATTAAGACCCAGTTACTTAGAACTATTCTTACTATTGTGATCATTGGAATTGGAATCTGGTCTTTAGTGGGTATATTAAGTGCTGTTAAGGCCATGGAAAATTCTATTTCTGGCAGTTTTGCATCGATGGGGGCTAATACTTTTAACATCCAACGGTACAATTTTGAAGTACAACGCCACGGTGGGCCAAGAGAAAAAGTAAACCCGATTATTAGTTACCAGAATATTCGTAAATATCTACAAATTCTCGA
>PVMK01153874.1_pt1 | contig 10018 bp, 14 predicted proteins | sample 1853481 | NCBI WGS metagenome assembly PVMK01 (sample SAMN08533507, study PRJNA380276) | Marine sediment metagenome, whole genome shotgun sequencing project.
ATGTCCTTTCAGGTTATCTGTCATGGTCGCATCTTATCCGGCTTCTGATGATTCTGGATCTAACTCTTCGGCCGGTGTGGGCTCTTGGAGTTGGCGACGTGGTACGCGCCTGAGTATGGAACGGGCAATGTTTTCGGCGAACATATCGCCGCCAACGGTGCGGGCGCGCGCTTCGTCCAGGGCGGTCTGGGTCAGGCCGACGCTTTGGTCGCGAATGAGTTTTTCCAAGGCCGAAGAGTTAGACCCAGAATCATCAGAAGCCGGATAAGATGCGACCATGACAGATAACCTGAAAGGACATTATGCCGGCTTTATCAGCCGCCTGTTCGCCTTCTCCATCGATATTGTCATCATCGTTGTTGTCTTGATTTTTGCCGGCTGGCTGCTGAACGCCATGAGCACCATTTTTCAGCTAGGCATCCTTGATTCCCTCTCTACTTTCTTTGAAATATGGGTTACCAGCGTTATCGTCATTCTCTTCTCGGCCGCTTACTACATCTTCTTTTGGACCTTAGTAGGGCAGACTCCATGAAAACTGTTGCTAGGTTTACGTGTCGTCTCCCGAAGTGGGCGGCCGATCACCTTCTGGCAGGCCCTTCGTCGCTACGTAGTGTACTTCATATCGGCCGTTGCCATCTATATCGGATACCTTTGGATCTTGATTGACAACCGCCGCCAGGGCTGGCACGACAAGTTGGCCGGCACCTATGTCGTCTACAATTGGGACGCACACCCAGGCTCCTTTGTGGCTAAAAAAGAAGAAGCATCCCGACCGGAAGACACACCCTCAGACGAGTGATCCTCGCCCAGCACCTTGGCGTGTCGTTGCATCCTGTTCCTCCTCAAGCCTGATCATTCAATAATTCGGCCCCGGCGTTTTCCTTCACCGTATAATCATTACGGACGGATCTACTCGCCTCTTGTATAATTTTTACCAGGCACAGAAAATCCCGGCACCTGATGAACCCTTATTGAATTCGCCCTGTACCGGGAAAAGGAGTTAATTATGGAGACTATCAGTCGCGAAGAGCTGCAAGCCAGGTTAGATCGAGGCGATGATTTTAAACTGGTCATGACCCTGGCTGATTGGGCCTACCAGATGAGCCACATCCCAGGTTCAATCAACGTTAATAATATGGAACAGGCCCTGGAGTTTCTCACTCCTGACGACGACATTGTCGTTTACTGCTCCGACGATTTTTGCCTGGCCAGTCAGGCCGCCTATCACTATCTGACCCAAAACGGCTTTACGAACGTCCGCCGTTACTCTGGGGGACTGTCTGACTGGCAGTCTGCGGGACTTCCGCTGGAGGGAGAGGCTCATCAGTAGCGACTTCGCCGGCAATGAACTCTTCCACCATGCGCCGGGCCACGTCGTCAGTGAACTGTTGGGGCGGTGATTTCATAAAGTAGGACGACGGCGAGATCAGCGGTCCGCCAATGCCCCGGTCCAGAGCCAGCTTGGTGCAGCGCACTGCGTCAATCATCACCCCGGCCGAATTAGGCGAGTCCCACACTTCCAGCTTTAGATCCATATGCAAAGGCACGTCGCCAAAGGCCCGACCTTCCATCTTAATATGGCACCACTTCCGGTCTGTGAGCCAGGGCACATAGTCGCTCGGTCCCACATGGACGTTTTCAGCACCCAGATCATAGGGCAGCTGGCTGGTTACGGCATTGGTCTTGGAGATCTTCTTAGACTCTAGTCGCTCTCGTTCGAGCATATTGTAGAAATCCATGTTGCCGCCAAAGTTGAGCTGGTAAGTCCGGTCCAGGTGAACGCCGCGATCCTTGAACAGATTGGTCAGGACCCGGTGGGTTATGGTCGCGCCAACCTGGCTCTTGATATCATCCCCGACAATCGGTAAGTTCTTTTCCACAAAGCGTGGACCCCAATACTCGGAAGAAGCGATGAAAACCGGGATCCCGTTCACGAAGCCACAGCCGGCCTCTAAAATCTGTTCAACGTACCACTTCGTCGCCATCTCAGAACCGACCGGCATGAAATTAACCACCACATCCGTCTTGGTATCTTTCAAGATTTGAACGATATTGTCGGTTGGCCAGGCGCCGGTGCGGCCTTCAGGGAAACGTATTTACCGATCCCATCGTGGGTCATTCCCCGGTGGACCGGCACATTCATATGCGGCACATCGGCAAATTTGATCGTATTGTTGGGTTCGGCCCAGATGGCCTCGCTCAAATCCTTGCCGACCTTGGAGGCCACCACATCAAAAGCGGCCGAGAACTCGATATCCCCCACGTGATATCCACCCACGGTCGCATGCATAAGACCCGGGATTTCGGTGTCGTCTGGCGCGTCCTTGTAGAACTCGACGCCCTGCACCATTGCCGCGGCGCAGTTCCCCACACCGATCAAGGCCACCCGGACCTTTTTATTACTCTTTTTGGACATATTAAACCTTCTCCTAATCTCGATATTCTTCTGGCTCACAGGCGCTCAACAGCCAAAATCCATTATAATTACGGTTTCAAAGCAACTGACAACGTTAGCGAATGGCTGGTTGAGCGTACTGGATTGATTAAAACTTAATCACGCATTCGCCTAAGCGGCTGAGGATTATACCCCCACAAAGCCGGCAATTAAAATCGCGCGATCTCTCCCGTATCTGGTCAGTCGCCTAGGGCCCCTAATTATTCACTAACGTTCCGCCAGGTATTTTTAGGTTCAGGCGCCGGTGGCCAGGATTATCAGGCCCCTACCCTAATCCTGCTTCGCGCGCTCGTTCGGCCGCTTCGGCCCGGTCAGCCACCTGTAACTTACTCAGGATATTGCACGCATGGTTAAATTCCTGGGATGGCATAAACCCCAACGACTTTCCATCCGTCCCAATCACGATAGCAACCCATTTAAAAACCTTCTTCATCCACACACCTCCAGGCAGGGTTAACACTGTTTCTATTGCTGCCTGGAAGTGTAAACCGCCCATCGTCCCGTTGTCATGAGCCGGCCGTCCTAAATACTGCCCTAAGGTTAGCGGGACACCATTTGGGACAATAACGATGAATGATGCTCTGGGGAGAGTTTGCCGGTTTAGCTGCGCCAGGAACGGCCGTTGCTCAAACTTCTTCGCGAATTGATTCGATTAACTGCCGTAAAGGCTCATAATGAGAGCCTTTCCAGTAAATCCGGCGGCAATCCTGGCACATCTTAAATTCATGGAAGTACTTAATTGTCTTCGGCTCCAGCCGGTCGACAATGGTTTCCTTGGCCACCGGCCGCAACTCCCCATTACAAACCAAACAGCGCCGCCACGGATGGATCAGCTCCTTGAGCTGGTAGCGCCGCAAGACGTCTGCAAGCTGTTGTTGGGGATCTCGCGATCGTAAACAATAGCCGTAAACAACCAATTTTCGTTGCAGCAATCGCCGGTCCCGGGTAAGCAGAACCCGGTCCTCGTCGCTCGACAAGCGGGCCAGTGCCACATCGTCAAAATCATGACGGTAAAGGGCGTCAAAGCCCAGCAATCGCAAGTTTCTGGCCAGCCGGCCCAGGTGATTGTCGATGACGAAGCGCGGTGGTGATGGTAACGCCGGCCGCAAAGCCGGCATCGGTCCCACGTCCAACTCCTGAAAAGTCGGGTAGACGCTCAGACGATCCCCCGGCTCAACAAGATAGGTGAAATCCACCGGCCGACCATTAGCGAGGATCAACGCTACCTCCGTATGCGGGATACCCAGCGCCTCGATGACATGTTTAACCGCCACCGGCCCATACAACGAGTATACAACCGGCCGCCGCCGTTTCTCCTGGGGCAAAAAATTATTCAGCTCGGCATAAAAACGGAAAAACGCCTGGGTCATGGACGCAAACTAGCCTCGATTTGAAACCCCGTAGATGTTCTAAGTTTTGTCAAGAACGTGAACTTTAACAATAAAACAACCAAAACCGATCAATTAGGCGCATAATACCCTTGACAGCCTGCTAGAAGATTTGACAAGCTGTTGGTTTGCCAACTAATATTATAGCTGGGTATGTGAAGGGGATTGGTCTCAGGTGAGGGTCAACTCAAACTGAGAAGCAACCGGTCTCCTTCTATTGTTCTTGTGCTCATAACGCCGTTCAACCTGTTGTTCAGCTCGATGTCGACGTGTACGTCGGTTGTTGCGGCGCCGGACCTCATCAGGGACATAATAGTTCTCCTTACACAACTGGCGGGCTTGTTGCCTGGTCACAGGTGTACCGTCGATGTCTCGTAATTCATAGGGACGGTCCTGCTTTAGGACAACGTAAATGCGGTCTAACAAATGGGTCGCGCAGGCACAAACAGCCTGGGTGTGATGTTTGCCGTAGACCATCATCTGCCTGTGATAAATAACAGCAATCTGGGGGTCCCATTGGCGAGCGACATCTGCATTGATGTAAGCTGTCCGCTTAATCAGGTTAGGGCCGGCCTGGGTAATGTGTAGACCTGCAGATTGGGAATAGCCTGTCTGGTTACTGGCCGGGATAAGGCCGCTCCAACTGCGGAACTGACGTAACGATGGAAAGCGCAGAACGTTGCCGATGAAAGCAACGTAAACGGCGGCGCTGTCCTGACCGATCCCGCGGATGGATTCCAGGTGGCGCTGTGGATATAATTGGCGATATAAGGGCCGAAGGGTTTCCTGCCGTAGCCGCTTAGCTTCTCCTTCAGCCCTGGCTAAACGTTTTTGTTCGCGCCACATGCTGTCCTGCAGCTTTTGATAATCTAGCTGCTCTGGTGAACCATACAAGAGACACATGTGTTGGGCTCTGGTAAATAGGGCTTGCACCCATTTCACCTGGTCTAGGTCGCACCCCGTCTCCGTCATCCAAGCTTGGCTGATCGTGTCTGGTCCTGCTTTAATCACAGCCCAAGGATTATACCAATTCCCGCGCACCCAGCGGGCGGCTGGACTTAAAGAACCCAGTGATTTGGGTAAACCGAGCCAGGCATACTTGTCCACAGCCTTCAAGCGCGTCTTACGGGAACCGATTTCATCGCTTAAGCGGCTCAGCTCACGGCAGGTCTGTTGTAACGCCAACTGCCGACCACTGGGTAAGTGTAGCGAGTACATGTTTTCTGGATGGGTTATATACAGCTGGGCGGCCACCCGAGCATCGATACGGTCACTCTTGGCGTGGCGGGAATAGACCCGTCGCAAGTCGCTTACTTGTTGACCACTGACCCGGTACACTGTCACCCCTTGCTGACTTAGGTATACGCCAATTGTGAACCAGGACATTGCGGTTGCTTCCAAAACGGCCACCACTGGTACATCGGCTGGCGCCCCCTTGCGGGCTACACGCAGCATCCGGTCCATGTCGGCTGGGTTGGTCCGAAATGTCATCGGCCGGCTAACGAATTCGTTGCTGGCCTGGTCGAGCACAATCGCTTTGTGTGCGGCGTCGACGGCGAGGTCGATACCAATGATGCGAACGGTCATAGCTTATTACCTCCATATACGTTTGATATTCTCTGGGCAACACGAAGCGACCATGATGGTTCCAGGGCCATGCACACTAAACCCAGCCTTGTGATTTATTAGGGGCCTGCGCAATTCATAGGACAGCCCCAATGTTCTTAATAGGGTCTCCTGGTTGGGAATCGACAATCTACGGGAAGAGGCAGCTCAATGCTCCTCAGGTCTGCTTGAAAGCCGCTTCGCCATTCCCAGGAAACTAGTATGCATCTTAGGTTGATTTTTGGCTATTTATTGTTGTTAAGGTTCTAAATCAATATACAAGGTCTGGTTTCAGCTCGTCGTCTCTACCTTAGTCGTAAGGTGAGACCTACGGGGTTTTTCATTTGTTGAAAAAATTAAGGTTAGATAGCCTCGATTTGCATTTGCTTAATGTACCGTGCCCGCGCTACCCGGAAATAATATAATACGGCGTCCTGGGGTAAAAATCACCCCTTCAGTAAAAATCAGCCTATCGTCTGGCTTCGCTGAAAAGGATCAATTGGATGGAAGCGACATTAGAACAACAGATCAAATCAGCAGTCCAGGATTGGGCCACCCTGACTTATCACACTCAGGAGATCGTCATCGGTTCGGCCGCCCGGGACGGGGTTGACCATTCCGGAACCGAAGATCACGGTGGCGATGAAGAGGATGCCGACCGCTATCTGGTCGATCTTGCTGTCCGGGCTGCCGGCCGCTGGCTGGTGGCTGAAGTTTGGCTAAACGGCCAGGAGATCTTTAGCATCAACGATCTGGGGGAAGGGCTACCCTTGGATGACATCCGTTGGCCCTGGGCTATCGATGATTCTCCCCCACCGGCCTGACTCGCCATGACCCGTCGTTTCCTGATTCGCCTCCTTATTTTGTTAATCATCCTGGGCATCTCTCTTTCAGTTACCCGGCCGCCGGCCGACGCCCAGGGCGATCCCTCTTCAGAGATATTCCAACTCATTAACCAATTTCGCGCCTCCCTAGGCCTGCCCCCCTTCCAATACAACAACGTCCTGGCTTCGGCCGCCCAGGGGCACGCCAACTGGATGGCCGCCAACGTCATCTACAGCCACACCGGCGCCGGTGGCTCCACTCCCCTTTCCCGGGCGACAGCCGCCGGTTATAGCGGTTACGTCGTCGAGAATATCGTCGGCGGCGGCAATATGTCCCCCAGACAAGGTCTCATCTGGTGGCAAAACAGCCCCATCCATTACAACACCCTGGTCAGCGAGCGCTATCCCCAGGCCGGCGTCGGTTTCGCATCTAACGGCCAACAAAATATGTACGTCCTGGTCGTCGGCCGCCCGCCCGGCCCATATGAGGCGCCTGCACGTACAACGACGGCCGAGACAACCACCCAACCCCTCATCATCACCCCCATCCAGTTGGCCGAGCCCCGCGAAGACGGCTCCATCGTCCACACCATGCGACCCGGTCAGGCCATGTGGACCATCGCCGCCTACTATGACGTTGATTTAGCCCATCTCTACCTGATCAACAATATCACTGAAGAGGCCGTGCTCCACCCCGGCGACGAAGTCACCGTCCGTTTGGCCGAGGGCCAGGAGCCGCCCCCCACGCCGACACCGCCATTGAACCACATCATCCGCGAGGGGGAATCGGCCTGGAGCATCGCCCTGCAACATGGGATCACCACCGGCTACCTGTACCAACTCAACAATCTCGATGAATACAGCGTCCTGCACCCGGGCAACGAACTGATCGTTCGCCTACGTGAAGGCCAGGCCCCGCTGCCGACCCCGACGCCAAAGACTTATCATACCGTCCGGAGCGGCCAATCGTTATGGGCTATCGCCGCCCAATACAATCTCACCCTCGAGCAGCTGATAGAGCTCAATGAACTGACCGTCCAATCGGTCATTCTCCAAGGCGACCAACTGTTAATCCGGCCGCTGCCACCAACACCCCCGCCAGGAACACCGGAACCACCGGCGACGCCTTCAGCGGACTCGGCCGTCACACCTGTCGCCTATCCGCCCGACCGGGGAGAGAACAACCTGGCCGCCATCCCCTCCTACCCGGAACCGGCGACCGCGGTCGGTCAATTCGCCGCTTTTCCAACCACCCCGACGCCCCTGTTCACCTCTCCGGCCGGTAACCAGGGCGAAGACAACAGTACCGCTAATACAACCCTGATTATCTTCATCATTGCCGGCCTGCTCCTCCTGGCCTTCGTCCTGGTAATCATCATCCGCCAATTGCGCGCCCAATCTTTCCTCCCCTAACCGCCGCCAGGCAAGAAAAAAGCCCCGGGCGGGGCTTTTTCTGAGGAGAAAAAAGAGGAAAAGGTTGTTGTCTTGACCATCTATACTATAGATCGTCAGCCCGCTTCCTGATGTATTCCCCTTTACAAATTAACAATACAGTTCGCTACTTGCCATACGGCTGGGATGAGCCGCTGCACTCTTGCAGTATGGGCAGCCAAATCGAAATTACTTGGAAATCACAGAGCAATAAAGCTAATTTGGCGACAAGCGGCCGAGCTTCATGACCGCGTAACCAAATTCTTTCCCCCACATAATATCTTCAGTCAGTTCCCAACCATTGGACAAATACTCTTCATCCAACTGATCAAGGATCCTTTCCCGGTTCACTGCTTCGTTGCGTCCAACGAACAAATCCTTTACTGACCATTTAGGCTTTAGTGTGACGATATTGTATTGGGACTTCTCCATGGTTCTAACCCCTGTGTTAATTCGAGCGCCAACAAAAGAATAATGCTACGGAGATATATAAGTTGTCTACATTTTATAGTACTAAGGTCATCGATGTCAACTATTTCGCAGCGACTCAAAATAAATGTTACTAAGGATCATATCGTTGCCTCAAAAAAAATGTTACTTTCATCGGTATGAAAGAACAAAGGCAACATATTATGAGCAAGAAAAGCAAAGATGACCTGGTTAAGAGAACGCACCCCCGGTATCTTCAAGCAAATAGGAGTGAAAAGACGCGTATCCTGGACGAGTTCGTGGCCGCGACAGGCTTTCATCGCAAACATGCCATCCGGACCCTCCGGAAGGGAATCCCAGAGTGTCGCCGGGAGCGAAGAGGGCGCAAACGAACATACACTGGGGAATGCGTTCGCGTTCTGGCTGAAATCTGGCGTATCTGTGGCTGCATATGCGGCAAACGTTTGCAGCCCTTCATACCGGAGATGGTGAAGGTGCTAGAACGCCACAATGAACTGGCTCTGGACCCGGAGACGAAAGTGCTTCTGTTGCAAATGAGCGCTTCGACCATTGACCGACGCTTGGCGCCTTTTCGACAGCAACGCGAGCGTGGTAAGAGTACGACAAAGCCAGGCACCTTACTCAAGGATGCCATTGCTGTGCGCACCTTCGCTGATTGGGATGACGCCAGACCGGGCTTTGTGGAAATCGATTTAGTAGCCCATTGCGGTGTCACCGTCGCCGGCCAATATCTACAAACGCTGACCGCCACTGATGTTAGGTCCGGCTGGACGGAATGCCTCGCTCTACCCCAGCGCAGCCAGAAAGCCGTTTCATCAGCCATGGTGGGGCTCCAGGCCCGCCTACCCTTCCCGCTGTTGGGAGTGGACTCTGACAACGACGGTGTCTTTATCAATGAAACCCTTAAACGGTTTTGTGAAATGGGGCAAATTACCTTTACCCGCTCGCGTCCATACAGGAAGAATGACCAGTGCTATGTTGAGCAGAAAAACTGGTCTGTTGTCCGGAAAACCATTGGCTATCGTCGTTATGAATCATCTGCAGCTCTGGACCTATTTCAAGCAATCTATGCAGACTTACGATTGTATGTTAACTTCTTCCAGCCTGTACTGAAACTGGTTCATAAGGAGCGCCATGGCAGCAAAGTCCGCAAACGATACGATGTGGCCCAGACACCGCATCAACGAATCATAGCTTTGCCCGACGTGACAGCTAAGGACAAGTTACGCTTGCAACACACTTACTTACAGCTTAACCCAGCTGCGCTTAGGCGGCAGATTGACGCCAAACTGAGGCGGTTGTGGCGATTGCCAAGGTAACATCATTTGTGACGCAACGAATGACCGTTCGGTAACATTTTCTATTGACGCAATACGGAGAATGTGAAGTTGCCTATGAAATCTCGTCACCTATGACTTAGCCGCACAGTCAGGTGAACACGCACGGTAATCCCAAACGCATCATTTCGGCCTGGCAACAAGGAGTAATCGACCTACTGATATCGAGCGCAAACTTCGACGAGGTTGAAAGGGTGCTTAGATATCCCAGGATCGTCAAACGTCATAAGCAAGATGAAACAGCAATCCAGCGTTTTCTGAAGTTGCTAGAAAACGAAGCGATTATTGTTGAACCAACAGATGTGCTGGGTATTGTCAAAGACGATGAGAGCGACAACCGGTATCTCGAATGTGCCGTAAAGGGAAAAGTGCAATACGTCATCAGCGGTGACAAACATTTACTCGACATCGGTGAATACAGAGGCGTCGTAATCTTGCCGCCGGTTGCATTCGTGGCGATATCAAGCCGTGAGGGGATCTAGTGGTGTCTGTGCCTGACTTGACCAATACTGAGGAGCAAATTGCTTG
>PVMK01142036.1_pt1 | contig 10017 bp, 8 predicted proteins | sample 1853481 | NCBI WGS metagenome assembly PVMK01 (sample SAMN08533507, study PRJNA380276) | Marine sediment metagenome, whole genome shotgun sequencing project.
CGGTCAGGGATAGAAGCTTGTAGTGTTCCTGTAACGTCATGGTTTCGTCTGAAACTAGCGCATGCAAATCCTCATCGAAGATATCGTGCTTTTTGTCGGCCAGTTCTTTGAAACGCATGAACGTGGTATTAAGTACTTCTTCCGATTCCAGTTCGATACCAAGTTCAGTCAAACGGTTGCGAAAGGCGCTGCGTCCAGAGTGTTTTCCCAACGTTAATTTGTTTGCGCCCCAGCCGACATCTTCGGCACGCATGATTTCGTACGTTTCACGGTGTTTGAGTACGCCATCTTGGTGTATGCCAGCTTCATGTGCAAAAGCATTCGCACCGACGATGGCTTTATTAGGTTGTACTGGAAAGCCGGTAATGCCCGAAACAAGTTTGCTGGCTGGAACGATGTGAGTTGCATCTATTCGCGTGTCACAAGGAAATAAATCCTGGCGAGTGCGCACCGCCATCACTATCTCCTCAAGAGAGGCATTACCTGCACGCTCGCCCAGACCATTGATGGTGCACTCAACCTGTCGTGCACCGTTCATTACCGCTGATAAAGAATTAGCGACTGCTAGACCTAGATCGTTATGGCAATGTACTGAGAATGTAACCTTGTCAGAATTAGGTATACGTTCACGTAGGGTGCGTATGAGCTTACCGAATTGTTCCGGCATAGTGTAACCTACAGTGTCAGGAATATTGAGGGTGGTTGCTCCGGCATTGATAACTGCTTCTAGTACACGACAAAGAAAATCAATGTCTGAGCGACCCGCGTCCTCAGGAGAAAATTCCACGTTGTCAGTATATTGGTTCGCCCATTTCACAGCTTTTACGGCTTGCTCCAACACTTGGTCAGGAGACATGCGTAGTTTCCTCTCCATATGAATTGGTGAGGTAGCGATAAAAGTATGTATACGTGCTGAATTTGCACCCTTTAAAGCTTCACCGGCACGGTTGATATCTTCCTTAGTGGCACGAGCTAATCCACACACGGTGCTATCTTTAATAGCATCAGCCACCGCTTTCACCGCTTTGAAATCACCGTTCGAAGCAGCCGGGAATCCAGCTTCAATAATGTCGACCAGCATACGTTCTAGTTGTCGTGCAATACGAACCTTCTCTTCCCTGGTCATAGACGCGCCGGGACTTTGCTCACCATCACGCAAAGTCGTATCAAAAATAATCAAATGGTCTTTCATTCTTTCTCCATCATAGATCTATTATATATAGAAAAAATGCTTGAGTTGAAATACAGAATCTGCAAAACAGACTCTGATGGGTTAGACTTTGGAATAAGTGTAGTAGTCAGCGCACAGGGCGCAGTAGTGCTCCTGCTCGGAATAGCAGGCTATGAGGGAGATAAAACCAAGAATAGTCGTTAATTTGCTTCATGAGATTAAATATAAACGGTTTTTTCTGTTTACACAACAGAAAATAGGCCAAGTCTTTTACTTACTAGTAATTTTCTTCTTTTTCTGCCATCGCCACAACCACGTAACGTAACCAGATAATGCGTACAGCATGAACAAACAGAACAGTACAACAGGCGGTTGAGTTGGAATCAGCACAAAAAAGAACAGGGCAAGCAACAACAGGGTAATGAATGGTACGCTTTTGTGTAAATTAATTTCCTTGCCACTGTAATAGGGAAGGTTGCTAACCATAGTAAAACCAGCAAATACCGTAATACACCATGCCAGCCAACTAATGTCTGGCCCCTCTATTTTAAAATCTAGCATTACCCAAACCAGTCCTGCAATCAGAGCAGCAGCTGCGGGGCTAGGTAAGCCTTGGAAAAATCGTTTGTCTACTGTCGCTATTTTTGTGTTAAAACGCGCAAGACGTAACGCAGCGCAGGTGCAATAAATAAAAGCTGCAATCCAACCCCAATTCCCCATACCCTTCAAGGCCCATTCATATATAACTAGTGCAGGAGCTGCACCAAATGAAATCATGTCGGACATACTGTCATATTCAGCACCAAATTCGCTCTGGGTATGGGTGAGACGTGCTACTCGTCCATCCAGTCCATCTAGCACCATGGCGATGAAAATAGCTACTGCGGAATGCTCAAAACGCCCATTCATCGCCTGCACGATGGCATAAAACCCTGCAAATAACGCCGCGGTAGTAAACAGATTGGGGAGCAAATAAATGCCACGTCGCCGTAGCTTTGATTTAAACATTATGCGAGGTTGGTTGGGGTCGTACATTATTTATGTATTACTCTATGAGACACCGATGCATGGTAAACCGTTACGATAGGATGGTAAACAGGAGATAGAGATCAGAAAGGGACGAATTATCTAGCCACAGTCAATATTATTGGGCTAATTCCGCAAGTATAGTTAGCGTAGCATAAACCTTGTCTCCTATGTTTACTTTGATTTCAGTGTTTAGCGGAAGATAAACGTCTACACGTGAGCCGAAACGGATAAAACCGAAACGCTGGCCGCGTGCAAGATGGTCACCAGTTTTCACATAGCATAGAATACGTTTTGCAATCAACCCAGCGACTTGCACACAGGTTATATCAAGACCGCTATCAGTTTTTATCCACAGAGCGTTACGTTCATTTTCTAGGGAGGCCTTAGGTAGATTAGCGCTGAAAAATTTGCCAGGGAAATACCATTCGTCACGCACTTGCCCATCCACTGGACTACGGTTGGAATGGACATTGAAAACATTCATAAATACGCTTACCTTTATAGCATCACGTTTGAGATATGGATCTTGTACTCTTTCCACTGCGACTATGCTGCCATCAGCGGGCGATAGTACAGCGTTAGCTTTTTGCGGAACAACACGTGGTGGGTCACGAAAAAATTGTAAAACAAAGAATGCGATTAGCCAGAATGGTACTGCCCAAATCAAGCTCGCAAGTATATTGACTAGTGCTGCAATTACAACTGCTCCTATTATAAAGGGCCAGCCTTCGCGAGCAAAAAAGGGATGCGGGTAATTCATCAGTACATGAATAGTTAAATAGTGATCGGTTATATTCTTTATTGCAGAGGGGATCTACACTCTACATTTCATATTCCATAGATTACCTGTCATTTCACACTAATTCTTTTCTTGGTCAACCAGTTTATTCTTCTTAATCCATGGCATCATACTGCGCAGTTTCGTTCCGATTACTTCAATCTGATGTTCAGAGGCGAGACGACGGCTGGTTTTAAGCATAGGTGCGCCAGCTTGATTTTCCATTATAAACTCGCGAGCATATTCGCCTGTCTGAATTTCTCGTAAAATCTTACGCATTTCTGCACGAGTCTCGTCGGTGACAATGCGTGGACCACGCGAAATATCGCCATATTCAGCATTATTAGAGACGGAATAACGCATGTTGGCAATACCTCCTTCATAGATTAAATCCACTATCAACTTTACTTCGTGCAGGCATTCGAAATAGGCCATTTCTGGTGCGTATCCCGCTTCTACTAGAGTCTCAAAACCTGCTTGAATCAGAGCGGTAAGCCCGCCACATAGCACTACCTGCTCACCAAACAAATCAGTTTCAGTTTCTTCGCGGAAGTTAGTTTCGATCACTCCTCCACGTGTACCTCCGTTGGCTGCAGCATAAGACAGTGCCAAGTTACGAGCTTTGCCAGATTTGTTTTGATGTACAGCGATGAGTGAAGGTACACCACCACCCTGTATATAGGTTGAGCGTACAAGATGACCAGGCCCTTTAGGTGCAATCATAATCACATCAAGGTCCTTACGTGGCGAAACCTGGCCGTAGTGGATATTAAAGCCATGGGCGAATGCAAGTGTTGCTGCCTTTTTGAGATTGGGCTCAATTTCTGAATTGTAAACAGCCGCGATCTTTTCGTCGGGTATCAAAAGCATCACAATGTCCGCACCCTTAACGGCTTCAGCAATTCCCTTAACAGTGAGACCAGCATTCTTTGCTTTGCTCCAGGATGCACCGTTCTTACGTAGGCCAACAGTGACCTTTACGCCAGAGTCATTAAGGTTATTAGCATGAGCGTGTCCTTGTGAGCCATAACCCACAATGGTGACTTTCTTTTTTTTGATGAGGGACAAATCAGCGTCTTTATCGTAAAAAACCTTCATAGATTTCCTTTCCGATTTAATTGAGAGCAGGTACTGGAGTTAGTTGATCAAGGGCAGAAAAGTCTTTTTCCATAATCATGTTAGATTTCACTATACTTTCAATATTCGTTCACCACGACCAATTCCAGAAGCACCAGTACGAACTGTTTCTAGAATCGTGTTGCGTTCCATAGTGTCGAGAAATGCGTCAAGTTTTGAACCAGTGCCAGTTAGTTCTATAATATATGCTTTGTCTGTAACATCAACAATGCGTCCGTGAAAAATATCAGCTGTAGTTTTTATCTCCTTGCGGTACTTACCTATTGCGCGTACTTTCACCAGCATCAACTCGCATTCAATATGATCTCCATCACTTAAATCTATTATTTTTACCACATCGATCAATTTATTCAATTGCTTGGTGATTTGTTCGACTACATCATCTGAACCAACAGTAACTAAAGTCATACGTGACAGAGTGGGGTCCTCGGTAGGTGCAACTGTAAGTGATTCAATATTATAGCCTCGTGCCGAGAACAGGCCAGCTACGCGTGACAAGGCACCGGCTTCGTTTTCCATCAACAAGGAAATAATATGTCGCATCTTTATACCAAAATCATTTCAGAGAGGCCTTTTCCACCAGGCACCATAGGGAATACGTTTTCGGTTTGATCGGTAATGAAGTCCATGAATACTAGTCTGTTTTTGAGACTGAACGCTTCCTTTAATGCATCTTCTATGTCGTTTGGCTGTTCAATTTTCATTCCTATATGGCCATAGCTTTCAGCCAGTTTGACAAAGTCAGGCAGTGCATCTACATATGATTCAGCATAACGATTGCCGTGGAAAAATTCCTGCCATTGACGCACCATACCCATATAGCGATTGTTGAGGTTAACAATCTTGAGTGGTAGATTATATTGTTTGCAGGTTGATAATTCCTGAATGCACATCTGTATACTGGCTTCACCAGTGATACAGGCCACTGCGTTTTTTGGGTTAGCAAACTGCACGCCCATGGCTGCTGGCAGACCAAATCCCATAGTTCCCAATCCGCCAGAATTAATCCAACGCCGAGGCTTGTCGAATTTGTAGAACTGTGCTGCCCACATCTGATGTTGGCCTACGTCTGAGGTGATAAAAGCATTGCCCTTAGTTATCTTGTAAAGTTTCTCAACTACCATTTGTGGCTTAATTATGGGGCTTCTTCGGTCATACTTAAGGCAATCTCGTGTACGCCACTGTTCAATTTGGTCCCACCATAATTTGAGTGTCGTTCGCTTAGTTTTTTCTTTGCTGGTCTTTAGCAATTTAATCAGCTCATCAAGCACATTAGAAACACTTCCAACAATGGGCACATCCACCTTGACGCGTTTGGAAATAGATGAAGGGTCAATGTCAATGTGTATTATTTTTCTTTCTTTGTTGAAAAAATGTTTAGGGTTACCAATCACACGGTCATCAAAGCGTGCGCCAATCGCAATCAGTACGTCACAATGCTGCATTGCCATATTTGCTTCATAAGTACCGTGCATGCCTAACATGCCGACAAATTGTTTGTCAGTTGCAGGATAACTGCCCAGTCCCATCAATGTATTCGTACAAGGAAAATTTAGCATCTGTACAAGATTCGTAAGTTGTGTGGCTGCATTACTCAGTACCACCCCGCCACCGGCATAGACCATTGGTCGTTTTGAGCCCAATATTAGTTGCATCGCTTTTTTAAGCTGTCCAGGATGTCCTTTACTGGTAGGATTGTAGGAACGCATAGTCACACTACTCGGGTAGGAAAAGTTTGTTTTTTCCTGGGTTATATCCTTAGGAATATCTACGAGCACTGGCCCGGGGCGCCCAGTTGAGCAGATATAGAATGCTTTCTTGATAGTAGTAGCTAGCTCTGTAATATCTTTTACCAGGAAATTATGCTTGACACAGGGGCGCGTGATACCCACGGTATCAACTTCTTGGAACGCGTCTAGACCAATAGCAGGGGTTGGCACTTGTCCACTAATAATGACCATTGGAATTGAATCCATGTAGGCGGTAGCAATACCAGTAACAGCATTGGTTACGCCGGGGCCAGACGTTACCAATGCAACTCCTACTTTGTTACTTGAGCGTGCATACCCATCTGCCGCGTGTATCGCTGCTTGCTCATGGCGCACTAGTATGTGCTTAACCTTGTCTTGTTTAAACAATTCGTCATATATAAACAATACCGCCCCGCCAGGATAGCCAAAGATAATATCGACTCCTTCTTCCTGTAAACAGCGTATCGTAATTTCAGCGCCGGTTAAATTTTCTGTGACCATTCTTTCTTGCCTACGTTGAGTTCCACACAAATAATAAATAGAGCGTTAGACAGTAGCGGTTACCTGACTTTTGGTCAACCCCTTGTTAGCTATTGCCTTCTATACTGTCTGTAGTTTCATTCATGCTCTGTTGGTAGTTGCCATCGTGAGATTGTCTTAGGTTTCTTGTATAGGTTTGTCAGTAGACGAGGTATTTTGCGACAATATTTTGGGGCGTGCATGAAATGGGGGGGCAAATGTTTGCATTAATGCTTGAAATGATCGTTTGAATAAAAGCTATCTGCGTAAGCTGATGTCGTTTGTTTTACACTGATGCTGTTCTTTTAGGGGTTTTAACATAGAAACGGTAAGTGACTTATCTGTTTACTATTTAAATACTAAGACCAAAAAAAATTGGTACATTACTTGAGAATTCACCTTGTTAAAGAGTAAAATAGCGCCTTTTCGTATTAAGCATTTAAATTGGAGAGAATGCATGTCCGTCACAACCGATAAAAAAGCGCAGGTAGTGCACGACTATCAAAGGGTCGTTGGAGATACTGGTTCCCCGGAAGTACAGGTGGCGTTATTAACTACCCGTATCAACGATTTGACCAGTCATTTCAAGGTTCACGTTAAGGACCATCATTCGCGTCGTGGTTTATTACGAATGGTGAATCGCCGTCGCAAGTTGCTTGATTACCTGAATCGCAGCAGCGCTGATGCTTATCGTACGCTGATCGAGCGCCTTGGTCTTCGTAAATGATTTTACCGACTCTGTCTGATTAGCGTGGTTGTAACTATATGAATTATTGTTAGCTTTTTAGTGGTCGATAGTAATAAATGTTATATGGACTAGTTGGAGACGGATCCGAATAAAGATAATCTCATCAGAAAGGACAGTAAATTGAAACCGATCAAGAAAAGTATTGCCTACGGACGTCATCAATTGACGTTGGAAACCGGGGAGATTGCAAGACAGGCACATGGAGCAGTAATCGTTACAATGGATGACACCGTGGTATTAGTCACGGTTGTTGGTGTGAAAAATGCTAAACCAGGGCAGGATTTCTTGCCGTTAACGGTGGATTATCAAGAACGCAGTTATGCTGCAGGCAGGATACCCGGTAGTTTCTTTAAGCGTGAAGGCCGTCCTTCTGAGAAAGAAATTCTTACTTCTCGCCTAATTGATCGCCCTATTCGTCCTCTATTTCCTGACAGTTTTTACAACGAAGTGCAAATTGTTGCTACAGTTTTGTCTTCTGATAATGAAGTAGACGCAGATATTCCTGCGATAATTGGTGCTTCTGCCGCGTTAGTACTTTCTGGTATTCCCTTTGATGGCCCCGTTGGTGGAGCTCGTATCGGTTATATTAATGGAGAGTATGTGCTAAATCCAACGACTACTGAACTTGCGGAGACCGAGTTGAATCTGGTAGTAGCGGGAACGCAACGTGCTGTGCTGATGGTAGAATCTGAGGCAAAAGAATTACCTGAAGACGTGATGTTAGGTGCAGTTATGTTCGGCCATGAACAAATGCAAGCAGTAATCACTGTCATTAACGAATTAGCCGATGAAGTAGGAGTTACTGAATGGGATTGGACGCCGGCAAAGAAGGATACGGAGCTGGTTGAAAGGATCGCGCAGCTGGCAGAAGTAGATTTAGGCGCAGCATTTCTTTTGGAGCAAAAACAAGAGCGATCCGAGACCATTGATAAAATCTGGCAGCGAGTTTTTACCGAGATTGGGGTCGATTCAGAAGATGGGCCGGATGAGCAAGTCGTCAAGGAAGCTTGTTTTGATCTAGAGTCAAAGATTGTGCGCAGCCGGATTCTTGATGGCAAGCATCGTATAGATGGACGCGACACTCGTACTGTGCGGCCTATTTCCATTCGCAATGGTGTACTGTCACGCACCCACGGCTCTGCTTTGTTTACTCGTGGTGAAACTCAAGCATTGGTGATTGCAACTCTTGGCACGGGACGAGATGAGCAAAAAATTGATGCATTGCAGGGGGATTACACTGATCGCTTTATGTTCCACTACAACTTCCCACCTTACGCTACAGGAGAAACCGGTCGCGTCGGAACACCCAAGCGCCGCGAAATTGGTCACGGGCGCCTTGCGAAGCGTGCACTTATTGCAGTGTTACCTTCTGCTGAAGAATTTGGTTATTCGTTGAGGGTCGTGTCCGAAATTACCGAATCTAACGGTTCTAGTTCTATGGCTTCAGTTTGTGGCGGGTGTATTGCATTAATGGATGCAGGAGTACCGTTGAAAGCTCATGTAGCAGGTATTGCAATGGGGCTTATCAAAGAGGGTAATCGTTTCGCCGTGCTTACTGATATTCTTGGTGATGAAGATCATTTAGGCGACATGGATTTCAAGGTTGCTGGTACTGAGAACGGTATTACTGCTCTGCAAATGGATATCAAGATTCAGGGTATTACCGAGGAAATCATTCAAGCTGCGTTGGCACAGGCTAAAGAAGGGCGTATGCACATTTTAGGGATCATGAAACAGGCCCTACCCTCAACCCGTGAAGAAATTTCTAAACACGCTCCGCGTATTATTAAGATTAAAATTAATCCTGAGAAAATCCGTGATGTGATCGGCAAAGGCGGTGCGGTGATCCGTGCATTGACTGAGGAAACTGGCACAACTATCGATATCACAGATGATGGTACTGTCGTGATAGCTTGTATCAGTGCCGAGGGTGGCGAATTGGCTAGAAAACGTATCGAGGATATTACTGCTGATGTGGAGGTGGGTAGGATATATGACGGGACCGTGCTGAAACTTCTAGATTTCGGTGCGATTGTGAGTGTTCTGCCCGGCAAGGATGGTTTGTTGCACATCTCACAAATTGCCAATGAACGTGTTAACAGTGTCGCCGATCACCTGAAGGAAGGTCAGGGAGTACGCGTTAAGGTACTGGAAGCTGATGACAAAGGTCGACTTCGTCTCAGTATGAAAGCAGTCACAGCGGAAGCTACTGACAATGTCGTTTAGTAGGTTATAGTTTTATTAGCAATTGATTGTAAGAAATAGCTAGTTTTAGATTTTTTTACTTCCGACCTTAAGCTTAACCTTAATATATACTTTTCGGAAAATTAACAATCAATTTTACTTAGCTAGTTGCTTTTCTCTTATTTCGTCTAGCGTTTTGCAGTCGATACAAAGAGTAGCAGTGGGACGAGCTTCAAGACGTTTCAGGCCAATTTCAATACCGCAGCTATCGCAAAAGCCATATTCACCAGAATCTATCTTAGCAATGGTCTCATCAATTTTCTTGATGAGCTTGCGTTCGCGATCACGATTACGTAGTTCCAGTGCCATATCAGATTCCTGGCTGGCACGGTCGTTGGGGTCGGCGAAAACTGTAGCTTCATCCTGCATGGTGTGGACCGTACGATCAATATCCCGCCCCAGCTCAATCTTAATACCTTCCAATATCTTGCGAAAATGCGCAAGTTGCTTTGAGCTCATGTAGTTTTCTCCCTTTCTCGGCTTATAGGGAGTAGGCTGTTTATGTAATTGTTGCGGCATTCTTGGCGTTCCTTTCCTTTTCTTGTTACAAGCGAAGTCGCTTTAATATCAGAAATCACATTATACAGCAAGTGAATTTGTAATTTATTTGTCTTAAATATCTTGCACAATTTTGTGCAAT
>PVMK01116967.1_pt1 | contig 10016 bp, 9 predicted proteins | sample 1853481 | NCBI WGS metagenome assembly PVMK01 (sample SAMN08533507, study PRJNA380276) | Marine sediment metagenome, whole genome shotgun sequencing project.
CTTCGAGATCGACCCCGGAGAGCTGCTTCATGATCGGGCCGAGCTGGGTCATGACCTGGATCACGTCGTCGGTGAGGCGTGCGGCGCCGGTGCCGTCGCCGGGGCCGCCACCGGTCGAGATGATGGTGGTCTCGCCGGCCCGCGCGAGCGGCTCGGAGACCGCGGCCGCGATCTCGGGCAGCACCTTGAGGGCCTCAATCGAGAGGCCGGCCTCGTTGTAGAGCTTGAGAGCCTCGGCAAGCTTGCGCCGCGCTTCGGCCTCGGCCTCTCCCTTGGCCAGGATGGCATCGGCCTCGGCGAGACCAATCTGTCGACGCTGCACCGACTCGGCCTCGGCCTTGGCGATGCCCTCGGCCTGGAGGGCTTTGGCCGCCTGCTCGCGGCGCATCCGTTCGGCCGCAGCCTCCTGCTCAACGGTGTACTTCTTGGCATCGGCAAGCCGCTCGGCCTCGTACTTCTTGGCGTCGGCCTGCTCTCGGATCTGCGCGTTGAGCTCGAGCTTCTGGCGCTCAACCTCCTGGTCGGCGATCCGAATATTCTGGACCTTGAGCTCCATCTCGCCAGCTTTGACCGCCTGCGCATCGGCGACATCAACCTCCTTACGGATGGACGCTTTCTTCATGCTCAGCGCCTTGTCGGCATCGGCGATCTCGGTGTCGACGCCGATCCTCTTCTGCTCTTTTTTCTGCCGCGCCTGCTCCTCCTCGATGGCGGCGTCGCGGTCGGCGGCCGCGGTCGCGATGCGTGCGTTTTTGAGCGCCTCCTGGATTTTTGGCTGACCGAGGGCGTTGAGGTAGCCCTCGTCATCCTGGATCGCCTGGAAGACGAAGGAGCGGAACTCGAAGCCCATACCCTCGAGATCCGAGTGCGCTTCGTCGCGGACCTTGTCCTGGAAGCTTCTCTGCTCGCGGTACAGCTCCTCGACGGTAAGGGTGCCGACGATACCGCGCAGGTGACCGGCGACCGTCTCTTTGATCGTGGCTTGGACGTCATCCACCGGCATGCCGAGGAAACCCTCGGCCGCCCGCCGGATGTGGTCGATATCGCCCTGCACCTTGACCTGGGCCACCGCCTTGACGTTGATCGGAATGCCCTGGACCGTGTATACGTGCGGCAGATCGATCTCGAGGGTCATCATGCGCAGCGAAAGGACCTCGTACTGCTCCCACGCCGGCCACACGAAGGTGCCACCACCGCGGATGATTCGAAATCCCTCGATCTCACCCTGTTCGCTACGGACCTTCTTGCCCAGCAGCTTCCGGCGCCCGAAGACGATCAGCGCCTCGTCGGGCCCGGCCTTTTTGTAGCGCATCCGAATCACCAGGTACGTGAGAAAGAGAAGGACCGGGACGACGATCAGCAAACCGAAAAGAAACGAGGCACCCATGATTTCACCTCCGGGGTTGAGAGCGGCAGCAGTGTATCAATGACTTCTCCTACGTGAACATACGCACGACTCCGAAAATGCTTCCGGGACGGTTCGTCGGGAGATGCTCGATGCTCGATGCTCGATGCTGGATGCTCGATGCTCGATGCTCGATGCTCGATGCTCGATGCGACAAAATCGTAAATTTGCGATCCGGCTTGTCAAGGGGCGGGCGGGTGGATCCGGCTTCGCCCCACGGACTACGCCGTGATGAGTCGAGAATCGAGAATCGAGAATCGAGTATCCGGCGGTTGGGCGAAATTCCTAACTCCTCATTCGCCTCGCACCGTCACCCCCGTGATCGCGCAACGGAGCCCCACCTTTGTTTCTTCGAAGGGGATGGCTACCAGCCGGCTTTCGACGACCTCGATTTCTACCTCCAGCGAGGCCAGCATGTCCGACTTGCGGACCTCGTTACCGATGAGGATGTGGCGGATCATCGTCACTGCATCATCCAGGGCGAGCGTGCCGCCGTGGATGGGCTCACGGGGTACCTCTCCGGTCTCCGCCACCGCTTCGGACAGGGCGCGCACGATTCGCGTCAAATCGCCGAGCGGCATCGAGAAGGCGGGGATCACGAAGGTCCGCCGCCCCTGCCAACCCTCGGTCCGACGACCCTTCGCCCGCGCTCGGTCACTCACCGTGACCTCCGCTTCGACCAGCCACGCCGGGCGCCACTCGCGCGCGTGATGACCGGGAGACGGCAGCAGCGCGGTGCTTTCGATCATGTGCAGACCGTCATCTTCGAGGGTGGCCGCATCGCCGCAATGATCGCAGAAGAAGATCGTGTCGAGACCCTCGCCGCGGAGGGCCGAGCCGCAGGACGGGCAATCGAGGGAAACCAGACGCAACGTCACTGGAATTTCTCCATTACGTCTTTGACGGTGGCCGTCAACGACTGATGTTCGTGCCCGGTGGCCAACCCGGAGCCCTCCTCGACCACCCCGCCGTGCCGAAACTGCGAGTAGCCCCAGTACACGATCCCAGCCATCGCAAGACCGATCATACCGAGGCCCATGAGGCCGTTCTCGGACCTGAGGAATGAGCCGGCGTTCTGGAGGAGGGTGGTGCCGACGAAGCACGCTGCAGCGCATGCCCCAACCAGGCTGAAGGCGCGGTAGAAGTGATTCCCCGGCGCCTTTCCGTAGGCGAGGCTGCCGTCCTCGGCATCGATCAGCACCTGATAGGTACGACCGCGAAAGCCGTATCGCACCACCCACAGCGGGTAGTACACCAGGGCCACCCGCCTCCGGATCGACGCCAACCACGAAAAGGTCACGCGATCGAGACGGTTGGCCAGTTGGATCCGGGCGATCTCCCGTTCGCTCAGCTCTGCGGCGGTCTCCTCGAGCGACCGGCTGGGTCGGAAGACCATACCCCGGCTCCGCAGGAGCTCGTCGTCGAGGGGTTGGACCTCGTCCCCGGCCAGATCGATGCGGTGGACCCCGAACTCCGCCATGTCGGCTGCCGGCATGGTGAGATCGACGGCGCGTTCGATCTCGCGTTCCACAGGCTCCCGCAGCGTCTTCCAGGTGTTGCCCCGTTTGACCTTCTTCTCGCGGATGCCGAGAACCCAGCCCACCACATCCAACCGCGCGCGGACGAATGGGAACCAGGCCAGGAAAGCCTCCTGGTAGCGGGCCTCCTTTTTGAGGGCAGGATCCTTGCGGATACCGCGGCGGAACCACTGCCGGACGACGTCTCTCGCCTGCTCGCGCTCGAGTGTGTTGAGGACCATGAGCCTGACGACGCCTCGCCTCCCAACCACCGCCTGCGGCGTTCCGCAGTAGCGGCAGACCACGTTTGTGAGTCCCTCCTGCACATCGACCGAACCGGCGCAGGAGGCGCAGTTCAGGCCCGTGAGGACCTTGCCTGCGGACCGGGATTTCTTTGCCTCAGTCATGGCAAGATTTCGAATTTCGAATTTCGAATTTCGAATTTCCATCCCACCAATCCCGTGAACGACGAATCTGGTAGGCGGGCGCGCGAAGTTCCGGATCTTCGTGGTGGCGGGCCCTGAAGGACCCGCCTACGGTTCTCTCGGCGATCTTTGTAGGCGGGTCCTTCAGGGCCCGCCACCACTCGGTATCATAATCTCTTGGCTGGTCGGCCAACCTGAATGAAACGGATACGCGAAAATTCGAAATTCGAAATTCGAAATTCGAAATCATAATCACACCTTCCGGCTTGTCAGCCAGGCGATCGCTAGAATCGGAACCGCTGAAATCAGGTACACCGCCAGCTATGCGATCAGGTTTTGGATGAACAGTCCCTCGAGACCGAAGACTACTAGGGCAAGCACGGCCACACCCACGAAGGGGGCCTCGGCCTTGGCCGGAAAGTCGGCCGGAAAGACCTTGCCGGAGACCCCATCGACCGCGGCCTGGTAGGCTCTCCCCTTCCAGGAGTACGGCGTACGAAACATGGGCAGGTGATACAGCACCGTTTGCCGCACCTCCACCTCCCCGAGGTTTGCAGTCAGCCACTCTTGTGCAGTTTCGAGGGGAACCTCGGGTTCGATCACCGGCGTTTCGCCGGTGATCTCTGATTTCATGGGCCGAGTGTTCCCCGCCGGAAGCTCGAGGCCTTGCAGCCCCTGCAGCGACGACGGCGCCGCCGGCTGAAGCACGACCCGCTCCCCCTCCTTGCCGGCGACGGTGAACGCCCAGAACGGGAAGTACTCGAGCTTGGGCTCGTCAAGGTGCGCTTTGCGATCGAGATCCGCCACGGTCGACGTCCCGCCAAGAAACCGCCGCAGGTGGGCCGGAACCTCCTCCACAGTCAGCGTCGGCGATAGCACCTCGTGGTAGAGCGTCGCGCTGCCGTCCACCACCAGCGCGGTCGAGCAGTATGGGCATTCGAGCAGTCGCTCGCCGGCGCGCGGCTCGATCGAGGCCCCGCACTGGGTGCACGCGACGCTCACGGCTACCTACTCCTGTTCAGTCCCGCAGTTGGGGCAGAACTTGGCACCTTCGGGAACGGGCTGACCGCAACTGGAGCAGCCCGTGGGCGCCTGAGCATGGCCACAGCTCGGGCAGAATTTGGCGCCTGCGGGAACGGCATTGCCACATTCGCTGCAAAAGCCACCGGCGGCGGCTTGAGTTGCGCCCGCCGAGGCGGCTGCTGCGCCTCCGGCACCCGCGGTGGCTCCTCCGCCCTGTTGAGCTTGCTGTATGGCACCCGCGATCATCCCCGGCATCATGGCGCCGAAACCGGCCCCGAGACCGAGACCCATGCCGGCGCTTGCCGCGCCGCCACCCTCACCACCGCCGCCGCCCTTGGCGGCATCCTGGATCGCCTGCGCGGCCTTGAACTGCATGTAGGTGTTCATGTCGCCCACCGCGCCCATGGCCGCCCGCTCGTCCATCTTCTCCTGCACCTCATCGGGGGGAGTGATCGAGTTGATATAGAAGTCGGTGAGGTCGACGCCGTACTTGGCGAAGTCCTCGGTGACCCTCGCCTTGGCCGCAGCGCCCATCTCGTCGTAGTACTTGGGCAGATCGAAGATGGTGTCCAGGGTCTCGCCGAGGAGGTCGTTGAGCCGCGAGACGATGACGTCGCGATAGAAGTCCTGCAGGTCATGGGTGTCGAAGCGCCCCTGCGATCCGACCACGGTGTTGACAAAGAGCTGGCTGTCTTGAATGCGATAGGCATAGATTCCGAAGGCCCTCAGGCGAACCATGCCGAGCTCCGAGTCGCGGAAGACCACCGGCTCCCGCGTGCCCCACTTCTGGTCGATGAAAGTCCGTTTATTGACGAAGACCACCGCCACCCGGAAGGGCGAGGTGCCGCCGAAGGGCAGCGATAGCAGCTTGGTGAGCAAAGGGATGTTCTGGGTGCTCAGGGTATGACGGCCCGGACCGAAGACGTCGAGGGCCTTGCCGTCACGATAGAGCACCGCCTCCTGAGCTTCGTGGACCACGAGCTGCGCACCAAGCTTGATCTCGGCGCTCCCCTCCTGGGGATAACGGTAGACGATCTCCTGACCGGTTGGATCGTGGTGCTCGAGCACCTCGAGTGTCTGCGCCATCACACGGCTCCTTTCTGGGTCACATCTTCAAAGACCGTCGCTCGTTCGTCGAATTTCCGGTCCGCTGCCCCGGTCGCATCGAGAAGCCGGCTCAGCATCTGCTCGTCGGCTGTTTCCGGCAATTGCTCGACCTGAAGCGCCAGATATTCCACCGACTCGCTCAACGCCAGATCGAACGCGTACAGCCGATCGAGCTCGGCCTCGCCGATCTTGACCGCATCGAAGAACCCCGACGAACCATAGTCTGCATGCCGGATGCGATTGGCCAACCGGTCGAGGGCTTTTTCGGTGCTTCCCGCCAGATCGAGATTATCGAGCCGGCCCTTGCGGGTCCAATCCCGGATCTTCCCATTCATGGCGAAGCGCGCACGATCGACCTGGGCGGCGAGCCAGTCCCGCTGCAGCTTGTCGACCTCGCGCCGCATTTCTCGTTCAAGGTATCCGCGGAAACCTGGGATCTTCGCGCCCAACTGCTCTAGGATGTTCCGCCGATCTCGCGCCCGCTCCATTCCGTCGTTCATTTCACGCCTCCCTGTTACCAATTCCGGACATTGTGACACGCATCTGTGCCACCCGGGCGCAGTGCGATCTCGTGTTCGTGGACCATTCCGGGCATGAATATTGCGTATAAGTATTTTGCCATGTCGTTATCGACCCTTATTCCCTACTCGTTTCTTGACGAGGGAGCCCGGAAGGCTTCTGGGGCCGACGGCATGCCCACCTTGTATCGGCAGGTTTCCTGCCGCCAACCAATATATGCCTACCTTTAACGCCCACCATTATACCCACCTTTAAGCAGCTGTCTCCGGGGTCCAGGGAACCCCGGGGCAGCTCCTCACCAAGCCGGATTTCGAATTTCGGATTTGCCACCCTCCCCCACCGGTCAACGGGCATCAATACATTAGCCCTTCAGAACTCATTACGTCTGGGATGGAGTCAGATTCCACTTCTCGCGATAGAATGGTGTTGAAATGTCGAAGAAACCTCGCAAGAAGAAGAAAAAGGGTGGGCAGCCTCAGACTGCCCCTGCGAAGAAGGATACGAAGTACAGCGCCGGTGAGATCGCTATGGCGGTGCTCGGTGCAGCGATCCTCATCATGGTCGCAGGGATCATCATCACGAGCTTGCTGGGGTAGTCGAACGTTCAAACGTTTAACGTTGAACGTTCAACGTTGCCATCGCAGCGCCTTCCCGACCGCTATCTTTTTTTGCCGTGCGCCGGCTCTGCTCCCGCTACGGACGCCCGCCGGAAGTCCTTGTTCATGCGAGCGATGCCCGAGATCGAGATCTCCTTCGGGCACACCGCCTCGCACGACGTGTAGTTGGTGCAGGCCCCGAAGGCCTCGCTCTCCATCGCCTCGACCATCTTCAAGGCCCTCCTCGCCTTCTCCGGCATCCCCTGAGGCAGAAGACCGAGGTGGGAGATCTTGGCGCCCACAAAGAGCATCGCCGCACCGTTCGGACAGGAGGCCACGCAGGCGCCGCAGCCTATGCACTCGGCAAAGTCCATCGCATGCTCGAGGGTGTCGGTCGCCACCGGGAAGGGCGTTGGCATCCGGGGCGCTGCCGGTGCGAATGGTGACGAAACCGCCGGCCTGCAGGATGCGGTCGAAGGAGGAGCGGTCCACGACCAGGTCCTTGATGATCGGGAAGGCCTTCGCCCGCCACGGCTCAATGGTGATCTTGTCGCCGTCGGAGAAGTGGCGCATGTGGAGCTGGCAGATGGTGCTGCCCTTCTGGTGGCCATGGGCGACGCCGTTGACCACGAAGCCGCAAGCGCCGCAGATGCCCTCGCGGCAGTCGTGCTCGAACGCGATCGGCTCCTCGCCGCCGACGATCAGATCCTGGTTGAGGACGTCGAGCATCTCGAGAAAGGACATGTGGGTGTCGACGTCCTCGAGCTCGTAGGTTGAGAAACCGCCCTTGTCGCCGCCGTTCTTCTGCCTCCAGACCTCCAGGGTCAGCTTCATTTGTAGCTCCTCTGCGTCAGCTCGACGTTCTCGAACTCGAGCTCCTCCGTGTGGGCCACGGGCTCGGCATCCTCGCCCTTGTACTCCCACACCGTGACGTTGGTGAAGTTCTCGTCGTCGCGCCGTGCCTCGCCCTCCTCGGTCTTGTACTCCTCGCGGAAGTGACCGCCGCAGGATTCGTTGCGCTGCCTGGCATCCATGCACATCAGCTCGGCCAGTTCGAAGAGATCCGCGACCCGGCCGGCCTTTTCGAGCTCCTGGTTGAGCTCCTCGCCGGTGCCCGGGACCTTGATGTTGGACCAGAATTCTTTCTTGAGGACGCGAATCTGTTCGATCGCCTCGGTAAGGCCCTTCTCGTTGCGCGCCATACCGCACTTGTCTAGCATCACCATGCCGAGCTCGCGGTGGATCTCATCGACCGAGCGGGAGCCGTTGATCGACAACAGCAGCGCGGTGCGCTCCTCGACCTCGGACCTTGCCGCGGTGAACTCCCTCCCTGGTCGGGGCTGACGGCCTCGAGCTTCACCCCCGCGAGGTACTCGCCGAGCGTGTTGGGGAATCACGAAGTAGCCGTCGGCCAACCCCTGCATCAGGGCCGAGGCGCCGAGCCGATTGGCGCCATGGTCGGAAAAGTTGGCCTCGCCGAGAGCAAAGAGGCCGGGGATGGTGGTCATCAGGTAGTAGTCCACCCACAGACCGCCCATGGTGTAGTGGGGCGCCGGGTAGATCCGCATCGGCACCTTATACGGGGTCCTCGCCGGTGATCATCTCGTACATGTCGAAGAGGTTGCCGTAGCGGGCGCGGATCACATCCTCACCGAGACGATCGATCGCCTCGGCAAAGTCGAGATAGACGCCGCGTTTCGTTGTACCGATCCCGCGCCCCTCGTCGCACACATTCTTGGCGTTACGCGACGCCACGTCACGTGGGACCAAATTGCCGAACGACGGGTAGATGCGCTCCAGATAATAGTCGCGCTCATCTTCGGGGAATGTCGTTGGGCGCTCTCTCGTCGCCGACCGCCTTCGGGAACCCACACCCGGCCGTCGTTGCGCAGCGATTCCGACATCAGGGTGAGCTTCGACTGGTAGTCCCCCGACTGTGGGATGCAGGTTGGGGTGGATCTGGGTGTAGTTGGGGTTGGCGAAGCCGGCGCCCTTTCTTGTAGGCACGCCAGATGGCGGTGACGTTGCAGCCCTTTGGCGTTGGTCGACAGGAAGTAGACATTGGAGTAGCCGCCGGTGCACAGCAGCACCGCGTCCGCCACGTGGCCTCTCGACCTCGCCGGTGACTATGTCGCGGGTGATGATGCCTCGGGCGCGGCCGTCGACGACGACCAGATCCAACATCTCGGAACGGATGTTGAGGTCTACAGTTCCCGCCGCGACCTGGGCGTTGAGGGCGGAGACCGCGCCGAGGAGGAGCTGCTGGCCGGTCTGTCCCGCGGGCGTAAAAGGTCCGCGAGACCTGGGCGCCGCCGAAGGAGCGGTTGGCAAGGTAACCCCCGTACTCGCGGGCCGAACGACGCCCTGCGCCACGCACTGGTCGATGATGTTGTTCGACACCTCGGCCAGCCGGTAGACGTTGGCCTCTCGCGACCGGTAGTCGCCCCCCTTGATGGTGTCGTAAAAGAGACGATAGACGGAGTCGCCGTCGTTCTGGTAGTTCTTGGCCGCATTGATGCCGCCCTGGGCCGCGATCGAATGGGCGCGGCGGGCACTGTCCTGGTAGCAGAAGGCCTTGACCCTGTAACCGAGCTCGCCGAGGCTGGCCGCCGCCGACCCGCCGGCGAGGCCGGTACCGACGACGATGATGGTGTGTTTGCGCTTGTTCGCCGGGCTCACCAGCTTGATTTCATCCAGCAATGACTGCCATTTGTCGGCCAGCGGGCCTGACGGAACGCGTGCGTCGAGTTTCATTCCGTCACCTCCCTATCGCACAAAGCCCGTCAGCACGGCCAACGGGATCGAGATGTTGGCGGCGCCGATGAGCGCCGAGAAGAAGATCGCCAGGGCCCGTCGGATCCAACCGAAGCGCGGATGGTCCCAGCCGAAGGTCTGGAAGAGGCTCCACAGCCCGTGGTAGAGGTGGAATGCCAGCAGCAGATTGGCCGCAATGTAAACCAGAGCGATACCCGGGTTGCTGAAGCTGGCGAGAACGTTGTGGTAGACCTCGCCTTTGATGAAATCCGGGTTGGTCGTGCCCACCGTGAAGTCGAGCACGTGGTAAATGATGAAGAGCGCGATGATCGGGCCGCTCCACACCATCGTCCGCGCGGCATAGTCCAACCCTGGCGGCTGGAACATCTTGTACTTGACCGGACGGGCCGAACGGTTGCGCAGCCAGATCACCACCGCAGCCCAAATGTGAACGCTGACGCAGAACAGAAGCACCGATCGGAACGCCCACAAAAAGGCCTGGTTCGCCTGCAACAGCTCGGCGTAGTGCTCGAGCTGTTCCTGTCCAAGGTAGATCTGCTGATTGCCGAGCATGTGGCCGACCACGAAGCCGAAGAGAATGAGGCCGGTGACCGCCATCAACCGCTTCTTACCCAGCGTCGAGCTGAAGAATCCTCCGGAGTCACTCATA
>PVMK01178896.1_pt1 | contig 10016 bp, 10 predicted proteins | sample 1853481 | NCBI WGS metagenome assembly PVMK01 (sample SAMN08533507, study PRJNA380276) | Marine sediment metagenome, whole genome shotgun sequencing project.
CTTCCAGCAGCTTTTCAAACAACCCGGCCAGTTCTTTCTCTTCCCGGCTTCCGCTCAGCTCCACCATAAATTTATATTCCATCAGGCCGACCAGCATGAGCGGTAAAAGCCGGAAAATCATGACACCGGAGGAACTGGGTTGATTGAAAATGAGCCCCTTCTTTGCCAGGCTGGTAGCCAATTGATCGATTTTTTCCTCTGAGAGCCCACTCGTTTCTACCAGCTGTGCCAATGTCTGGGAGGGTTTGTCGTCGAATGCACATATCAGATCGAGTTCTTCTTCATTTTCCCCGACAACGGCTACGATAATTGCAATGGCCGTCTCACTTACCGGGAATTGAACCATGCCCTGTTTACAGACCACGCCGGTTGCCTTTTTAAACTTTTCCTCCAAAGTAAATTGCGCCATGAATTTTTTCCCTTTATAACTTTCTTTGCACATTCACATTTTCACTGTCGTAGGTGCGAAAAATCAATTTTTCGCGCTCCCGGCGATCTGCCGGCAAACTGAGCGGATGGTATGAGTCTAACATGCGGATAGCTGCTTCCTTCGAAGGTATGGCCGCCATCCCCGCACCGGTCTTTTTACCGGAAACCGTATCCAGCACTATCGCCGTGTTGCCATCGGAAACCACCGCAAACGGTATCTGGTAATCTTCCAGCAGCCTGGCGGCGGCGACTATTTCCCGCTCCCGTGAGCCAAGTGACCCGGCGGCACATTTAATTGCCATGATCCGCAGTCTGCCGTCGTTAACCGTGACCACCAGATCAACCTGGGAGCGGTAAGGTTCTCCGGCTAGGGCTATGGTCATTTCAAACTTGACATCCACCTCGATGTCATCCTTCGAATATCCCTTTTCATTGACCAGGTATTGCGCCACCGCCTGCCGGTTTTCCTCGGCCCCGATATTTGGAATCTCTTGACCCGTGACAAAATCGGTGATCATTGTATAGGGTTTTCGGGTTTCTGACACGATAAACTTTCTGAGGCGGATAAGCCTGAATAGAATGAGCTAAAATTAAAAAGTTTAATCAACATCGATGAAAATTTGTTGCTGTGGTGCCACCATGCGCCTACTCATCAGCCATCTTTTGAGAGGATTCTTCAGCGTTAATATGCTTTTTGAGTGATGGGGTCATAATTTGTTTGGCATCGACCCACAACCCCTCCAGGTCATAAAACTCCCGGATCGGCTCATAAAACACATGGATAATCACATGGCCATAGTCCAGCAAGACCCAGTGACCGTCTTTGGTGCCTTCAACATTCAAGGGATTTATTTTGTGTTTCTTTAAGTCGGTTTTAATATGTTCAGCAATAGCAATAACCTGGCGGTTTGACCGGCCGCTGCAAAAAATAAAAACATCGGCATAAGAGGTCATCTCAGCCACATCAAGTGCCACCACATTCAATGCTTTTCTGCCCAGAATCGCCTCAATGAAAAGATCAAGGGGAGGGTCAATGTCCGTTGTCATAAATAAAGTCCTTTAGAGTTAATAAATTCTGCCGTTCCCTGCGGCACCAAGTAATCAATCGACCGGTCTTTGTTAATCAGGTTTCTAATTCTGGTTGAAGAGATGTCCAGGCTGGTCACCTCAAAAACATAGACCGGTTGTTTGTTCTTTGCCCGATAGCAGCTTTGGGATTCAGAGAAAACATAGTCCGGAGATATTTTAGATGTTAAAAAATTTTCCATGAATTTCCAATCGGGATCATTGCTGACACTGCCTGATTTCGGACGGTTAATGATAATGAATGGAATCTGTAACAGCAATTCATCATAGGATTTCCAGGTGTCGATCTCCAGAAATGCATCCATCCCCATAATCAGGTAAATTCGGGACTGATCCGGCAACGTGTGCTTGAAGTGGGCAACGGTATCAATGGTGTAAGATGGGCCGGATCTTTTTAACTCAACCTCGGAGATGGTTAGACCGGGTGTATCTTCAAGTGCCAGGTTAAGCATCTGCAGGCGGTCGGCGGCATCCGCCACTTCACCGGGCATTTTATGGGGCGGCAGAGCAGCGGGGATCAATATAACCTGATCCAGGTCGAAACCCTCCTTTACCTCCAGCGCCGCCCGAAGATGTCCAATATGAACCGGATTAAACGTCCCGCCGAATAGACCGATATGCATAGAAAGCCTGTTAAGGTTAATAGTTATTCGTTATTGGTTATTCGAAAAATTCAACTATTACTAAATCCCAAATAACAAGCACCAAATTACAAATAAATTCCAAATTCCAATATTCAATGACCAAAACATTGGGAATATTTATCTATGACAATTTGAAGTATGAAACCATCGACGGGTTTCGAATTTTGGTCATTGTTATTTGTTTGGTATTTGTGATTTGTAATTTCGTATCTGTTCACCACGGGAAGTTATCAAATATGCTGGAAATTTACGATAAAGTGCTATTCACGAATTTGCCCACTGCCTTGTACTACAAATTTAGTCGTGGTAAGCTCCTCCAGCCCCATCGGTCCGAAGGCGTGCAGCTTAGAGGTGCTGATGCCGATTTCAGCGCCCAGTCCCAGTTGTCCGCCATCATTAAACCGGGTGGAAGCATTTACCAGGACAACTGATGAATCAGCCTCGCGCACAAAGCGTTTGGCCCGATCATAATTGCGGGTCACGATAGCCTCGGTGTGCCGGGAGGAATATTTTGCAATATGGGTGATGGCTTCATCTATACCATCGACTACTTTAATTGATAGAATCAGATCCAGATATTCCGCCGTCCAGTCCGATTCCACGGCCTTTTTGGCATCGGATACGATGCGGCAGGTTGTTTCACACCCTCTGATTTCTACCCCCGCCGCGACGAATTTTTGCGCCATTTCAGGCAAAAATTCTTCGGCGGCTGCCTGGTGCACAAGCAGCGTCTCCATGGCATTGCACACCCCGGGACGCTGGACTTTGGCATTCAAACAAATTTCCTGCGCCATTGCAAAGTCTGCATCGTCATCGACGTAGACGTGGCAAACCCCCTTGTAGTGCTTTAATACCGGAATTTTCGAATTCTGCACCACAAAACGGATCAACCCTTCGCCGCCCCGCGGAATGATAAGGTCAACGAACTCTTCCTGCTTCAACAGCGCCAGGACCGCCTCGCGCTCCCGCACCGGCACGACCTGGACCGATGACTGCGGCAGTTCCGTGCTTTCCAGCGCGCGATGGATGATTTGCGCCAGAGCCTGATTGGAATAAAATGCTTCGGAGCCACCGCGCAGGATGACCGCATTGCCGGCTTTCAGACACAATCCGGCGGCATCGACGGTCACATTGGGTCTGGATTCGTATATAATGCCGATGACGCCCAGCGGTATTCGCATGCGGGCAACCTGCAGGCCGTTGGGCCGAATCCAGGTCGGGCCCATGGTGCCGACCGGGTCATTTAATCCAACGACATCATTTAGTCCGCTGACCATCGAATCGATGGTCTCGTCTTTGACCGTCAACCGATCAATCATGGCTGCGGATAGCCCTTTTTCCTGCGCCCCGATCAGGTCTTTTTTATTTTCCGCTTTGATAAAAACGGCTTCTTTCTCAAGGCCGGCGGCCATCGATAATAAGGCTGCATTTTTCTGATCGGAAGACACCCGAACCAGCTGGCTGGCCGCCTCCCGCCCGGCCCGAGCCATAGTCGTGATGGTGGATTCTATGGTCATGGCATTATTCCAAAAATTAAAATAATTTGCTCCTTTTCCCGAATATCCGGGTTCCCGATTGCAAGCTATTAATGGTTTCAGGTGTCAGGTTTCGGGTGTCAGGAAAATGGTCGGATCTATCTATTAAAATAAGGCTTTTTGATTTATAGCCAATGAGTTCCTTCGATTGTAGATTGGGTTGAGATCCGAGCCTCGGTTGTTGGGTTTCGTTCCTCTACCCAACCTACTATTACTGTCTGTCGTGGTTAGATCGATCCCAAGATCGAAACCCAACATTGGACCTAGAATCGGATATCATCTGTTCTTAATTTTGCAGATAGGTCCGATTTTTTTTAAAACGATTAACATCCTTAACTTTAGGCATTTTTCAATTTTAGGCAATTTAGGCATTTCTTTGACAGCCTGATGATTACACGGGCATAAATATGCACAATTTTTCCAGACGCTATTTCAGGGCACCAACACTTATAACTCATCTTCAGTCGTAATAGCAAGATTGTCCCGGTGAATTATCTCATCATAGGATTTGTGGCCCAGGACCTGTTTTATCCGGTTGGATTTCAACCCTTTGATTTTGTCAATATCAGCCGAGCTATAGTTAACCAACCCGATTCCCAATGATTCATTACGCCGGTTTTGAAATTCTACCGCAGCACCAACCCCAAAATCACTTTTTACCGCAATAATTCCGCTGGGCAAGAGGCTTTTGCCGTTATTTAAAATCGCCTTGACGGCGCCATCGTCAATTTGGATCGTGCCTTTGGGCTTCAAGGAATAGGCAATCCAGCACTTGCGGCTGGTCAGTCTCTGCTTCTGCGGTACAAAAAAAGTCCCATGCTTCTGACCGGAGTAAAGCTTGAGCAGAATATTAGGCTTGTCTCCTCTGGCGATTATCATTGGCACACCGGCGGAATTGACTTTTCGGGCCGCTTTGATTTTGCTGATCATCCCGCCGCTGCCCAGAGCACCGGGAATGCCACCGGCATATTTTTCAGTATCCTTATTGATGCGGGTAACGGTATCAATTAATTCCGCATCCGCATCAACCCGCGGATCCCGGGTAAATAAACCGTCTATATCGGTAAGATTAATCAGTAAATCTGCATCCATCAAGAGGGTGATCATGGCCGCAAGATTGTCATTATCACCCAGTTTAATCTCTTCAACCCACACGGTGTCGTTCTCATTGATGATCGGGACCACCCGCCATGCCAACAGGGTATTGAGGGTGTTACGGGCGTTTAAATATCGTTTGCGATTGGAGAGATCTTCGCTGGTTAAAAGAATCTGGGCGACTTTCAGGTTGTGCCGGCCAAAGGCTTTTTCATATTCCATAATCAAGCCGGCCTGCCCGACGGCCGCCACGGCCTGCCGTTTGGGAAGTTCGTCGGGCCTGGCAGGCAGGCCGATTTTTTTGATACCCGAAGCCATTGCCCCGGAAGACACCAGGATCACTTCCAGACCGTTTTCAATCAGCTTCCCTATTTGGCGGGTGATGGACCGCATGGCTTTTAAATTCAAACCATTGTCCTCGGTCAGCACGTTGCTTCCCACCTTAACCACAACCCGTTTGGCCCCGTCAAAACTCAAGCTATTATTCACCATCATGAGATTGATCCTACCGACTATCAGGAATTATTCCTCCCATCAAATTGAATCCATAAGCTTGAAATAAGTTACCCTATTCAGGCTGCTGGGAGATATAATTTCCGAGATATTCAAGCAATTTTAACTTCAAAGCTGCAAGCCCCTTGCGGGCAGCCGCGGAAATCAGCAACACCTGCCGGTCCTTGACGGCGGCCTGAAAAATTTCTGCGATCTGCTCGGTGCCCGGGATATCCATTTTATTTAAAACGAGAATCTGGGGTTTTTCCGTCAACAGCGGGTTGTATTGCGCCAGTTCCCCATTGATGGTTTCGTAGCTGGCAAGGGGGTTTTGCGGATCGATGTTCGAGGCATCAATCAGGTGAATCAGGATCCGGGTCCTCTCAATATGGCGTAAAAATCGAATCCCCAGACCGGCCCCCTGGTGAGCGCCTTCGATCAATCCGGGTATGTCAGCGACGACAAAAGACTCTTCCTGCTCGGGTTGGACCACGCCAAGAATCGGATTGAGAGTGGTAAAGGGATAGTCTGCAATTTTCGGGGTAGCTGAAGATATGACACTGATCAGGGTTGATTTTCCGGCGTTAGGCAATCCGATTATGCCAACATCAGCCAGGAGTTTGAGTTCGAGCTTGAGTTTGAAAAATTGGCCGGGTTCACCGGGTTGCGCATAGCGCGGAGCACGATTGGTGGAGGTTTTGAATCGGGAGTTTCCCTGGCCCCCGCGGCCGCCCACGGCAACCACAAAAGATTCGCCGGGTTGGGTGAAATCTTTCACTAAATCATTGGTTTCTGTATCGCTGACCAGAGTACCCGGCGGAATTTCAATTATAAGTTCTTCGCCGTTCTTCCCGGTTTTTTTCTTTCCCTGGCCATAAACACCTTTTTTAGCTATAAACTGCCGCCTGAATCGGAAAGGGTATAAAGTGCGCCGGTGCGATGTACATTGCAGAATTACATCCCCACCTTTGCCCCCATCGCCACCGTCCGGACCACCGTGGGAAATGAATTTTTCGCGTCGAAAGCTTACGCACCCCCGACCGCCGTCTCCGGACTGAACGGTAATGAAGACTTCATCAATAAATTTCACGCTGCATAAACACTCACTTTTTTACGATCGCGTCCCATTCTTTCAAACGCCACAGTACCGTCTATTTTGGCAAATATGGTGTAATCCTTGCCCAAACCAACGTTATTACCCGGATGAAATTTGGTGCCCAGCTGACGTACCAGGATATTCCCGGCTCTTACCTTTTCTCCGCCAAAGCGTTTGACACCACGTCGTTGGGCATTGCTGTCGCGACCGTTTTTTGAACTGCCGCCTGCTTTTTTATGAGCCATTTTTAAACTCCTATATTAATCCGCCCTGAAAAATAGCATATTCAGGGTTTTAAATTGTTTTTTGGGGAACTGAATAAATTTATTAGATCGAAGCTCCGGCGGCTTGATTACTTTATGCTGCGCATTTATTCTGTTTATTTCAGATCAGCTACCGGCATATAAAGAAAACAGAATCGTAACTAAGAAACTGTAATTTTTTATTCTTTGGTGTTCTCCTGCGGGACAGCTTCCTTGGTTGCGGCCGCTTTGACTTCCGGCTTCTCAGCGCCCGATTCTTCAGCGGCAGCCTTCTTGGTCTCCGTTTCCTTTGGTGCTTCCTTCTTAGCCTCGACTTTTTTGACTTCCGGCTTGGGTTCGTCCGCTGTTTGCGGCGTTTCTTTGGCCTTAGCTTCCTTGGCGGTTATGCTGTCGATTTGCACCGCCGTAAATGTCTGACGGTGACCCTGTTTGCGGCGGTAGCGTTTGCGTTTTTTATACTTAAAAACGATAATTTTTTTGGCCTTACCCTGTTCGACAATGTGCCCTTCAACCGCAACATTATCCAGCTCGGGCTGACCAATGCTGACATTATCCCCATCTGAAAACATCAATACCCGATCAAACGTCACGGGACTGCCGACATCCCCGGAGATCTTTTCAACTCTTAAAACTTCACCTTGCTGGACTTTGTATTGTTTTCCGCCTGTATTGACTACCGCGTACATCGGATTGGCCTCCTGTGGATTCATAAAAACCGGTTCCTGGTTCAAGGTTCTAATTAGATATAGTGTAATGTCTGATTCAAAATTTGCAAATATTAATCTTTTCCAACGAATTGTCAAGCAAAATAATTAATCCTCCTTGAAAAATAACCTATTCCGGTTGCCAATTGTCCTATGTGGACTGAAGCCGCTTTCCAGGCCCAGGCGCCGGCCGCCTATTTGAAGTTGGCATTTAGATTTACGGCAAAATAGACAATTGACATTTATGTAATATATTTACTAATAAACAGGCAAATGCAAGGTAAATCAAAAAAAACCACATCAACCCCTGATATTGTTTTATATCGGGCAGAGTAATGAGCGGAGTAATGCTACGGAGGCATTATTGAATACGACGATTCAACAACAAATTATCCACTGGGACCAAACATCCAATAAATCAGAAGAAAAGAGCCTGCTGAGAGAAGAACCGCTTTCGATTCGCATTCAGGGAAACCCGTACTCGGTCGTCATGCGCACCCCGGGCAATGAAATCGAGCTAGTGGCCGGATTTTGCCTGACGGAAGGAATCATTGACACGCCGGATGATTATAAATCGCTGGCGTTCTGTGACGGTGAGGATACCAATACGGTTGCCGTAACACTGGTGCCGTCCCGACGAGAACAAATATCGCAAATTCTGGATCGACGGGGATTTATCAGTCAAACCAGCTGCGGGCTTTGTGGCAAGGAGATCGTCAAGGACCTTTTTCAGAAAATTCAGCCCCTCAAGGATAACGGGCTCATCGATATTAGCCGGGCACTCTCCTGTCTGGAAAATATTACCCGGCATCAGCCCCTGCGCCAACAAACCCGGGCCGCCCATGCCGCTGTTTTATTCGATTCGGCTTTTGAGGTATTGGCTGAGGCCGAAGATGTCGGACGTCACAATGCCGTTGATAAAGTCATCGGCAAAGCTTTTTTGGATAACAAACTCGATCAGTCCGCCCTGCTGGTCCTGTCATCGCGCATCAGTTTTGAACTGGTTCAAAAAGCAGCCCGGGCACGCATCCCGGTTATTCTGGCTATATCAAGGCCCACGGCCCTGGCGGTGCAGCTGGCCACGGAACTCAATATCACGCTGGCAACGCTGTCGACGGAAGGGCCCGGTTTATATGTATTCTGCGCAGCCAAGCGTCTTTTAGACGACAAGTAAAAGAAACGCTTGGCGCATAGGGCAAAGCGCATGGCGCATAGGGCAGAGCGCAAAGGGGAAGTTGGTTCCTTTTAGCACTTCAGACGGTTAAGGACAGGCATTTTTTCAGCTGTCGCCCCTGCCGTTGGCCGCCAAAGCGGCCACTTCAATCAAAAAAGAGGCTCCGGCTATCGTAATAAATTCAATAGACAGAGCGAAGCGATTCCATCATTCGACATTCGTCAATCAACATTCAACATTTCCCAGAGTCCTCCGGACCCTTAAGAACAATCTCAGGTAGGACCGCATCCGGCTGATGGTAACACGTTTTCAGAATCGGGTGGGTGGGACGCGGTTTTTTTCGGAGTCGTCGTCGCTGCCAGTCTGATACGGGTTTTCAGCGAGATCGTCATGTGGTAAAGCGGCTTGATCGATAATATCACCACCAAAAAGGCACCTGCCCACTGAACCCACAGCGGCATCACCTCGGATGCCTGCCCCACCATGGCCTGGGCTGAAATCCCCATGCTGATGTAAATCTGATCAACCACCAGACCGAAAAATACAGCCGAGACCGCAATCGTGCCCAGATAAATTACAGTGGCCCGTTTGCCGAGAATTCCCGTGACAACCGTCAGGGACGCCACATTCGTGGCGGGACCGACCAATAAAAACACCAGGGCCGCTCCCGGACTGACACCTTTTAAAATCAGGGCCGCCGCAATCGGTGTTGAAGCGGTGGCACAAATATATAACGGAATTCCAATGGCCAGCATCAGCAACATGGCCGACAAACCGGATCCGAGATATCTGCTGAAGATATCATCAGGGATCAAAACCGTTATCAACCCCGCCAGCAGCAGGCCGAAAAGAAACCATTTTGCAATATCTTCCCAGAGATCGCTAAAGGCGTAAGTAACCCCGGCTTTGATTTTTTCAAAAAACGAGTGGTGCCGTCTGTGTGTTTCCGGATCACAATTTTGGCCGTCACAGCAGTTGTCGACCGGGCAGCTGAGATCCGGAATGATCCTTTTGTTTTGCCCGCTGTTACCAAACGAATTTTCGGCTATTCCGGCGACTGTTGCGGTGACAAAGGCCACAACAGGTCTGGCCACCGTCATGATCGGATCCAGCAGGGCATAGGTAATGGAAATGGAATCCACACCGGATTCCGGGGTTGAAATCAAAAAAGCGGTGGTGGCACCGTTGTTGGCGCCCTGTTTGCGCAGCGACACGGCTGCGGGCAATACCCCGCACGATCACAACGGAATCGGAATACCCAGGAAGGCTGCTTTAAAAACGGATGAATACCGCCCCCGACCCAGGTGCCGGATCACCGAATTCGGATTGAGAAATACCCGCAAAAGTCCACTGACCAGCAACCCGAATAAAATATAAACCGAAGCATCGAGCAATAGATGCCATGACTCTGACAGTACATCAATTATAAAATTCAAAATCTTTTTATACTCCCATCTTGAAAATTCCAGAAGACAGAAGGCAGATGACAGGGGTCAGA
>PVMK01144405.1_pt1 | contig 10015 bp, 5 predicted proteins | sample 1853481 | NCBI WGS metagenome assembly PVMK01 (sample SAMN08533507, study PRJNA380276) | Marine sediment metagenome, whole genome shotgun sequencing project.
CTTTCATGTTCTGCCGCGTTTGCCCAAGACAAGCCCAATGTCCTGCTCGTTTTCCTGGATAACTTTGGCTGGGGTGAGCCTGGCTTCAACGGGGGCGGCATCGTCCGGGACTCCGAGACACCCAGAATGGACCGCCTGGCTTCCGAAGGGCTGCGCCTGACGAATTTCAACGTAGAAGTTCAGTGCACCCCCTCAAGATCGGCGCTCATGACGGGCCGCTATGCTATCCGCAGCGGGAACGGCACTGTTCCCCTGGGTGAAGGCGTATACGGACTGGTGCAGTGGGAAGTCACCATGGCGGAAGTGTTTTCAGAGGCCGGCTATGCAACAGGGATGTATGGAAAATGGCATCTCGGACGTACCAAGGGCCGCTTTCCGACCGACCAGGGATTCGACGAATGGTACGGCATCCCCAAAGTAATGTCGTCTCAGGCCGAGTGGGGATGCATTGAAAAAATTGCAGGAGACGGATGCTAAAAAGTAAGCTGCTAGACAATGATTGTCCTGTCATCTTCGACATGAACCGACACCACGGTCACGTTGTCAGGTGCGCCCCTGACCAATGCAGTGTGGATCATTGTCTGAACAGACTCCTCGAGCACGCTGGTTTGCATCAGGTTCTGAATCTCCTGCAGGGAAAGCAGGCGGCTCAAACCGTCTGAACATAACAGGAAACGGTCTCCTTCCATGACGACCAGGTGCAAAACATCGAGGTCAAGCGGTTCCTCAATGCCAATTGCTCGGGTAATGACATTGGCCATCGGATGGGATTCTGCCTCTTTGGGGCTGATCAGTTGCTGGTCTACGAGTTCCTGCACGTGGCTGTGGTCCCTGGTAATCTGTTCTGCCTTGCCGTTTCTGAGGCGATAGATGCGGCTGTCACCCACCCAGGCGACGACCGCCTGATCATCAATGACAAGGAGCACTACAACGGTACTGCCTGGAACACGGCGTGAATTATATTCCCCGTCCATGCTGATTAATTTTGAGTTGGCTGAGTCGAGAGCCATTCTCGTCGCATGCAACAACTCAGCGATATCCTTGCTGGCTGGCACCGCGCCCAGAGAACTCACAACCTGTTGACTGGCGACATCGCCTGCCTGATGGCCACCCATTCCGTCAGCCACGGCCCACAGGCCAATTTCATCACGGCTGATGAATGAATCCTCGTTCACTTGCCGGACCATACCGGTATGAGTGGCCGAAGATGAACTGATTGAGCCCATTGGGAAACCCATGCTCAGACGTCACCAGCGATAATTTTATCGACGTAATCCATCTCTTTTTCTTGCGCTTCGGGCGGATCCTTGAGGGTTAGCAGTCGCAAATATATCTCGGCAGACGGCATGCCGCTGCACAAGAGTATAGAAGATATAGACGCCTCCAATTTTTTATATCATGATTTGAGCTTAATAGCCTACCAATTTGAGGTATCCATCATTGATGGTAGCCCTCAGTTCAGCTAAGGACGGGGGCGTCTATATCTTCTATACTCCTTCGACTTATTTTTATATTTGGCCTATAAATCTTTTCATTCAGGCGTAGAAGAGGCATATGCTCGATCAACTCCAGTCGCTGCGGGAACAGGGCGGACCGCTGTCTATGTTGACCGCGGCCGAGCTTAGCGTCCTTGCTTCGGATGTTGTGGAAGATCGCTTCGCGACCGGTGAAATCGTCGTCCGGGCTGACGCCCCCATCGACCGCGTATACGTCGTGCTCGAGGGCCGACTCGCCGCGCAGACCGTATCAGAATCAATTCCCGCCAAAAATCGCGAGATCGGCCCTGGGGAGCTTCTGGGCGTTTCCGCCATCGTCGCCGGTGGGTACTACCAAGAAGAAGTGCGAGCCATTGATCAGACCCGGCTGTGCAGCTTCCCGCTAACGGTTTTCGACGACCTGCTCGACAAGCACCCGAAGACCTGGAAACGAATCTCGGGGTACGTGCTGACCGCGATGCGCCGTACGCAACTCTCGATCCACATGAATGCAGTCTTCGGTCCGTTCGGGATCCTCGAGCGGGCCATTATGGAGGACCTGAAAGAGGGGTTGGAGTTGGTGACCCTGGAAGGCGGCGAAACGCTGTTCCGCCAGGGAGGGCTACCTGAAGCCGTTTATATCCTCACCTCTGGACGACTGCGCGTGGTGGTTGAGGGCGAGGACGGTGCCGAAAGAATGCTTTACGAAGTAGGCAGTGGGGAAACGGTCGGCGAGCTGTCGCTCTTCACCGATACACCGCAGTCGGCGACGGTGTACGCTGTCCGCAACAGCCAGTTGGTGCGGGTGTCCCGAGAGGATTTCTTCCGCTTGATCGAAATTCACCCGAGCTCGATGATGAAATTATCGCGTATCATCGTAGATCGCTTGAAGCTCCCGGATGCCGCAGGCAGAGCACAACGCTCCCCGCTCATTACCATCGCTCTGGTGCCCACAAGGCCCTCGGCCTCCGTCACAGAGCTGGCGCGCGGACTGGCGGACGCACTTTCCGTCTACGGCTCTGCGACGCTGCTGGAAAGCGCCGGAGTCGACGCTTCGTTGGGCCGGCCGGGCATCGCTCAGGCCTCCGACACTGAACCGGCCTACCTCCGCCTGACCCAGTGGCTAAACAATCGGGAAGAGACCTTTCGTTATGTGGTCTATCAGGCGGACCCCACCTGGACGCAGTGGACCGAACGTTGCGCGAGCCAAGCCGACCAGGTGATTTTCGTTGCTGATGCAAAAGATGAGCCAGACCCGGGAGAAGTCGAAGATCGACTTTCAGCCCATTGGCGACATAGGCGTGCGCCACATCGTAGCCTGGTGCTCCTTCATGACGCGGACTGCGAGCCCAGTGGCACACAGCAATGGCTGGTGGCTCGTGAGGTCGATGACCATTACCACCTTCGGCTTGGTTCCAGTCAGGACTACGCCCGCTTCGCTCGGTACCTGACAGGCAACGCAGTAGCCCTCGTATTGGGTGGTGGCGGTGCCCGGGGATTTGCCCACATCGGTGTCATCAGGGCGCTCGGTGAACTCGGGATTCCAATCGACCTGATCGGTGGTGCGAGCATCGGCGCCAGCATCGCCGGGTTCTATACGCTGAGTTATGACTGGGAGGAGGTCCGGAGAACAGCTTCCAGGGCTTTTCATGCCCTTTTGGACTACACATTTCCGGCAGTTTCCCTACTCAAGGGCAGGCGGGCCCTGGCGAGCGCGAGCGCCACCTATGGCAATCGCCAAATCGAGGATCTCTGGATTCCCTACTTTGCTGTTTCCACCAACCTGACTCGTGCCGAGCAGGTGATCCACCGTCGAGGGTCGCTGCTTGAAGCCGTGCAGGCGAGCATCGCGATCCCCGGTGTGTTCCCTCCCGTCTTCCACCGGGGTGATTACCTGGTCGATGGCGGCTTGCTTAACAACGTGCCCATGGACGTGATGCGGAAAATCGGCGCCACCGGACCCCTGATCGTAGTCGATGTCGCCCCGGCCTCGGAGCGCGAAGCCGATCCGAGGATCGGCTTTGGGGTCTCAGGTTGGGGTCTCCTGGCGAACCGGCTCAATCCCTGGTCGGAAAAGGTCCGCGGGCCTTCGATCCTGAGCCTGCTGATGCAAAGCACGGTCGTGGGCAGTGTTTCCAACCGTAACAGGATGAAGTACCTGGCCGATCTCTACCTTGAACTGCAGCTGGGCGAGTGGGGAATGCTGGACTTCGAAGACGTGGACACGATTGCCGATCGCGGCTACGAACTCTCGCACGAACCTATCAAAACGTGGCAGAATTCGTGGCTCAAGGCGCGACAACGTAAGCCCTGCGGAGAGTGACCATGTCAAAAATCCTGCTGGTATATCCAAGGTTTCCGGAGACTTTCTGGGGGTTTCAGAGGGCGTTGAAGATGCTTGGAAAGCGAGCCACCCATCCACCGCTCGGTCTGCTGACCGTGGCCGGCTTGCTGCCGGATCATCACCAGCTGCGACTGCTCGACCTCAACGTAGAAGAAGCCACACAAGAGCACTGGCGGTGGGCGGATCTGGTGCTGACAGGTGGCATGATGATACAAAGGCCCTCGGTGGAATGGATCGTCGAGCAGTGTGAACGATCACGCACGCCAGTGGTCGTCGGCGGCCCTGACGCTACGGCCTGCGGAGCTGAGATCCATCCCGCAGCGCATATCGTGCTCGGTGAGGCCGAAAACCTCCGCTTGGTTGCGGCACTCGAGGAGATGCTTTCCGCCGGTCAGCGGATCGTGCTGGACCTGAGACAGGAAAATACCGCATTCGGCGAGTCGCCCCTGCCCCGCTACGACCTCATCGATCGACGGCATTACAGCTCGATGGCCCTGCAGATGTCCCGAGGCTGCCCTTTCAAGTGTGAGTTCTGCGACATCCCCGCGCTGTTTGGCAATATTACCCGCTACAAATCCGTCGAGAGCACCCTGGCCGAATTGGACCTGCTCTATGAATGGGGCTGGCGAGGCAGCGTCTTCTGGGTCGACGACAACTTCATCGGCAACAAGAAGTCGGCCAAGCAGATCCTGCCTCATGTGCGAGACTGGCAACTGCGACACGGGGTGCCATTTCAATTCTATACCCAGGCCAGCGTCAACCTGGGGGGCAATCCGGTCCTGATCGATCTCATGGCGCAGTCCGGTTTCGACTCGGTCTTCCTTGGCATCGAGACGCCGATCGAGGAAAGCCTCAAGGAGACCCACAAGCTGCAGAATATCCGCTTCGATCTCCTCGAGTCCGTCAGGGCCATTCAGCGAGCCGGGCTGGAGGTGATGGCCGGTTTCATCGTCGGCTTCGACAACGATCCCCCGGACGTCGACAAATACATCGTTCGCTTCATCCAGAAGGCCGGCATCCCCACTGCGATGTCCGGCCTGCTGCTGGCGCTGCCGGAGAGTCCGCTCTACGATCGACTGAAAAGCGAAGGTCGGCTGCTCGAGGTCAGTGCCGAGAAAGCAGGTAACAATACCTTCGAATTCGGTTTCAGCTTCAAGACCGTGCAGGATGAGGAAGTTCTCATCGCGGCCTACAAGCGGATTCTGCTGGAGACCTTCGGTAAGCCGGAGAACTACTTCCGGACAGTGGAAACCCTGCACCGTAACCTGGGTGACCGCTCTTATTCCGGCCAGTCTCTGACGTTGGGGCGGTTCATCGCTTTTCTCCGATCTCTCCTCATGATCCCCTGGTCGAACTACGGCCGCAACTACGGCAAATTCCTTATTCGTACTATTTTGCGATCTCCGCGGCGGTTTTCGAACGCGGTGCGGCAAGGCGTCATCGGCCTGCATTTCCATCGGCTCACGCTTGATCGCCTGACCGTTAACGAGTTCGGAGACTTCGTGAGCACCGCCAAGGGTCAGGTCCACGAAGCATATACCCGTGAGAGAAAAGAGGGCATCAGGGTCGCGGTCGAAGTGCTCAGAGACGGCCGGCGGCGATGCAGGAACAGCCCCCGCACGGTGAAGTCCGAGGTGAAGAAACGGTTCAAGGAGTTCAAGCTTGCCTTGCAAGATCCGGAACAATTGGAAGCAGTCACCGGTTTAAGTGCGCAATCCATATCCACGCCCCCCGACAGTGTGGCCAGACAATAATCACCGCCTCCCCAGTTTGTTCGGCGACACACCTTCATGTGTGTTTATTTTTGCGGTAATATGAGTTTGATCCCATACCGGGAGCCGGAAAAAAAGGAGAGAAATTTGGCGCGCCTTGATCTGTATGTGAACTTGAAACTGCAGGCCTCGATGAAGCTGGGGGAGGGAGAGACGTCAATCGGGCGCGATTCAGGTTGCCAGGTACAGATTCCGGACGGACGGGTCTCTCGCCTGCACGCGGTGATCCAATCGGATGAGAGTGGCCACCAGATTGAGAACTTCGGCACCAATGGCACCAAGGTGAACGGTCATCCGATTCAGAATCCCAAGCTACTGCGGCCGGGTGACGTGATCTTCATTTCGGGTTACTTCCTGGCCTACCAGTCCGACGAAACGCCGCCGGAAAGCGATGCCGCAACGATTCTTGCATAGCGCCTTACCAAGCCTGCATATCTCACCACCCCCCCCCTTTTCGCTAATTCGAATCAGGGTGTGACCAGCCCGGGACCAGCATTGCGCTCATCCGATCCGGGCGCACCACACCCTGGCCGGCCATCCAGGCATCCGCTGTTTCAATGAGGGCCTGACCTTCTTCACCGCCAAGTAATGTGCCCAGCCGGCGTTTCGCAGCGGCGGCGTAGAGCCGTGTTTCACTCTCTTCAAGTTTCGCAACGGCCTTTTTCATCAGTAACACGGTACGTTCCCGTTGCCCTTCCAGATGGGCCGCGCCGCAATCGAGCAGCAACGCAAACGGTTCGGCGAAAGGCAGAGTTTCTTTTTTCAGGTATTGGGACATTTTTCGAGTGATCTTGATTTGCGCCTTGCGCTCGCTCGCCTCGACCGACAGGGCACCCCGAGCCAGCGCAACCCGCCCCAGGATGTGGCGATATTCACAGCGCAAACGCCCGATATGGGTCAACAACGATTTTTCAAATCGCGGCCGGTTTTCTTCGAGGTCAGCTTCTGCTTCATCGACATCGCCAGCATAGAGCGCAACCTCAATGCGGCCCCAGAACGCATACCAGTGCTGGACCTGGAAGGCGACATCGACCGGCAGCCAGGCATCCAGTGCTTCTGCGATGTCTTTACGGGCGGCGTCAGGGTCGTCTTCGAGCAGATACCGGATTCTGAAACCGGTGCGCAGGCTGACGTCCAGCAACAGATTGCCTGAGCGGGCTGCGGACTGGACGTGTTCGGAAACTTCTTTGCTCAATTGTTTGAGCTGCCCCAGATACAAACGTCCGAAACAACGGTATAAAAGACAGGCGTCCCGTTGCCAGAATCGACCCCGCCCGGCGGCCCAGAACAGATCAAGCACCTCGTCACCCACTTCGGTAGTTTTTCGCCACCGGTTTTCAACGAAAAAAGTAAAAAACTCATAAGCGGCCTTGGCCATGCCTTTGGAATGAAGGCCGCCGTCCACGCGTGCAGCCTCTTCTGCCACCGCCAGCAAGGCCAGGGCGCGTTTTTTCTGGTTAAGCGCAGAGGCCATGCCGGAAGCCGAACCGGCGGCCCAAACCACCACAGTGGGTTCGCCCAGATCCAGCGCCAGGCGCAAGCCAAGCCCGAGCAGCGCGTTGGCGCGCAGGGTGTCAACGTTACCCAGTATGGTGCCAACGGTGAGCGCGATCTGGGCCTGGGCCATTGCATCTGCCGAGATGTCCGCTTCTGCGCGGGGTGTCCACTCTAGCCCCCGGATCCGGATGCGAACCTGGTTGTAGACTACGTGCCACAGTGTTGAGGCTGTGGATTTGGGTAGCGACAGGCCAACGGTGGCCAACAGGCCCCTGGCTGCCTCCAGGCCGGCCGCGACATGGCCGCCGCCGAGCAACTGTTCCATTGAGCGGCGTCTGAGTTCAAGCGCACCGGCGCGATCGGCGTCTTCGGCTGCCCGTTCGAAGGCCTGGGCCGCCTCCATCGGCTGTCCCGCAAAACCCAGCGCTTCACCCAGCTGTGTCCAAAGATGATGGGCCTCTTCGACCGTGTGCTCGCCCTGCTCGACCGCGTTGCGATACCAGGCGGATGCGGCTTCGAAGTCGGTACTGGCCATCGCTTTGTCGCCGGCGAGCTGGGCATGCCTGGATGCCCGAGCGGCTTCGCCTGCCCCGGACCAGTGGCGGGCCAGCGCCTCGTCCGAGGCCGTGCCGGTTGCGCCCAGCGCCACGGCGATGTCGTGGTGATATTCGGCTCGCCGGCTGTCGGAAAGCATCGAAACCACGATTTCCCGGATGCGGGCATGATAGGGTTCGAAATGGTCTTCCTTGTCGCCTCCGGCGCTGCGCAGCAGGCGCTTGGCGCCGAGCAGACGGATGCATTCGCTGAGTTTCTCGGACTTCAGCTTGAGAGAATTCTGGGCGACAGAATAGGGGATCGGGTCACCAGCCACGCAGGCGCACTCCAGCAACAGCCGCGCGTTCGGCTCCAAGGTAGCCAGCCGCCGGCTGAACACGTCCTCCAAACGCAGTGACTGAGCCGCGGCGCCTTCCTCGCTGCGCACGTAACGCGCCAACTCCCCCAGCAGGAAGGGGTTGCCTTCGCATTCTGCCGCCAGCCGGGAAACCTGATGATCTTCTTCCGAACCGGACAGAAGGCGGGCCAGGTTCTCGCACTCGGCCTTGGACAGCGGGCGGATATCGAGCACTTCGAGTATGGGTTCCAGTTCCTCTGTCAATTCATCCAGGATCGGAATGTGCTCATCGGGATAGTCCCGGCTGCTCAGCACCAGCAGCAATTGGGGTGGGTCGGGTGGCCGAAGTATGTCGATCAGCAGGTTGACCGAGTCCTTGTCAACCCATTGCATATCATCCAGGAAGACCACGAAACGGCGGCTGTCGCCGAGCCTCTGAAAGGTTTCGCGTACGGCGGCATAGCCGCGAGTGCGGCGGATTTCGGGGTCTTCGTGGACCATCGGCTCGGGCTGGCCGGCGATGGCGGGTACTCGCCCCAGTACGGGAAACAGCTGGCTCAGGCGGCCGGCTTCGCGCGGTAGCAGGGCGCCGGCCTGCAACTCGGGCAGCTGGCGCCAATAATGGCTCAGCTCGTCGATGACGCCGTCCATCGCTCGGTAGCGCACATTCTCGCGTTCGTAGCAGCGTCCCGTCAGCAGCACCAGTTCCGTGTCATCGTTTGCGATGCGATGGAAGCACTCCTGAATCAGTGTGGTCTTGCCGATGCCCGAAGAGCCGCGGATCAGCACCGCGCCCGCGCCTTGTTCGCGAACGGAATCATAGGCCTCACGCAGCGCGGCCAGCTCTTCCTCGCGGCCAGTAAACGGAACGGCGGCCACCCTGGCGGCCTTCGCTTTTTTCGACTCATCCGGCAGAAACTCCACGCGTTTGACGACTTCAGTGCCGCTCGGGCGCTTCTCCGGCGTCCGGTCCATCAGCTGGACGCACAGCGAGTTGAGGTCTTCGGGCGTTTCGGGCGCCAATTCCCTCGGAGCCGGCGCATCGACCTGCTGTTTTTCCACGATGACCCTCATGTTCGGCCCAGTGAAGGGCAACCGTCCTGTCAGCATTTCGAACAGCATCACGCCCACGCTGTACCAATCAGATGCTGACGTCAGAGCCACTTCGCCAAAGCCCTGCTCCGGTGACATGTAAGTTGCAGTCCCAACCGTGTGGCCAAACTGGCTCTCGTCCTGAATCGTCTGCACCCCCACCGCCAGGCCAAAGTCCAGGATCTTGACCTGACCGTCGCGGTTGACCTTCAGATTGGATGGCTTGATGTCGCGGTGCAGCAGGCCGCGCTGGTGCAGGGCGCGGATGCCCTCGGCCAACTGCGGCAGGATCCGCCGCAGACGATCCAGATCGCAGGCAAGCTCCAGGTTTTCGGTCGTGATGGTCTCTGCGGTGGTGTCGACAGGATCGTTGGATGGTTTCGCGGCGCAGTATTCCCTCACATCGACACCGTCGACGAACTCCATCGTGAAGAACGGCTCATCGACTTCGACGAACAGGTCGTACAGCGTTGCCAGGTGGGGATGGTGCGCGTCAGCGAGCGACCGGAACTCGCGTTTCAGCGAAAACAGGGCCTGCGAGTTGTGCCGACGCAGCGTCTTCAGCGCCACAATCTCGTTTTTCTCGAGATCTTCCGCCTCGAATACAACGCCCCCGGCACCTTCTCCAACACAACGGATGATGCGGTAGCGTGGGTGGCCCGAGGAACCGGTTGAAAATCCGTTTGATGTCACAGGCTCATTTTGCCATATTCACAAGTCAATTATTGTGGGCCCAGTCGCGCAACAGCTCGAGGCTGCTATGATACCCCTTATCCACGGCCGATGAATCGACCGACGTCACGGGCGTGAGCATCTATCTCGACGCAAACCAGAACGGTGCACGAAGATCCTGGCGGCCCTTCGAGCCGCGCAGACAACTTCCTCCCTGGTTGTCTGCACCTCGCCCGAGCTGTCCTTGACCGGCTGGACGAGGTCCCCCTTG
>PVMK01163981.1_pt1 | contig 10015 bp, 8 predicted proteins | sample 1853481 | NCBI WGS metagenome assembly PVMK01 (sample SAMN08533507, study PRJNA380276) | Marine sediment metagenome, whole genome shotgun sequencing project.
TTGGGACTCCCTGGGCGAGTTTCTTGCCTTGGCAGTTTCGCTTGAGCATTTAGGGAAATCAACCGGTAATGATAAAGCGCTCATTTTAGCGGAAACCCTTGATAGGGCAATTACACAATTTCTTGAAAATGCAAAATCTCCTTCGCGTAAGGTAAATGAACTCGATAATAGAGGGAGCCACTTTTATTTGACCATGTATTGGGCACAGGCACTTGCAGAACAAAACTCAGATACTGAATTAAAAAAAATCTTCACTAGTGCAGCACTGAAACTAAGTAAAAATGAATCAAATATTGTTGAGGAGCTTAACCTGGCCCAAGGTAATCCTGTTGATATCGGCGGTTATTATTTCCTTAATGATGAGTTGGCAACAAAGGAAATGCGACCAAGTAAAATATTTAACGATATTTTAGCCTCTATTTCCTAGGTGGTGTTCTCAATAAGCTATCCAGATCACACAAACCACGATTTACAGCATGGCTGAAAATGTCACTGCCAACCGCTCGCTGCCTGCTGCCTCAATCGCCAAAAGAATATTATCCGCATCGTAGCCTTTATCTGCAATCAGCACATCTGCCTCAAACCCTGCAATCAACGCCTGGGCCTGCTTGGATTCCGAGGCTTGCCCGGGTGTGAGAATCAGTCGAACGGGATTACCCAGCGCATCCACGGCAGCATGAATTTTGGTACTTAATCTGCTACGGCTTTTGCCTTGGAACTGGTTGTCCCTCTCTTTTTTTCGACGCGCCATGCTGATGAACACGAATAATGCTGCCATCAATTACCAACCGTTCTAGGGCGGGATTGTCGGCCAACGCTTCGAACAGATGGTTCAAACGACATTTTTGGCCCATCGCCTGTAGCGAACATATATGCGATGCCAATAGCCCAGTTCTCGGTGTAAATCCCGCCAGGGCGAACCGGTTCGGACAATTCAGAGAACCGTTTCGACAAAGGTTATATTGTCCTTAGCCGTTACCCACGGTCGGTAGATTAAACCGGTAGTAATTGTTCGATTTGTTCCCATTGTTTGTGATTCAATATATAGCGAACCATTTTTAGCTTCCTTGCTGGTTGAGTTCTCTCAACTATCGGTTAACAATGGCAAAATATTATTTTTTTATTGAGAACACCCCCTAGTTCAACATTTTTAAGATTTACCGTAAATTTTTCTGTTATTTTTGGTTGAGAAGATTTTCCCAAATGTTGATTTCTATTCCGGGGTTGTTTACAGCTGTCTGGGGATACCTTCTGATATGTTCACGCCTGTTTTTGCGGTCAGCAGAGTGGCGGGCTGGACTGCGCGTGTCCATGAATATCTCCATAATAACAGGATCTTTCGTCCCCGGGCCATGTACACCGGCGAATTCAATAAAGAGCTTTTTCCAATAGATCAGCGTAAATTGATGATTGTATCTTTTGACAAGCCGGAAAATCATCTTGTTCTGCAGTAAAAACAAATTATGATATTTTATCAGGCTCAGCAAGTACCAGAATCTTATTTTGGGGCTTTTTTTTAAATTATTTTTAAATACGATGAATTTTATTAAAAAATTAGTCAAAAAATATAAATTCTTGACTTAGGTCAATGAATTAGTTATTCAATAATGTATTATATAAAATTATTTGAACGGTAGGCCATACTTAATAGTTGAAAAACAATTAATATTTCGAGCAGCAGCGCAAATGAGAATGTGTAATAACTCATATCACTTTTATCTGTCCGCCTTGCTAATTCTATTATTTGTAGGAATATTTCCCTTAAAATCCTTCAGCCAGCCATATAATCAGAAAAAATCCCCTCAAGAAGAATATTATTTTGAATTCAGCAATAACTGGCTGGATATGACGCCTGTACAGGGCTATTTAGAGCCTCTTCGATTTAAACGGACCGGTTTTGTCTACACCTGTAATGAGTGTCATCAGGACCTAAAGACTCGGCAGAGATATTACAAACCAGCGGGTGAGCATAGGAATATCGTACTGGATCACGGGCTGAATGTGAACTGTTTAAACTGTCATCATCTGTATGATCGGAACTCTTATGCGGCTTACGGTGAGGATAAGATCTCATCTCAAAAATCTTTTCAAGTCTGTATGAAATGTCATGGCCCGATTTACAGGGACTGGGAAGCAAACATACATGGTCGTGTGAACGGATACTGGGATTCTGAACTGGGACCGCAAAAAAAACTTGACTGTATTCAGTGTCATGATCCGCACAGTCCCGCTTTCAAAAATCTTATTCCCATGCCGCCGCCTGAGGCTTCCAGAATAAAAATATTAATACAGGGTAATTCCCATGAATGAAAAGGATCAGAATATAAAAGATCCAATTGATCCAGATGAGAAGGTTGATAAGACAACGGCTCCATTGGGCCGCCGCAGTTTTATTAAGGCAGGCCTGGGTTCTGCAGCCGCGCTAACCGGTTTTGGGGCTGCCTTATCTCCTTTAAAGGATCTACAGGGAAAGATATCGGTTGATGAGATGCTTCAGGACCATTATGAACGGCTGACACCAGAGCAGATGGCAGCTATCCTTGATCGAATTCAAAATAGTATAAAAAAAGATTATGATGTGAACGTAAGCGTTAAAGATGTTAAGCCGATGAATGGTGTGGAGTATGCTTACGCATTAAATATTGGCAGGTGTATTGGCTGCCGCAGGTGTGTACACGCCTGTATGAAAGAGAACAATAATTCCCGCTCTCCTGAATTACAGTATATCCGGGTTCTTGAGATGAAGAAGGGCTCTCTTAATGTTGAACTCTCAGAACATTATTATGATCCTGATACTGTTCCTCAGGAAGGTAAATACTACATGCCGGTGCAGTGCCATCACTGTGAGAAACCTCCCTGTACAAAGGTTTGTCCTGTTCGCGCTACCTGGAAAGAACCTGATGGTATTGTGGTCGTGGATTATGACTGGTGTATCGGGTGCAGATATTGTGAAGCGGCCTGTCCGTACTGGGCGCGCCGTTTTAATTTCAGCAAGCCGGTTTTAAGTAAAGAGGAAATAAATCCGGAGATGTCTTATCTGGGTAACCGAATCCGGCCTAAGGGTGTAATGGAAAAATGCACTTTCTGCCTGACACGTACCCGGTTGGGGTTGAACCCCGCATGTCTCGAGGTCTGTCCTACCGGATCCCGGGTCTTTGGCAATGTACTGGACAAGGACAGCTCTATTAATTATGTTCTCCGCGAGAAAAGGGTTTATATCCTGAAAGAAGAACTGGGTACAATACCCCGTTTTTATTATTTTTTTGATAAATAAACAACCTTTTTTATAGAGTACGGCTTGAAAATGCCCCTCGAAGATCCCGCGATGCGGGGATAGGATGGCTTAAAAAAGAATGGATAAAATAAATAATTATCTCTTGTTTATCTGGCGTATATACCGGTTAAGCTTTCACGGTAGCAGTAGATACTATACCTGGATGTCAGTTTTAACTTTTCTTTGTTTAATTGGTCTTTTCGCATACTGCCGGCAATTTGTTGAAGGTCTTTCCTTAACCGGGATGACGGATCAAGTTTCATGGGGAGTATACATTGCGAACTTTACCTTTCTGGTGGGAGTTGCAGCAGCTGCTGTTATGCTTGTTATTCCTGCATATATTTATAAGAACAAAGCCTTACATGATGTGGTTATTCTGGGTGAACTTTTAGCTGTTGCGGCTATTGTGATGTGTCTGCTCTTTGTAACGGTTGACCTTGGCCGTCCTGAAAGGTTCTGGCATCTTATTCCAATAATCGGGGTCTTTAACTTTCCCGGATCCATGCTTTCCTGGGATGTGGTGGTGCTTTTTGGATATTTGTTATTAAATCTTCATATATGCGGCTACCTTTTATATATAAAATATCTTGATCAAGAACCCACGGCACTTTTTTACATTCCCTTTGTGCTGATCGCCATTTTCTGGGCGATCAGTATCCATACTGTTACTGCTTTTCTTTATGTCGGGCTGGTGGGACGGCCATTCTGGAATGCGGCCATTGTTGCCCCCCGGTTTATCGGTTCAGCCTTTACTGCGGGACCCGCTCTCATTATAATTGTATTTCAGCAAGTACGCCGTTACACTAATATTGAGATCCGTGATGAAGCACTTCAGTTGCTCAGGCAAATCGTTACGATTTCTTTACTGGTGAATCTTTTTCTGCTGGGTTGTGAGCTCTTTAAAGAATTCTATTCGGATTCGGTACATACCAGTTCGGCAAGGTATCTCTTTTTCGGTCTGCATGGAAAGGGAGGTCTGGTTCCTTATATATGGGCTGCAATTATTTCTGAGGTGATAGCTGCATGTATTTTAATCGTGCCTTCTTTTGCCAGAAATTTAAATCTTTTAAATATCGCCTGTATCCTGGCTTTCTTCGGTATCTGGATTGAAAAGGGGATGGGCCTGATCATCCCGGGATTTTTACCCACACCGCTTGGAGAGATTGTTGAATATTTCCCAACCCTGAACGAAGCGCTTATCTGTGTCGGTATCTGGGCTTTTGGCATTCTTCTTTATTCCTGGATGGTGCACTTTGCGGTTCCGATTCTTACCGGGAATTTACGTCATAATGAAAAACCGGAAAATAATGAAAAACAAGCAATTAAAATATAAAAGGAGGAAGTTATGAAGATGGATTATAAATTTATTTTACCTTTTGCGGCCTTTGTGCTTTTGATGATGTCTGCGCCTAATCTTTTCGCATACACTGTGGCAGAACTTTCACAGGAATCAAAGAAGTGTATTGAATGCCATATGAAGGAAGATCCGGCTATTTATGGTCAGTGGGGATCGAGTAAGCATTATCGGGCCAATGTAGGTTGTTTTGAATGCCATAAAGCTGAAAAGGGTGATGTGGATGCCTATGAACATGAGGGTACTTTAATATCAATAATTGTCAGCCCCAGGGACTGTGCCAGATGTCATGAAAAAGAGGTAGATGAGTTTTCTAAATCACATCACGCAAAGGGCGGAAAGATTCTTGATTCTCTTGATAATATCCTTGCCGAGGTTGTGGAAGGCAACCGGGCGTTTAAGTCACCGGCATTTCCAGAAGGGAATTCCGCTTCTGCTGTAACCGGCTGCTGGCAATGCCATGGCAGCCCGGTTAAAGTCCTGCCCAATGGAAAACTTGATCCGGCGACCTGGCCGAATACCGGTATCGGAAGAATCAATCCTGACGGTTCTGAGGGAGCCTGTACTGCCTGTCACACACGACATGGCTTTTCTGCAGCACAGGCTCGATATCCGGATACCTGTGGTAAGTGTCATATGGGCCCTGACCATCCGCAGCTTGAAATATTTAATGAATCCAAACACGGTATTGCTTTCCGTGCAAATGAAGATTCCTTAAACCTTGATAATCCAAAATGGATCTTAGGTGAGGATTACACTGCAGCGCCGACCTGTGCGACCTGTCATATGAGTGCTACCCCGAAACAGCCGGTTACCCATGACATTGGTATGAGGATCAGCTGGAATAACCGGCCTAAGATTTCAATCCGTCCTGAGGTCTCAGATAAAAAGCTTGGACTAAAGAGCGCTGAGATAGGTTGGAAGGTTAGACGGGATAATATGAAGGATGTGTGTTTGAACTGCCATAATGTGGATTGGGTAGATAATTTTTATGTCCAGTATGATGAGTTTATAAAGCTTTATAATGATAAGTTTGCAAAACCCGGAATTGAGCTGATGAAGCTTGCAAAACCCCTGATGAAAAAGACCAAATTTTCAAACAAAATTGATTTTACCTGGTTTGAGCTTTGGCATCATGAGGGTCGCCGTGCACGTCATGGGGCGTCTATGATGGGTCCTGATTATGCGCACTGGCACGGTATGTATGAAGTTGCCCGTAATTTTTACCATGAATTTATACCTGAGCTGGAAGAGCTTATCGAAAAGGGTAAACATTCTAAAAAAGCTGAAACCATCTCGGCCGCAAAGAAACTTGATCAAAAGCTCGATGAAATTCTTAAGTCAGATAACCATAAATGGTTTCAGAGAAAATAGATTAAGCCATTAGAAGTTGCTGAATGTTTTAAATTTAAATAAGGGTTGGCATTTTTTTAAAGTGTCAGCCCTTTTTATCTTTAAAAACATACTTGGTTATTAAGGTGCTTGTCCCAGTAAAATATTTCAAATTGGAAGGTTGTATAGTAAATATGGAAATAGAATATATATTTTACTAGGTTAATCTTTATTAATGGTGTCTATCCTATTGTAAGCTCTTGTTTTTTAAAATTAATAAAATATTTAAAGTATGGCATTTTAATTGCTTTTATTTTTATAGAACCTAACAATAATAAACTTTAATTAGGAGACATATATGCAGATAAATATTGAAAAAGAATTTATAGAATTAACTCCTGAAAATCCTGATGAAACAGCAAAGCTGGAAACAGTCTGGAAGATGATAGTGGACTGTGCACGTTTTAATAGAAAACTTGTGCCGATCGGTGAATATATTCCTTCAAAAAAGAATATGGCCCGTTTCGCAATTGAAGGGGAGAAGAGTTCTGAAGATTATCCTTCTGTTTATGTTGATCATGACTGCAGATGTTATTGCCAGACATGCAATAAATATATTGAGCTTAAAAAGGGAGAAAGGATTCCTCCCTGCTGCGGTAAGCTTATGGAGGTTCTGGATTAACAGCTTAGTGTGCTTGTTTTTTAATGTCTTTTATAATTATGATGAGAAGAACTGGTCTGTATAAAAGCCACTGCTGTTAGCAGCGGCTTTTATTTTTGACATTATTGCCCTTATCTCTCAGGTCCATTAAGGCTTGATATTATTTATTCTATGATTAATAGCAAATGAAAAACAATGTATTTAATAATAAAGGAATAAAGCTGCCCGTCTTTACGTCTGTTTTCTGTTTTATTTTTATATTGACGCTTTCCGGGTCTGCGTTTTCCATAAACAATAAATCAGGCCATAATATGAAAACAAATAGACTGATCCATGAGAAAAGCCCCTATCTTCTACAGCATGCTCACAATCCGGTTGACTGGTATCCCTGGGGAGAGGAGGCTTTTAAAAAAGCTTTGGAAGAGGATAAACCCATTTTTCTTTCAATCGGTTATTCAACCTGCCACTGGTGTCATGTGATGGAACATGAGTCATTTGAGGATCCGGAGGTTGCCCGTCTGTTAAATGATACTTTTGTGTGTATAAAAGTAGACCGGGAAGAGAGACCTGATATTGACAGTGTATATATGGCTGTTTGTCAAATGCTGACCGGAAGTGGCGGATGGCCGATGACAATATTTATGACAGCAGATAAAAAACCGTTTTATGCCGCTACTTATATTCCAAAAGAAACCCGTTTTGGCCGTACCGGAATGCTTGATCTTATTCCGCAGGTTAAACATGTCTGGGATACAAACAGAACCTCACTTATGGGTTCAATTGATAAAATAATGTCCTCTATCAATCAGCAAAGTTCATTTAATGTCTCACAAGCCTTTGAAACTGATGTGTTTAATAAGGCCTATGAAATATTTGAAACATCTTTTGATAAAGCAAATGGCGGATTTGGGACTGCTCCTAAATTTCCAACTCCGCACAATCTGTTATTTTTGCTGCGTTACTATAAAAGGTCTGGAAATAAGAATGCTCTTCATATGGTTACCGAAACTCTGAAGAAAATGAGAAATGGCGGCATATATGACCAGTTGGGATATGGGTTTCACCGTTATTCAACAGATAAGATGTGGCTTGTGCCGCACTTTGAAAAGATGCTTTATGATCAGGCTCTCATATCCATTGCATATCTTGAAGCCTTTCAGGAAACACGTGATGAACTTTTTTCAAAAACCGCTGTTGAAATATTTACTTATGTTTTACAAGATATGACATCATCTGAGGGAGGTTTTTATTCTGCGGAAGATGCTGACAGTGAAGGCGAAGAAGGCAAGTTTTATGTCTGGGATATAGATGAAATAAGATCTCTTTTTCCAGAGAAAGGTTCAGACCTTTTAATTAATTATTTTAATCTTGAGTCATCAGGTAATTTTAATGATGAATCAACAGGGGGGAAATCCGGTAAGAATATTTTAAACTTAAGTATTTCAGATAAAAAGTTTTGTGAGAAAAAATGACCTGTCCTTCGAAGAATTTGAAACGTTATTGAATGGTTTTCGAAGTAAACTGCTTTCAAAACGTTCTTTAAGACCTAGGCCTTTTAAAGATGATAAAATACTGACAGACTGGAATGGATTAATGATTGCCGCGTTTGCAATAGGAGGCCGGGTGCTGAAAAGACCAGAACTTACTGAAGCAGCAGAGAGGGCAGCAGGTTTTATAAACAGTAATCTTAATTCAAAAGAAAATGGGCTTATGCATGTATACAGAGATGGTGCTTCTTTTTCTCCTGCTTTCCTTGATGATTATGCTTTTTTTATCTGGGGTCTGCTTGAGCTTTATGAAACAACTTTTAATGTGTCTTATCTGAAACAGGCCATAAGTCTTAACCATCTCCTGATAGATAACTTTTGGGATACAAAAAATAATGGTTTTTTTGATACGGCTCACAAGTCTGAAAAGCTGATCATGCGCCAGAAAGAGTCTTATGACGGAGCCGTGCCTTCCGGGAATTCTGTGTCTCTTTTAAATATGATAAAGCTTGCGCGTATTACAGCAGATCCTCTGCTTGAAAAAAAGGCAGAACAATTATCAGGAGCTTTTGCAATGAAAGTTGAACAGGTTCCATCTGCACACACAATGTTTCTTTGTGCTTACGATTTCATTTCAGGACCTTCTTATGAGGTTGTTATTGCGGGGAAACAGGGTGCAGATGATGTTGAGAATATGCTTAAAGTATTAAGAGATATATATTTGCCAAGTAAGGTAGTCATTTTTCATCCTGAAGGTAAACAGGCCAAAATGATTGAGGAAATATCCGGATACATAGAAACACAAAAGAGTATTGACGGTAAAGCTACAGCCTATGTCTGCGAGGGATTTGCCTGTAAAAAACCGGTTATAGATAAGGATCAATTGTTAAAGCTTTTTAATAAAAATTCGGAATGACAAATTCTGGGGATCTTGTAATGGCGGGAACTGATGTTTATGATAACTGTTCTTCTGAAATGTTTAAGCTTTGTAATAAATGTAAAACTGAATGGAAATCCAGAGATTATTTTCTAAATGATCCCAATATTGTGATGATAGGTTTCATGGCAAATAACGACAATTATAAGAGAGGGGCTTATCTTTTTAACCATATACTTCCTGATGGCAGTTGTAATACAACCATAGGGCTTTTTGTAGATAATTTTCTGGACATGTGCAGTGGTGAGATATATGGGCAACTGAAAATGGGGACGGATGAGTGCTCAGGCCATTGTGTGAATATCAATGAGTTAGAGAATTGCAGCGCGCACTGCAGAAATGCTATAGCGCGAAAAATTATGCAGGAGATTTTAAATAAGCTTCCGTCCCATAAAAAACTATGATCTTGTTGGCATTCGGAGAGTTTGAAGTTTAGGATATTGAACTTTCCTTAATGATACTGATGATCATATTTTTTATGATCTATATCCGTAGAACTTTGACATGAAAAACAACCGAGTATGCACTCTTCTTGAAATTTCATATCCAATTGTTCAGGCCGGGATGGTCTGGTGCAGCGGGTGGAAACTTGCATCAGCGGTTAGTAATGCCGGTGGCCTTGGTGTGATTGGATCCGGCTCCATGTATCCTGAAGGTTCTATGTGATCATATCAAAAAGTGTTTTAACGCAATGGACAGGCCTTTTGCTGTAAACTTACCACTGATGTATCCTGAGGTTAAATCTCATATAGATACAATTGTTAAACTCGGGGTAAAGGTCGTTATTACTTCTGCAGGAAACCCGCAAACATGGACGTCTCTGTTAAAAGAAAATGGAATTAAGGTTATACATGTTATATCAAATATAAAATTTGCAAAAAAAAGTGAGGAGGCAGGTGCTGATGCTGATGCAGTTATTGCTGAAGGGTTTGAAGCAGGCGGACATAACGGCCGTGAGGAAACAACAACT
>PVMK01117474.1_pt1 | contig 10014 bp, 12 predicted proteins | sample 1853481 | NCBI WGS metagenome assembly PVMK01 (sample SAMN08533507, study PRJNA380276) | Marine sediment metagenome, whole genome shotgun sequencing project.
CGGCAGGTCAACCGTAAAGCCAATCGTGTGCGTCGTGACCAACTGGTCCTCGTCCGTCTGCGAATCGAGGTCGTATTTTGACAAGTAACTCGCGATGTCGTCGAGGCACTCGCCCCCTTCAAAGAGGGGAGTTCCGTCACAGCCCGTGTAGCCGAGCGTGGTTCCAAAGAGCGGCAAATTGCCGATAAGGTCTATCGCTTCCTCATCCTTTCTCGGCTCACCATCGGTCAGCAAGACGTTGTAGTTCTTGGCACAAGCGTCCCACTCTGGCTGCAGGTAAATTTCAGGATCGGTCGAAGCCAGGGCGTCGGGGTCTGTCAGGTTCGTCATTGACGCCCGGCCGTAATAGGCACCCATGCCGCGCCAGTACAGCGCATTTTCATACATGGTCTCCGACAGCGGCGTGTAGCCACCCGCCGGCAGGTCGTTAATCACGTCGAGTATGCTTTGTCGATCGGTGTCGAGATCGGTCATGCCCAGGATGACGGGGCCACCTTCCGTATCGTTGAATCGCATCAGGCCGACGTTGAGGTGGTTGACCGAGCTCAGTACCGTCGTGACCACAGATTTCATGACGTCCGAACGAGACATGTCAACTCTATTAGGATCCTGCTTCCAGTTCAGGTAGTTGCCGTCGTAGAACGTGTAAGCGAGGTTGCGCGGCGCACTACCCCAGGACAGTTCGAGCCACGCGTCATTGGTGAACGGCTCGTCGAGGTTTGAGCCGTTGGCCGCCCACAAGTAGGTCGCGCGGCCGTCACCGTGAACACCGGAATCTGCCTGGCACTCGACCGCATCGCTGTTACGGCCCGGTGAGAGATATTGCCATTTCCTGACCCCGCCCCCGGTACCGCTTTTGCCGCCATCGCGGTACTGCACCATCGTGTTCGTGAAGCTACCGATTCCGTCCAATTGATTGATAGCGTACTGGCAAAAAAAGTTGTCCTTGTTGATGTAGCGATCGTTGCTACCGTCGCAGACCGGCTGAATGTCCACATCGGTCCAGTAATAGGCGTCCGTGTTGCAGTCACCGTCGCCATAAGTTAGATCACCGTCATACGGCTCATTCGTTTCCAGTTCCGTCGTCATCGACCCTGACGTATCCAGGATGAACATCACATTCGGTTGGGGTTCATCGGTTGGATCCGGATTGATCAATAACAGTTCAGTATCGTCTGCTACTACCGGCATTCCAGTCAGCAGGGCTAATGCACAGCTGATACTCATCCATGTAATTTTGCGCGTAGAGATCTTCATGATCTTGGCCTCAATCTTTGATCTAGCGTTTTATATCGACACATTAAGTGACTTAATCGTGTCCGATTCGAGATGGTGTAAGACGATTACTAAATGATCATCGCGATCGCGTACCTGACCAACGGCTTTTCTGAAATCTTCCAGGCGAACCGTCTTGTCATTGATGGCGTAGCGTGTATTCGGCGTGACGCGCGTCCTGATCTGCTCGCACTCTGCACATTCCTTGAAAGATACGCCGCCGTTTTGCGTCACAGGTGCGCTGAAATTGCTCAGTGCAACTTCGTAGGCCCGCGATATAATTCGATCCTCCGCGGCGGCCGAAAGGCCGAAGCAGATCAATGTAATTGCAAATAGTGTCTTGATGTTCATGAGGTTCATCCTGTTTCCCTAGGTTGTCACTCAGTTAATTAGAGTGTCGACGATTCCGGTCCGACGACAGAGAAAGCCTGTGTATGAATTGCGCTCGCGTCGCGATCCGTCGTTCCGCCTGGGTCGCGTAGCGATGTGGCGGTCGACGTCGCGAGAAAATGATAGGCGGCAACGCCGCTGCCCGAGCCAAGACTAAACGCCTTGTCCGGCACGATCGACGAATCCTCGAACGCGATCTCCGCAGAGACTGAGTCATGCGCGTTTATCGTTTGCGTTACGGTGGAATCGACCAGCGTATCGAACAAACCCTGCGCCAGGGCATTTTCGAGGCCGGTCTCGGCGGCCTGAAAAGCATTCTCATAGTTCATGTCGTTGCGTGCCATCGCGAGCGACGTCGTCGCAGTGTTCATGCCGGAAATGGCAAGTACCGTGATGACGACGAGCAGGATCAGGCCGACGACGAGCGCCGCGCCCTGTTGTTTGGAATGTGATTTCATCGGTTTCATCGTTTTGCTCTCAACTAAGTTCTGGCGTTACGCATCAAAATCGTTTTCGATATCTGCATGCGGCGATAGTTGTCATTGATCACGCCGAGAACGACGTCACCAGGTTGGTAATCGGTATTGTCCTGGACACCGTTTTCGATATTTATGCCACGCACGACTATCCAGATGCGTGCGGTAATTACGCGTACGCCCGGGATAAATCCAGCGGCATTTGGGTCGTAAGATTGATCGCCCGGATTAACGTATTGGTCGACCGTGTTGTCTTCATTGACGTCGATGCCGAGTTGCAACTGAATATTCTCGACGCCCGGTGCAATTTCCTGGTCGATGATCGTCGGAACACCGCCGACCATTGACAAGCTTTTGCGGCGCAGCGTAGGAACACCCGGGATCAAATTGGAATCATTGGCGACGTAATAGGAGTTGACGAGCAGATTGTGCGTTGTCGAATCGGCAGGGCTGAACGTGCCGGGTACCAGGCCGTCCGCGAAAAGCTCACCCTGAATGCGAGTCGTCTGAATCTGCAGTCGACCGGCTTCGGGAGCGAACGTTGCGACCGTGGCTCTGCGCACGGTAATGACATCGGAGTTCGCCTGCGCGGCAGGCGTCGCGCCACAGGTAAGAGCGTAGGTATTGTTGTCACCATCCACGGTCATCGCAAGATCCAGCGACCAGCCGTTGCCACAATCACTAGCAGGTTGGGGCAAAGTATTCGGATTGGTGTCACCCACGATGGAGCGTCCTTCAACCGCGAGCGCGCGACTGTTGCGTCCCCAGTTGCTGGCCATGCGAACATCGGCCTCGATCGTATCCATCGCGAACTGCGCTGTTTCCTGCACGCGCGCGATCGACTCATTAATAATGAATGACTGGCGACTCTGACTATAAATATTCACCGCGCCAATCATCAGGAACGAACCAATCGCAAGCGCGACCAGCAACTCGACCATGGTCAAGCCGGTCTGCCGGTGGAAAATTAGATCTATTGAGTTATTAGTTCGCATGGTTATCAATTTCCATTGACGGGGATCGCGATCGTGTAGCCCATGTTGGGAAAGCCAGGTTCAGCCCAGGTCACAGCGATCGTATAAAGGGGTGGAATGACGGTGTTGTCGAAATTGACGCCGACGGCGCCAGATGGCAATGAATCCACGGCCTGCTGTTGCCAGAGGAAAATGTCGTGTGCGGCCATGGTCGCCTCGTCGCAATTGTTACCGTAGCCGACGCAGGCGTTGTCGCCACCTGCGCCCGCGTAGGCAGCGCCAGCCCGTGGATTGGCTCGAATGCGGTCTGCAACGTCACCGGCCAGCGTCACTGCATGATGCCGAAGCACCGAAGTTCGGCCGGCCTGCATGCCCTGCACGAACAATCCGGCGATACCGAGCATGCCAACGGACATGATGACCAACGCGATCAACACTTCAACGAGCGAGAAGCCTCGTTGTCTCCGTGATGCGTGAATTTCGTTAGTGATCAACATCAAACTTATTCCTTATATATAGGGCGGGCCGATTACGGGCAGTTCTTGCCCATCGCGGTGAGCGCGGTATCCACCATCGTGTAATCCCGGATTACGGTTGCACGTCCAAGCGGTGTGGCAACAAACAGGCGACCGGCCGAGAAGTCTTTCGAGGTCTCGACAACACCGCGTTCGTCGCAAATAATGACCTGTGAGACAGCCGTATTAAATCCAGTGTCCTGGCGACCCATTCCTGTCGCTGCGAACATGAAATAGTCTGCATCGTTGGCGAACGCCAACGTGACACCTTCGGCCGCTTCAGGATGTGCCCGCAGGACGGTTTCGGTCGCCCCGGCACGATCCAGGTCGGCATTATCGTCGACGAAGACGATGAAGCCCTGGTCCCAGGTGCCCTGGCAGTTTGCGCCCGCGTCCATCGAATTGCTGCTGGCGCAAATCGTAATGTTGCTCTTCGCACGTGCTGCCTCACTGCGCGCCATTAGAAAAGAGGCGTGCAAGTCATTGGCCGTGCTCGTGATGCGGCTATTACGGGTGAATTCACTGAGATTCGGAATGCCGAGCGTCAACACGACGCCGACAATCAGCAACGTGACTAACAGCTCGTACAGCGTAAAGCCGGTCTGAGTTCGTTTTTTCATGCAGGCAATATACTGTGCGGGGTCCAGCAGTTGACAATCAGCCGACGAACGGCCGAATTGGCCCGACGAGCGGTCGATTTGAGGTGTCCGAACTTAACTTAATCCGAACATTTGTAGGCCTCGCCGCGGCGGTTTTCAAGGGCCACTCGTGGCCGACCGGTGTAGCTCACGACCAATGCTCTCGGTGCGACCCGGCCGGCCGTGTCGCAAACGACAATCGTGCCGTTGGTCGCCCGTTTCTGGGTGGCCCTGAGAGTAAAGCCGCGCCGGTTTGCCGTGATCCTGACGTTCTCTCCAACAGTATGCACCTGCAATATCGGCTCGCCCTGATCGACTTGCGGTGGCGAGTCCCGATCGCGGTTATTGAACATAATCCAACCCCCTGACCAGTCCTTGCCAGGTCGGCAGACCAGGCCGTCAAAACTTGGACAAATCGAGACCACACTGCGTCGCATGATGGATTCTTTTCGAGCAACGTGAATCGCATGAAACAAGGCGTTGATCTCGGTTCTAAGCCGAGCGTTCGCAGCGATTTCGGTAAACGATGGCAAGCCCAGGCCGACCAGGATCGCGACCAGGCTCAGCGTGAGTAGCAACTCGTACAACGTAAAACCAGAATGGCGCATATCTGCACTCGGACCTAAATGAATAGTCTCGGATACGGGACTTGTTTATTCTTGGTCCAAAAGTGGGCTATACTCGCGAATTCGAAATTGAAGGGTTGGTCAATAATGTCCCACTCGAGTATTCGCTCAGTTTTCGATCACTTCGGCATTCTTTCGACTCCACAGAGACTTGAAATCGCCGGAATTCTGCTGGAACGGCCACAACACCTTTCTGCCGATCAGATCATCGAGCGGCTGCGAAGCAATAAAAGCGTCGTCTCGAAAGCGACCGTTTACAACACGCTGAAGCTGTTTAGCGAGCGTGGTCTCGTGAAGGAGTGCATGGTCGACCCGGTTCGCAAATTCTACGACTCGTCGACGCAGCCGCATCATCATTTCTACAATATCGATACGGGAGAGCTGTTCGATATTCCGGATGCACAGGTGAGTTTTGAAGACCTTCCGGACTTGCCGGCTGGCACCGTGCGCGAGAGTGTCGAGGTCCTGATCAAGGTTCGCGATCGGGCCGATTAATCGTCGTTAGCCCTTTCCGACCGGGCTTACCGGAGCTATACTTCGCGCCGCGCCGGATTAGCTCAGCTGGTAGAGCACAGCTTTCGTAAAGCTGGGGTCAGGTGTTCGAATCACCTATCCGGCACCAATTCACCCGATTTCGACCGATTGTTTCTAATCCGTCTTTCGAAGATGGAAATCGAAATTCTGCCGGTCTGATCCGTAACGGTTGCCAAGCCAGAGCATCAGCATGCCTTCGACCCAGCGAGCGTTCTCGACGGGTCCAACATCGATGGCCTCCAGGCCCATTCCCTCGACAAGTTTTGCAACTGTGGCCTTGGCATAGTCGCTGTTGCCGGCAAGCGGAATCGACACAGGTCCGCCAGACGAATCCGGATCCACCATCGTTCGCCAGTTGAGCGAATTGAAGGCTTTCACGACGTACGCCGCTGGCGCCACTTCTTGAATAATCTCGGCGTTAGAGGTCGCGACTCCGTGAGTTAGCCCGCTGTCTGTTCGCTCAAGGGGGTTGGTCGGATCGATGATGATCTTGCCGGACAGGTCGCCGAGCCCCTTAGTGATCTCCGCAACGAGCATGCCGGGTACCGCAAGCACTACAATCCCAGCGTCTGGTACGGCATTGGCAGGCGTGGTTGCAGTCGTTCCGTCACCGGTTCTCGCAACCAATGCTTTAACGTTGTCGCTGGATGGATCGCGCGATCCATAAATAATCGTGTGCCCCTGCTCGGCAAACTCGGGTCCTAGTGCAGCACCGACATTACCAGTTCCAATAACAGCGATTGTGTCCGCGAGGACGGGTTGCGTCAGAAATAACAGGCATACAAGCGAGCGAATCTTCATTGTCAGGCCCTCGGTTTGCTTGGCTCAATTGGTTGATGATACGCCGTAGTTCCGTATCCATCGATTTTCTCGCCCAAAACGACCTGGATGGTAGGATGTGCTGCATGAACAAAATCTCTGTTGCTGACTGGGAAAAACTTGAAGACCGCACGCCACAACATGCGCTTGTCGGAGATGTCGATCTCGTCGTAGTTCGATTCGATGACGAAGTGTCGGTCATGTACGGCCGTTGTGCGCATCGTGGCGCGTTGATGGCGGACGGTTTCGTCAAAGGCGATAACCTGATCTGTGGCGTGCATGGTTGGGACTACCGCCTCGACACGGGTATCAGTGAGTACCAGCACTCGGAAACGTTGCCGAAGTTCAACTCGTGGATCGAAGACGGTAATGTGCTGGTCGATGAGGATGAGATAAAAGCCTGGGCCGAAACCCATCCGCAGCCTTACCAACGCGATGCCTACCAGGGTGTCTACCAGGATCACTCGGGAACGCCCGACGAACCGTATGTCAAATTCATTCGTAATCTGGCCAATGAGGGCCTGAGCAAGGTCGGACACCACGGTCAGGCCGCGGCGATGGGCGTGTCGCGTAATCAACTGCCGAAATGGGACGACATACAATTCGTCGTAGGCCAATTGCACAAACTGCCGTTGCTCGATGAAGAACCGGTGGGTACCGACGTAGTGATCGGCGGCAATGCAGACAAGCCACTCAAGCTCGACATTCCATTGTTCGTGTCCGACATGAGTTTCGGTGCATTGTCGGAAGAGGCGAAGGTTGCTCTCTCTAAAGGCGCCGAGCTGGCCGGAACCGGGATTTGCTCGGGTGAGGGCGGCATGCTGCCCGAAGAACAGGCCGCGAACTCCCGTTACTTTTACGAACTGGCCTCGGCACGATTCGGATTTTCGTGGGACAAGGTAGAGAAGACGCAGGCATTTCATTTCAAGGGCGGGCAGGGCGCCAAGACCGGCACTGGCGGCCATTTGCCCGGCACAAAGTTAAGGGCAAGATCGCCGAAGTTCGCAATTTGCCAGAGGGTGAATCGGCAATCTCACCGGCGCGTTTTCCGGACTGGACCGAACTTAGCCAGTACCGGGATTTTGCCGCCGAGGTCCGCGAGAAAACCGGCGGCATACCGATCGGCTTCAAGCTGTCGGCACAGCACATTGAAAAGGACATCGACGCGGCACTCGAGATCGGCGTTGACTACATCATTCTCGATGGCCGTGGTGGCGGTACTGGTGCCGCGCCGCTGATTTTCCGCGACAATATTTCGGTGCCAACGATTCCCGCGCTGGCCCGCGCAAGGCAACATCTCGATTCCTGTGATGCCCAAGGTGTGACGCTCGTAATCACAGGTGGACTGCGACATCCGGCGGATTTTGCCAAGGCCATGGCGCTCGGTGCGGATGCCATCGCCGTTTCAAATGCTGCAATACAGGCGATCGGTTGCGTGGGCATGCGCGCGTGCCATACCAACAATTGCCCGGTTGGAATCGCGACGCAAAAACCACATTTGCGGGCACGTTTACCGGTCGATATCGCCGCTGAAAGGCTCGCGCGCTTCTTCAGCGCGTCGGTCGAACTCATGGGCGTACTGGCGAGGGCAGCCGGACACCGGCACTTGCAGGACTTCCATCATGAAGACCTGACGACGTTCAAAACGGACATGGCTCGGCTCACCGGCATTGCCTACGGTGGAGTTAATGGACCCTGATGCTACTGTCCGGGTTTTAGCCCAGCATCGGTCCGACAACCATCCATATCGCATACAAGGCAGCGACCAGTGAGATCAACGCGGTGCCGCCGGCGCCAATGGCGCGTCCTGGATGTGCCATGTTGTCGTGCTTCAGCCCAATGGCGTGCGCGATTCTCGCGATGACCAACACACAACCGAAGACATACAGGAATGTCGAGTTGCCGCCATTCATTTCGATAATGCCCATCAGGATGATGGCCATCGGCACGTACTCCAGAAAGTTTTGATGGACTCGAACTCGTTCGGCCAAATCCATGTTGACTGGTTCGCCAAGGCCCACAGAAATTCCGGACTTGCCACGAAAACCACCGGCATAGAAGCTAAGCACCAGCGCGAAAATAGTCAGGATGCCTGCGTAGAGAGCGGTTATTGGTAATGACATGTTGTTCTCCCCTTACTCGGCTTTCATTATGCACTTTTTATTTGTTCAAATTATCCAGCTGCTCTTTAATCCACCCGCTGTCGGGCCGCATCTCGAGTGCCGTCTCGTAATCGCTGCGTGCAGCGTCAATATCGCCTAGTTCCGTCAGTACCTGCGCTCGCAGGATGAAGGTGCGTGTCGATTCCGGGAAAAACTCGAGATTGAGGTTCACGAAACTTAATGCGGCTGAATAATTTTCCTCGGCGCCGAGAACTTCCGCGATTCTCACCAGGACGCGTTCTCTAAAGTCGAACGTATAGCTACCGTAGTATTGCTCGCGAAGTTCGAGGTACTTGGCAATCGACTCGTCAAGGCCTTCGTCGTGCAGGGTATTCAGAACGACATCTTCGATCATTTCGGGCTTCGCCTGACCACGATGGCAAGTGGCGCAGGTCACCGTGATCGGCGGTTCGTCCGAATCCGGAAACAGACCACTGATATTCTCATTGATGTCCCGAACCAGCTGGATCATCTTGCGTGCTGTAAGCTTTTTCTCTTTGTCGTCGAGTGAAAAATCATAGGTATTCAGGTCTGCCTCGACTTTGCCAACATGACAGCCGGAACAGCGTGAACCTGTTCCGTGCGCGAACCCGCGCATGGTCTGGCGTAAATCCTCGGCGCTAATGTCTTCGGGCAGGACCTCAAGGTTTTTCGGATCGTCGAATATGCCGGCAGATGCGGTTCCTGTGGCCGTCAGGTAAATCGAAACGATGGCAGCGATGGTTGCTGTACTTGCTGCTGTTTTTGAGTAACGCATGACGATCTCCCCCTCGAGGCACTTGAGAGAGTATGACCACAGTGGAGGGGTCGAAGTTCGTTCGGATTACAGGCCTGGCAACAAGTGAGTCTGATCGAGCTCACGTCTTGCGGAAATTACCCGTTGGCGCGCTTTCTTGAGGAAGAAAAATCCGTAAAAGTACCCGGCAATACCGCCTGCGACGTGGGCCAGCACGTTCACGCCGCCGTGTGTGTCATGCGTAAACAGCTGGTACAGGTCGCCGCCGATGTACCACAGCGCGAGAATCCAGCCGGGCACGGCGATTGAGCCGAAAATTACAATGACCCAGTAATAACAGCGAATCTTGGCGTGCGGCAGCAGGTACGCAAACAGGCCCATCATGCCCATGACCACGCCTGACAGGCCCAGGGTCCAGTGGTGATCGTCCAGAAGTGTTGAAACGACGGAATCGGTAATGCCAATGATCAACGAATTGGCGAGAATAAATACGAAAAATGCTGTCGGACCCACGATCGATTCAACCGCCGCGGCGAACGCGAAGAAAAAGATCAGGTTAAAGATGATGTGGCCCCAATCGCCGTGTGCAAAACTCGCCGTAAGCATGTGCACAGGATTCCACGAGGACGTTTCGTAGGCAAACTTGGAATCCGGATTTTCGGGCACGTAGTTGCGGTACAGGCGTAACTCGTCGTTGAGAATTTGCCGCACATACTGGCGCAAATCGTCCTGAAAAGCGTGGATGAATTGAAAAGTTCGCAAATTTGCGGACAGGCAATGTACGAGATCGATAATTCGGACGAACCGGAACACGAGATCGATGAGATCGTCAATGCACTCAAGCCGCTGTCCGGACTCAGCAATGACGA
>PVMK01126936.1_pt1 | contig 10014 bp, 9 predicted proteins | sample 1853481 | NCBI WGS metagenome assembly PVMK01 (sample SAMN08533507, study PRJNA380276) | Marine sediment metagenome, whole genome shotgun sequencing project.
CGACGTACGGTGATTTGGGACCCTGAAGCTGCAAGGGCTGGAGTGGAGAACTTGGGTACGAACTCTACCTGCGCGATGGCAGGCACGGAGAGCAACTGTGGGAGCGCGTGATGGAAGCGGGTAAGCCTTATGGTATTGCCGCGATCGCGCCTTCAACGATACGCAGTATCGAAGGGAGCTTGTTGTCCTATTTGTCTGACATCAGGCGTTCTGATAACCCGTTTGTTCTCGGCATTGATCGTCTGGTTGACCTCGACCGGCCTGACGATTTCATCAGCAAAAAAGCGCTGGAGAAAATCAAGGCGGAGGGCGTGAAACGGCGACTTGTGGGCATAGAAATGCATGGCGAGGCGCTAATGAAGTCGAATGCGGAATTCTGGCCGGTCAGCAATGGTGAGCTGGAAATCGGGCGCGTTACCCGCTGCGTAAACTCACCACGGCTGGAGAAAAACATCGGCTTCGCCAATGTTCCTGTTGAGCATGCCGCCATAGGCAGCGAGTTTGTCGTGGTAACACCTTCAGGAACAAAACAAGCGACCGTATGTGAGGCACCGTGGTTCCCGGCGCAGAAAACCATCCCGGAAGGGATATAGATCAATACACGGGTTTCTACTGTCCGAAAAAGGATCGATTGAGTGCTTACCTTGACGGGTTATTGGCAAATATGAATGTCTTTAGAAGCTGCCGGCAAAGATTGGGCGCTTCCTGCGGAATCATATGTCCGCTCTTCGCAATGATATGCACTTCAGGGTTATTCAAGTGTTCGACCAGCTGCATGGTAGCCTTACGCGGCGCCATTCGATCCTGATCCGCGATGAGTACCTGGACCGGGACGGCAATTTTCGCGGCCGCTGCTTTGCCATTCTTGTAGGCATCGCAGGCCTTCAGGTCGGTTGCCAACGCGTTGGGCACATTGCGCCGCATTACTTTGCGGCCACCGGCCACCATCGAATATCCGGGAATCGGACCCTGGTGCAGATGCCCGGCAGAGCCAAATCCCCATCCCACCATCATGGCGATCGCTTTTTCCGGATTGTTTTCGGCGTTCTCGATCAAAGCCGGATTGACCGGTGTCGCCAGGCCGCTGGCGATGAATGATACGGTGCGGATCCTGTCGGGATAACGTGACACGAATTCAAGCGCGTTGAGGCAACCCTGTGAGTGCGCCACCAGGGAGATGTTGTCAATGTCCAGCGCTTCGGCAACATCGTTGAGCCAATCCGCGATCCCTTCGATCGATGTCAGCGCAGGACCTTCAGAATGCGTGTGTCCGGGGAGATCAGGCACCAGCACGGCATAGTTCCTGAACGCAAAGAAACGGGAATGCAAACCCCAGAAGGTGTGGTCGAGACCGCTGCCGTGCAGGAAGATGACCACGGGCTTCTTGTTATCGAAGGCTTTACCACCGGTTGTGGCGAACACCTGTTTGCCGTCGACTTCAAAATACATGCTTAAGCGTTCGCGATCTTTTTCGCTGCGCGGAAGCCGTTCTCGAAGTCGGCCTTGATATCCTCGATGTCTTCGAGTCCGACGGATAGCCGGACCATATCCTCGGTAATGCCCGCAGCGACAAGCGCCTCGGCGTCGATGCGGGAGTGAGTGGTGGTGGCCGGGTGGATGATCAGGGTCTTGGCATCTCCGACATTGGCCAGGTGAGAGGCGAGCTGGACGTTCTCGATAAAGGCCTTGCCGGCATCCCTGCCGCCTTCGACGCCAAAGCTGATAATAGAGCCTGCCCCTTTTGGCAGATACTTCTTCGCCAGTTCATGGCTCGAATGCGAGGGCAGGTCGGGATGACTGACCCAGGTGACCTGCTTGTGACTGGTCAAATAGTCGAGCATGGCCTTCGTATTGGACAAGTGCTTGTCCATGCGCAGCGACAGGGTCTCGATGCCCTGCAACAACAGGAATGCATTCATCGGGCTCATGGTTGCGCCGAAATCCCTCATGGCCTCGGCGCGTATACGCATCGCGAAGGCGCTGGGACCGAATTCCTCCCAGATATTCATGCCGGAAAAAGGTGCATAGGGCTCGGTGATGGTCGGGTACTTGTCGGTCGCGCCCCAGTCAAAGTTGCCGCCATCCACGATCACGCCACCGATGGCGATGCCATGACCGCCCATCCACTTGGTCACGGAATGAATGTTTATGTTGGCGCCGAAATCAAAACACTTGCACAGGTAAGGTGTGTTGAACGTGGCATCCACCATGAAAGGGATGTGATTGTCCCCGGATATTGAGGCGATGGCCTCGAGATCCAGGATATCGAGGCCGGGGATTACCGATCAGTTCCCCGTAGATCAGCCGCGTGTTGTCCTGAATCGCTGCCCGGAAACCGTCGATGTCCATCGGGTCCACAAACGTTGTCGTGATGCCGAATCGTGGCAGGGTGTTTTTCATCAGACTGATGTTGCCGCCGTACATCTGCGTAGACGCGACGATGTGGTCGCCCTGTCCCAGGATCGCAGTAATCGCACAAAAGGTGGCTGCCATGCCGGAGGCTGTGCAGACGGCTGCCGAACCTCCCTCGAGGGCGGCGATCCGCTGCTCCAGTACGCCTACTGTGGGATTGGTTATTCGGCTGTATGCATGTCCGCCGCGTTCAAGATTAAAAATGGATGACGCGGTGTCGGTGTCAGGAAAGACATAGGACGTGGTCTGATATATTGGCGTGGCGCGAGCGCCAAACTCCGGATCTATCGTCTGTCCGGCATGCAGGCTAAGTGTGTCAAAGAGATAAAAATGCGACATGTTTCGGTTACTTGTTTATTTGGTGCGTAGTTGCAATGGATCATGCGGATCGATTCCGGGCATGAACTGCGTTTTGCGATCAGGGCTGGTGAACTGGTATACCAGTCCGAGCCAGTTATTGACAATCGCCTTGCCTGTATCACCCCAGGTATTATCCACGAGCGACTCCAGGTCCTTTTCGGGAAACTCCGGCAGAGCCTCGCCTCTGGCGTCAGACTGTAGCGCCTTTTCGATATAGCGCGTGGCTATTTCAATCGCCTCATCCGAGAAATAGTGCTCCGGATAATGTGGCACTGTCTCGCGTTCACCATGGAAATAGCGAGTGACCTCTCGCCTGTATTCCTTGAGCAAGCTGTAGGAGTTGTATTCGGGGTGCCCCTGGAAATAGACCATATGAAGCTGGTCGGGACTGACTGCCAGGTGGACACCCGCCTCCTGGCTTTCAATGAGGACAACCAGCCCGGCCTCTTCGAGTTGCGATCTGGTGATCTCGTTGTACCGTGAATGCGGCGCATCAAAACGCGTATTGATACCTCTCATCAACGGGTGCTCAGGTCGGCTAATCCTGTGACTGTAAACACCCCACTTCTTTTGTGGCAATAGCTGGCGCTCGATGCCGTAATGATGCTTAACCAGTGCATGGGTAGCGAGACAAGAACACAGGACGGAAGTGACATTGTCCGCGGCCCAGCGCACTACCTCGATCAGCGCATCCCAGAAAGGTTCCTGGTCCAGTGACGGATTGGCCACATTGGCACCGGAAATGATCAGTGCATCCAGGCCCTGGTCAGCCAGGTCAGCAAAGTCAAAATAGTATTGACCGATATGTTTCCTGGCCTGTGCTCCGCGATTCAGTTTCCGTATGGAAAACGGGTATACATAGAACTGGGCAATCTGGTTAGAGTCTCCGATCAGGCTGATGAATTGCCGCTCCGTAGCTGTCAGGGCCGCATCCGGCATCATGTTGAGCAGGCCGATATGAAGTTCCCGTATGTCTTGATGCTGTGCCCGCTCGAGCGTCAACACTATGTGACCGTGCTCCTGCAATCGTGAAAATGTAGGCAATTTGTTATGTGCAACCAGGGGCATAATTTTCAGGTACGTTCCGTCGGGAAACTCAAAGTGTTTGACGCCTAATCATATCGATCGCACAGGGGCAGAATCCGTGAAATTCGTTTGGAGACGACCCTGGTGCACTAGCGTACGCGAACGAATCATGAGTAAAAATACTATATGGGTGACCAAAATAGTTTCTTCATGTTTACTTCAACCTTTACCGAAGTATTGGACAATGGCATCCTTAAAATATTAGTGTAATTAAGCAACTGAGCATATTCGAGCACAATATTTCTAATCCGGACAGTTTCATGTTCGAATGATGACCGGAGCGTACTCTTGAAAAGAGCAGGAGCCTATTGCTCCTGTCTTATTTCGGTCTGGACGGTTACACCGAGTCGCTGATGAACTGGCTCGATTGAACGGCTGGGCGATGGCGTAGCTGACAAGGACAAAAAATGCTGGAAACCATGAGGGCCGCGTGGTTCGAGGAGTTTGGACCGGCCGTGAAAGTACTTACGGTGGGGGAGCAGCCGATGCCGGTCATGGAGCCGGGCCAGGTTCTGGTCCGGCTCGAGACCAGCGGCGTCAACCCGTCGGACGTCAAGAAGCGCGCCGGATCGTTTCCCAATCTGCTGGATGGCGGACTGGTAATCCCCCACAGCGATGGCGCGGGTGTCATTGAGTCTGTTGGCAAGGGCGTAGCGGACAGCCGGATTGGCGAGCGAGTCTGGGTGTACCAGGCGCAGTATGGCCGGCGCTTCGGCACCGCCGCAGAATATGTGGCAATCGACGATTGCCGGGCCGTGTCACTGCCCGACAACACCAGTTTCGAAATCGGCGCCTGCCTGGGCATTCCGGCGATGACAGCGCATCGCTGCGTGTTTGCGGATGGTCCGGTTGACGGTCAGACCATTCTGGTCACCGGCGGGGCGGGACGTGTCGGCCACTACGCAATTCAATGGGCGAGGCAGGCGGGCGCCCGAGTCATCACCACAGCCTGTGAACCGGAAGACGAACGCGGCTGCATCGAAGCAGGAGCGGATACGACCGTCAGTCATCGCGAACCGGACTGGGCGGCCGCCGTGTTAGGGAAAAACGGAGGGCACCCTGTTGACCGGGTGATTGATGTCGAGTTTGGTGCCAACCTGCCCGAGGTTCTGAAACTGATCCGGCCAGGCGGCACGATAGCGACTTATTCATCGACGCAGGTCAGTGAACCCAAACTGCCGTTCTTCCAGATGATGTATCTGGATCTGACGATTCATTTTGTCATCGTTTACGCAATGCCCGAAGCCGCAAAACAGCTGGCGATTGCCGATATCTCCGATAAACTGGCTACCAATAATTTGAAACACCGGGTCGCCCACACGGTGCCTCTATCCGAAATCGCGCACGCGCACGAGTTAATCGAACAAGGCGGCTTTCGCGGTTGTGTCGTGCTAACGTTGAATTAAGGCCGGCGTCCAGGTGACAGGAGTAGGACTCGATTAAACAAAAGTTTGCAGCTTGTGCCGCGCTGGTGGCTGCCACTCTTGCGGCGCCAGTTACTGTCTGTGCCGAAGCTCCCGTCGTTCGCGCCAATAGCGAGCACCTCCAGGGGCAGTGGGCGGACAAGACCGAGGCGGTAGCCGTGTTCCGTGGCATTCCTTTTGCGGCGCCGCCCGTCGGCGAACTGCGCTGGCGAGCCCCCCGACCACATGTGCCACGCAGTGGCCGGCAGATGGCGACGCAGTTTCCGCCGGCGTGCATGCAGGGGCCGCATATCGTCGACTGGTACGTGCGGGTGGCGGCGGCATTCGGAGCCGGTCGTGATGAGGTAGGCAAACCCAACGGCGTCAGCGAAGATTGCCTTTACTTGAATGTCTGGACACCGAAGCTGCCGGCGTCAGGCTCCCCGGACGAGCTTCCGGTCATGGTCTGGTTTCACGGGGGCAGCAATAAAGGCGGCTGGTCCTACGAACCTAATTACGTCGGTGCAGAACTGGCCGCGCGGGGCGTCGTCGTGGTAACGACGGCTTACCGCCTGGGACCGCTGGGGTTTTTTTCCCACCCTTCGGTTGCGGACAGTCGGCGTGGCGAAGCGGTCGCGAATTTCGGATTGCTGGCTCCAGCCGCGGCGCTCGAATGGGTACACGCACATATCGACGCGTTCGGCGGTGATCCCGACAACGTAACCTGCTTCGGCGAGTCTTCCGGTGCCGGAGATCTCGGTAACTTCTTTGTTGTGGATATTGAGTTGTGCAGACGATTGATCGCGCAGAGCCCGGGCGGCAGTTATGCCGAGCGCAGCAGTCTGGCCGACGAACAAAAGAATGGATTGAAGATCGCCGCCCAACTTGGCATCCCGGATGACGACAAGGCTGTCGACCGGCTGCGTGAGATACCGGCCGAAGCGTTGTTGGCAGCGGCCGATATAGCCTTGCCCGGCCATTATTACGACGTCATTGCCGATGACCGAACAGTTATTGAAGCACCGCTGGAAAGTCTGAAGCGCGAGCAACAGTCGAAAATCGATTTCCTGCTCGGCACGAATCGGGACGAATGGTACATGTATCTGGCGGACGACACCGGGGAAGAAGACATCGTTCGCTGGCTTGCCGAAAACGCGCCCGGGAGCGCCGCCGTTTTGCATGCTCAGGTCGCGAATGAAGCCGACCGCGCCGCGCGCTGGATCGGCTGCGAACGGCGCGGGAAGTCCTGTGCCCCGCGCGGCGCGTCGCAGCACGAATCACCGCCACCGGCGGTCGCGCCTGGGTCTATTATTTCACGCGCCAGCGGCCAGGGCCGGGTGGCGAAAAACTCGGTGCGTATCACGGCACGGAACTTCCCTATGTTTTCGGGACCCATGACGCCTGGCTGCCGACCGAACCCATTGACGAGCAGCTGACCGATGCGGTCATGGATTACTGGGTGCAATTCGCCCGCAGCGGCGACCGAACGTGCCCGGACGGCCGGAGTGGCCGTTATACCGCGCCGAAAAACCCGCGGTGCTCGAACTGGGCGAGCGAGATCCACGATCGTGCGCCTGATGGACGCGGCGCTGTGCATCTGGCTCGGGCCGACTAGCGAGCGCAGCAGGAGGCCGGTTTGGAACAAAAACAGATAGACTGGGCCACGTTCGGGACCTGTCTCGCGATTATTCTGGTCGTTTGCCTGCCGCTGGCGGTGTATCCGGGGACCGGCGGTCAGCTGATACTGAAGTCCTACCAATTCATTGCTTCCGAGTTCGGCTTTCTTTATATGCTCGCCGGTGTTGCGGTCATGGTGCTACTGGCGCGCCTTGCCATTGGACGTTACGGCGGGATCGTTCTGGGTACTGACGGCGACAAGCCGGAGTTTTCCGATTACAGCTGGGCCGCGATGCTGTTCTGTGCGGGTATCGGCGGCGGCCTGATGTTCTGGGCACCGGTCGAGTGGGCCTATTATTTTGATGCACCACCATTTGGGGTCGAGTCACGGTCGGCCATGGCGGCCGACTGGGCCGCGACTTACGGCATTTTTCACTGGGGCCCGACGGCCTGGTGCTTCTACTGTCTTCCAACGCTCGCGATCGCTTACCCCTACTACGTCAAGCGCGTACCTTTCCTGCGCTTCTCCACCAGTTGTCACTACCTCGTCGGGGCAACGGAAGAAACCGTCTGGGGTAGGTTCATTGATTTGCTGTTCATGATCGCGCTGCTCGGTGGAGCCGGCTCGTCAATCGGTTTTACAACCCCGTTGATTGCCGCCTGTATCAGCCGGTTGACCGGGATAGATGCCGGATTCGCCCTGGAGGTACTTGCGGTGTTTCTGTGTGTCGGGCTTTTCTCAATCTCCGTCTGGCTGGGCCTCAGAAAAGGTATCAAACGATTAAGTGACATCAACCTCGGGCTGGCCTTGGCGTTGTTGTTGTTTATTGTCATAGCCGGGCCCACCGTCTTTCTGCTCAAGACCTCGGTCAGCAGTGTCGGGCTGATGCTGCAAAACTTCATCCGGATGAATACCTGGACCGATGCATTTACGGACTCCGGCTTCGTCGAATCCTGGACGATTTGGTACTGGGCATGGTGGATCGCCTACGGGCCGTTTGTCGGATTGTTCGTGACGCGCATCTCCAGGGGCCGGACGATCCGGCAAGTTATTCTCGGCATGATCGGGTATGGCTCACTCGGTGCGATGATTTTTTATATGACACTGGGCAATTACGGGCTCAGTCTCGAACTATCCGAAACGCTGTCGGTAACGGCGATACTTGAAGAGCGGGGTCAGTCAAGTGCCGTTGTTGCCATTTTGGGCCAGTTGCCCTGGCCTCGTCTGGTGATTGCGGCGTTTTGTGTCGTCACTATCGTATTCACGGCCACTACCTATGATTCTGCGTCCTATATCCTGGCTTCCGGCGCCACCCGCCGCCTCGAGGCCGGCGATGACCCCGCTCGTTGGCACCGGCTGTTCTGGGCCGTCGCGCTGGCTGTTGTGCCGCTGACTCTGATGTTCATAGGGCGCCTGGCGGACGACCCGCGCGCCGGGCTGACGGTCATTCAAACCGCCACACTGGTCGTCTCGCTGCCAATACTCGTCGTCGGAGTCCTGATGTCCGTGTCCTTGCTGAAGCAGTTACGCATTGACCAGGGATAGCTCGCCGCCGTGTGTTGAATGACTTCCTTCCATCTATGGTGCAAACGTGAATCGGCTGAATTCTAAGCGCAATAAACTAGGCGACATGCTCGAAGCGGCCTATGTCGAGGTCATGCCGATCCGCGGCGTCGAGAAACAACTGGAATTCCTGCCCGCCGGTGCGGCTGTCACGGTCACCTGTTCACCAAGCATAGGTATCGAAGCGACGCTGAGACTCGCCGAGCGCCTGAGCCGGCAGGAATTTGAAGTTATTCCTCATGTGGCAGCCCGCCAGGTTGCCGATAACAGCCAGCTGAAGGACATCCTCGAACGGCTGACTGAACAAGGGATCAAATCAGTGTTCGTGCCCGGCGGTGATATCAAGCCACCGGTCGGGAAGTTCGATTCTGCGTTGCAATTACTGCAAGCGATGTCGCACATCGAACATGGAATCATTGATATCGGCGTCGCGGCGTACCCGGAAGGCCATCCGGTGCTCGATGATCAGATACTGATGGCTGCTTTACGGGCCAAACAGGAGTTTGCCACGTACTTCGTAACACAGATGTGTTTCAGCGCTGAAATCATCATGAATTGGCTGGCCCGCATCCGAGAGCAAGGCATCCATCTCCCGGCCTGGATAGGTTTGCCCGGGGCGGTCGAGCGTAAAAAGCTTTTCGCCTACTCATTGCGCATTGGGGTCGGTGATTCGGCCCGGTTCGCCAAGCAGCAATCGAAGTTGCTCGGCAATCTCCTGCGATCCAACACGTACCAGCCCGATGACCTGGTGTTGAACCTGGCCTCCGATCTGGGCTATGTGCGAGATCACATTGCAGGACTGCACCTGTTTAGCTTCAACCAGGTCGAGGCGACACAGCGTTGGCGCGCAAGATTTCTGAACGACTTCAGGCAGCAGAGAAGCGGGTAGCGGGTCGCCGGGGCCGGACCTGGATAAGCGCAGGATTATCAAGACTATTTCACGCAAACCGGCCCCATCAGACGTCTGAAAGCGGGCATTTCTGGTGCAAAATTCACCGATCAAGGCGCAATGCGACATCGCGTGACGCGATGGACATTGATCGCGCGATTTTGACCCGAAAACCCTTGATTAAGCGTAATTTTGGGTCATTTAATTGCAAGAAGTCTCTAAAATCAATTGCTTGTGGTCGTCCAGCCCCAGGTGGCACCCGCCGGCCCTTTGCGTGCGCCCATTCCGGCTGTTATTGCACTGTCGTTCTTAGTGTCCAGGATGCCGATTAGTTCAACGTTTTCAGGGACTCAGGCTAGTAATCTAATGAAAGATTTCGCATTGGCCGGGGTCTCCTGGCCCCCCTGTAGCGTATGCCACGATGACTTGCCGTATCTCGACTGCCTGGATCGCCCTGAAGATCGCCGTAATGTGTTCGGTGGTCGCCGGCCCATTGATGGCCGCTGACTTCAAGACCGGCCTGGACGCGTTCAATGCCAAAGACTATGCGACAGCGCTTGACGAGTGGCTGCCGCTGGCCGAAGACGGTGATCTCAATGCAATGTATAACGTTGCTCTAATCTACGACGAAGGCCTCGGAGTTCCAGTAGACAGGGCCAAGGCAATCAACTGGTATCTGTGGC
>PVMK01120900.1_pt1 | contig 10012 bp, 10 predicted proteins | sample 1853481 | NCBI WGS metagenome assembly PVMK01 (sample SAMN08533507, study PRJNA380276) | Marine sediment metagenome, whole genome shotgun sequencing project.
TAACTTCGGCTTCAACTTCCTCCACTGTACCGTAGGGTAACGTTTGAATCAGATCGATATTACCCCACAAACAAATCTGATCGCCCCATTTTTCCTTAGCGACTTTTAAGTCCATACAGGGCGGTTCAAAGGGGTTGACGCAATTCATGCCCAGGGTCAGCAAATCCTCCATCACGATCGTCAGGTTGCCGTCACTGTGAAAGGCCCAGGGAATCTTGATGGCATCGGCGACGACTTTCATTTTCGGCAAAAAGACCTCCCGCAAAACCTGCGGTGACACCAAAGGTCCTTCTTTGTATGCCATATCATTGTATGTCACAATGAAATGGCATACAAAGAAGGACCTTTGGTGTCACCCCAGGTTTTGCGGGAGGTCTTTTTGCCGAAAATGAAAGTCGTCGCCGATGCCATCAGGATCCCCTGGGCCTTTCACAGCGACGGTAATCTGACAATCATGATGGAGGATTTACTGACCCTGGGCATGAACTGCGTCAACCCCTTTGAACCGCCCTGTATGAATTTGAAAGTTGCCAAGGAAAAATGGGGCGATCGGATTTGTTTGTGGGGTAATATCGATCTGATTAATACCTTGCCCTACGGGACCGTGGAAGAAGTTGAAGCCGAAGTTAAGCAGCGCATCCGGGATGCCGCTGCCGGAGGGGGCTATATATGCGCTACTGCAAACAGCGTCACCGGTTTTTGCAAAATCGAAAATGTCTTTGCCATGACAAGTGCAGTTCAAAAATATGGGGTATACCCAATAGTTTATTAACTCCGGAGTTATCTTTTCTGTACTTAATATTCAATGAATTACTGAACAAACCGGTTAATAGGACTTGTTGGCGGCCGGGGGGCCGGCAAGACAACGCTTTTACTCCAACATATGGCGGAAACAGGTTCTGTCTCTTCAAAATATCTGTTTGAGGTCGGCGGCCGCAGTAAGGGAAAGCACCAGATAACCGGTAAAGAAAATGCTTACGTCATCAAAGACGATATCGAGATCGGTTTTGGCAACGTAATGCCCATGTGGTTGTTCGGTTTCTTATACTGATATGATATGTTAACAATTAATCCCAGCCTAATTATTCTAACATCGAAAACCTGGTCCTCTGGGCCTCCGGCTCGTAGAAAATGTTGGCCTACGCCTCGGAGAGAATATTGGGTATAGCGGAAGGAGATCTTTTATAAAAAAGATGGCACTCAACTTTTCATACCCACCATTCCATTTTTCCAACATTCCAATATTCCATTCGGCATCTATTGGTAAGCAAAACCCCTCTGAGGTGAAATCAAAGCATAGTCCTCTGGGCCTGGATTCTTTACTTTATTGGAATGAGTAAAAGTCGGCAACTGATTCTCTTTTGCTAACGAACATCCTCTTAAAACCTTCAGATATGTGCTCTTTAACATTTTTCAGATGATCTGCAATTGTTTTTTGGAGTTTCGAAGCGTTTTTATTTTGCACATCTTCCAGGATCTGAAAATGTTCCTGTTGAGAGCTATCCATTATGCCGAGCAAGACCAGGTTCCGGCTGTACTTTAACAGGAGAAGATCGAATAACTCTTGAAGCATCTTGAGCTGTATGCGGTGTTTAGCTATCGAGGCCAGAGTTAAATGGAATTTCATATCGGTCATCAACCGTTTATAGTAGTTTTCTTCATCTACAGCTTGCTTAAATTCTTCAAGTGTTTTTTCCAGGCGTTGGAGCCCTTTGCCGTTCAGATTTCGCATGATATCCGGAACCAAAGAAACTTCTATAAGAATTCGGGTGTCATATATCTCTACTATCTCCTGGGAACTGACTTCATTGATATAATACCCTTTATTGGTTTCATGTCGCACAATTCCTCTAAATTCAAGCCATTTCAAAGCATGTATCACGGGCGTAATGCTGACCTCCAACCGGTCGGCAAGATCCTGGTATTTAATTTTCTGACCCGGGGTAATCTCATTATAGAATAACATCTGTCGGATCCCCTGATATGCATGATGGTCCAAGTCGCTGTTTCCTATAGTTTTCCTGGATCTATCTACCTTTGGCATTTTTTTCCTCAGAAGAATATTTTTTGTGCATTTTTTGGCCTCGGTTCTAAAATCGGCCATTGTTGGGTTTCGCATAGCACAATAGAGCTGACGAAGTGTAGGTTGGGTTGAGTGAAACGAAACCCAACATAACCTGAGATAGGCTCAACCCAACCTACAAAATGTAAAGTGCCGAAGATAGGACACCCTCCCATTTTGTTATAAGATTTATTATAAAATAGCAACTGTTTTCTAACATTAGACTATTATCTTACCTTGTTTCAAATATTTAAATTAATACTTGACAAAGTAAATTTATCATGTCAAAAGAAAATTTATTTTATTAAATAATTTATTTGATATCTTATAAAATATTTATCGAGGACATTTAGAATGATTGGTGCCCGAGCTCTGGTCGAAATGCTAAAACAATATCAGGTGGAAGTCATTTTCGGTGTGCCGGGTGACACCAGCATTCCTTTCTACGAGGCGTTATACGACGCCCAACCGGGTATCCGCCACATAATGGCGCGGGATGAGCGTTCGGCATCCTTTATGGCAGATGCCTATGCCAGACTCAGTCACAAACCCGGTATTTGCGAGTGTCCCAGCGGGGCAGGTTCCCCTCTATTCGGTTCCCGGTGTTGCCGAAGCCAATGCTTCGTCTATTCCGGTGATCCTTTTGACCATGGACATCCCCTTGGCCGGGGAGGGCAAGCAGACCATAACCGAACTGGATACCCAGAAACTCTTTGAATCCATTACCAAATGGTCCAATGTCCTTAAGGATGTGAGCAAGATTCCCGAAGTCATTCGGCGTGCTTTTCGAATCGCCACTACCGGCCGGCCGGGAGCGGTGCATCTCGCCTTGCCCCAGGAGGTGTTGTCAGGCGCGCTTCCGAAAGCAAAAACAGCCCTATATGCCGAAGAAGCATGCTGCCACTATCCAGCCTATCGCACCCGCGGGGCCAGGAATATACTGGAGCGTCTTGCTGATCTGATGACCGCGGCGAAACGTCCGGTGATCATCGCAGGCGGTGGCGCCAATCACTCCACGGCTAATGACGCGATCATCGCCATTGCTGAGTGGTTGTCCGCTCCCGTGGTAACGACCATTTCCGGACAGGGTTTGATGCCGGACGATCACCTGCTGGCGCTGGGAGTCATCGGCGACAACGGATTCCACCCCCACGCCCACCGGGCCATCGAAGAGAGCGACACCCTGCTGTATATCGGCTGCAAGATGGGGTCCGTGTCCACCATTAACTGGACTATGCCCGCCAACGCTGCCGAGCGCACCATCATCCAGATCGATCTCAATCCCGAGATGTTAGGCAACAACTTTAAAAACACGCTGAGCGTTGCCGGCGATGCCGGGCTGGTGACCGAAGATCTCGTCATTTTGCTGAAAAGTCGGACTGCACAGCGGGAACCTTCTGCGTGGGTTGCAGCGTTGAATCAGCAACGGGCTGAATTCTGGAAACATGCCGAAAAGGAACTCGCCCTTTCGGACGTTCCCTTAAAGCCGCAGCGAGTCATCGCCGAACTGAATAAACACCTACCCGAACATGCCATCGTGATTTCCGACGCCGGCACACCGACACCCTATATTACCCGCTATCTCAAATTGAGCGGTCAAGGCTCGCGATTTATCATCCCCCGCAGCTACGGCGGTCTGGGATATGCTATCCCGGCGGTGGTGGGTGCCCATTTTGCTCGCCCGGAGTCAAGAGTAGTAGGGCTGTTCGGCGACGGCAGCCTGGGAATGTCGGCCGGTGACCTGGAGACCATATCGCGAATGAATATTCCGGCCGTGCTGATCCACTTCAACAACAGCACCTTCGGATGGATCAAAGCCTTGCAACGGCTGCATTGTAAAGGAAAATACTTCTCGGTAGATTTCAACCCAGGCAACCCCGTCAGGGTCGCCGAAGGATTCGGATTGAAAGCGTTACAAGTTAAAACGCCCGCAGAATTGACCGAAGGGCTGGGAGCGGCATTCAGCAGCAACGATCCGGTCTTTTTAGATGTTGCCACGGAGCCGGAAGTGGATAATCTACCACCGGTATTCTCGTGGCATAAAGCCGCTGAAAATGAATAGGATATGCTGTCCGCCCACCTTTTTGTCTTTTATTTTGCCATCCTGGCAGGGATTACCCCGCCCGTGTGCGTGCCTGCCTTTTGTGCCGCCTCCATTGCCAAGTCCAAGCCCCTCCAGACCGGTTTTGAAGCCTTTAAGCTCGCCATGGTAGGATTTTTAATCCCCTATGTCTTTGTCTTTAACCCGGCATTGCTCATGCGGGGCACCCCCCTTGAGATCATCACGGTGACCGTGGTACTTCTGGTGGTAGTCCTGTTTTTTGCCGGGGCATTAAGCGGATATTTTTTCAGGCCCCTGAGCCTGGGCTGGCGGGTCCTCCTCTTTATCCTGGCAGGACTCACCACCTTTTTGTGTGCCATGCCCGACCTGGTCAATTCACCCATGGTCCGGATACTGGCCATCCTGGTCATGGCGGGGATTCTGTTCCGACCTCTGTGGTTAAAGTCCGGGGCTTCCAAAGAAATAAGCCATGAGCCAAATGCCTGAAGAGACTTACGGAACATCAATTTTAGAGATATTGGCAATAAAAGAAATGGGATCTGTGAAGTAATCACAGGATGGTTTGCGTCAGGCATCAATCATGGAGTGATGAAAATTCACCTGTAACTTGATGCACATAGACTTAACTTTTTACACCGGTTTTGTTCCGCGAATTTGGTTTCAGGTGTCAGGTGTCGGGTGTCAGGGTAAAAGGCACAGAGCATAGCGCAAAGCGCATAGCGTACAAGCATCATGACAGATTCTGCATATCAGATTTTCAACCCCATGCGCTATGCCCTTTGCAATCCGTATCCTGAAACCTCGTATGAAACTACGCCAAAATGGCACGGTTTATAGATGATTAAACTGGTCACTTTAGCCGACGGCGGCCGGGTTCGTATGAAACTCCGCCTGGCCGGAACAATGAATAGATGGAACGTCGAACATCGAACGTCCAACGTCGAACATCGAATATTGATGACGCTACGCTTTATCTATTTTAAAACAAGCGAACCGAAGAATACTGAACCGCAGAATTTCGAAGAATTGAATCGCTGTGCTCTGTCTTTTTTTTAAATCGACAGAATTCATTATTCGATGTTGGACCTGCCCGCAATGCCTTGAAACTGGCGCGAGGCAATACAATAATTGTGATTCATAACTCAATGATTATACTAACTCAACCCACTATGCATGGCAGGCGGGTGTTCGACGTTCATCAGTTTCTTTTTCGATTAGACCGGCCGTTTTTTTGGCTGGCGGCGGGGCTGACACCTGAAACCATGAACAGATTTGATCTATGCCAGAGCCGATCATTTCTGACCTGGCTCTCCGAGGCGTAGGATCGTATCCCTACGAGCCAGAGGCCCAAAGGACCAGGTTTTCGATTTTGAATAAACAGATAACGCAATGAAACCCTCGCAAACAGATGTGGTGGTCATCGGGGCCGGGATTATCGGCAGTTCCATCGCCTATCACCTGGCCCGACATAAGCTTCGCGTCACCCTGCTGGAACGCGGCGATATCGCCTCCGGCAGTTCCGGCGCCTGCGACGGGTTGGTGTTTCTTCAGTCCAAAAAGCCCGGGGTCCATCTTCAGTTGGCCATGGAGAGCCGCAGGCGATTCAATCATCTGGTCCGGCAGTTGCCGGTTCCCATCGAATTCAAGGAAACCGGCGGCATGGTGGTGATTGAAACCGAAAACGAATTGACGACCATGCAGCAGTTCCTTGCGCAGCAGCGTGAAATCGGCCTGGACGTTTCCCTGCTCGACGGCGATCAGGTTCGCAAATTAGAGCCCCATCTCTCCGAACATATCTTAGGCGCCACCCATTCACCACTGGATGGGCAGGTAAATCCCACTTCACTGACCCTCGGGTTCGCATTGGGAGCCAAAGCACTGGGTGCCCGGGTGATCACCGGCGTCGGTGTTCACGGCATCGATACCACCGCAGGCAGGGTGTCGGCAGTGGAAACCGAGGCCGGGCGTTTTGAAGCCGATATCGTTATCAATGCGGCCGGTGTCCACGCTCCGGGAATCGGTGCACTGGTGGGCCTTGACATCCCCATAAAACCCAGGCGCGGACAGATCATCGTCACCGCGGCATGCCCGCCCATGCTTGAACACTGTATGATATCGGCCAAGTATATCGCCGCCAAGTTCGACCCTGAGATTGCCATGGGAGGCGGGGAAGGGATCTCCATCGAGCAAACCCGGAACGGCAATTTTCTCCTGGGTTCCACCCGGGAGTTTGTCGGTTTCGACAAGCGAACCACCACGGACGGCTTACAGCGAATCGCCCACAAAACCGCCGGTATCATCCCGGCGCTGCACGAGGTCAATGTCATCCGCGCCTTTGCCGGCCTTCGGCCTCATACCCCGGATGGTCTGCCCATTCTCGGTCCGGTGGATGACGTTTCCGGTTTTTTCATGGCCGCCGGGCATGAAGGCGACGGGATCGCCCTGTCGCCCATTACCGGCGAACTCATCGCGCAGATGATCGCCACGGGAAAGAGCGACATTTCACTAGATGCCTTCCGACTGAGTCGTTTTGCCGTCGAGGCGGAAAAAGTAGAGGTTTCCCATGTCTGATTTGCGAATTTCATCGGTGTTGCGGGGCGCAAAAATAAATATTTGGGTCAATGGTAAGGCGTGCACGGCATACGAAGATGAAACCGTTCATGCGGCCTTGCTGGCAGCCGGGTATCGAGTACTGAGAAGAACACCGAAAGCGCATCAGCCGCGCGGCATCTTTTGCGGCATGGGCGTTTGTTACGACTGCCTGGTCACTATCAACGGGGTGCCCAATCAACGCGCTTGCATGACACGGGTCGAAGACCGGATGGAAATCGAGATCGATGAAGCTTAGCTATCACGCCATCATTGTGGGCAGCGGCCTTGCCGGATTGGCCGCCGCTGACCTTCTCTCCCGGTATGGGCTGCCCATCCTCGTTATCGACGACAATGCCCATATCGGCGGCCAGTTGCTGCGAAAGCTGCCCCACGCCGGTAACGGCGGCAAACGATTCGAGCCGGACCGGCTCAAACGTCGCGGGGCGCGATTGGCTGCACGTTTACAAAAAGGCAATGTTCAAATTCTCAACGGCACCCAGGTGTTGGGCATCTATCCGGAGCACACCCTTCTGGTGGAAGACAGTCGGGGGCATGTGTCTGAATACCATGCGAATACACTAATCCTGGCCACCGGTGCACGGGAAAGGCAGATGCCGTTTAAAGGCTGGACCCTTCCCGGAGTGATGTCCACCGGTGCGGCTCAAATCCTTATGAAAAGTTCTGGCATTCTTCCCGGGAGGCGAACATTGATTGGCGGTTGTGGGCCCTTGATGCTGGTGCTGGCGGCGGAGATCCTCTCCAACCGGGGCGAGATCCAGGCCGTTCTGGATCAGAGCTCGACCGCAATGAAACTCAAGGCCGCCACCGCGGGACCGGCCATCTGGCCCAAACTCCTTGAGGGTGCCATCTACATGGCTCGATTGGTGCTCGCCAGGGTCCCCATAAAACAGCGGGTGCTCATTGTGGAAGCCAGGGGCCGCCACCAACTCGAAGAGGTGGTGGTGGCCGGTGTCGATGGCGGTGGCCGTATCATCCAGGGAACAGAGCGGATCTACGCCACCGACACTTTGGCGGTGGGGTATGGATTTTCGCCCAATATTGAACTGCCCCAGCAGGCGGGCTGTGCCATCAAATACAGTAAAGCAAAGGGCGGTTGGTTCGTGGATGTGGACGATGCCATGAAAACCACGGTGGCCGACATCTACGCCGTGGGCGAGACCACCGGTATTGCCGGCGCCGGCAAATCCTTTATCGAAGGCCGGATTGCCGCCTGGGACATTCTCAAGAAGCGGGGCGTGGTGGATTTCCAGACATACGAATCGAACGCCCGACCCTTAATGCGCCGGCGCAGCCGGCAAGTTCAATACGGCCGTTTTTTGAACCACCTGTGCCGGCTGCAACCGGGCTGCTATGCGGATATCCCAGATGAGACGGTGATTTGCCGATGCGAAGAGATCACCATGGGCACTATCCGCAGCCAGTTGGACAATGATTTTACCACCATGAACGGTATCAAGAAGGCCACCCGAAGCGGTATGGGGAATTGCCAGGGACGGACCTGCGGACCGATCCTGTTTGATATTCTCAGTGCCCACAGTCACCGGCCACCGGACGAAATCGGATGCACCTCGGCCCGCGCACCGGTTAAAACGGTCACTTTAGGTGCCCTGGCGAAAATGACGGTAAACACTGCTCAAGACGATGGGGACAAATGCAGACCTCGTTGAATAGTTTACTGGTTGAATGGTTGATTAAGTAAATTATAGTCATAATTTCAGAATGTTACGATTGTTTAAAAACTTTCTTTTTAATCCGTGTTTATCTGTACTACTAATGTGTAAATTCTTTAAATTTTATTAAGCAAAATAAGCCGCAAGGGCTGAAATCCTAATAATTCAATTAGGTTGCAATGAAATGTCAGCATGGGCAAAAAAGCTCATGCTCGCCCACAAAAATTTGGTTGCGGCTCTGCTGCGCTAGGTTCATCTGTGTCCTAATTGTCCTTTCTTTTGAAACATGAAATGTCCGATTATTTTGCAAATATGGGATAAATCCAAATTTACAACCACTTAACCAATCAACTAATCACCGATATCTGGCATAGAAGGACTTCGACGATATGACGGATCATTCCCCTTGCAATCAAGAAAAACCGGCCATCGGCATCCTGATGCTGGAGACCACTTTTCCGAGAATACCCGGTGATATCGGTAACCCGGAAACCTTCTCCTTTCCCATCATTCATAGAACCGTCAGCGGGGCCTCTCCTGAGAAGGTGGTCATCGACGCCGATGCCGGATTGATCGAGGGGTTCATCGATGCCGGCCATGCACTGGTGGCCCAGGGTGTCAAAGCCATCACCACCAGTTGCGGCTTCCTGGCCCTGTTTCATCGACAGTTGGTCGATGCCCTGCCCGTTCCTGTTTTTACGACCAGCCTGTTGCAGGTGCATCTGGCCGGTGCTGTGATCCGCAGGGATCAAAAAATTGGAATCATCACAGCCCGCAAGCAGTCTTTGACCGACGCCCACTTAGCCGGTGTCGGCATTCAGGACTATCCGCTGGCGGTGGTGGGTATGGAAGATGCCGAGGAGTTCAGCGCCGTATTTATCGGCGGCAAGCAGACACTGGATGAGAAGACGTGCCGACGCGAAATGACATCGGCCGCCTTGAAACTGGTCAACATGCATTCGGATGTCGCGGCGATCGTATTAGAGTGCACCAACATGCCGCCTTATGCGGACGCGGTCCGGCAGACGACGGGCCTGCCCGTATTCGATGCGGTGACCCTGGTTAATCATGCCTATGGAGCAGTGGCGACAAATTGTCCTTGACAGGGGATTCAAAATAGTGACAATCATGGAGCATAAAGCATTAAGAACTAAGGGAGACGTTATGAACGGATGGCAAGTAAAAGTGCTTTGGGTGAACCTTACTGAAGGCAGCATAAAAGAAGATACTCTGGATCCTCAAGTGGCCAAAGACTATATCGGCGGGCGCGGCCTGGGAATCTATTTTCTCAATAAATATGTGGATCCGGCTTGCGATGCATTGTCGCCGGAAAACCTGCTGGTAATGGCTACCGGCCCACTAACCGGCTCCGGCGCACCCACCGGTGCGCGTTACATGGTGATGACTAAATCGCCGCTGACCGAGGCGATTACCTGCTCCAATTCCGGGGGCATGTTTCCCACCGAATTCAAACGTACCGGCTACGATACGATCGTTTGTACCGGACGATCAAAAACCCCTGTATATCTGTGGCTCAATCAGGGAAAAGCCGAACTGCGTGCTGCGGATCATTTGTGGGGTAAGAACACCCACGAAACGACGGAT
>PVMK01122153.1_pt1 | contig 10012 bp, 2 predicted proteins | sample 1853481 | NCBI WGS metagenome assembly PVMK01 (sample SAMN08533507, study PRJNA380276) | Marine sediment metagenome, whole genome shotgun sequencing project.
GGTTCAACTCCGCGCCTGGGCACCATCAATTCTCGCCGCTGCGTTGTCGGACAACGCAGCGGCGAGAATTGATATTGGGGAAAGAAATGACCCGAACCGCAGATTCATGCCCCATCCGCACATCCGAGCAGATTCAGGTTTCAGGACCCACCCGTTCACCCACCAGCCAGATAGGCTCGGCTGCCCTTGTGGCGCGGGCGTCTCGCCTGCGCGGCGGGCGGGCGGAAAATCCGAGGTCCGAAATGGGTGGTCGAAACTGGTTACTGATTACTGATCACTGATTACTTGTCGTAGAATTCCCCCATGGCAATCTCGAAGCTCGGCATCCTCATCTCCGGCACCGGTTCCAACATGAAATCCATCGTCGCTTCGTGCGAAGCTGGCGAGGTCCCGGCCGAGGTCGCGATTGTAATCTCGAACCGGGCCGACGCACCGGGCATCGCGTGGGCGTCCGAGCACGGGCTGGAAACGGCTGTTCTGTCCCACAGAGATTTCGCCGACCGCGAGTCGCACGATCGGGCGGTGGTCGAGCGGCTGCTGGGGGTTGGGGCGGAGTGGGTCTCTCTCGCCGGCTACATGCGGCTGCTGTCGGCAGTCTTCGTCGACGCTTTCCCGAACCGAATCCTCAACATTCACCCGGCGTTGCTGCCCTCGTTCCCGGGCCTTCACGGACAGCAACAGGCGTGGGAGCACGGGGTCAAAGTGTCGGGATGTACGGTCCATCTGGTCGACCTCGAGCTCGACCACGGTCCGATCGTGGTCCAACGAACCGTGCCGGTCTTCGAGGGCGATGATGTGGGCCGGCTCTCAGTCCGAATCCTCGAGCAGGAACATCTTGCTTATCCGGAGGCGCTGCGGACGCTGCTGACCCGGCCCTGGAGGATTGAGGGCCGGCGGGTGGTATTGGGTTGAGGCCGGGCTGTCGTCGATGACTAAATGGGAATGATTCCTAAATAGAAGATAAATCCCCTCAGATGGGGGATTGTATCTCTGTTGATCACGTCCCATCATGGTTATGCAAGGTGGAAAAGCTTCCGGGCCCCAGAGAGTGATACCAGCTGGTATCACTCCATTTGAAAACCAGGTTCCACGGGGGAAGGGTTTCAGGACCTCTCAACGAGGCGCCCTCCATCCTGTCGAGAGTTCCATCCAAGACATGCCTTCCTTGCCTTGGAACTCTTCCCCCTTCTTTTCCTCTTCTCCCTCCGCTTCGCGCGAAGGATTTTCGGTTTCGAGGTGTCGCCCCCGGGCCATTTTTCGGACGATGGCGCGATCTCGAAAAAAACTTCAGGGGAGGGGTTGACAGCTGGGGCCCGCTTCCGTATGGTTACGCTCCCACATCGGATGGGAGGGGCGCCAGGCAGCACGGTTTGAAGCTCTCAAAAGTACTTGACAGAACGCCTGGATTGCCCTAAATTGATAAGCCCGCAACGGGATGAGGCTCTTTGAAAACTGGATCGAGAGAAACCAACGGACCTCTGTCAATTGGTCTTCGGATCATGCGACGGAAATACTACGAGTTCGAATAAGAGCTCTCGAGATGAACTGACCGCCGCGTCTTTGACGTGGCGTTCGATAGCTTTCAACTGGAGAGTTTGATCCTGGCTCAGAATGAACGCTGGCGGCGTGCCTAACACATGCAAGTTGAGCGGTAAGGCCCCTTCGGGGGTACACGAGCAGCGAACGGGTGAGTATCGCGTGGGTAACCTACCCAGAGATGGGGGATAGCCTCGGGAAACCGGGGGTAATACCGCATACGGTTTCGACGACGGAAGTCGACGAGAGCAAAGGCGGGGATCCTTCGGGACCTGTCGTCTTTGGATGGGCCCGCGTCCGATTAGCTTGTTGGTGAGGTAATGGCTCACCAAGGCTTCGATCGGTAGCCGGCCTGAGAGGGTGAACGGCCACATTGGGACTGAGACACGGCCCAGACTCCTACGGGAGGCAGCAGTGGGGAATATTGGGCAATGGGGGAAACCCTGACCCAGCGACGCCGCGTGGAGGATGACGGCCTTCGGGTTGTAAACTCCTGTCAGGTGGGAAGAAAAGCTTGTCGGCTAATACCCGGCAGGAATTGACGGTACCACCAAAGGAAGCCCCGGCTAACTCCGTGCCAGCAGCCGCGGTAATACGGAGGGGGCAAGCGTTATTCGGATTTACTGGGCGTAAAGCGCACGTAGGTGGCACTGTAAGTCAAAGGTGAAAGCCCTCGGCTCAACCGAGGAACTGCCTTTGAAACTGCTTTGCTTGAGTCCGGGAGGGGGGAGCGGAATTCCCAGTGTAGCGGTGAAATGCGTAGATACTGGGAGGAACACCGGTGGCGAAGGCGGCTCCCTGGACCGGTACTGACACTGAGGTGCGAAAGCGTGGGTAGCAAACAGGATTAGATACCCTGGTAGTCCACGCCGTAAACGATGGGCACTAGGTGCAGCGGGTGTCGACCCCTGCTGTGCCGTAGCTAACGCATTAAGTGCCCCGCCTGGGGACTACGGTCGCAAGGCTGAAACTCAAAGGAATTGACGGGGGCCCGCACAAGCGGTGGAGCATGTGGTTTAATTCGATGCAACGCGAGGAACCTTACCTGGGTTTGAACTACTGGGGACCGGTACAGAGATGTACCTTTCCCTTCGGGGACTCCAGAAGAGGTGCTGCATGGCTGTCGTCAGCTCGTGCCGTGAGGTGTTGGGTTAAGTCCCGCAACGAGCGCAACCCCTGCCCCTAGTTACCAGCGGATAATGCCGGGGACTTTGGGGGGACTGCCGGCGCCAAGCCGGAGGAAGGTGGGGACGACGTCAAGTCATCATGGCCTTTATGTCCAGGGCTACACACGTGCTACAATGGGCGGTACAGAGGGTCGCAAACCCGCGAGGGGGAGCCAATCCCATAAAGCCGTCCCCAGTTCGGATTGCAGTCTGCAACTCGACTGCATGAAGTTGGAATCGCTAGTAATCGCGTATCAGAACGACGCGGTGAATACGTTCCCGGGCCTTGTACACACCGCCCGTCACATCACGAAAGTCGGTTGCACCAGAAGCCGGTGGGCCAACCCTTCGGGGCGGCAGCTGTCGAAGGTGTGATCGGTGATTGGGGTGAAGTCGTAACAAGGTAGCCGTAGGAGAACCTGCGGCTGGATCACCTCCTTTCTAACGGAATATACGGTTGCCGGATGACGGCAACGAACCGAGGTCGACCCGTTGGCCATCTCGATCCAGTTTTCAAGGAGCCTCTCGAGGTTCTTTGTAAGGGCCTATAGCTCAGCTGGTTAGAGCGCACGCCTGATAAGCGTGAGGCCGGTGGTTCAAATCCACCTAGGCCCACCAGCCGCCCGGCGCCTGGGGGCAGTAGCTCAGCTGGGAGAGCGCCGCCCTTGCAAGGCGGAGGTCGTCGGTTCGAACCCGATCTGCTCCACCAGCCGCCGGATCTCGTGAGATGAACTCTGACGAGATCCTGCGGGATCTTTTATGGTCTTTGACAACCGAAATCGAGTCATCATTAACGTCAAGCTCGAGGTGTGACTACAACATCTCGGGTTTAGCAAACGCTGAATCAATAAACTCAAGTATGAGATATGTGGTCAAGCTACTAAGGGTAGACGGCGGATGCCTTGGCGCAGAGAGGCGATGAAGGGCGTTGCAGACTACGATAAGCCTCGGGGAGCCGTCAAGCAGGCTTTGATCCGGGGGTGCCCGAATGGGGAAACCCGGCTGGGGTCATGCCCAGTCATCCCACGGCTGAATACATAGGCCGAGGGAAGCTAACCCAGGGAAGTGAACCATCTCAGTACCTGGAGGAAGAGAAAGCAACCGCGATTCCGTCAGTAGCGGCGAGCGAACGCGGAACAGCCTAAACTCCGCACGTGTAAACATGCAGGTGTTGCGTGCGGAGGGTCGCGGGGCGCGACATGGTCCGGCTGCATTCGGGCCGGGGAGTTACAAAGCATATGTCTAGTGGAATGTTCTGGAATGTTCAACCATAGAGGGTAACAGTCCCGTACGCGAAAGATGTATGCCTCCCTCGTTGCGTTCCCAAGTACCACGGGACACGAGAAACCCTGTGGGAATCTGGGGGGACCACCCCCCAAGGCTAAATACTCCTCTGCGACCGATAGTGAACCAGTACCGTGAGGGAAAGGTGAAAAGTACCCCTGTTAGGGGAGTGAAATAGTACCTGAAACCGTCTACCTACAAGCAGTGGGAGCCCGATGCCCCGAGCTTCGGCTGAGGGGAATGCCGGGTGACCGCGTGCCTTTTGCATAATGAGCCGGCTAGTTACTTTTAGTGGCAAGGTTAAGCCAATGGCGAAGCCGTAGCGAAAGCGAGTCTGAATAGGGCGCTCCAGTCGCTGGAAGTAGACGCGAAGCGAAGTGATCTATCCTTGGCCAGGGTGAAACTCGGGTAACACCGAGTGGAGGCCCGAACCAGTGTAGGATAAAAACTGCTTGGATGAGCTGAGGATAGGGGTGAAAGGCCAATCAAACTTCGTGATAGCTCGTTCTCCCCGAAATAGCTTTAGGGCTAGCCTCACGTGATTCGTGGCGGTGGTAGAGCACTGGATGGACTAGGGGGCCCTTCACAGCCTACCAACTCCAACCAAACTCCGAATGCCGTAGATGTGGACCGCGGGAGTCAGACTGCGGGGGATAAGCTCCGTAGTCGAGAGGGAAACAACCCAGATCGCCAGCTAAGGTCCCCAAATGTCAGCTAAGTGGGAAAGGATGTGAAGACGCAGAGACAGCCAGGAGGTTGGCTTAGAAGCAGCCATCCTTTAAAGAAAGCGTAACAGCTCACTGGTCAAGTGGCTTCGCGCCGAAAATTCAACGGGGCTCAAGTTGACTACCGAAGCTGCGAATTTTGGAGCTCCTTCGGGAGCTCGAGAATGGTAGAGGGAGCATTCTGTGGGCACTGAAGCCAGACCGTGAGGACTGGTGGAGCGCACAGAAGAGACCCTGCCGGCACAAGTAGCGATAAAGCAGGTGAGAACCCTGCTCGCCGAAAGTCTAAGGTTTCCTGAGGAAGGGTCAATCCGCTCAGGGTTAGTCGGTCCCTAAGGCGAGGCCGAAAGGCGTAGTCGATGGGAAACAGGCGAACATTCCTGTACCACTCCGATATCGTTTGTACGATGGGGTGACGCAGAAGGACAGCCCGGCCTACGATTGGAAGTGTAGGTTCAAGCGTGTAGGGGGGAGCGGCAGGTAAATCCACTGCTCCATTCAACCCTGAGGCGTGATGTCAAGACCCTCGGGTCACAAAGCGGGTAATTCCATGCTGCCTAGAAAAACCTCTAAGGAGAGATCGGGGTGACCGTACCGCAAACGGACACACGTAGACGGGGAGAGAATCCCAAGGCGCTTGAGTGATCCCTTGTGAAGGAACTCGGCAAATTGGCACCGTAACTTCGGGAGAAGGTGTGCCGCTGGGAGTGTAGAGGTTCGCCCTCGAAGCACCCGGCGGTCGCAGTGACCAGGCCCAGGCGACTGTTTACTAAAAACACAGGACTCTGCAAAGTCGAAAACGACGTATAGGGTCTGACGCCTGCCCGGTGCCGGAAGGTTAAGAGGATGTGTTAGCCGGCTTCGGCCAGCGAAGCACTGAATCGAAGCCCCGGTAAACGGCGGCCGTAACTATAACGGTCCTAAGGTAGCGAAATTCCTTGTCGGGTAAGTTCCGACCTGCACGAATGGCGTAACGATCTGGGCACTGTCTCCACAAGGGGCTCAGCGAAACTGTAGTACCGGTGAAGATGCCGGTTACCCGCGGTAAGACGGAAAGACCCTGTGAACCTTTACTATAGCTTGGCACTGGCTCTTGATGTTGTATGTGCAGCATAGGTGGGAGGCTTTGAAGCCGGGGCGTCAGCCTCGGTGGAGCCACCCGTGAGATACCACCCTTACTGCACTGAGAGTCTAACCCAGGCCCGTTATCCGGGTCGGGGACAGTGTCTGGTGGGTAGTTTGACTGGGGCGGTCGCCTCCTAAAGTGTAACGGAGGCGCTCAAAGGTACCCTCAGGCTGATTGGAAACCAGCCGTAGAGCGCAAAGGTATAGGGGTGCTTGACTGCGAGACCTACAAGTCGAGCAGGTACGAAAGTAGGACTTAGTGATCCGGCGGTTCCGAGTGGAAGGGCCGTCGCTCAACGGATAAAAGGTACTCCGGGGATAACAGGCTTATCCTGCCCAAGAGTTCACATCGACGGCAGGGTTTGGCACCTCGATGTCGGCTCATCGCATCCTGGGGCTGAAGCAGGTCCCAAGGGTTCGGCTGTTCGCCGATTAAAGCGGTACGTGAGCTGGGTTTAGAACGTCGCGAGACAGTTCGGTCCCTATCTACCGTGGGCGTAGGAGACTTGAGGAGATCTGTCCCCAGTACGAGAGGACCGGGATGGACGAGCCTCTGGTGCACCAGTTGTCGTGCCAACGGCATCGCTGGGTAGCTAAGCTCGGAAAGGATAACCGCTGAAAGCATCTAAGCGGGAAGCCCACTCCAAGATAAGGTCTCCCGGGCGAAAGCCCCTGAAGACCCCAGGTAGACCACCTGGTTGATAGGCGGGGTGTGGAAGCGTGGCAACACGTGAAGCTGACCCGTACTAATCGGTCGTGAGGCTTGACCACATTTATTTATTTATTTTATTTGATTGCTTTGTTTGCGCGTTGATATGATTCGGTGGAGGTTGTAATTTTTTTCCGGTGGTCATACCGTGGGGGAAACGCCCGATTCCATTCCGAACTCGGCAGCTAAGCCCCTCAGGGCCGATGGTACTGCACCCTTGTGGTGTGGGAGAGTAGGTCGCCGCCGGGAAGTTGTTAGCTGAGAAGCCCCGCATTCGCGGGGCTTTTTTTGTCCCATCTCCGTGCCCGTCTCCGTCTCCGTGCCCGAATGGTGATTTGCAGGGGAGCAGGGGAGAAAGCCCTAATCCTCAAACGGCAGTGCCACATCCTCACCGTCTTTGACCGGCGTGTCGGAGTCGCCGTTCGAGCCATTGCCGCCGTTGTCGTCAGTCCTGATCCTCTTGACCTTGGATGCCGGCTGGGGTGCGAGGCGCCGACCTCTGGCCGTGACTCCGGTTGTCTCGAGCACCGACAGATCGAACTCTGCCTCGTGTACCCGCTGGCGTTTCATCGGCACGTAGTCGACGTGGATAATGTCGTTGCAGTTGCCCGGGATCAGATAGTCGACGCGGCCCGTCTTGCCCTTGATGAGCTCGTACTCCCGGTCCCGAATGAAGGCCTTGATGTGGATCTTCTTGCCCCACGCGATCTTGTCCTTGTCGCGATAGACGACGGTGAACGCCGCGCCGTTTTCCTGGTCGAAGACCTCGGCATGGATCGCTTTGTCCGGTATCAAGACCTTGTCCTCAGGAGCGATGATCCGGAAGGACCCGTCGCGGCTGACGATCAAGATGCGGTCGTACTCGCTGACCGTGAACTGGTACTTCGAGCCCTTGACATCGGTGCCGAAGAAGCCGGTCTCCGGGTCATAGGCGACCTTGATGTTCTGCCGCGCCACCGCGCGCACGTTGACCGCTTCGAAGGACCCGATTTCGGAACGCCTCGGATAGTCGTCGCCGTAGGTCTTCAGGAGGTGCTCCAGATAGGCGATGGTAGTCGGGGTGAGCTTGCGCAGCTTGCCGCGCACCGATTTGATCGCCCCGACCGTGGCCTCCAGGTCCTGCCGGTTCTTGTCGATGTCGTACTGGGAGATGCGCCGGATCGGGATCTTGAGCAGCCCGTCGATATCGTCATCGGTGATCTCGCGGTCGAGCTCCTTGACGAAGGGCTCGAGTCCTTTGCGGACCGCTGACACGACGGTCTTCGCGGTCTTCGCCTTCTCGATCATTTTGTAGATTCTGTTTTCGATGAAAACGCGCTCGAGATCGAGCCAGTGCTTGCGGTCGGAGAGCTGGCCGAGCTCGTGCTGGAGCTCGGCCTTGATCAGGCCGCGTAGCTGGTCGGTCAGATAGCAGAGGACCTCGGAGACGCTCATTTCGACCGGGCGCCGGTCCTTGATCATCACCATGTTGGAGGTGACCGAAACCTCGCAGTCGGTGTGGGCATAGAGCTGCGGGATGACCTCGTCGGCGTAGACGCCGCGCGGCAGCTCGATCTCAATCTCCACCTGATCAGTGGTGAAATCGTTGATAGTACCGATCTTGATCTTGCCCTTCTGCGCCGCCGACTCCATCGAGGCGATGAGGCTCTCAGTGGTGGTCCCGAAAGCAATCTGGCGGACCACCACGGTCTTTTCGTCCCGCTTCTCGACCCTCGCCCGCACCTTGACCTTGCCGAAGCCGTCGTCGTACTCGCTGATGTCGGCTATGCCGCCGGTCGGAAAATCAGGGTGAATATCAATCGGCTCGTTCTTGAGGATTTTGATCTGGGCGTCGAGCAGCTCGCAGAAGTTGTGGGGGAGGATGCGGGTGGACATTCCGACCGCAATACCCTCGGCGCCCAGCATCAGCAGCACCGGCAGTTTGGCGGGCAGCGCGACCGGCTCTTCGTTGCGGCCGTCGTAGCTCGGACGGAACTCGGTCAGCGCCTTGCGAAACAGCGTTTCCTTGGCGAGGTCGGTGAGTCGGCATTCGATGTAACGCGCCGCCGCCGACGAGTGACCGGTCACCGGGTTGCCGAAGTTGCCCTGCTTCTCAATGAAATAGTCCTTGTTGGCGAGCACCACCAGTGCGTCGCCGATCGAGGCGTCACCGTGGGGGTGGAGCTTCATGGTGTCGCCGATGACGTTGGCGACCTTGTGAAACTTGCCGTCATCCATCTTCGACAGGGTGGCGAGGATCCGGCGCTGGACGGGTTTCAAGCCGTCGCGCACGTCGGGGATCGCGCGATCGATGATCACGTAGCTCGCATACTCGATGAAATTCTGGCCCATCAGGGGGGCGATGCGTGTCATGTTGTCTCCGGCGACCGCCGTAGGTTTTTCATCATGGATGACTCCGGCGACTGAGTGCCCCTTTGAAGGGACACGAATTCGGAATTAGGAATTCGGAATTAGGAATTCCCTCCCCTCCTCCCAGTAGAAGCTGGCGGCTCCCTGAAACTCAAAACTCATAACTCATAACTCAAAACTCGCTTTGTCACGCAATGTCAGCGATGAGGTTTTCAATGATGTACTCCTTGCGGGCCGGGGTGTTCTTGCCCATGAAGAAGTCGAGCGCCCGCTTGACGTCTCCCATCGATCCGGTGGTGACCCGCATCATGTGGTCGTCGTCGGTAATGAACTGCTTGAACTCGACCGGCGAAATCTCACCCAGGCCTTTGAATCGCGTCACCTCGTGGTTGCGCAGGCGCTCTGAAGCTTCGTCGCGTTCGGCCTCCGAGTAGCAGTAGACGGTTTCCTTTTTGTTGCGCACCCGGAAGATCGGGGTTTCGAGGATGTAGACGTGGCCCGTGAAGACCAGCTCTTCAAAAAAGCGCAGGAAGTAGGTCAGCAGCAGGTTGCGGATGTGCATGCCATCGACATCGGCGTCGGTGGCGATGACCACCCGGTTGTAGCGCAGGCCCTCGAGGTCCTCTTCAATACCGAGCGCTCGCATGATGTTGTAGAGCTCCTCGTTCTTGTAGAGCGCCTCGCGGCCGAGGCCGTGGGTGTTGAGAGGTTTTCCCTTGAGTGAGTAGATTGCCTGAGTCTGGACGTCGCGAGCCTGGATCATGGCGCCGCCGGCCGAGTCGCCCTCGGTGAGGAAGATCGTCGTCTCCTCGCGCCTCTTGCCCTTTGCGTCCGACAGGTGGACCTTGCAGTCGATAAGCTTGGGAATGCGGATCGCCACCCTCTTGGCCCGCTCCCTCGCCTCCTTCTTGATCGCCGACAGCTCTTTGCGGATCTTCTGGTTGTTCTTGACCTTCTCGAGCAGCTTTTCCGCTTCTTTGGGGTACTTGTGGAGCCACAGGACCACCTGGTCTTTGACCGAGTTCACCACCCAGGAACGGACCTCGGTCGAGCCGAGCTTGTTCTTGGTCTGCAACTCAAAGACCGGGTCCTGGACCTTGACCGCCACCGCACCGACC
>PVMK01122051.1_pt1 | contig 10011 bp, 10 predicted proteins | sample 1853481 | NCBI WGS metagenome assembly PVMK01 (sample SAMN08533507, study PRJNA380276) | Marine sediment metagenome, whole genome shotgun sequencing project.
AACAGTCACTGTCCATCAGACAAAGGTTTTTGCCGGTGCCACAATGGAATTCCATGGGTCCTGGACCGTGCATCCGAAGTTTGGTCGCCAATTTAAAGCCACAAAAGCGGTTGAAAAAAAACCCGCTACAACCGCCGCATTGGAAAAATATCTTGGATCAGGGCTTATCAAAGGTGTTGGCCCAAAGACTGCAAAAAAGATTGTAAAATACTTTGGGTATGAAACTCTTGAGGTATTTGAAAATGAGATCGAAAGACTCACTGAGATTACAGGAATAGCCCAGAAAAAACTGACTTTGATCAGTGATGCCTGGGTTGAGCATCGTGCGATCAGAGAAGTGATGATATTCCTTCAGTCCCACGGCATCAGCACTCTTTTTGCCGTACGGATTTACAAAGAATACGGTGACAATGCTATTGAATATGTGAATGAAGATCCGTACCGGCTGGCCCAGGATTTTTACGGCATCGGCTTCTTTTCGGCGGATAAGGTTGCGTTAAGCATCGGTCTCGAAAGAAACAGTCCACAGAGGATCAGGGCCGGTATCAATCATGTCCTGGCAGCCAGCAGGGAATTCGGTCATTGTTACCTGACAGAATCGCAAATCACCGCACAGGTGAATGAACTTTTGGAATTGAAACTTGATGACCGGATGTCTGATTATCTCGATCAAATGAAGCAAGACGGACTTGTGATGGTCCGTGAACTTAACAATAGAGAAGGAGCAAACGAATTCTGCTATTATTCCAAATCTCTTTATTTTGATGAACTGTACGTTGCCAAGAGAATTTCCAATACCAAGAATCAGCCAATTGTTGACAAGGAACGGGTTGAGAACTGGATCAATCGCTACTGCGAAACAAAAAACTTTTCTCTGAGCGATGAGCAGGCTGATGCCGTCAAGGGCATAGTGGGTGAAATGTTTTCTGTTCTGACCGGAGGTCCCGGCTGCGGAAAAACAACGATAACCCTGATAATCGTTAAATTGCTTGAAGCGATGAAACGAAAAATCCTGCTTGCCGCCCCAACCGGCCGGGCTGCTCAGCGGATGATCGATATCATCGGGAACGAATCCAAAACAATCCATCGCCTGCTGGAATGGCAAATTGGCCAGTTCAAGAAAAATGAGGAAAATCCTCTCGATGTGGATTTCATCATCATTGATGAATGCTCCATGCTGGATATCAGCCTGACGGCTTCATTGCTCAAAGCGATTCCACCGGAAAGTCAGATCCTTTTTGTTGGCGATGCGGACCAATTGCCGTCTGTTGGGGCCGGCAATGTCCTCCGGGATATTATTGCCTCTGGTTCAGTCAAGTGTTTTGAACTGAAAAAAGTCTTCCGGCAGGCCCAGGAATCTTTCATTATCCGGTATGCTCACCAGATCAACAATGGTGACATGCCTTACATTGATTCGCCATTCAAAAAACCTGAAATATGGCAGCAAAAAGCGGATTGTCTGTTTATGGATTCAGATGAAGCCACGAAAGAGCAACTCAACTTCATTGCCAGGGTAAAAAGATTCTATGAATCTGAGCCGCCTGAACAGGTTAATACAGCCGAATCAGATTCCAATCTGTATGAGTTCAGAATAAATGAACCTGTAGTCCCCTACGAAACGGAATTGACCATTCCCAAGAAATTTCAGCACGTCAACCTGAAAATGGTATCCAAGGCAAAAGGCAGTATTGATGAATTACTGTCAGTTTTGAAAAAAGTCCATCCATGGTCATCGCTGCATTATGGACTGTCGGCATTCGATGTGGTCAGAAAGCTTTATCTGGAATGGATACCCAAATATTTTGGGGAAAAAACAGAGATTCAGGTTCTTTCCCCCATGACAAGGGGTAGCCTGGGTACGGTCAGTTTGAACAAGATGATCCAGGAATCGGCCAATCCTGCTCAAAAGGGGAAAGGTCAATTAACTGTCGGTGAGAGAATCTTCAGGGTCGGTGACCGTGTGATTCACCGACGAAACAATTATGACCTTAACGTTTTCAATGGCGATATCGGAACTATTCGAGAAATCGACACTGAGGAATTGACATTATCAGTCTCATTTTTTCCTGATGGACGGGTAGTGGAGTACACCCGAGATGCTATCCCGGAACTGGATCTGGCCTATGCCATTACGATTCACAAATCACAGGGGAGCGAGTTTGAAGCGGTTATCATTCCAGTCCTGACACAGCACTTCAAAATGCTATTTCGGAATTTAATTTATACTGGGCTTACCAGGGCTAAAAAACTGGCTGTCCTGGTTGGAACGCGTAAAGCATTAGCCATGTCCGTTAAGAATCAAGACACCAGTCAGCGACAGACATTGCTGAAAGAATTGCTGCAATGAGCAAGACGAAATTTTATAACCTATCAGCATTAATAATTATAGCCGTTTTTCAAGTGCGGCAAGGAATTGAAAGAACGGGTGAATTATTGATTATATGAACTTTTGGTCTTGTCCGATCCTATGGAATTTTGTTGTTCCCCTCCAGAACGTGCTCGAAGTTTTTGCATTCCGACAGATCCGATTTTCCTTTTATAACCTTGATAAGCATCCTCACCACCGATGGATGATCTTTGATGATCAGGGTATTCGTAGGCGAATAAGCGCTGATTTTTCCCTGGGGTGAAAGAAATGGAGCCAGGGTATCGGCCAATTGCGAAGCGTCCGCATGTTCAAGCGGAACCATGCAGATGATAACCCGCTCCTGATATGAATACAGCTGACCGGAATTGGCCATACTCGAAAAGATCAAAAGAAGTAAAATTTTGACAATGAGGGCGGATGCTTTCATGATTTTCGATTGTAAATTAGCGAAATGACGAAGACTCTGCATTCGGCCGAAACGGATATAATTGAAATGTTACACAGGCAGGTGATTTTGGCAAGATCCAATGAGATGTTACATGCATACCGCCAACTTCCTTTGCTTTTGAAGTTTCAAGATGGTAAAAATGTGAGATGATACAAATCTTACCGGAACAATTCGAAAATATCCTTCCGCTGGTGGTGGAATGGGCAGAGGCCAAAGAAAAGGTCATTCTGGAGCACGGTACAGCCTTATCCCCACAATACATGGAAGACGCCAAATCGGTCGGCGTGAAATATCCTGAACAAGTCAGAATTTACGAAGTCCCGCAGATACCAATTCCCAAACACCCCATATTAAGAGCGGCGGTCGAAGCAACTCAACTCATTTCACCGGCAACTATCGGTATCTCATTAAGGTATGGCATTTTTATTCATGATAATTTTTCAAATGACCGCTACACCATTGTCCACGAACTGGTTCACACGATGCAATGCGAGAAGTTTGGTGGATTTTATCAATTTTTGAAAAAATATCTGTGGGAGTGCATTGAAATAGGTTATCCGGTGGCCCCTCTGGAGCAGGAAGCGATTAGGATTGCGAGTGAAGTGTGTAGGATTTAACAAAATAATTGCGAATTATCAGGCTATGACTTCACAGGATACAGTTATATCTCAAAAGCTCGTCTCGCTCAAACGATCCAAATTCAGATCAAAATTCCAATTGGCACAAAAAGACCGAGATTATATTGCCGCCAAAGGTCTCGAAACCATCAAAGAGCATGCGTTTCAATTTGTGAATTCCAGGATTGCGCTTGATTATCCTAAAAATGATGGCAAACAAACACCGATGAGAGGGCATCCGGTATTCATCGCTCAACATGCCACAGCCACATGTTGTCGGAAATGCATTCAAAAGTGGCATGGAATCGAGAAGAGCAGGGCGCTTAATGAAGTGGAGATCGATTATGTTGTGGCGCTAATTATGGGATTGATTGAGGGGCAATTGGATGAATAAGGGGCTAATTTGTTGCAGAATTTTTCAGGAAAATTTGGTCAGTTAATTGACCGCATTTTGACAGCAAAAAAGTTGAATTTAGTCAGATTTAGCGAGAAAATAAAAAAGCGCCTCCTGGCCTAAATGCCGGAAACGCTTGATATTATTGGTGGGCCGTGAAAGAATCGAACTTTCAACCTACTGATTAAGAGTTAGTACAGACCGTAAATGCAATTCTCAAATATTCCAGTAACTTACTAAAATTATACCAGATATTAACTATTAATCCTTACCGTATTTTCCCCTGTTTTCTCTGTTTTCAAGGTTATTCTTTAGCCAGATTTTAGCGAGGCATAGGCGTTAATCTATATTTATTGTTAAAATTATCCCATTCAATTTCCCCGGTCTTTCTCCGGTACTGGAGGACGTTGCGAACGTTCCTTTTCCATTTGGGGCCATCTGAGTTTGGGGATTCTGGATAATAGTCTTCATCGTCTAAAGCATGGTGTTTTTTTATGATCGCGTAAATTTCCTGTAGGGGAATCCATCCTGACGGCATTCTCATTATTAAAATATTCCATATTTCTGGCAAATGAATCATTGGCTATTCCCTCTTTTCTGATTTTAGTAGCTATTCAACAATTTATTTTTCTTCTTGTCGTAATCCTCTTGAGTAATTAAACCTTTATCCATCAGTTTTTTTAGTTTTATTAGCCTTGATTCAATATCGTTATCACTTTTTGTTGGTTTGATTTTTGAATTTGGATCAACAAAGCCATTTAATAAATCGATCATATCCGATTCATGTTCCGCAAATAAGTTTTCTGTCGTTCCAACCATAACTCTTGCGGCGCCAGTTTTATTTGATAAATAATAATTCAAATATATCCATTTGATTGAATCTATTGTTGCACCGAATTTTATGTACAGTACATTATTGCCATTAACCATTCTTACATCTGAACTGATTATGTGACTTCCTCTGGCTCTTATTAGTTTTGAATTGTATTTAAAAATTGTTTCAAGGGTGATGGGAACACGACTTTCTTCTGTCATAGCCGTTATTTCATTAGAGTTATAGCTTAGTAGCACATGACTAATATAGATATTATTGTTTTTCGCATGCTCTTCGACGATTTTATAGTTAGGGTTTTCATGATTGAGAACTTTCCATTTGTTTTTATTAAACCACAATTCATATTCTACTTTTTCACCCTTAACTAGCTGGGTTGATGTTTGTGGTTTTGAATATTGAATCCCTGACTTTTCTAACTCAATCTGAGAGTTCATACCAGCACAGCTAATAATCCATATAAAGGCAATAAGTGTAACAGGATAAAAAAATTTTGATCTCATTGATTCCTCCTCTGAATTATAACTCTCTTTCCTGGAAGTGGGCCTTTGATAATTGGTCTATCTTGCAGTATCTCAGAATTAATAAAATTACAGATATCGTTTAAGTCATCGTATCCCCGGGAACCGGGACGTATGATCACAAGTACTATTAAAGTGGCAAGGCTTAAGTTACTATTTTAAATTTCAAGTCGCATTCTGGACAATGAACGAACAACTTTTTATTGATTGGTACTCTTAATTTTTTATGGCAATCGGGGCAGTTAATTATAGCTTTGCCTGTCATGTATGAATTACACATAGATTCAATTTCATCATCTCTTTGCCGAATAAGTGATTTACACTTTGAAGAATTTTTTTGCCTGTATTTGATATAATTTTTTAGGAAATACGCAAATAATGCAGCTGGAATTATTATAATGAAAAATGTCCTTGTGTCCGTAATAGGTATTATTCCCGAAAATTTTTCTATAACTATAAATATAAATATTACCCAAACAATTATTGTTATGAGAGGCCAACAGAGCCAAAACGATGGTTCAACAAATTTTATTTTAATTAAATCTTCATATTTTTTCTCAATTTTATATCTCTGCTCGTCAATAGCGGCTTCGATTTTTTCATACTTTTGTTGTTCTTCCACAATTTGTTTTTGTAGTGATTCATCTGATAGCTTTTTTAACCGCTGCGCCTCTTTTTCTAATTCATCATATTGCTTTTTTAACCGCCGTGCCTCTTCTTGTTTTCTTTGCTCAGCCTCTTTAGCAGCTCTTATTTTTGCTATTTTAGCATCATCTTCGGGTTTGGAATATAGTTTCGTAAAAGGTATGTTTATACTCTCAATTGCACAAATTGCGGTTGGAACATCAGTTTTAAAAAATTCTTTCCCATGATAAAATTGTTGCAATTTTTTATGGGCCTGTTGTTCAGCAAATATCATATTATCAAAAAAGGCATAATATTGAGTTTGAAAGGGCGTTGGAACGCCTGCGGTATTCAAATCCTTATCTAATGCTCTGTGGGTTGGCACTTTTTTTGTCATGCCTACTTTTAACAGGCCGGGCATAGAAGGATTGGTCATCACGTATATGAAGCCTTTTTTATCCATATAGCTTGGCTTTGTTTGGGATATTTTGAAATTGTGGTAATTCTTTTACCTTTATTATTAAACCCCTGATTAAGCCCGGTAGTTTATCACAAAAAAATATTTTACTCTTAATCTCATGTTTGTACCATTCAATTTTACCATCATCAAATGCACCGCCGATATATAGCCTGCCAGGTTTTTCAAGAGATACAAAAGAGCTTGTACTAAAAAAAGTTGGATGACTATATTTATTATAATTATCTTTAAATAATTTTAGGAGGTTTAGACCGTATTCAGATATATTTATGGCATCTTTGTTTTTTTCTAAAAGATATATTGCTTTGTGTGATCTTGCATAACTTTTGTCCTCTTTAAAGCTTTTAAAATAATAAAATTTTTTCCAACGTACTTTTCCCCTCTTTCTAATTTCTCTTTTAATTTCAAAATTTAAAGATAAAAGAATTACAATGGCTGATCCTTCTGCTACCTGTCTCATTAGATTCCCCGAGGCCGTTTGAAATCCCATTAAGAGCATTTTCATGGAGGTAAATAAATTATCAAGAATTTGATGAGAAAAAAACATTATGTAGTCTTTCTGTGAAGGCTCTGCATTAATTCGTTTGGCATTTCCAATACAATGATTTAATTCAAGCCATTTTTTGTATGCTTCAGAAAATAATTCTGCAAATTTTAGTATATCTTCAGGAAAAAGCTTTGCGAATTGATCAATTTCTTCTGAATTGGGATGAGCTAATTCTTTAACTATGTCATCAGGTTTTTCGGGATGTATAATGCGTTCTTTCATGATTTTAGTTTTTAACCGGATGGAAGTTTTTAGAATCAATATAATTTTAATTATCACTAAATCCATATTAATTTCAATAGTTTTCCACAAGGAAATCATATTAATATGCTATAATATAAATATCAATAAAAACACCCTCCTGTTGAAAACTCAATAACGTAATTCACCCCTTTGCTAAAATCCGCGAAATTAATAAACGCCGACCAAAGGCGGCGCAAATATAGTGCTGGTTTCATTTCTGGAGGGCTCCGCCACAGCCAGAAGCAACCTCTTTAAGAACCCCGCCAATAACAGCCACGAGAACCATCAAAGACGTTGCTTCTGGCTGTGCCAAGAAAGAAACCAGCAAATAAATAATAAAAAATAAAATAAATGGAGAGCTGCGAGCATTATAGGCTAAAAATGATAGGCCGTGATTATTTGGAAGAGTCTGGTTATAGAATAAGTGTCGTTGAAAAACGTTGCGGTATGTATGGCAGAACCGATATTTGGGGAATTAAATTTGGAAATTTCTATACTAAAAATATTGAAGTTAAAGTCCAGCGCCATGATTATACGCCATCAAAATTATGGAAGTTTAGAAAGAACGATAATTGTTATTTTGGTGAAGATGTAATTCCAGCCGAGGAAAATTATATTTTATGTCCTTCCGAATTAATACAGCCGAGAGAGGTTTATAATGGGTTTGGGCTACTTTGGTATGACGGTAAGAAAATAATAAAAATGAAAACCGCAAAATTCAGACAGATTAATTGATCCTGGGTAAACCCTCGGCTTTGCCGGGGGACTCCCAGAGTTTGACATTTACGGGAATATAAGAAAACCTCCTCAAATGTGAACCGCTTAGGGCATAAAGCTATGAGGAGGTTCTCAATGGGAAATGTTCAAAGTTTAAGTCACTCTAAGTGGGAATGCATATATCATATAACCTGGATACCGAAATATAGAAAGAAGAAAATCTATAAAGAGCTCAGGAAATATTTAGCTGAGGTTTTCAGGGAACTGGCAAGGCAAAAAGAGTGCGAAGTAATGGAAGGTCATCTTTTGCCTGATCATGTTCATGTGATGATGTCAATTCCTCCGAAATATGCAGTTGCTCAGATCATAGGCTTCATCAAAGGTAAAAGTGCTATTCAAATAGCAAGGAATTTTGTAGGGCGAAAGAAGAATTTTACCGGCCAGCATTTCTGGGCACGTGGTTATCACGTATCCACAGTTGGCAGAGATGAAGAGGCGATACGCAAGTATATAAAAGAGCAGGAAAAAGAAGATCGCAGAATCGATCAGCTAACTCTTTTTGATGAGTAGATTGCCTGCCACCTTTAGGTGGCGCATATTTTAATCCGCTTTGAGCGGTTCACATTTCAAGCCACCGGTTTTACCGGTGGTCTATGACTTGGCATTGAAATTTCAGATTGTGATTGAATTATTAGAGGGCAAGCCGAAGCAACCAAAATTCGATAACAGTGTGCCAAATTCAGGGCTCCTGACCTCGCGTAATTTCAATTGCAACTTATTGGGTCGAAAAGGCCAACGTCATCCGGGTACCGGGGTAGACATATGCCTCCTGGTTCATAACATCGCATAGTTGTTTAAGGGCATGATTTGCACGGGGAGTAGACATCGTATGAAACTTGACGTTCATTACTCTCCCTTCCTTGTCCGGTATTATATCTGCCGGTTGCTGAAAAACACTTTTTAAAAAGTCACGGCCTTCATCATTATTACGGGCAAAAAACGGCGCTATCAGATTAAACATGCTGGTCTCGGCACGATAGCAAATCATTTTAATCCCATCTGTAAACATTTTACGCTCAGTTTCAAGACGAACGATTTCATGCTCAGCCAGTAATTGTTTTATAGCTACTTTACCCGGTATTCGTTTCAGTTCAATTTCCGATTTCTCGATCTCTTTTTCAAGCTTGAGTATTTTCTTCTTATAACCAGCATTGGCAATATTAAAGCCTCGCATGGTAGGACGTCGTGTTTCGTCATTTTTAAAAGCTTTTTCACCATACTCTTTTTTTAGCTTATCAAGTTTATCTTTGAGCCCTTTTATCACTTTTCTTTTCTCTTTTTTATCTGGATTGGGTACTAAACGCTCTACATCAGCAGGCTCAACATTATTTGTTACAAGATGATCAAGCGCATATTCCTCACGCATATAACGGAAAAAATTTTCCTGGTTCCATCGGAAAAACATTCGTCGCGCAACCTGTTCACAATCAATATCCTGCCGGGTGGTTATTACCGATGTCTGATGCCCGTCATCACACAGCCGCCGGACCTCTCGCAGCCAGAAATTCTCATTTATTTTAATACTGCGTTCTCCCAGTAGATACTTTACAGCTTTACCTCGCACATGGCTTTCAACTTCAATAATAGATTGGGGGTCAAATCTACGATTGACCTTTAATATCAGCTCTATTATGTTTTAGCCATGTCACGCCCGCTGAGAATAGACTATCCGAATGCTTGGCACCATGTGATGAACCGTGCCCGAAGGGGAGAAGTCCTTTTTGTGGATAAAGCGGATTATCAGCAATTTATCGATTTGCTTCAAGAAACAGCAGATTTGTTCAATGTAAAGGCTATCTTTCAAAAGCCAAGAAATGGAACTGGCTTTACAAAGATTTTGTATTGTAGATGCTAACGGCGCAAATAAGTACCCAAATCCGTATCTATAAACAGTTTATGGCACAAGAGCAGGATGAAGATCTTGTCCGGATCCTTGATCGTAAAAACCCGCCGTCGATGCTTGGTAGCGAAAAGTTTATTTCCTGGATCAAAGATCGATTTTTCAAAAAGAAAAAAGATCAGGAAGTTCCAGCATCAAAGCAGCTTGCGCCGGATTTGGATACAATCATATCGGAAGTGAGCCGGTATTATGAGATAAGGCCAACCACATTAAAAGCTGTTCGCCGCGGCATTGAAAACGAGCCGCGCGATGTGGCCATGTA
>PVMK01129026.1_pt1 | contig 10009 bp, 8 predicted proteins | sample 1853481 | NCBI WGS metagenome assembly PVMK01 (sample SAMN08533507, study PRJNA380276) | Marine sediment metagenome, whole genome shotgun sequencing project.
GGAGTCAGCATCAGTCTTAGGGAGCCACAGCTTCTTCTTGATGCGGCCAATGCAAAACGACTGCAATGGCGCTCGAAGGCAACCAGTCTGGATTATAGTCACTTGCCAAAGCTGGCATTAATGCTATTGCAAAAACACGCTACACAGTCTGAAAAGCTGATTATCAAACCCATTAATTCAGTCAACAATATCATTGCTGAGTTATTGCAAATTACGGGTTCCGGAAAATCTCTGCTACTTTATACAGATGCCAAAAACTTCCTTCTTTCCACACTGAAAAAAGGCGAAGAAGGACGGCATACGATAAGGGCGATGTTTGATTTATTGCGTTGTGATTTCCTGCATTTAGAAAATCTCACCTTGTCAGCCATGCTTCACATGACCGATTTGAATATCATCCTGACGCTTTGGAGGCTTCAAATTGAGCAGGCCGAAATGGCTCTTCGGGATTTCTCACCAAATAACAGGATGGCCTCACTGTATGGTGAAAGGTTGATTAACAATCCCCTGGAGACTCTCCGGGCAGCCAGTCAATTTATGGACTTGGGTATATCTGCCGAACAAATAAACGACATCGTAACAAGCGATAGTCGTTTCCATGATGCAAAAATCATTGGGGAAAAGTTCAGTGTGCAAAAACGCAAAGAAACCTACCAAAGGCTGGAGAATTTTTACGGCGGCGAACTGGATCATGTTCTCAAATGGATGGTCAATAAAAACCCTGGAACCACACTTCAGCCTGATCTGACCGGAGCGCTACAGTTTTTGAACTAGGTTTCGTGTAACTCGTCGAGTAGTGGCCCCAAAAACGCCTGGTATTTCTCCCATAACATGACCGAACTCGTATACATGGGTTGGCGAACCTGGAAAGAGCTTGCAGTTTTTACGATGCTTTCACTTTTATCAAATTTCAGACAATTTTCCTGCCATTCCAGATCGCAGGCCGCCAACAGGTTTCGAATTTCATGCTCCGGGTTTTGAGTCAGTGATTCGTAGCTGATATCGTAAATCTCACCAGGCATGACCTGATGCCAGTGTTTCATTAACATCCGGTATTGATTGTGAAACTGGGCTACAGTTTTCAAATGATAGCCAAAGCGGTAATTTCCCGTGGTGAAATTCTGCTTGTAGATCGACAGGCAGGTATCTCGCGCATCCCTGACACAATGAATGATTTTAGCCTTGGGCAAAGCGATTTTAATCAGCCCGATCATCATCATGTTAAATGGCATTTTGTCTGTGATGCGCTCAGCCTGGTTATCTAGCAGATTAATTTTTTCAAGATAGATTTTCCCCACCTTTTCAAACGTGCTGCTCGTATAGGAACTCAGAGGCTTGAACTGGTAGTTTTCTGACTGGCTTAGAAAAAGACCTGATCCTAAAGCAAACATGTAATCCAACTCGCCTGCAGCGTAAACATCGGAATGACTGGAGATGATTTTTTCTACCAATGATGTTCCGGAACGGGGCATACCAACAATAAAAACGGGTCTTCGTGAGTTTTCTGCATTCACCTGTAAGCGTGACAAGGCCTCCCGGGTAAACGTCTGGATGATATTTTGAATCAGGCTTTCATCGCTTTCGATGTGGTAGTTAAATTCCTTGTACCTGAGGTCATTACCCGTGGCCAGGTATTTAAACGCCCGTGGATAATCTCCGATATCTTCAAAGGCTTTAGCCAGGGCGAATGCCAGGTGGATCCTGCTTTCGTCTTTAAGATCAGATTCTTGGTACAACTCCAGCATTAAGCCAATATGAGGGTCGGTTTCAGCCTTGTATTTATGAATCCCGGAATAAGTAAAATGGGCCTGCGTGTAAAGCGGTTGAGCGATCATGATTTGCTGATAATAATCAGCAGCTTGTGAAAATTTACCCTGTGATTTAAGCAGGTTAGCCAGCAGATATTTCGCATCGACAAAGTCCCTGTGATCAGACATTACTCGCTGGTAGTGCTGATTGCCTGCTCTATTTTGCCTGCCTGCTGGTAGCTCTCAGCCAGGTTCATTCGCGCTTCAAGAAACCTGGGGTCAACGGCAAGTGCTTTTTTCCAAAGACCAATGGCCTCATCGCGGCGGGCTGACTGGGCACAGATTTGAGCCAGGTTACAATAGAGCTGAGGCGTTCCAGCCTTGTCAGCGATCAGCGCGCGATACTCTGCTTCGGCAAAGCCCCAGCTTACCCGTTGACTGGGCTTGAATGGCTTGTTGCAGACGGATATTCTGCTGGCTGGACATGGCACGTTTAGGTTTGGCAGATACTTGAAATTTCTTTTTGACCTTGCGATTTTTTTTACTCATTATTTTCCAATAGCATCTTTTAGCGGCGTGAGAAACTCCTCGTAGTTTTTCCAGTGTTCGATTGCATCGGAATAAAGTGGCTGACGAACCTGCTCTGAACTTGGTGTTGCCACGGCGCGTTTATTCAAATGGAAGTCGAGACAAGCATCTTCAAATACCAGGCCACAATACTGCAGCATGCTGTTCACAGTGCCGGGCAAGTCATCAACCAGATCTTCATATTGAATGGTCAATATTTGCCCTGGCAGTACTGTGTGCCAATGATCCATCAACTCAATATAGTCGTTGTAATATTTGCCGATGGTTGCCAGTCGTAGGAAAACATAAAGCTATCCGCGAAAAAATGTTTATATAAGCTCCAGCCACTCGCCATCGGGTTACGTCTTATATCAATAATTTTGGCGTTGGGAAAAAGTGTCTTGATCAAGCCAATATAGTGAAAATTACCGGGTGCCTTATCGATAAAACGGGGGGCTTGCTGCCTGAATGTCTGAGCGTAATCCAGATATCGTTGCGCGAGATCCAGGATCTGCGTTGCGGTCAGCTTTGCCATGGTTTCAGGGTACTGCCCCTGGCCTTGTTGATTCGGGTTGATCAATTCACGGGCGATAGAAATGATTTCGGCGAGTTCAACAGTCCCATCAACCTGGCTATGGCTGGACAGGATCTGTTCCACCAGGGTTGAGCCACTGCGTGGTAAACCCACGACAAAAACAGGTGCCTCAGAGTCGTTTCCATTTTCTTTTTGGGCAGAAAAATACTCTGGTGTAAAAAATGATTTTGTTTTGGCATTTTGGCTGGTGTAACCAGTCGGTTGCAGCCTGGTATAAGCGCTATTTGCAGACTTGATAATAGCTGAAAGCTTTCTGCAAATTGTTGCGTATCCTCCAAGGCCTTGCCCAGGGCAAACTGGATTAACGCCTTATTGATACCCGGGGTTCATCGGTTCCTATAAGCTCGTTGCATGAGGAAATTTCATCTGCTGAAAACCGGTAGGTCTTTAGATTTGCCAGTTCCCAATAAGCCTGACCAGATACGGTTTCATCTTCCGTTACCTGATGAAAGCAGCTAATAGCTTGCGGTATTTCGCCCACTGTTTTTAACACCTTGCCCAGGTGCAATAAGCTCAATGTGCGTTTTTCAGGCAGCCCTGACAGTTCACGATAAATTGCAATCGCTTCTTCATATTGACCCAGGTTATACAACACCTCTGCCTTAACGTCGTATACATCAATAATTTCAGGAGCAAACCCGATAAGTCGGTGGCATTGCTCAAGTGCTTCCTGATGCTTCCTGTTGGCGAGCAGCGAATATATGTAATCCAGGCCCATGGCTGCATCACCGGGCCGTGTTTCAACACAACGGGCCAGGATAGAAGTGCTGATCTCAAAGTGACGAAACTGCCTGGCGATCCTCGCGAGCAACTGAAGTGCACGTGCTTCATTGGGTACCAGTTGCAGCAACTGTCGGCACATTCGATCCGACTCTACAAAATCGGCGTTGGCAAATGCCTGTTTAGCGGCCAACAAATTATCGTTAAATGGCTTGATCATGTCGTACTGGTTTTGCGCATTTTTACTGGCTTGTAGTTGCCCGTCTTTTTTCAAATACCCGCTTAGCAATTGCCAGTTTTCGGCAATCTGAGGTGCGGCATTTGTCACCTCTGTCAGCAGGGCAAGTGCACTATGGGTATCATTTTCCCTGAAAAGAATCTTTGCTAACTCAACTTTGGCGGACATATTGGCCGGATCATGACCGATCAGAGTTTCAAGCGTTTGTTTTGCTGCATTCAAGTCTTCGCAAAGCAAGTGGCAACGCGCCAGTATTAACAATGCGAGGGTATTAGAAGGCTGCTCTTCTAATAGAGTCTCAAGGCTGTGTTTTGCCTGCGCAGCATCTTCTGGAAGTCGAGCTTCGAGCTCTTTAAGTGTTTTGTTTTTTAAATAGGCTTCAAGCATGTGTTTTTTAGTCTTTGATTCGCTGAGTGCGGTGATTGTACTTTGGCGGCTAAGTATAAACCAACCACCAGGAAAGCTACTAAAAAGTGCGTTAATCCTTACTTTCGTCACTGGTTTTCCATCAAAGGACTTCCTAGAATGAAGTTGATTCGGGAGATTCATATGCGCGTTCGACTGCTATTGTTCATTGCGGTACTGCTTGTAGCGGTTGTAACACTATTCCTGTTGTTATTGGCCACTGACACAGCGTTGTCGGTTTGGCAGCGTTTAAGCGAAGCTCCCCCGTGGTTACAGGTGGCTTACGGCCTGGTATTACTGTTGATCTCCAGTGCAACACTATGGCTCACCTGGCACTGGTTGAAACCAGCTGGTAAAACAACTGCACTTGAGAATAGAACCCTTGACCCCGTTAGCTTACAGGAGGAACTGGTGGAGTCTGCCAGCGCCGGTGTTGATGTCAGTGCGGCTGTTGAAGAAATCAAAGAACAGCAACGGCGCAAACAAAGTGGAGAGGTATTTATCGCCATTTTTGGTGAGATTAGCAGCGGTAAAAGCAGCCTGGTCAAGGCTTTGCTGCCAAAGGCTGATATGGAAATCGATCCGAGAGGAGGTACTACTCAAACCATAAATCACTATACATGGCGGGCTGACTCGGGAGACTCTGTCATTATCACCGATCTGCCGGGTTTCAATCTCGACAGCAACCCGAAGATTCTCGAAGAGGCCCGCCGTGCGCACCTGGTGGTATTTCTTTGTGATAGCGACATCACCCGCAGTCAAATGGAACAACTGGAAGGCCTGCTTTCAATTCAGAAACCACTGCTTGTCGCGCTTAACAAAGTGGACCGGTTTTCCAAAACAGAAGCACGTTCAATCGCTGAAAATATTTCACAGAGAACTGATATCAATCGGGATGATGTTGTTTTTATCCAGACTGGTGGTCACGAGGAAGTCATCAGACTGCTAAGTGATGGTGGTGAGGAAACTATTACGCGGGATCGCGCACAGGATATAGAACCCCTTCGAGTCGCTCTGCAACGCAAACTCGATAACAACCAGGAGTTAATGGAAGAACTACGCGATACTGCAGTATTGCTGCTGGCCTCCGAAAAACTCGAGCAGGCCCGTGATGCCCTTCGTGAACAACAGGCAGCTGACCTGGTGGAAACATATTCCAAACGGGCTGTCGTGGGCGCCCTTGCAGCGGTTGCGCCGGGTTCCGACATCATCATCCAGGGTTTGCTGGCCACACGCCTGATACAGGCCCTGTGCAAGGTTTATGGGGTGTCGGTAAAAGAGGTGGAGATCGAATCCTTTCTTCGCCTGGCCGGCGGCAAGGTAAAAAAAATGACAGCCCTAACACTGGCCATCACCGGCAATGCACTCAAGGCTTTTCCGGGCATCGGCACACTGACCGGCGGCCTGATACATGCTGTCGCTTATGGCATGATTTTCGACAGCCTGGGACATGCTGCCGCAGAAACACTCGCCAGCCGGGGGGATTTACGCCCATATCCGGCAGCGAAAGCCTTTGAGGAGATACTCAATGACAATCTTGAAGCAGGTGCAGTCCGCTTTGCAAAAATTGCCCTGGCTGAAAAAGGCAAGGACAAAAAAACCTGAACAGCACCTGGTCAATGCCAACCAGCAAATTCAGACATTACTGAGTGATACCAGCGTACCCTCTGCGGTGCGGCAGGAATTATTTCAGGAATTCGCCGAGATCGAAGCTATCTCGGAAAAGCTGCAACACAGTGAAATTCATATTGCCGCTTTTGGTCGTGTTGGAACCGGTAAATCATCGTTGTTGAATGCACTGCTGGGTCGTGAAGTTTTTTCAACCAGTCCACTGCATGGTGAGACCCGAACCCAGCAACGCAGCCACTGGGACTCCGTCAACTCCGATCATGTGGTATTGATCGATACACCAGGCATTGACGAACTGGAAGGCGAAGCCCGTGAAGAGCTGTCTCGCTCGGTGGCCCGGATTTCCGATATTGTTTTGATGGTTTGCGAAGGCGACCTGACAGAAACAGAATTCAAAGCCGCTCAAAGTCTCTCAGGACGCAAGCTGCCATTGTTGTTGGTTTTGAATAAATCAGACCGTTATGGAGAGAAGGAGCTGGATTCGTTATTGAAACATCTGCGGGAACGCTGCAGTGGGTTTATTGAGCCTGATAATATTCTTGCTGCCAGTGCGGATCCGCGACCGGAACAGGTCATCCGAATTGACGTTGCGGGTAAGGAACACCCTCTCGAGCGTTCCCGCAAACCTGATATAAAAGACCTGAGAGCACGTCTGTGGAACATTCTGGAAAAGGAGGGGAAAACGCTGGCCGCCCTGAATGCAGCATTGTTCACCTCAGAACTGGATGGCCGGATAGCCGAAAAGATCGTATACGCCAGGAAGACCGTCGCAGACAAGATCATCCTCAATTACTGCCTCGCCAAGGGCCTGGTAGTGGCGGTAAACCCGATTCCAGTAGCTGACTTACTCGCCGCTGCCGGCACCGATGTGGCGATGGTAATACACCTTGGCAATGTTTATGGCTTTCAGCTATCCAGACGCGAAGCCAGTAAGTTACTGCTTACCATCTCCGCCCAGATGTTGTTGTTAATGGGCGCCTACTGGGGCGTGAATATGGTTTCTGCCGCAATGAAAACAATCAGTGCAGGCATGTCTGCTGCATTAACTGCCGGTGCCCAGGGTACGCTGGCCTGGTACGCTACTTATGTAACCGGTCATGCAGCGGAAACCTGGTTTGCAAAAGGTAAATCGTGGGGTGCGGCAGGGCCCAAGGAAACCATCAATGAAATACTCAACTCGCTGGATCGGGATTCAATCCTGCAATCTGCGCGTAGCGATATCGTAGGTAAACTCAAAAAAACTGGTTAGCCCACTGTCGGGCTTATTCCGGAGTGGCAAAAAAGGTGAGCAATACATCATCCAGGAGTCCATCCCAGTTTTCCCAGTTATGTTCTCCGCGTACCTTGATAAAAGTCAGATCGTAGCCCTTTCCTTCAAGCGTTTCTTTGAAGCGTTTCACAGCTTTCGTGTTGTCATTTCTTGTACCAACACTTAAAAACACCTTGATAGGCGAGGCATCTTTTTGTTCATATAATTCACGAACGACCTCAATATGATCCCCGCTTGCCGGTGACTGCATGGCAATACCGGAGAATAACTCTGGCAGCACCAGACCAAAGCAGGCACTGTTTAAACCCCCAAACGATACACCCAGAATTACACGATCATCGCGCGACAAACTGACAGGCTGTTCCTTGCTAATGGTTGGAACCAGTTCATTTGCAAAGAAAGTGGCAAATTTGCTGTTACACATAAACTGGGAATTGCGGCGATTCTCTGAAAGGTCATCGGGATTCCGACTGTCCAGAAACACCACCAGTACCGGCTTTATGACAGCTGTACCGATCGCAGTGTCCAGGACTGTTTTAAAGTCACCTTGTTCCAGGTAACCCTGGCCGTCAGTCACATAGAGGGTGGGTAATTTGTCATTGGCAGATGTTGCCGCTGGTTTGTATATTCTGTACTGCAGTTCATAACCTAAATGTTTACTGAATATGCGTTGGTTATCACCCAAAGTGCCCTCTTCAGCTACAACAACCAGGGCAAAGGACAACAAGATTATCAGAACACATAATTGCCGTATCAGTAAGCGCACCTGCTGAATCTTTACTTCACACGTTTAACCCGGGTCGACTTACCACCTTCATTCACAAGAAAGAAAGAACCCATCATGCCTTTTTTTATCTGGCTTCAAAGGGCACTTTTAAACTCCAGGCGCCAGCGTTTCTCTGCTTCCAGACCTGGCCATCAGAGGTCTGGAAGTAATGGATACCACTGCCATCCTTTTTAACACGCGTAATAGTTACGGCTAATCTATCAATTGAAGTATCGGTTGGTGCTGCTGGTGCTGCTGTTGCCTTTACCGGTGTCGTTCCAGCTTGTGTTGAAGGTGCCGGTAACGGTGCCGCAGGCGCCTTTTCCTTTTTTAATGCACTGCTTCCAAAGCCCTCTACTTGCACTTCCTTCAGTTTCTGCTCATTAAAAATGCCACCATCGCTAATCGTGTCATAACAAGCCAGGCGTTCTGTATCACCCCGGATTGCACGACACAGTTTGATGTCACTAATTTCCGTGAACTCGTCAGCCAGTAATGGCAACACTATCATTTGCGATACGCATAATCCTAGCAATAGCGAGCCTGAAAACGGAAACGCGACAACTCTTTGTAACAAGGATTTCATTTGAATTTTCTTCCTGAAAGTAGTGCCCGATGTTCACCAGGCTAATGTCTTGTTCTTATCCGACAGGTTCCTGGATACATGCCAGACTTTTCAATTACAGGTTAGCAGATACTCATGGTTTGATCAGCATTTTGTATCAGGAAAAATTGGGTTGGTGTTTAATTTCTTTGACTCGATTTCTATTGAGATTCAGTCGTACCGGTTTTAGACCCGCGAATCTTTCCTCTGGCCGTTATCATCTCTAACATAAGTTTCCTACCGGAAGGTTTTATGCTGTAATTACAGGTTACAGTCAGGAGCTAACGTGATGAGACAAATTTATTCAACAATCTTTATTGTTATTGGGTTATTGGCAGGTTTTGATACCGCAAGCGCCACAAATTCTACCGTGCCTGAGCCATTCCAAGGCTTCGATGCCGATGCCAAGTACGCGATCAAATATGACGATTTAACTGCCGTACTAAAAACTGTGGTGGTCGATGTCGGGCGGTCAAGCCGGGAAAAAGCCGCGCCCAGACAAGCAGAAACCGGTACCCGGATGAAAGCCAGTGTTAAGCGATCAACCCTGAATGAGGGTAACCGTTTCTATTACGAAACATTTAAGGGTAACGAGGAGGCCCAGCAACTGCTTAGGGGTATTCAAAAAAGCCTTGAACAAGTGCCAGCCGAGGTATCACTGGAATATTTCTCCCGTGATGAGCAACTGGCTTACTGGTTAAACCTGTATAACGTCACAGTTCTGAATGAGATTATCCAGGTATATCCGAAAAGGAACCTGAAAAAGATTTTGGTGGGCAAGAAATCAATATTCTCAAAAAAACTTCTCACGGTAGCCGGCGTACAGCTAAGCTTGAATGATATCCAATATACCATTCTGAAACAGAACTACGATAACAATCCCTTAATCATGTATGGCCTTTACCAGGGCAATATCGGTGGTCCAAATATTCGCAAAAGAGCTTACACCGGCAAAGACGTAAATCGTGCCCTGACCAATAATGCCATTGAGTTCATCAACTCAAATCGCGGCACACAGAGCAAGGATGAAAAAGTTTTTCGGGTATCGGGTCTGTATGATAGAAATAGAGTCTATTTCTCTGATTTTAATGCAGATTTAACCACTCACCTACTGGATTATTTGAAAGGATATGAGCTGCAGAATTTACAGGCGGCGTCAATATTAAAACCCGATATCAACGACTGGACAGTGACAGACCTGGGCGGAACCTATCGAGATCTTGGCGGTGCCTTTGCAGATAATAATGCAGCTTTACTGGACTCTGTTAAAGGCACTACACCAATGGATGGTGGTGGAGTTATGGGAGCCGCAGTCGGTGCCGGATCTTCATCGATGGCATCTAAAGCAAAACCTTACAACCGCATTAACCCTGAATTGCTCACACATTTACATGAAATCAATCTGAAACGGGAACAGACCAACGAACTTAACGCCACCGTCACATTGGAAGAACTGGGGGAATTCCC
>PVMK01182509.1_pt1 | contig 10009 bp, 16 predicted proteins | sample 1853481 | NCBI WGS metagenome assembly PVMK01 (sample SAMN08533507, study PRJNA380276) | Marine sediment metagenome, whole genome shotgun sequencing project.
TGCGCGAAGAGATTTTTTTCTCGCACGCTTGCTTGAAGACGAAAAAGAAAAAGTTAAGAATATAAATCTTGAGTTAGAGCAAAGAGTCCAGAAACGGACAGCTCAACTCAACAAAACAAACGAGGAGTTAAAAGTTGAGATGGAGGAACGGAAAAATGCCGAGAAGAAGCTGTTGCAGTCACAGAAAATGCAGGCAATAGGAACACTAGCCGGAGGCATTGCCCATGATTTTAATAATATACTCACCGCTATCATAGGGTATTCAGAGCTTGGACTTTTTAAGAAGAAAATGGATGATGAAAAAACACGGGATCAGCTTTGCACAGATCCACCAGGCCGGTGAACGTGCAAGAGATCTTGTCAAACAGATTCTAACCTTCAGCCGTCAGGAAGAAGAAAGTTATTCGCGCGTCAATGTGGGGCCTATTATAAAAGAAGCCCTAAAGCTGATACGTGCTTCTATCCCTAAAAACATTGATATTAATATCAGCATTAATGCTGAATCAGATCTGATTCTTGCAAGCTCAACACAAATTCACCAGGTATTAATGAACCTTTGCACAAATGCAGCGCATGCAATGAAAGATAAAACAGGTGTTCTATCTATAATCCTGGAAGATATTTACTTAAGCAAGGAGAACCAAAGCCTGTCAGTTAACCTTCAGAAGGGTCCGTATCTTGATCTAAAAATAACAGATACCGGAACAGGAATTGAGCCCTCAATTCTTGAACAAATCTTTGATCCGTTTTTTACCACAAAAAACCCCGGAGAAGGAACAGGAATGGGGCTTTCAGTGGTACACGGTATAATCGAAAGCCATGGAGGAACAATAACCATAGAATCTGAACTTGGCAAAGGATCAACCTTTCATATTTTATTGCCAAAGATGAATAATGCCATAAAAACCTCTTCTAAAACAAACCGCGAAATACCTACAGGCAAAGAACGCATCCTCTTTGTTGACGATGAAGAAAGCATAATATACTTAGGCAAGGAAATGCTTGAAGAATTCGGATATGAAGTCACAATTAAAAGAAGCTCTATAGAGGCATTTACGACTTTTTGTGATTGTCCGGAAAATTTTGACCTTGTCATTACTGACAAAAGCATGCCTGACATGACAGGTTTTGAACTGGCAGAGAAGATACTAAAGATACAACCGGGCATGCCTGTTATACTTTGTTCCGGCTATAACGATAGAACAGATATTGACAAAGCCCGCTCCATAGGATTAAAATTGATTCCAAAACCACTGATTATGCGCGAATTGGCTAATGCTGTACGGGAAGTCTTGGATCAAAAAGGATAACACAACCTTCATCAAAGAACTAAACAAAACATAAACTTTAAACAATTTAAGGAGGACAACCCAAATGAAAAGAATCATTTTTTTAATCTCTTTATTAACCATAATTATTTTTTCAAGCACGCTTGGGACAGCTTTTGGAAAAGAAGATGACTGTACGAGCAAAAACTTGAGGAAAGAAAAAAAATTCAAGGTACCGTTCTTTGACGGAATAAAATTTCAAATAACAAACGCAAACCCTAAACTGACGAATGCCAGCCACGCGATCGATAACATAAACGACTTAGCGGGTACAGATCTCGACGACTGGGACGATATTGACATCTTCACACTTGACCTTGTTTTTTGGAAAGACCTGTCAAGATACTTCAAGGCAGACTTTGCAATAGCCGGGAACAGTCGGAGAACTTACAGATTCAGGCACGGCAACAAATTTAGCACCAATTATTCAGAGATGTAAGAATGCGCCAGAGGTACAGCGCACTGATGTTCTGGACTAATCTTTATTACTACCCGTTTAAAACAAACTGCCGCAGCTACAAGTCCGGAAATATTATCGAGCCATTTATAGCCGGCGGACTTGGATACACATTTTTTCGCAGCGAATCAACCTTTAAGATAAGAGGAGATTTTATTGAGGGAAGAATAAGAAACAACTGGAACGGAAATGACTGGGGCATTCAAGATGATGACCGGATTTAACATAAATCCAGGAAACATCAACCCAAAACTTGAAGGCTGGGTGGTCACCTTTTCTGCCTTTTATATATGGAACAGGATGAAGGGACATTCAAGCTTAACGATTCATACCGGACTTGCCTAAGCTTCTTGCGAGCCCCGTCAGAATGGACATCGACCTGACCGGTTACAATTTCTCCCTTGCAGTAGGTCACTACTTCTAGGGCAAATTATGATCGTCGGGAATATTAAAAGAGATTAAAGACAATGAAAACAGAGTTGCCCTGACCCCTGCTGGTGCACAAAAACTTATCAGCAGGGGTAATAATGTACTGATCGAACAGACGCCGGAGAAGGAAGCGGTTTTACAAATGAAGAATACGAAAAATCAGGAGCAACAATAACAAACAAATCTCAAATATGCAAAGAAGCTGCCTTAATCCTGAAAATCAAAGAACCGATTCCTGAGGAATATGAAATATTTAAACCAGGCCAAATGCTTTTCACTTTTTTTCATTTTGCCTCAAATAAAGCATTAACAGAGGCCATGATAAATGCTTCGGTGACCTGCATTGCCTATGAAACAGTTGAGACAGAAGACAAAAGGGTCCCTCTTCTTGCCCCCAATGAGCATAGTAGCAGGGAAAATGGCAGCAATAGCTGCTGCAAACTACCTGTCAAAAACATACGGGGGAAAAGGAGTTCTATCAAGTCCTGTGGGGAACAGCACAACCTGCCCGCTTTCTGATTCTGGGAGGCGGGTAACGCAGGCAAAGCCGCAGCTGAAGTGGCTCTGGGAATGGGGGCAGATGTCACTCTCTCTTGAAAAATCAGAAAAAATCATAGAACTCCTAAAAGAAAGATTTCCAAAAGCATCTTTTGCCGTCTCAACTCCTGACAACATATCTGCTTACATAAAAAAATCAGATGCCGTAATCGGAACAATTCATCTACCCGGCTCGCGGCCGCCAAAAATTGTTACCAGAAAAATGATAAGAACAATGGAAAAAGGCTCTGTGCTGGTTGATGTTGCAATCGACCAGGGCGGCTGTTTTGAAACAAGCAGGCCCACAACCCATTCGGATCCGGTCTATATTGAAGAAGGTATCGTCCACTACTGCGTATCAAATATGCCCGGCGCTTTCCCTCGGAGCTCCACCCTCGCCTTAACCAGTGCCACCCTTCCCCTATGTGCTGGAACTGGCCCAAAAAGGGTGAAAAAGCTTTTCAGAACAAAGAACTCTTAAAAGGATTAAATATCTACCAGGGGAAAGATAACCAACAGAAAAGTTGCTCAAGCTCATGATCTGGATTATACAAATGCAGAAACACTACTCCAGCAGAAACCGTAACGAAATATTTTACAGGAAACTCTACACAGATAGTTAACAAAACCGAAAAGAAATTATTTTTATATGGAAATTCTTGGAAACATTCTCACGACAATCAACAGCTTTGTATGGGGCCAGTTCATGCTCATGCTGCTGGTGGGAACCGGCGTAATACTAACCATTATTCTAAGATTTATTAATATAAGAAAACTCCCCACAGCTATAAAGCTCATCTTTAAATCAATAAAACCGGAGAGAGAAAGAGGGCGACATCACCCCCTTCCAGGCTCTCACCACCGCGCTTTCCGCAACCGTCGGGCACAGGAAACATTGCCGGAGTTGCAACCGCAATAACTCTGGGCGGTCCCGGTGCCATATTCTGGATGTGGGTTTGTGCTTTTTTCGGAATGGCCACCAAATATAGTGAGGTGGTTCTTGCTGTAAAATACCGCAGAACGCTTGAGGACGGCACCATCTCCGGCGGACCCATGGAATACATTTCACGCGGCCTCGGCCTTAAATGGCTGGGTGTTGTTTTTGCTGTTTTCGGAGTAATCGCATCAATGGGTATCGGCAACATGGTACAGTCTAATTCAGTAGCCCTTGCTTTTAGCGAAGCCTTTGGTATCCCAAATATCATTACAGGAATTGTTCTTTCAATCCTTACGGCAGCGGTCATTCTCGGTGGAATAAAAAGAATTGGCAATGTCACAGCAAAAATAATCCCTTTAATGGCTCTTTTTTATGTTGGTTTTGCCTTAATAATCCTTATTACCAACATAACGGAAATACCGCACATCATTGGAATCATATTTAAACATGCATTCACGCCCTGCGCTGCAGGCGGAGGATTTGCAGGCGCAGCAGTTTCACAGGCAGTGCGGTTCGGGTTTGCAAGGGGAATTTTTTCAAACGAGGCAGGTCTTGGAAGCTCACCCATAGCTCACGCAGCAGCACAAACAGACAGTCCTGTCAGACAGGGTCTTATCGCTATGACAGAAGTATTCATCGATACGATTGTCATCTGCTCCATGACAGCATTTATTATCCTGTTGTCAACAGACGTTTGGCAAAGCGGACTTGAGAGCTCTGCGCTAACCGCACATGCGTTTAACACCTTTCTCCCGGGCATAGGCAAATACATTGTTGCAATAAGCCTGGCAGCCTTTGCCTACTCAACACTTTTAGGATGGTCTTATTACGGCGAAGAATGTATTGAATTTCTCCTTGGAATAAAAGCCCGGTTTCCATACAGGATAATTTTCTGCTGTCTTATTATTGCCGGAGCTTACGCAGAGGTCAAACTGGTGTGGGACTTTTCAGATACGGCAAACGGCGCAATGGCCATTCCCAATTTGGTGGGCCTTCTGGGTCTGAGCTATGTAGTCTATCAGGAAACGATTAAATATTTTAAAAAAGATAAGTGAACAAGCTATCTCCTTTTAATATAACTAAAAGTACTATATGTTTTTACAATTCAACAAAAATTAAAGGTCTTATCGCTCATGTTGACTTTTTAGTTGTGTTAAAAAGTTAATGTTATCTGAAGTAATGTTGAGTCCTCAAGTGCTATATCCGCCTAATAACAGTTTTCCATTTCTTAATACTCACCGAATACTAGCGTATTTCACCGGAAGCAAAAAGATTTTGTTAATCGTCTTAGTTCCCAAGAATTTGTAATTTTCTGTTACATTTTGTGATAAATCTCACAGAAAAAAAGTGCGGTGATTAACATACTTAAATAGAAATATTGATTATAATATTAACAGGCGAGATCCTCGCATTCTTTTAATATTAATAAATCATAGGTTGAATAATTAATTTGATATTAACTTAGTAAATACTAACTTAGATAATTAAACCTACAGATAGCTTAATCAATGGCGACCATACTAATTATTGATGACGAAAAAACAATCCTCGGCTTTTTGAAAGAAAGGTTTATGGACGAAGGGTTTAACGTATTGACTGCTATTGATGGTATAGAAGGCCTGAAGTTATTTAACGACAATCAGATTGATTTTGTTATCACTGACATAATTATGCCGAGCAAAGGAGGAATTGAAACAATAATTGAGATGAAAACGATCTGCCCGAAGATTCAAATCATTGCTATGTCAGGTGGTGGTCATAACCTGCCCGAGGGTTATTTAGGGAAAGCTAAACATGCTGGAGCTAAATACACATTTGCAAAACCTTTCAAAACCTCTGATTTAGTTACAGCTGTGTATGAGTTGCTGGAGAAGGAGAAAGTTTCTTAATGTTTCAGTAATTCAGCATTATGATTTTACAGCAACTAGCAATCCTTGGGGGATATAATAACTTATTTAATTATTTAAAATACAAAGGCGGGGTTTCGGCTCTGCCTTTTTCATATAACCTTTTCTATTAACTGCTTATTACGTCTTGCGACAACCCCTCCCTGACTGATACGCAAAATTTCACACAGCAGATTTCAATTTAATAACAATTAGCAAACATAAACATACCCCCTCAACAATTCAGTCTATTTTCCAAAAGATATCAACCTTGCTTTTTTATCAAACCAGCAGTAATGATTCATTCCCTTATAGACATAAATGACAAATTAAGATATAGGTAAAACAAATAGAAACCAAATCAAGGGTGTTTAAATAAATGCTAAAAGTTGAATTAAATGAAGCAACAGGTATAGCAATTTTAAAACCTGATGGAGCTTTATCAGAAAAGGATTTCATATATGCCTCTAGCGTAATTGATCCATACATAGAAAAAGCAGGAAAGCTTAAGGGACTTATAATAAGAACAAAGAAATTTCCTGGCTGGGAATCTTTTGGTTCCTTAATAAAACATTTTAAATTTATTAAGGATCACCATAAAAAATTATCTCGTGAGGCTATTGTTACAGACTCTGTGTTGGGGAATTTTGCAGCAAGAATAATTACACATTTTGTCTCAGCAGAAAACAAACACTTTGCTTTTGATGAGTTAAGTAAGGCACAAAGCTGGGTCTTAGATGCCTAATCAGAATAAATATTGCTTTTTCTATTTAACATAACCACGAGTAACCTTAACAAAATCAATAGTCAACAGTACGCACCAGAAGGTTAAATATTGCAAAAGATAACTTAACTTGACACATCAATAAAAAAGGAGGTCAGACAAAATCCCAACCTTGATACCTTCAAAGATCACCCTATCTTTCTTTAAGCCGCCCATATAATGCTGTAAAACCTCAGGGATAAGCACACTGCCATCTGCCTGCTGAAAGTTCTCCAGAACAGCTACCACTGTCCTTCCAACAGCAAGCCCGGAACCGTTTAAAGTATGGACAAATTCAGTCTTTTTCTCACCTTTTTCCGATACCGGATACCGGCTCTTCTGGCCTGGAAAATCTCCAAAATTACTGCATGAAGATATTTCCCTGTACACCCCCTGCCCCAGGCAGCCAGACTTCAATATCATAAGTCTTTTGCAGCTGAAAACCCTATGTCACCCGTACAGAGATTCACCACACGGTAATGAATCCCCAGCTTTTAAGAACCTCTTCCGCGTTTAAAAGCAGACCCTCAAGCTCATCATCTGAGGTTTCAGGCGTTGCAAACTTAACAAGCTCAACCTTATTAAACTGATGCTGACGGATAAGTCCCTTTTGTATCCTTGCCGTAAGATCCCGGCCTCTTTCCTGAAACAAGGCGTATGTGCCGCAAAATAAACAGGGAGGTCTTCTTCGTTTAAAATTTCTTTCTGAAAGATATTTGTCAGCGGAACTTCAGCCGTGGGGATCAGGAAATAGTCCAGCCCGTCAAGCTTAAAAAGATCATCCTCAAACTTGGGCAGCTGCCCTGTACCTGTCATGGTGGTTCTGTTAGCAATAAATGGCGGAAGTATTTCAGTATAGTTATGATCTTCGGTATGCAGTCCAGCATAAAATTTATCAGCGCCCGTTTCAAGCCGCGCGCGCGGCACCCTTTGTAAAGGCTGAAACGTGATCCCGCGATCTTTGAGGCACGGTCAAAATCGAGGATGCCCAGTTTTTCTCCAAGCTCCCAGTGCTCTTTCGGCTGAAAACGAATAGCTGCAGGCGCCTCACCCCAGGTCCGGACTGATTTCATTATCATCCTCAGTCCTGCCAACAGGAACAGAGTCATGGGGCATATTGGGTATGGTCAGCAGGAAATCATTTGTTTCCTGTTCAACACTTTTAAGATCCTCATCCAGCGCCTTAACCTGCGATGACAGCTCTTTCATAGAAGCAAAGACCGAAGGATCAACTTCTTTCTTTCTCCTTCTTCAGCTTTGCGATCTCATCCGATGCGCGGTTCCGCTCAGCCCGCAGGGACTTCTATCTTTTGCAGCACTTCCCTTCTTTTTTCATCTATAGACAAAAAGACAGAAAGATCTATATCACTCCCACGGGCTTCAAGCTTCTGTTTTACAAGCTCACTGTTTTCCCTGATAAATCTAATATCCAGCATATACTACCTCATCTCTGCGATTATGTTAGGCTAACCCTTCATCTTTCAAATTTAAATCTTTTTATTTAACCATGTTTGAAATTCAGGATATCCTTGGACCTGCCACTTCTTTTCATAAACCTCGCCTATAAAATATTCATAGAGCTGGTCCAGGAGACTGTTTAATGCCTCTATGCAAAGAATCCTGTCAAAAAACCTCTCATCCATATCATTTGTCTGGGGCAAATCTATCTTCAGAGAGGAAACCTCAAACCGTTTCTGCCTTGAGATTAAAAGACCAGACATTGGACCCCTGCTCTACTCTCAGCCTTGCCTCCCTGACCTTCTTACCGGAACGGATTGCCTGCCGAGGGTCGTCAACCGTAAAATCATCCCCGGAGTATGAAACAGTATTGGGAGGGGGTTCCCTGTCATCCTCCAGCACTATCCTTCCGTCAAGCCAAAGCGTAAACTGCTCACCGCTTCCCGGGATCCTTATTACTCCGGCATTTTTATCACTCATATAGCAGATATAGGTGATAAAATCCTTTCCAAAACTGCATTCTTTTCTTAAATCTTCTTTATCCATCGACAAAATCAACCTTTAGATTTTTTAAGCTTACGCTCTTGTTTTGTTTAGTTACGATCTCTTCCGCAAGGTCATAGGGTACCAGAGGAACAAGTTTCACATCAAATGACCTGTAGAAAAAAGTGATAAATTCATCATTTGCGCTTTTGGAATTTGAAAAAAAGAATATCTCCTCTGTTTTGGTATTCCAGCACACATCATATACAACCGGTGTGGGCAGCGCTTTTTTAAGCAGACTTTGCCAGACCTCTTCTTTGAGCATATCCCTGTCCTGCTTTGCAAGCTTATCTTTGCCTGTGTTCTCCTTAAACTTTATTTCCTCACCCAGGAAGGCTGCCTTCGCTGCAAGCGCCGGTATACGCCGTGTATCGACCCTGAGTGCAAATACCAGGTAGGGTTCCTTTGAAAAATGCATGTCATCAAAAAAGTGTTGATGCCATGTTTTCCGCTGACACCCATCCCATGGACTTCTCCGTTATGGTGGCAGGATTAATCTCTTTAAAAGGAAACTCTTTCAGCTTTTCAAGCACAAACTCTTTTATATTGTCAGGGAGCTTATCACCTGTCCTGTAACGCTGATAACTTGCGGCTCCGGTATAAATGCCCATCTCTCTCCATTTTTTCTAACTGCTCACACGCTTATTCAAACAAAGTTCCATAGTATAATACACTGAGGATCTTACATCCAAGAGACACAAATCATCATGCAGTGAATAATATAAACAGCATGGCTTTCAAGACTTAAAAATATGGTTCGTTATACAAGATCGTGAGTAGATTATTAATCTAGGTACGAGACTATACATGTGTATGTCGACGGTCTGATAAAATTGCTATGACGCAGTAGATCGGACTTTTTTCGACGCCATCAATAATTGAGCTGCATTTTACCGCATATGGCGCGAAGTACGCAAAGAGCAGCATCTTGTTTGTTAGCTTTTAACACCCTGTCTTTCTCTGCGCCTCTAGCGAAGCGGGCGGTAAAAATTGTTTTTTGCATCGCTCGTTGAAGACCAAAAATACTTTCTTCTTTGACATATTTCACTAAATCATTATATATTTAAAAACTAAACACAGCTATAACCTACTAAAGGAAAAACGCTATGGATATCATCACCCACGATAAAATAGACTTCTCCCTTTGCGGAAAACCCCTTTTAACTGAAAAGGATTTCAGCAAAGTTGAACTTAAAACCTCTGAGCAAATGTCAGTGGATCAAACAGGACTTGTGCACGGAGGATTTATCTTCGGACTGGCTGATCATGCTGCAATGATAGCAGTTAACCATCCTAATGTGGTACTGGGCGCTGCAGAGGTAAAATTTTTAAAGCCTGTTAAAGCGGGAGAAACAGTTATTGCAGAAGCAAAAGTTGAAGAAAAGGAAGGCAAAAAAAATTCTGTGACAGTCTCTGTTTCAAGAGGAGAAGAACAGTTTTTGAAGGAATGTTTACCTGTTTGTACTTGAAAAACATGTTCTTGGCTAAGCTGTAAAAACTTGAACTTAACCTTACAATAATCATAATCTAGAATTATTGTAAAATGATATAAATATTGTTTTGGCTTCGGTTGACATTAGCAATTCACAAACAAGAACAAGAGTCTATCTAATATATAAGTTATACAATTAGTGAGATTCTGTGAATGTTGATTTTAAATCCAAAATAAAC
>PVMK01115856.1_pt1 | contig 10008 bp, 6 predicted proteins | sample 1853481 | NCBI WGS metagenome assembly PVMK01 (sample SAMN08533507, study PRJNA380276) | Marine sediment metagenome, whole genome shotgun sequencing project.
GTTCAGCCGCATGATCGTCCCGCTGGCGGTAAAAAGTGGCCGCGTGGCCGACCAGGAAACAGTCGACGAGGGACTCACCTTCATGATGCAGGATGCCGGCATGGATCCCACCCGCTATCGTGACTCGGCCGGTGAGGTTCGCGAAACGATTCAACACGCCAAGCGCGAGCGGGCGACCCGTTACGGCCTGGATTACTCCGAGCTGGTCGACGGCCAACTCACTGACAGCTGGGCCACGGGCATATTCCCAACGTGCAGATCGGTCTGCACGCCGAGGGCGCGTTCCTGATGCGCTTTATGCCCCACCCCGAGAATCCGGAGCGGTTCTTCTATAACACGATGACACTCTGGCGACCCTGTGACGATCCCAGCTACACCGTGCCGGGCTGGATGGGCGTGCCGGAAGGCACAGACATCTCGGGCGATAGCCGGCCCGAAGTGGAACGCGCCGGCATCGGCGAACCCCCCAACCTGGGCCTCGTGCTCGACCAGGATTCCGAGCTGCTGCCCGTGGTCCAGGCCGGTATCCGCTCCCGGGGATTTGCAGGGCCCCTGTGGTCCGAACAGGAACAGCGGCTGCGGCACTTCCACACTGAACTGGACCGCTACCTGTCAGGCGAAAAATAGAAAATAAAGGAGGTTACCGCCACTGCGGTGCCACGTCTGTGGGGCCGTCTACCGGCCTTTGAATGCCACCTTTTCTTTGGCGACGAACGCGGCGACGCCGTTTTTCGCATCCTCAGAATGATTCGCCAGTTCTGCAATCGCCCGGGTTTCCCGTTCAAGCTGGGCGTCCAGGGAGCTGTTGAAACTGTCGGCCACCAGGCGTTTGATCTCACCGTAGGCCCGGGTGGGTCCGGCAGCCAGTTCCCGGGCGATGTCCCGTGCCCTTGCCATTAATTCATCGTCAGGCACCAACTCGCTGACCAGACCGAGTTCCAGCGCCTCGGCGGCGGTCAGTAGCGGATTGCGCATCATCAGTTCTTTGGCTTTCAACGGTCCGACCAGCCGCGGCAAAAAGAATGTGCTGCTGCCGTCAGGGGACAGCCCAATACGCGTGTAAGCCATGGTGAACTTGGCGGACTCGGCGGCCAGAATGAAATCTCCGCTGGTGGCAATACTAAAACCGGCCCCGGCGGCTACACCGTTCACCGCGACAATCAGGGGTGCGTCCATGCGCTGAAAGCGCTGGATAGCAGCATGCAATCCGGAGGTGATGGCCCGCAGCAGTTCTCCCGGGCTGTCCGCATGCGCGAAGCCGGCGACGTCGCCACCGGCGCAGAACATCTTGCCTTCAGCAGTGAGGATGACCGCGCGGATGTCCGCATTGGACGCGCAGTGATTCGCCACCATCAGCAACTCGTCGCCCATCTGCCGGTCCAGCGAATTGGCCGCAGCGGGCCGGTCCAGGGTAATGGTTGCGATCTGCTCGCTGACTGCAAATTTCAATGTCTGATAGCTCATAACTCTTTTCCCGGTCTGTCGATTCACATATTACGTCGGTATTCGCCGCCCACAGCATACAAAGCCGCTGAGATCTGGCCCAGGGATGCGCATTTAACGGTCTCCATCAGTTCGGCAAAGATGTTCCCCCGGGCCCGGGCCACATCCTGAAGTTGGTGCAAGGCAGATCTCGGCCTCCTTCGCGTGGCTGGCCTGAAAATTTCTTACCGTATCGATCTGTATAAGCTTTTCCTCTTCGCTCGACCTCATGAGTTCCAGTTTCTTGATTTCGTCTTCCTGGCCCGCAGGTGGCAGAAACGTATTCACCCCGACAATAGGCAAGCTGCCGTCATGTTTCTTATTCTCGTAGTAAAGACTCTCGTCCTGAATCTTGCCCCGTTGATACATGGTGTCCATGGCGCCCAACACGCCACCGCGCTCCGAGATGCATTCAAATTCCGCATATACCGCTTCCTCTACCTGATCAGTGAGCGCATCAATGATGAATGAACCCTGCCAGGGATTTTCACAGAAATTCAAGCCGAGTTCCCGGCCAATGATCAGCTGAATTGCCACGGCGCGACGCACCGACGCCTCGGTGGGTGTGGTTAGCGCCTCATCAAAGGCATTCGTATGGAGGCTGTTGCAGTTATCAAAAAGAGCGTAGAGCGCCTGCAATGTCGTGCGAATATCGTTGAAATTAATTTCCTGGGCATGGAGGCTGCGACCCGAGGTCTGAATGTGGTATTTCAGCATCTGGCTGCGCGGGCTTGCGCCATAACGCTCGCGCATGGCTCGCGCCCAGATGCGCCGGGCGACGCGGCCGATAACCGAGTATTCGGGGTCCATGCCGTTACTGAAGAAGAAACTCAGGTTCGGCGCAAAGTCATCGATCTCCATACCCCGCGCGAGGTAATACTCAACGATGGTGAACCCGTTCGACAAAGTAAAAGCGAGTTGTGAGATGGGGTTCGCCCCCGCCTCGGCGATGTGATAACCACTGATCGAAACACTGTAGAAATTACGAATATTCTGCCGGGAAAAGTACTCCTGCACATCACCCATCATCTTGAGGGCAAACTCAGTGGAGAAAATGCACGTATTCTGCGCCTGGTCTTCTTTCAGGATATCTGCCTGTACGGTGCCGCGAACTGCACTCAACGTTGCGGCTTTGATCCGCTCGTAGGTATCCGGATCCACGACCTTCTCACCCGCTATACCGAGCAGACCGAGACCCAGTCCGTCATGTCCTTCCGGCAGGTCACCACAATAGGTGGGGCGCTCTCGCTCAGCGAAGTAGGCATCGATCTTCTTCCGGGCGTCGGCCCATTGGCCGGATTCCGACAAATACTTTTCAATCTGCTGATCGATCGCCGCGTTCATAAAGAAAGCGAGAACGGTCGGGGCCGGGCCATTTATCGTCATTGATACGGACGTCGTCGGCACACACAGGTCGAAGCCTGAGTACAGCTTCTTGGCGTCATCGACAGATGCGATGGAGACGCCCGAGTTCCCGACCTTCCCGTATATATCCGGGCGTTCGTGGGGATCTTCCCCGTAAAGTGTGACCGAGTCGAATGCCGTGGACAAACGAACGGCGGCATGCTCGTGAGACAGGTAGTGGAAGCGCCGGTTGGTTCTCTCCGGTGCCCCCTCACCTGCGAACATGCGCGTCGGATCCTCCCCGGCACGACGATAAGGGTAGACGCCGCCGGTGTAGGGGTAACTTCCCGGAAGATTTTCCTTCATCAGCAAGTGCAATAAATCGCCCCAACCTTCGACACGCGGCCGCGCGATTTTTGGAATCTGCTGGTGGCTCAGACTCTCGCGGTAGTTATCGCCTTCTATAAGAAGGTCGCGCACCTTATAAGTGTATTTTTCCGCGGTAATACCTTCCAGGCGCCCCGGCCACTCGGCAAGCAGCGTCAGGGCTTCGGGACCCAGGTCGTCCAGGGCAACGTTGTAACGCTGGCGCAGCGTGGTCAGCGTCTCATCCGCCGCATCGGTCAGCGCATCCCTGGGCATAGGCCTTGAGTCGGGCGGGGAGTTTCGGGTCCGCCAGTTCCTGCAGAGCCGCATAGCAGTGCTGGGCCCGGTCAGCGACGCTGCGCAGCGTCTCGATCGTTGCGTTTATCGAGCGCCCCTGATCGGCGATTTCCGCAAGATAGCGGGTCTTATTGCCCGGGATCAGCACCGTCGCCCGGGGCTCGCGAATACTGACATCGATCGCTGGATTCCATTCGTTGCCTTCCGTCGAGAATCGTTCCCGCAGTGCCTGACAGAGCATGGAAAACATCCAGGTAATGCCGGGATCGTTGAATTGGCACGCGATGGTTGGATAAACCGGTATCTCGTCATCGGCGACGTCGAATGCGACGTGATTGCGCTTCCACTGTTTACGAATGTCCCGCAGGGCGTCTTCTGAACCCCGTTTGTCGAATTTGTTGAGCACAACGAGTTCAGCGAAGTCCAGCATGTCGATCTTCTCCAGCTGGCTTGCGGCCCCGTAATCGCTGGTCATCACATACAGGGGTATGTCCACCAGATCTACAATTTCGCTGTCGCTCTGACCGATGCCGGCGGTTTCCACGATGATGAGTTCAAAGCTCAGCGATTTCAGAAACAGCACCGCATCGCCCAGCATGGCGCTGGTGGCGAGGTGCTGCCGACGGGTCGCGATGGATCGCATGTAGATCTGTTCATTGCGCAGGCTGTTCATGCGGATGCGATCTCCGAGCAGAGCGCCACCGGTTCGGCGCCGGGTCGGATCCACAGCCAGTACGGCAATGTTCATGCCGGGAAAATGCTGCGCAAAGCGGGACAGGATTTCGTCTGTCACACTGCTCTTCCCGGCACCGCCGGTTCCGGTAATGCCGATGACGGGAACGGGTCCGGCAGCCATCTGCCATTCCCGGCGAAGTCTGTCGAGGTCGGCAGCATCGATGACGCCATCCTCCAGAGCGGAGATCATATGCGCGATGGATAAATGATCTTCGCGCCGCGACACAGGCGGTACGGAACTGTGCTGTCGGCCTGACTCGGTACGTTGCACGAGATCTTCGATCATCCCCGTCAGTCCGAGTTCCATGCCGTCATGGGGGTCATAGATACGATCGACCCCATAAGCCTGCAATCCTTCGATTTCGTCCGCGGTTATCGTGCCGCCGCCACCCGCGAATATCCGGATGTGCTCCGCGTTCAGCTCGCGCAACATGTCCACCATGTAACGAAAATATTCATTGTGTCCGCCCTGGTAAGCGCTGACGGCGATACCGTCCGCGTCTTCCTGAACAGCGGCGCGAACAATGTCGGCCACACTCCGATTATGGCCGAGGTGAATCACTTCCGTGCCTTCCGCCTGAATCAAACGCCGCATGACGTTTATGGCGGCGTCGTGGCCGTCGAACAACGAAGCTGCGGTCACGAACCGCAACGGGCTGTCGGCTGCAGTGACGTTGTTTGCCTTGTGAATATTTTCCGCACGACTGCTCATAAGTCATGCCTCCTTAAGCATTGCGAAAAGTTAAGCGCTCTCCGGTTCGCCGAGCGCATTGATCATCTGTTGCTTCAAGCCCTCATGAAGTCGCTCAATAGAATCATGGGCATCGGGCGTGACAAGCCACTGGTAAACAATACCGATAATGGTGGCGCAAAACTGGTCTGCGATCGCGCGGACATCGATATCTTCCCGCACTTTGCCTGCCGCAACGCCGCGCCGGATCCAGACCTCGACATCAGTCTGTCGACGCTCATGAACGTGGGCAATAACCTGCTGGAATTCCGGGTCCGGACCGATGGAATTAAACCAGAGGATATAGAACGCTCGAATTTGGTCGGCGGCTTCAACCACGAAATGATAATGGGCGTCGGTTGCCGCGAGGATGGCATCCAGCCCGACCTTGTTCTCGACAGCCTGCCCCAGTTCCTGCAGCCAGTCTTCCCCGACAGACCGGACGATGAAGGAAAAAAGATTGGCCTTATTTCCAAAACGGTACCCGGCGAGGCCGCGGCTGTAGCCGGCATATTCCCCAACCTCCTTCAGGGTGGTGCCTTCGGCGCCGCGCTCAACAATGAGTTGCACCGCAGCATCGAGCATGCGGGCATCCGATAGGGTGGTGCGTTCCACCTGCGTGCGAGAGGTGCGCTCGGGAAGACTGTGGGTACTCATGGGCGGATCATAAGACATTAACTTGTTTGGCGCAAGCAAGTTATGGAGCTCAACGTCTCAATAATGCGGTTTCCTGCCCGCCAGGACCTGAGGACTAATGGCGGGGACGATAGTAAAGCGCTTTACGGTGCCGATAATCTCCCGCCTGAACGGACATGGCAACGCAGATGGCTCAGGGAATCGACATTCGAATACCCCAAGCACATAATCCGATTCGCGTTCCTCTAATTTTTTATTTTTTCCAGCTGAACTTAACGATGGTCGCTTAGCAGCGGTCCACAGGGAATCACCTCAATCAATGTACTCTCGAATTGCAGGAACTGGACGGTATCTTCCCGAGCGCGTTGTCACGAATTTCGATCTGGAGAAGATAGTCGATACCACTGACGAGTGGATCCGAACCCGAACGGGTATCGAACGAAGGCATATCGCGGCCGATGGCCAGACGACAACGGACCTATGTGAGATGGCGGCGCGGCAAGCAATGGATGCTGCGGGGGTCGGGCCAGAGGACATCGATCTGGTCGTGATCGGCACTTTGACACCAGATATCGTGCCAGGTGGTATGGAATATCGGCTTCAACAACAACTGGGCATACCGGGTTGCCCCGCTTTCAGGTTGGAAGCGGCCTGCAGCGGATTTATTTATGCGCTAAGTGTGGTTGATAAATTCATCGCCGGAGGACAATTCAAGTGCGCATTGGTCATAGGTGCCGAGATATTATCTCGGATTCTCGATTGGAACGACCGTTCGACCGCCGTTATTTTTGGCGATGGTGCAGGAGCCGCAATTCTACAGCCGGCAGATGAACCTGGAATCATATCAACGCACCTGAGAGCGAATGGCCGTCATTGGGAGCTCCTTTACGCCGCTTATGCAGACTCGGAGAAGCTTCGCAAACGTAGTTATGACGGCGCTTTCGTCAAAATGCAAGGCAACGAATTATTCAAGGTTGCGGTTAGATGTTTAGAAAGTATCGTTGAAGAGACACTCGAAGCGAATGATTTGGATCGAACGGACATCGATTGGTTAGTTCCTCACCAGGCAAACTTAAGAATTATTGAAGCGACGGCAAAACGACTGAAAATGCCTATGGAAAAGGTAATCCTTACTCTGCAGGACCACGGCAATACGTCCGCCGGCTCTGTCCCAATGGCGCTTGATGTGGCAGTTCGCGATGAACGAATTCAGCGCGGTAATCTTATTCTGCTGGAAGCCTTCGGCGGTGGCGTAACCTGGGGTTCGGCGTTGATCAGATACTGATGTGCAGCTGGAATTCGAGTATGCCTTTGTCGATAAATTCCAGTGCACACCCGTTCTTTATAGTTCTTGGCCGCTGTCTGTCCGGCCGATACGGTAATCCCCCCATTTATAACGACATCTAGAAGTAGAGGTCACGCGGCTTTCGCCAACTTCTAGTTGACAAGTTCAGAATCGTGCTGCAAAAAAAAGCCCCTGCCGTCCAAAGACCACAGAGGCTTTTTTGTTATATAGAATCCTGACGGTGTCCTACTCTCACATGGGGAGACCCCACACTACCATCGGCGCTGAGCGTTTTCACTTCTGAGTTCGAAATGGGATCAGGTGGTTCCCGCACGCTATGGCCGCCAGGAAATTTGGTTGGAGAAAAATTTCTTCTTCTCCGAAATCAAAAATCCGGATTTTGTTCTGACATCTGCCATCAACCTTTCAAATGACGATAGAACTGCATTTCATTTGAATTTACTTGAATTTATATGGCCAAGCCTCAAGGGCAATTAGTACAGTTTAGCTTCACGCATTACTGCGCTTTCACACCCAGCCTATCAACGTTGTAGTCTTCAACGACCCTTCAGGGGGATCAAGTCCCCAGGGAAATCTAGTCTCAGGGGGGGCTTCCCGCTTAGATGCTTTCAGCGGTTATCCCGTCCGTATGTAGCTACCCGGCAATGCCACTGGCGTGACAACCGGAACACCAGAGATACGGGAACGAAGGTCCTCTCGTACCAGGAGCAGCTCCCTTCAAATTTCCAACGCCCACGGCAGATAGGGACCGAACTGTCTCACGACGTTCTAAACCCAGCTCGCGTACCACTTTAAATGGCGAACAGCCATACCCTTGGGACCTGCTACAGCCCCAGGATGTGATGAGCCGACATCGAGGTGCCAAACTCCTCCGTCGATGTGGACTCTTGGGAGGAATCAGCCTGTTATCCCCGGCGTACCTTTTATCCGATTAGCGATGGCCCTTCCATACAGAACCACCGGATCACTAAGACCAACTTTCGTTCCTGCTCGATGTGTCTATCTCGCAGTCAAGCACTCTTATGCCTTTACACGCAACGCGCGATGTCCGACCGCGCCGAGAGTACCTTTGTGCTCCTCCGTTACTCTTTGGGAGGAGACCGCCCCAGTCAAACTACCCACCATGCACTGTCCCCGATCGATAACGACCTAGGTTAGAACCTCAAACATACCAGGGTGGTATTTCAAGGGTGGCTCCACGAGAACTGGCGTTCCCGCTTCAAAGCCTCCCACCTATCCTACACAGATAGGTTCAAAGTCCAGTGCAAAGCTATAGTAAAGGTGCACGGGGTCTTTCCGTCTAGCCGCAGGTAAACTGCATCTTCACAGCTATTTCAATTTCACTGAGTCCCGGGTGGAGACAGTGTGGCCATCGTTACGCCATTCGTGCAGGTCGGAACTTACCCGACAAGGAATTTCGCTACCTTAGGACCGTTCATCCTGTGTTATCCCCAGCAAATACAAAATGCTGGTTAGGTTTAAGCGGTAGCTCGTATGCACGCTTATTACGATTTAAAGGAACATAAACCCTGCATATCGCTATGCAGATCGGACTATATCATTACTCACAAAATTGACGGCAATAGTTAAGTATTTTGCGAGCACTTGGCGTGTAGTCTCTGAGGATTCTGGCCAAAGCCAGTCTTTCCTGCTGATTGTCCGCACCGCAAGATTTTCACTGAACAAAAATCAAAATAAAGATTTTCGAACGAGTACTTACGGATACACCGGAGTTTCCAGCATATAGCCAAGTTTATTAACGTAACTACAACAATCTATAGTTACGGCCGCCGTTTACCGGGGCTTCGATCAAAAGCTTCGTCCGAGGACTAACCTCATCAATTAACCTTCCGGCACCGGGCAGGCGTCACACCATATACGTCCACTTACGTGTTTGCATAGTGCTGTGTTTTTAGTAAACAGTCGCAGCCACCTGGTCACTGCAACCCCCACCAGCTTAGAGAGCAAGTCTCATCACCAGCAGGGGCGTACCTTCTCCCGAAGTTACGGTACCAATTTGCCTAGTTCCTTCACCCGAGTTCTCTCAAGCGCCTTAGGATTCTCTCCTCACCCACCTGTGTCGGTTTACGGTACGGTTACAAGTTACCTGAAGCTTAGAGGCTTTTCCTGGAAGCATGGCATCAGCTACTTCTCGACACAAAGGTCGATGGTCTTGCATCTCGACGTTAACAAGATCCCGGATTTTCCAAAGATCTCCGCCTACATGCTTTCCCCGGGACAACCAACGCCCGGTAAACTTAGCCTTCTCCGTCCCCTCATCGCAGTAACTTGCAGTACAGGAATATTAACCTGTTTCCCATCGACTACACCTTTCGGTCTCGCCTTAGGGGCCGACTCACCCTGCGCCGATTAGCGTTGCGCAGGAACCCTTGGGTTTTCGGCGTGTAGGTTTTTCACCCACATTATCGTTACTCATGTCAGCATTCGCACTTCTGATACCTCCAGCATGCCTCACGGTCACGCCTTCACAGGCTTACAGAACGCTCCTCTACCACGCATAAATAAATTTATGCGTCCGCAGCTTCGGTGTATAGCTTGAGCCCCGGTAAATCTTCCGCGCGGGCCGACTAGACCAGTGAGCTGTTACGCTTTCTTTAAAGGGTGGCTGCTTCTAAGCCAACCTCCTGGCTGTCTATGCCTTCCCACATCGTTTCCCACTTAGCTATAACTTTGGGACCTTAGCTGGCGGTCTGGGTTGTTTCCCTTTCCACGACGGACGTTAGCACCCGCCGTGTGTCTCCCGTGATTGTACTTCTCGGTATTCGGAGTTTGCATCGGTTTGGTAAGTCGGGATGACCCCCTAGCCGAAACAGTGCTCTACCCCCGAGAGTAAGACACGAGGCGCTACCTAAATAGCTTTCGAGGAGAACCAGCTATCTCCAAGCTTGGTTAGCCTTTCACTCCTATCCACAGCTCATCCGATAATTTTTCAACATTACCCGGTTCGGGCCTCCAGCAGGTATTACCCTACCTTCACCCTGGCCATGGATAGCTCGCTTGGTTTCGGGTCTACTCCTTACGACTAATTCGCCCTATTCAGACTCGGTTTCCCTACGCCTCCCCTAAACGGTTAAGCTTGCCGCAAAAAGTA
>PVMK01124847.1_pt1 | contig 10008 bp, 7 predicted proteins | sample 1853481 | NCBI WGS metagenome assembly PVMK01 (sample SAMN08533507, study PRJNA380276) | Marine sediment metagenome, whole genome shotgun sequencing project.
AACTGAGATGTTGGCCAGCCTCGAAAGCGCTCTGGATCAACCGCGCGCAGTCGTAAACGACTTGTAGCGTGAAGCCGCTCTGATCCAGGCAGTTCTGCAGTTCGTTCTTCGTGTAGCTACCGGTCTCGCGCACCATCATGTCGGCGACTGCTTCGGCCAAACCTGCCGCATCACCGTGTCGTCCACCGGCGCGAATGGCCGCCGTGTAGCTTTCCATTGGGGCACCTGGCTTGCTCTCGTGTAATAAAGTAACCCCCGATGACAATTCCGAACGAGTGATTGAGCCGCCACCGCCGCCCAAACGACCTGCGTTGGCGAGGATCTCTGTCTCGAAGTTGTCTGGAATTTCCCCTGGCGGAAACAACGACATTAAAAAGAAGTTATCGGGTGTCAGATATTTCTGCGCTACCGCTTGTACGTCCGCAGCCGTTACCGCTGCAAGCCGCGACTCGAAGTCAGCGAACAAACGATAATCGCCATGTGCGTCTGCAACTGCCAGAGAGTCTGCAACGTCGTAAATATCGTCGAGTTGCTGCCAATGTGTTTTTAGCAGGCGTTGTTTCGTGAAGTGCAACTCGTCATCAGTAATACCGTTTTGTCTTACACCATTCAGCGCTTGCCAAAGAGCATCCACCGCGGGTACAACTTTGCCGGGCTCCGTTTCTCCACCGATTCCTTGCCAGCCCTTGGCGAATCGACGTGGCCAGGCGCTCATGGAAACGTCATCGACCAGCTTCTGCTCGGTCACTAATTCTGAAAACAGCACTGATGTTTTGCCGCCCGCCAGGTACTCCGTTAAGACCGCGTACGGAAACCATTCGGGCGTGGTCGCGCGTGGTCCTTCAAACGCTGCCAGAAAATACGCTTTGCCAAGCTCGCGCTCTTCAGCAACCACGTTGATGCCCGGTTTCATTGCGACAGCGTCATAGGGAAGCTCGGCAACATCGCCCGCGAGATACGGTGAAAAACGCCGTTCTATTCTTGACAGTAAATCGTCGGTGTCGAAATCGCCCACAACGGCCAGCGTCATGTTGTTGGGTACGTAGTAGCCTTTGTAGTACTCGCGCACGCGCTCAACCGTCGCAGCCTGAACCGTTTCTATCGTGCCGATTGTCGATCGCGAGTAGAACGTTTCCTGCGGATACATATGAGACGAAGCTGTGCGCCACAGGTAACCATAAGGTGTGTCCTGACCGGATCGAAGTTCTTCGAATACGGCGCTTTTCTCAGTTTCAAAATCCTCACCAGAGAAGTTGCCATGGAACATCATTTGCTCATGGCGATCGAGAATGCCATCAAGGTCACTGCTGGCAGCCATCAATACGAACGTCGTCCAGTCATACCAGGTACCACCATTGAAATAGCCGCCGCGGCCTGCTGCCCATTCGCCTATCTGATTCTTCGGGTATTTCTCGGTACCGCGGAACAACAGCAAGTGTTCAAGATAGTGCGAATTGCCCGCGAAGTCGGGTGGCTCGGCACTGTCACCCACATGCGCCGACCAGACGGCGCTTACCAATGGAACGCTGTGGTCTTCGACAGTGATAATACGCATGCCATTTTCGAGGGTGTGCAGTCTTGGCTGGCTGACGTTCTGTGCCGTCGCATTCAATGCGGCTAATGGCCCGAGCAGTATTGTCAGTCGTTTCATCGGTAAATTCCCGTATTCTTCTTTGACAAAATTCTACCGCAAAGACGGCGAACACTGGCGACGCATGCTAATATCCGGCCACTAGTTCACCTCTCACCCGGTACAAGCTCTTGATTTCTGCGGCTAATTTGTCGATTCAGTTCGGCGCTAAACCCCTGTTCGAGAATGTCTCCGCGACTTTCGGCAATGGCAATCGCTATGGCCTGATCGGAGCCAACGGCTGCGGCAAATCGACCTCATGAAAATTCTGGCGAAAGAGCTGGAGCCCACTGCTGGCAACGTTTCCGTCGAGCCTAACGTCCGCGTCGGACAGCTTGCACAGGACCAGTTCGCCTACGAGGATTGCCGCGTACTGGACGTCGTGATGATGGGCTATGAGCAGTTCTGGACCGTGATGCAGGAACGCAATCGGCTTTACTCACTGCCCGAGATGAGTGACTTAGAAGGTATGCGCGTGGCTGACCTTGAGGTCGAATTTGCGGAAATGGACGGATATTCCGCAGAATCCCGCGCCGGCGAGCTGCTGGAGGGTATCGGCATTCCGGTCAGTCAGCACCACGGATTGATGGCAGAAATAGCGCCAGGGCTGGAAGCTGCGCATACTCCTGGCACAGGCACTGTCTCCGACCCGGACGTATTACTGCTGGATGAGCCCACCAACAACCTCGACATCAACACGATTCGCTGGCTGGAAGACTTTCTTGATTCCAGCAAGTCGACCATGGTTATCATTTCTCATGATCGCCACTTTCTGAACAGCGTGTGCACGCACATGGCCGATCTCGATTACGGCAAGTTGCAGATTTTCCCGGGCAACTACGACGAGTACATGACTGCTGCCACACAGGTTCGCGAGCGCATGTACGCAGACAACGCGAAGAAGAAAGTAAAAATGGCCGAGTTGCAGGCGTTTGTTAGTCGCTTCTCCGCGAACGCGTCGAAAGCAAAACAAGCGACCTCGCGTGCACGGCAACTCGAAAAGATCGAGCTCGAGGATATCAAGCCATCGAGTCGCGTCAGCCCGTACATTCGTTTTGATCAAGACAAACCCGTTGCGTCGTATCGCAGTTGAAGCAACGGGGCTGACCAAGAGCTTTGACCAAAGCCCGTTGTTCGAAAATTTAGACATCACCATTGAAGCAGGATCGCGAGTCGCCATTCTTGGCCAGAATGGCGTCGGTAAGACGACCTTACTTCGCTGCCTGTTACAGGACCTCGACGTGGATAGCGGCGACGTTAAGTGGGCCGAGAACGCGAACACCGGATTCTTCCGTCAGGATAATGCAGCAGAATTCGAGCAGGACATGAACCTGTTTGACTGGATCACCCAATGGCAGCCGAAGGGCGCACCCGAACAGTTGTTGCGCGCGACACTCGGACGCATGTTATTTTCCAAAGACGACAGCGAGAAGTCGGTGAAAGTAGTATCGGGTGGCGAACAACGACGTTTGATGTTCGGCAAGCTGACCTTGCAGCAACCGAATGTGATCGTCATGGACGAACCAACCAATCACCTCGACATGGAATCGATCGAAGCGCTCAATCTCGCTCTGGAAAATTATCCCAGGCACGTTGATTTTTGTCAGCCATGACCGGGATTTCGTTTCGACGCTCGCAACGCGAATTATCGAGATGACACCCTGAGAAGATTATCGACTACTCAGGTACCTACGACGAGTATTTACGTTCGCAGGGCCTGCTCGAGAAAAGCCCGCGCCGCCTGATTTGGATCACATTGTTCGTTTGTAATCGGCCACGAGCTGGCGCGCACTTCTAATCCACTCACAAGAGTCGCACGGGCAGCGCCGAACGTTATGGCAGGCACGCGTACATTGTGCGTCGACGTAGCTGATACAAAACTGAAGCGACTCGTATAGTGACTGCATCGGCTTTTGTGCGAGAACGCTGAATTTGTCATTGTAGTTCAGCCAGAAGCATTCTTCTCCTTGCTCGCAATACCTGCATTTCTCGTGCTCCGCGTTGAAATACAGATTCTGCGGGCAATTCTCTTCTTCTAGATTTGCCAGCAACACCATGCGTGGATAAGTGAGTGCTTCAATAATTCGTTGCCTCATGACCGACTCCTACATTAAATTTGTGGCCGCTCCTTTGCGGCTAATTCGTACCTTGAGCAGTCAGGCCCAGACGAGCCGGATCCGTCAGGAAAATACTCCGACGATTTGCTTCGATCAGCCCTCCCTGCTGCAATTTCGCAAGCACTCGACTTACGGTTTCTGGCGTAATTCCCAAATAGTTTGCGATATCTTCCCGTGCCATCGGCAGGGCGAACTGATCGTCGGCCTTGCCTGCCCGGTGCAGCCTGGCGCGAATATCCAATAGGAAGTTCGCGATCTTCTGTGTCGCGCTTGGGTACTCAGCACACATGAGCTGCTTGGACAACTCTCGGCCCACAAGTCGCAATAGTGGGTCACGCAAGCTTGGGAATTCCTCACTCAGCAGTGTAATGTCCCGGTACGGCATGACGCACAAGGAGCTGGATTCGAGGACCAGCGCATTGCAGCGATGATGATCAGGATAGACGGCATCAAATCCGAGAAGCTCACCACGCAGGTGAAATCCGTGCACAAGTTCATGCCCGTTTGCATCGAAGCTATGACTCTTTATGCAGCCCGAGCGCACCGCGTAAATCGCTATAAACGGGTCACCAGAGCGAAACAGATAACTGCCAACCGGGCAGCGGTCCAATATGCCTGACTATCGCCTGCAGTCGTTCAAGATCGGAGGGACTCAGCCCTAACGGCCAACACAACTCATTCAACGAACATATCCGGCAGGCTTGACGTATCACGCCAGAACTCAGGGTGTCCGCTACAGCTTGTATGGCCAAGCGTATGCTCCACTAGTGACAGAATCATTCTAGGCACGATCCGGAGCACTTGAAAATCGTGGATGATACTTAGCCTGACATGACAAATATCAAGGCGATGATCGGCAATACCTGCTCAGATATCAGATGCGACGAGCTCCGCGCGTCGGCCCTTCGCACGCACGTCGAGACGCGGGCACCAAATTGATGAAAAAGGAGAAAATCATGTTTGTTCGACAGGTTACTGCGCACTTCAAACCAGGCAAATTTGATTTGCTCAACAAACGGCTCGAGAACGAAATCATCCCGCTACTCAAGAAGCAAAAGGGGTTCCGTGATGAATTATCGTTCTATGACAGAGAAAAAGATGAAGCCGTCGCTCTGAGCTTTTGGGACACCAAGAAAGATGCCGAACTCTACGATCGGGAGGTCTATCCTCAAGTATCCAAGAAAATGGAAGATGCCATTGACGGCAAGCCAATAGTTCGGCAATTCGAAATCGCAAACTCAACCTGGTACGACATTCACCCTACCTAAGGGCAGATAGTCGTAAGTTGTTCGGGCGGCAGTGCAAACTGCCGCCCTTTTAACTGTCGCCAAGCCAGCTGTATTTAAGATCGCGAATAGCGCTGATATCGCCGCGCCAGTTTGTCTCCAGCGCCAGCCAGGTCTTCGCCGCTTCTGGATCACCAACCGCTTCTTGCGCACGCGCCAAGCCGAGTAAGGATTGTGTCCTGGCGGTGCTGCGATTCAGTGATTCCGTGAAGTAGGTGATCGCTTCTTCCGGCCTGCCCAGCGACAACAACATTTCACCAGTAAGTTCGTTGGAAGGTTTCGGCACGTGCGGAGGACCGTAGTACATGGGTTGGCTACTCTCGGCTTCAGCCGCTGACATCATCAGCACCAGCGCCACGTCGGTTTCGCCACGCCGAAACTTCAATAGTGCATCTATTTGCCGGGCGATTACTGTCGCCAGCAAGTAGTCTTCCTCCGACTCGCCCGTATCGCTCTCGTGCAATCCCTCTTCCACCGTGAGCACTTCGGTGGCATCGATTTTGGAGTCGAGCAATACCAGCTCGCTACGCGCAGTCTCCAGGTCACCGTTCACGATCGCCAGGAAAGCGGTACTGAAACATTCCAGCGCCACATCATACAAGCCAAGTTCGGTGGTATCAGTCGGCGGCAAAATTCTCGCCGCGTGTGGATCTTCCACCGCGTAGCTCGCGCGCATGTATCCAGCATGCCGGAGGTTGTAACCTTCCGGCAATGCGAGCGCGTCCTCTTTCATCATTTCCAACGTTTCGATGGCTTCCTCGAAGCGACCTTGTTGCATTAGCCCATACTCCAGCCAGTGCAAGGCATGCTTACTGCGTCGCGCCTGCTCTCGACCTGCGCGCTTCATGCTTTCTTCAGATACGCGAACAGAATTGCGATTTGCCTCGATCACTTCGTCCCACATACCTAGCGATGTATAAATATGCGAAACCATATGTTGGGCATGCGCCGCATTCGGCGCGATCTTCGAATACTCTCTTGCGGCCCGCAGACCGAGCGGAGCATGGATCTGGTCGTCGTAGCTGTGAATCATGTAGTGCGCGGCACCCGGATGCTTCGGTTGCTTGGCGAATACTTCCTCGGCGATAGACGCCGCCTTCATATAGGTTCGAAAATCGCGCTCGTAGACCGAGCCAAGAATTGAAAGCGAGTAAAACGCAGCGGCCTCCAGATCTTCCGGATAGTCCTCGTACATCTTCTGCATCGCATTCATGTACGCGATATCGCGCGTTGGCTTGTCGCCCTCCCCATACAAGGTAAATACCGCATCGAGATAACGCTCTTCGCGTGCAGTCGCCTTACGATCACCAAGAGGCGCAAGTTTGGACAAGGCCTCAAGAGCCTCGTCCCGTTCCTGGTTAGCCCAGATCGGGTAGTTACGCGTCATCGCCTCACCCCAGATGGCCATGACAAAGCCGGGATCGATTTTCTGCGCTTCAAGAAATGCGTCGCGTGAATCTTCAAATTCGAAGCTGTGCAGCAGTTTCACGCCTCTGTCGAAAGCATCCTGGGCCTCGGCCGCACCTGAGTTTGGAAAATCGAGCACACCAAGAATTAATGGTGGTGCATCGTTTTCGTGCACTTCAACAGCATGCGCCCAGACCGGTGAAGAAAAGGCCAGAAACGTTGCGGCCAGAAGGCTAGCGGTCAATCGTGTAGGTTTGTATTTCATTGATTTTTCTTGTTGTTTTCCCAGTACGCATTATACCCCTATGGGCAGTCGATATTTTCCGATCGATTCTCTGGCATCATGTGCAAGATGCTAAAGAAAAGCCCTTTTTTTGATTTCCTCAATCGTCGTAGCAATTCCAGCTTCGAAGGCTTCCTGGCGACGTCCACAGAGGACGAACACTTCATTAACTGGAACGAATTTCTACTGCCCAACAACTACGGTGACGCGGAGCTCGAGTACCACGCGATCCGCCAAAGCTGCGCAGTTTTTGACGTATCGCCCCTGCGAAAAATTCGCGTTCACGGCAGCAGCGCAGGTGCTTTCTTTGATCGACTACTAACTCGCCCGGTTAGTGGTCTGGAACCGATGCGGGCAATTTACACTGTATTTTGCAATACCGACGGTAGCCTCAAGGACGATGCGATACTCTACAAGTTCGCGGACGACGACTATTTGATGATGCCGTCGGATATTGATCACAGTCCGTACTTCGAATCAGTTTGTCGGCAAATCGGCATTGAAAACGTTTCTTTCACGGAATGCACAGACGGGTGGTACGGTCTTGCGGTTCAAGGCCCGTTGTCTGCTGCCGTCTTACAAGAGATGGGCTTTGATACGGTTGACCAGCTGCGTCCTTTTGAAGTACGCGAGTACGAATTTGGTGGTGGTGCGATTTGCGTGGCCCGCATGGGATTTACGGCTGATCTGGGCTACGAGTGTTGGTTTGCACCGTCGCTTGCAGGTGCACTCATTGAGTGGCTTGAGATAGTTCGAAACTCGTTGAACATAGAGTTGCCTGGATATGGCCTGAATGCGTTGCAAGTCTGTCGCTTGGAAGGTGGCTTTATCGTTGCGGGTTGGGACTGTTCGACCGAGATAGAGCCGCAACCCGGTTTCGATCGCTCCCCTTACGAGCTCGGTCTGGGATGGTTGGTTGACCTGAACGGTGACGACTTCGTCGGCAAAGATGCGCTTGCCGAGCAAATGAAGAGTGGGCCTGCGTATTCTTTACGATACTTCTCGATTAACAACGAGATGGAGCTGCCGAACGGCACCGAGGTTTACGCAGTCGGCGGCGATGAGGTGATAGGCAGCGTTAATTCCTCGAGCTGGTCATGGGGCTTGCAGAAAACGATCGGCAACGCTTCAATTAAATATGAAAATCGCGACGAAGAGCGTGGTCGAGTTTCAATTGAAGGAAAAATCCTAGATTTAAGACTGTGTTCACGCGCGTTGGTCGAGTTGCCACGGCGTAATCAAGTACCGGCACCGATCGGAATAGGGTCTACTGGATAGTGGCCATGAAATGCAGTGCCGATAGTTTTTTCAATTTTTTTACTCTGGATATTTTTAAAATCTGAATGTGTAATTGAACTTGACCGTCGCCGATTCGCCGATTTTCTGAAAACCGCGTGCGTCTTCTTCGAGCCAACCGCCGTTATAGATAAAATACAACTCTCTGCCCGCCTGCGGTATCCACTGCACGCGGCTATTGACACTCAGTAGGTCCGACTGATTATCGTACTGCGCTGTCGTTACCCAGGCCCACTCGGCATTGAACGCCACGTCCGTGCGTAAGCGAAACAGTTGCGTTTCGAAATCCCCTTCGAGCAAGTCGATATCGTTGTATTCGTACTCGAACACACCCGTGAAATACCGGCTTGGTGCCCACTCGAGTTTCGTATTGATCGTTGTACGATCGCCGCTAAAGAAACCGCCGTCTTCAAGCCCTAAAGTGAAAATAAACTTGCGCTGACCGCCGCTTTCAATTTTCGCGCCGTAGCGTTCGTTGGCATAGTCTCCGACGGGAATTATGATGTCCTCAACAATTTCGAAGGGTGTGGTCAAGACTTCGCGAGTATCCAGGAAATACAGAGAGGCATTGTCACCCGTTTGGTTTTGTACATGTGCAAGAGTCAGATCGAATATTTCAGTTTCCAGATCACCATCCGAATCCGTAATACGCAGCCAATCGATACCACTCTCCAGTGACCGTAACATCGAGCCCGCCGCGAATCGCTTGGTATAGCCAACGAAGGCATCGTTTCGTTTGATACCGCGTCGATTGACGAAGCCTAGCGCCGGAAAGAAGTCTTCGCCGATACTCTGGTATTGAATTCTCGCCTTCCATCCGGTTTGATTCGGCGATCGCAGCTTCACACCCCACGCCGACTCGTCGCCATCAACGCCTTCTGTATTCGATTCCTGATACCAAAGCTGGCCGTCGATGGTTATATTATTAAAGCTTCGCGTATTGAGATAATTGAAGTCTGCGCCGACGAGACTATTGTCCAGATCGCCCGTCGGATTACCGTAAGTCACTATTCCACCGACGGTAGACTGACCGAGAACGTTTGCGGACACACGCGCGACGAAAAGCTCGCTGTCGTTGACCAGGCGTCCGCCTTCCGGCACTTCGCCAGCATTGCCGCCTTGCTGAACGGCAAGCGCGCCGATGTTCCATCGACCTATTCGCCCTGTGAGTTTGCCGCCGGCTTCGAGATCCAATTGCTCACCGCTTGGCCCGATTCCGATGCGCCGCGAGAAGAACGGCTTACCGTTTTTGTCCAAACCACCAAATTCAAAGATGTCGGCTTCCTGGAGGAAGAACCTGCGCTGCTCTGGAAAGAAAATATTAAACCGCGTTAACTGAACCTGACGAGCATCAACGTCGGTCGCTGAGAAGTCGCTGTTGAATGTCAGGGCCCCGGTCAAGTTTGGTGTGAATTTGTAAAACGCGTCTAAGGTCGGTTCCAGATCAGAATCGCTGCTTGATGGATCGTACTGGCGGCGGTACGTTGCACTCGCACCCGGAATAACATCCAGCCCCTTGCCCTGCTCCAGCCCCTCAAGGCCAGTGATTGTTCCGAAGTTGCTAGGGTCAACGCTGCGGTTGTAGGACGTCCAGGCCACGTCCTCCGTTTTGCTTTCGATGCCGCGCAGAATGCTAAATCCCCAGCTATCGGAATTCGGGTCAAACGAAATCGTCTTATAGGGAATAGCGATCTCGGCGAACCACCCGTAATCGGTGTGCTGTGACGCGGAGTACCAAATTCCAGTCCAATCGAAGTTCATGTCGGTGACATTTTCCAGAATACCGTCCGTTCGTATGCCGTTGGCATTTGTCTGGAAGATGTAGCCGTTGCGTCCATCGTTGAAAGGGTTGATGTAGACGCGAATCTTATCGTCGAATCTAAGGTTGGCACCCTGGATCAATTTGTTTGCAATAATCTTGCTCGGATCCTCGTAGTACACCATTGCAGAGACATACAGAAAGTCTTTGTCGTACAGAATTCGCACGAC
>PVMK01115515.1_pt1 | contig 10005 bp, 11 predicted proteins | sample 1853481 | NCBI WGS metagenome assembly PVMK01 (sample SAMN08533507, study PRJNA380276) | Marine sediment metagenome, whole genome shotgun sequencing project.
CTCTTCCCGGACTGCAAGGTGGAGAACATCCACGGTGTCGGCAATGCCGCCGGAGACGGTTGCCGTGCCGCCCTGTTGAACGTTCAGAAAAGGACTGAGGCCAATTGGTGTTCAAGAAATGTCGAGTATCTCGAACTTACTGTTGAGCCCACATTCGAGCAGGACTTCATGGAAGCCATGCAACTGCCTCACATGACCGACAAATTTCCAAATCTAGAAGGTGTTGTGCCGGATTATATCCTGAACCAGGGCCCCAAAGGCCCGGTAATGCCGGATAAAAACGAGTAATTCTTTATTGCCCGGCCGGCAGCGAACAATATGCTGCCGGCCGGTTCTTTTCATGAATTAGACAGGTAGAAGGAACGAGGATGGAAAAGGTTATTGTTTCGGTTACCCCAGGAATCTGCGGGTTTGCATGTCAGGTGATCGCCACCCGTAAGTCAAAAAGGGTAGCAACCATCAAGGTCATTGGCTCTGAGTGCAAAATGATCAACGAACTGTCGGCAAGCCTCTTGGAGATAACCGTAAATGATCTTTTCAAACCCCATACTAAGAATTTAATTTTCAAGTGCACGGAACAGGCTCATTGTCATCTCTGCTGTCCGGTTCCCATTGCAATCATCAAAGCTTCAGAGGTCGCTCTGGAACTGGCATTGCCGCAGGATGTCCTGATTCATTTTGATTGATCACAGGAGAGAGGTTATGGCACAGACAGTCAATAAAATTGTCGCATTTTCAAGACCGGATATTAAAGAAGACGTATCCTTTCGTGCTGAACTCAATATTCCGGATGATGTCCTTAAACGAATTTCCGACAAGGGAAAGGAATACGGCATTGAAACCATAAAGCCTTTCAGGGTTGAGAATTTTGAGTTTGGCGAATGGGTTGGGCTCAAATGCAGCTATGGCTGCTCTCAATTCGGCACGAATTGGTCGTGCCCTCCGGCTACTCCGGAACTCTCCAAGGCTCGGGCAATCATCTCCGAATACTCCATTGCCCTTCTCCTGGTCGGCTCACAACAATGCACCAATTTTTATATAAATAACGCCAAGAAACGAAGCCAGCAGGTCCGTTATTGGAAGGGGACTGTCAGTCTTGAACGACAGCTTTTTCTTGATGGCTATGATAAGCCTTTCAGCCTGGTATCCGGAGCCTGCTCATTGTGCAAGGAATGCGCTTACCCGGAAGCATGTCGCTTTCCCACCGAAAAACGGCCAACCATTGAGTCCATGTCCATTGATGTTATCGGGACCCTTAAAAATCTCGGAATTAATACCATGGTAGCCAAGGACCCAAAGGAGTTGTTTAAATATTACGCCGTGATCTTGTTGGTATAAACCCAACGATTTCGTCAGATTAACAAATATACCGGTAGCCTGTCACATGCAATTTTATGGCTATCATGATTAAAGGAGGTGATTGGCGGCAAAGAAAACGGAATAGAAGCCTTGTTTTTAACAAACTGATAAAAAAACAGGAGATTTTCAATGGCTAAACAAAAATTTATTGATGCAGTAAGAGGAAAAAGGACAGAAACTGCGCCATGGGTGCCCTATGCTGGTGTCCATTGTGCTTTTGTCATTAATGAGCCGGCCGACAAGTACCTGCAGGATCCTGAGATTCTGGCCAGAGGTCTTGTCGAGACGGCAAAAAAATACAAGGCAGACGGGATACCGCTGGTCTTTGATCTTTCTATTGAAGCACATTCTTTAGGATGTGAATTGAAATGGTGGCCGGATAACGTACCGTCAGTGACCACCCATCCCTGCTCGGATAAGACTCCTGAAGAGGCAGGTCTTACCATGCCGACCAAGGAGTCCGGCCGCTGGCCTGTGCTTTTTGAGGCGGCCAGGATTGCAAAGCCCCAGCTTGATGAACTCGACTGCGCTCTGATCGGCGGAGTCTGTGGTCCCCTGACTCTTGCTTCGCACCTGGCAGGTGTTCGTATTTTTACCGATGTTATAAAAAACCCGGAGTTCGCTGCAACGGTCTGTGAATTTGCCGGCAAGGTCGGTGCAATCGCAGCCAAGTTCTACGCGGAAATGGGCTGCGAAGTTATTGCAATCATTGACCCGGTTGCATCCCAGATCAGATCAGCGACATTTAAGGAATTTGTAACTCCGTATGTCAAGGACGCAATCCAGGTAATTAACGATGCTGGTTGTACTTCCGACTTTTTTATCTGCGGTGATGCAACCAAGGTAATGAAAGATGTATGCGAGCTTGATACCCATGGCTTTGCCATTGATGAACAGCTCAACATGAATTTTATCCGCGACCTGGCCAGAGAGCATGGCAAAGGATTCGGCGGCAATCTGAAGCTGACCCTGGCTTTGAGTCTGGGGCTTCTTTCACCAAGAGAGGATGCCATTGTCAGTCTGGCTGCAGGTGGCCATGTCGGCTATACTTTTGCCCCTGGCTGAGACATGCCATATGATGTTCCGTCGGAACATATAGCGCAGGTCCTCGAAGCAAAGGAATGGTTTGAAACTTATTACGCCAAGTATCCAGAGTCTTGGTAGAATACATTATGAGGAGGATACTATAATGGCTGATAAAATTCATATTGATGTACTGACCCTGGACAGCGTTCAATGCGCTGCCTGTGGTTACATGATGGAGTCCATCGCTGCCCTGCCTGAAGAGGTTCAGGACATGATCGAGTATACCGAATGGTCGATCAAAAATAAGGAAGGCATCGGCAAATTCATGGAGTTGAAGGGAAGGGTTCTTCCCACAATCTGCATTGAAGGAGACCTCGTCTTTGAGAGCATTATTCCTATATATGAGGAGCTTATCGATGAGATGGCCAAACGTGCCCCGACCGATTCCATGCGTGAATCCATCAAATCATTACGTGACAAGGGCTTTGATTTTGACAATATTCAGGAGAATCTCGCGAAGGCCGGTTCAGGACTGAAAACAAAAGCTGTTTGAGGTTCTCTGAATTGAGCGATCTTTAGTCCAGACCCGGCCTGATAATCAGATAATTCAACCGGCCCCCATTCTGGACGCAGTTTAGTACCCCTTATACCCTTTAGGGTGTTTATGCCCTTGAGGGTACTCGAGGGGTATAAGTGTTTAGTCTTTTGACTGGACTGAAAAGTTGCTACTGCAGCTTTTCAGTCCAGTCTTCCCTTGTGATAATCATTATTAAGTCTTATTTTATCAAGAATGACCATGGCACATACGAAAGTCTTTCTTATCACCGGTTTTCTGGGAAGCGGCAAAACAACATTGCTCAACAGGATTATTGCCCGGTTTCCCAGGGACAAAAAACTCACCATTCTGATGAACGAATTCGGTGAAATAGGCATTGACGGCACTCTGGTGGAAGGTGATGATATAGATATGCTGGAAATCAGCCGTGGTTCAATTTTCTGCGTCTGCGTAAAAACCGATTTCATCAAAGGCCTTTATGAGCTGAGCACCAAGGTCAAACCTGATATTTTGCTTATGGAGTCAACCGGGGTTGCTAATCCTTCTGACCTGAAACGGGACTTGCAACTGCCATTATTCAACGATCGTTTTCAATTTAAGGAACAATTTTGCATTCTCGATGCGGTTCATTTTCATGACGCCTTTGAGGTTTATGCCTCCCTGGAAAAACAGATTGCCTCTTCCACGGTTTTCATCATCAACAAGGTTGATCTTGCAACACCGGAATCCATCGACAAAATTAAACAGATAGTCAGTGAATTACATCCCGACCCGGTATTTTTTGAAACCACTTACTCCGATATCCCGCTTGAGCAGTTTTTTTTCGAGGAACTGCCTGAAGAGAACAGCAACCTGCCGGCAGGTTCCGGCGACAGCGGAAAAAATATTTTGTCTGCGTCGGAGCTCGAAACATATATCGATGACCTCTTGGATGAGCCCGACCTAGAGATAACGCCGCCTGACGCACTGGCCTCGGTAACCTACCAGTGGACTGGCGATGATCTGGACCAGATAAAAGCAATGGCGGCCAGTCTGCCCTCCTCTGTTGTACGGGCCAAGGGATTTGTTGAAGCAGCCGGAAACATCTATATTTTTAGTTATGTCATGGGAGACTGGACCATCGAGGACCCGAAAATACCGGCAGCACGCATAAAGCATAAGAACATAGTGGTCTTTATCGGCCCCATCGATGCCATGGAAGGGATCGGCAGGGCCATCGAAACAGGGAATTGGTTGAAAGGCGAAGTGTTCCAGTTCAACCCCGCGGCGCGGGATTCTTTTTAGTACTTGCTTGACGGGTACAAAACTCTTTAAACAAGGACAAAAAAAGCAGAAATGATTGACCTGCTTGCAACATACACGCTTTTTCACCCTGAACGGAAGGGCATAAACTCCGATGCTTCCGACAAAGGGTCCAAAAGCTAAAAAAACAGGGCGTTTATGATGATGAAGGACAGGAAGAATGGCGAACGAGCCCTTTGAGTACACCCCCCAAGCAGCCGATGTTTTTACCCGTGAAGTGATGGCACGATCAGGGTCAGGACATTACCGCCTGCTACCAATGCAAACGTTGTGCTTCGGGATGCCCGGTTGCCGAAGATACAGACATGGTCACACCCAACCGGCTGATCCGCATGGTCGTACTTGGGGATATTGAAAATGCTTTAACAAATAAATTGACGTGGAAATGTTTGTTCTGTCATACCTGCCGGACCCGATGTCCCAAACAACATCAAAACCGGCAGAATTGCCGACACGTTAAAGAAAATGGCGCTTGATGCAGGGATCGATCCGCAGCAACCGGAATACAAGAATTTCCACAGGGCCTTTTTTAACTATAGCCTGCGCTGGGGCCGGATAAACGAAATCGGCATGATGGGTGAATTTCAACTGCGTAACATGTGGGATCATCTTAAAAAGGGAAATTATGTGGCCATTTTTTCCGAAATCGTCGGCAACTCTACTTTAGCCTGGAAGATGTTCAAACAAAAGCGGTTGCACCTCTCATTTCATTCAAGCAAGGGCCGTGATGAAATTTCCCGCCTCTATAAAAAATCGGCAGGTCGCAAATGGATTTAGCATATTATCCCGGCTGTTCACTTTACCAGTCTGCCAAGCTCTACAATCATCAGACTAAACTGGTTTTTGGCATGCTTGGTCTGAATTTGAAAGAATTAGAAGATTGGAGCTGTTGCGGGGCAACTTCGGCCGGCAAGATTAATGATTTCATGGCTGTCGCCTTACCTGCCAGAAATCTGGGGATTGCCGAGGACTCTGGATTAACCGAACTGGTAATACCCTGTTCCGCCTGCTATTCAAGAACATTGGTGGCCCAGAAGCAACTGCAGGACTTCCCTTTGTTGAAGAATGAGATCAACCTTGAATTGCCCAAAAAGGTTAAGGGCAATATTAAGGTTTCCTCTGCACTGGAGGTCCTGCGAAGGGAGATTGGCGGCAGTAAGTTTAACTCTATGACCCTCGAAAAACTGGAAGGCTATAAACCAGCCTGCTACTACGGCTGTATGAATACCAGGTTTCCCTATGATGTGACTATTTCAGATAATGTGGAAAACCCTCAGGGAATGGAAAAAATACTTGAGGCCATTGGCGTGAAGGCGGTGGATTGGAATTACAAAACCCTCTGCTGTGGAGCTTCGTCGGTTATTTATAACACGGATTGCGCCTTGGATTTAATGGCCAAGATCATGGGGGATGCAGTATCCAGGGGAGCTGATTGCCTTGTGGTTAACTGCCCGATGTGCCAGATGAATATGGAATCCAGGCAGGACCAGTACTGTGAAAAACATGGCATCAAGGAGCGCTTGCCCGTCTATTTCATCACCGAGCTGCTGGGGATGGCTATGGGGTTGAGCAAAGAGGACTTACAACCAAGCGACAATCTATTTATCAACGGAATGGACTGGACTAATCTGTGCGGGGATTCGGTGTAACATGAAATCAGGACCTCAGCAAATAGGCTCCGTTGTAATCGTCGGGGCCGGTATCGGCGGCATGCAGGCAGCCTTGGACCTGGCTGACAGTGGCTTTATGGTCCATCTGATCAGCAAGGAGTCAGCCGTTGGCGGGACCATGGCCATGCTGGATAAGACCTTCCCCACCGGCGACTGTGCCATGTGCATGATCTCACCCAGAATGGTGGAAAGCAGCCGCCACCCGAATATCAAGATCCATACCATGGCAGAGGTTACTGAGGTTTCCGGGGTAGCTGGGAATTTCATCCTTAAAATCAACCGGAAAGCACGCTATGTGGATCCCCTCAAATGCACCGGCTGCGGTGTTTGCGAAAAAAAATGTCCCAAAAGTATCCCGGCTGAGTTCGACCAGGGCCTTGCCAAGCGCAAGGCCATATTCAGCCTTTTTCCCCAGGCAGTTCCGAACACCAGGGTTATTGACCCTGATCATTGCCTCTATTTGACTAAAGGCACATGCCGGGCCTGTGAAAAAGTCTGTGATGCCAATGCCATCACTTTGAAGACACTCCTCAAGAGTTTGATTTAAAAGCCGGCGCCGTGCTCCTCTGTCCAGGCCTTGATACCTACGACCCGACGATCCACCAGGAGCTGGGATACTCCAGATGGGCCCAATGTTGTGACCTCTTTACAGTTTGAGCGGATTCTTTCTGCATCCGGTCCATTTCAGGGTGAAATAAAAAGGCCTTCGGACGGTAAGCACCCTAAGAGGATTGCCTGGATACAATGCGTCGGGCTCCCGTGATCCCCATAATGCCAACCCATGGTGCTCTTCGGTCTGCTGCATGTACGCGACCAAGCAGGCGGTCATTGCCAGGGAGCATGATGCCGAAATAGCCCCGACGATATTTTATAATGAAAAACGGACCTTTGGTAAGGATTTTGATAAATATGCGGACAGGGCCAGGGATGAATATAATGTCCGCTATGAACGTGCCATGATTTCAGCTGTCTATGAAGAAGCAGGGAGCGGCGATCTTTTCATGCGATATGTAGACAAAAACGGCAACCTGGTAAATGAGAATTTTGACATGGTTGTTCTTTCCGTTGGCCTGCAGCCCAGGAAGGATGCCCTTGAATTTGCCAGATCTTTGATATCAGCACCGACCAGTTCGGATTTCCCGAAACCTCACGCCTCTCTCCGGTAGAAACGACAAGACCCGGTATCTTTGTGGCTGGGACATACCAGGGTCCAAAGGATATTCCGGAAACGGTTGTCCAGGGCAGTGCGGCAGCGGCAGCGGCCATGGCAATCCTGGATAAAAGCAGGGGCCGGGAGGTGCAAGAGGTCTCTCTGCCGCCGGAGAAGGAGACCAGCTGCTGACGAGGCCGGGTTGGAGTCATTGTCTGTCACTGCGGCACTAATATATCCCAGACCGTGGACGTGGAAAAGGTTGCGGAAAATGCCTTAAAGCAGCCGTATGTGGCCCATGCTGAAACAATTATATACGCCTGTGCCCCTGATGGGCAGGAGAGAATAAAAGAACTCATCCGGGAAAAGGGTTTGAACCGGGTAGTAGTCGCCTCCTGTACGCCGCGAACCCATGAGCCTCTTTTTCAGGATACAATCAGGGAAGCCGGTCTGAATAAATATCTTTTTGAACTTGCTGATATTCGTGAACAATGCTCCTGGTGTCATATGGGGCAAAATGAGGTCGCCACCCAAAAGGCCATTGATATTGTCAATATGAATATTGCCAAGGCCGGCCTTTTGCAGGAAGTCCGATCTGATTCGGTCCCGGTTACTCATGCAGCCATGATTATCGGGGGTGGAATTGCCGGAATGACCGCGGCCCTCTCTTTGGCCGAACAGGGTTTCAGCGTTCATATAGTGGAGAAGGAAGCCCGCCTTGGCGGTCTGGCTGCCGGTGTATTGCATACTCTGGAAGGAGACAGTATAAGAGATTTGGTGCGCCGCAAAAATCTTCAGATTGATGATCATCCGGCCATTACAGTTCATGTTGGTGTTGAAGTCAGCAAATCCGAAGGGTATGTCGGCAATTTTAAGTCAACGTTAAGCGACAATAGCGAAATTAACCATGGTGTCATTGTGATAGCCAGCGGCGGCAGGGAATATGTGCCGACTGAGTATGGCTATGGAGAGTCGAATAGTGTCCTCACCCAAAGGCAGCTTGAACGGCTGCTGGCAGCAAATAAGGTGCAGGCCGGCGACCGCTTTGCGATGATCCAATGTGTCGGGTCCCGGGAGGAACCGTATAACTACTGTTCCCGTATCTGCTGCCAGGATGCCATAAAGAATGCTATTGCCATCAAGGAAAAGAATCCCGGCGCTCAGGTAGTGATACTATACCGCGACATCCGGACCTATGGCCTGCGGGAAAATTACTATACCAAGGCCCGGGATCTGGGTGTGCTGTTTGTCAGATATGAGGTTGACAACAAACCGCAGGTCACCCAAGATGGTCAGGGATTCAAAGTTAAGGCCTATGATCCGATCCTGGAGAGGGAAATAATCTTGCCGGTCGACTATGTGGTTCTTTCCACCGGCCTGCGTCCCCATCCCAGCAATGACAAATTAGGCGAGATGTACAAGTTGACCAGGAATGAAGACGGCTATTTCCTGGAAGCCCATGTTAAGTTGCGTCCTGTAGATTTTGCCAATGAAGGTGTATTTATAGCGGGCCTGGCCCATGGGCCGAAAAATATTGATGAGACCATCAGCCAGGCCCAGGCTGCCGCAGGTCGGGCCGGAGCGGTTCTGTCCCAGGATCAGCTTGCAGTCTCCTCCATTATTGCGAAGCACAACCGTGACAAATGCATGTCATGTCTGGCCTGTTTTCGAGTCTGCCCGTTCGACTCGCCATTTATAGATGAAGACGGCAGGATAAGTCATAACGAGGTTAAATGCACAGGCTGCGGAATATGTGCCGGTATCTGCCCGGCAAAGGCATTCCAGGTGAACAGCTTCAAAGATGAGCAGATTACGGCAATGATTGACTCGTTGACGGAGAGTTGTTTGCCGCTCCCACATATAGCAAAAAACAGTATGGAAAAGAACGATGACGCAAACTGCAACTGCAGCTGAAACTCCACCTGGAAAAACTGTTGATGCCGCATCAACTGAGAGTATACCGGCGGACTGGGAGGCCACAATTCTGGCTTTTGCATGCCATTACTGCGCCTTTGCCGCAGCAGATCTGGCCGGCGTAATGCCGCTTTCCTATTCGCCGAATGTCAAGATTATCAGGCTGCCCTGCACCGGCAAGCTTGATCATTCTTACGTGTTAAGGGCATTTGAAAGGGGGATAGACGGTATTTTCGTGGCCGGCTGACTGGAGGGCCAATGTCATTTCCTGGAAGGAAATACCAATGCGCGAAAACGGATAGAACATCTGCGGATTCTTTTGACCCAGGTCAATATAGAACCAGCCCGGCTTGAAATGTATAATCTTTCAGCGGCCATGGGTTCCCGGTGGGCAGAGATCTGTAACGAATTCACCGACAGAATAAAAAAACTGGGCCCCTCGCCGATCTGGCTGGCGAGACAGAAAATGAAGAAGCAAAGTGTTGGTAAGTAACATCAACGGGGTATTATTAAAACTTGAGCCATCCAATGTAAAAAATGAACATTGAACATCGAACGCCCAGGTAAGCGAAGACTCCGACATCGAATTTTGAATAAAAAAACACAGATAACAGGACGTATAGCAATCTTACCAATGAAAACAAATGACTTTAATCTTAGCCGTTGTTTTGATTCGATGTTCAACGTTGGACGTTCATCTCTTATTCTCAAAAGTGGCCCAAGATAGAACCATACCCAATCAACGTAAGCGACTACAAATCAAAGGAACCTTGAGACAATGATCGTAGGACAACAAAAACCTCTTGAAGAAATCTGGGAGATGGTCAGGGAGCACCGGAAAGTTCTGGTTCTTGGGTGCAATTCCTGTGTGGCTGTCTGTCATCAGGGCGGCACCAAGCAGGCCGAGGTTCTTTCCTCCCTGCTGAGGATGCAGGCGATACAGGAAGAGGTTGAAATAGAACTGGTGGATGGCGGCATTGAACGGCAGTGTGAGCATGAATTTTTCAAATCTGCCCTGGATGCAATTT
>PVMK01119792.1_pt1 | contig 10005 bp, 10 predicted proteins | sample 1853481 | NCBI WGS metagenome assembly PVMK01 (sample SAMN08533507, study PRJNA380276) | Marine sediment metagenome, whole genome shotgun sequencing project.
GGAGACGTGCTCGAGATCGGCATGGTCGTCACGACACTCCGGACCCTGGACAACGAGCAGGTGACGATTGCCAACACCGAGGTGCTCAAGGAGGAGATCGTCAATTACTCCGATGCGACGGCCCTGGGCGGCCTGCGGCTTCGGGTCCCGGTCGGGATCGGGTACGACACGGAGTGGCGCGACGTGTACCGACTGCTCGTCAAGGCGGCCCGGGCGACGGACAACGTCATGCAGGTCCCCTCTCCCTACGTGCACCAGGACAGCCTCGACGACTTCGCGGTTACATACATGCTCGCGGCGTATATTGACGACCCGTCGCAAACGCCGAAAACGTTGACCGAGATGCGCCAGAACATCCAGGACGTGTTCAACGAGGCAGGCATCGAGATCATGACGCCGTCTGTGCGGGCCGTGCGCGACTCGCGCGACCCGGCCATGCCCGAGAAGTACCTGGAGGATGCGTCCGCTGCGACCGATGCGACGGGCCCTGAACCGGGAGACGCGGGATGATCGATCAGCTCGCTGTTGGCGCGCTGCTTCTCGTCCTCACTACGATCGTTCACGCTGCGTGCATGATCATTTCCCTGCGGACCGTCCGCGCGTTACGCGCCGAGCGGTGGAGACTGCACCGGCTTCTTACTTCGACCATTCTGACCGCTGCCTGGTCCTGATGATGTTCTCCGCCTCGATCCTGGAGGCCTGGTTGTATGCCTCACGTACGTGATTCGTGGGAGCGATCGGAGCTTTCGAGCCGGCGATGTACTTCTCGATCGTCACGTTCACGACTCTGGGGTACGGCGACGTGCTGGTCGCAGAGCAGTGGCGGATCCTGGCGGCGACGGAGGCGGCCAACGGGATCATCATGTTCGGCTGGACGACGGCGTTGATCGTCTACTTCGTCGGCCAGTTGAAGAGCCGAAAACATTGAAATGACAGGCGTCGAAACGCCCGCCGCCGGCAGCCAGCCCGGAAACAGGAAACGGAGGCGCAAGATGCTCCTGGCCATAGCGGTGGTGGCTCACCTGCTCGGCTTTCTCTCGTCGATCGACGCGGTGTACAACGCACGTACCCCGCAGGGCGCGATCGCCTGGGCGGCCGTCCTCAATATGGTCCCCTACGTGTCGGTCCCCGCGTACTGGGTGCTCGGGCGCAGCCGCTTCAAGGGATACGTCACGGCGCGGCAGGGTGAGGACAGCGAGATCCGGCAGGTGGGCCGGCGCGCCGGTGAGCTTGCGGCGCCCTACTTCGTTCCCGATTCCGACATGCGTTACGTCGAAGCCACACGGGCGGCCACGCAACTCGCGAAGATTCCGTATCTGCGCGGAAACGAAGTCGAGCTTCTGATCGACGGCGAGGCCACGTTCGGCAGCATCCTCGCGGGAATTGACCGGGCGCGCGACTACATCCTGTTCCAGTTCTTCATCGTGAAGGACGACGAGCTGGGTACCGAGGTGAAGGATCACCTGCTGGCGAAGGCCAGGGAAGGAGTGCGCGTCTACTTCCTGTACGACGAGGTGGGCAGCAAGGATCTGTCGAAGGAGTACAAGCAGGAGCTTCGCGACGCCGGGGCCGAGGTGTTCGACTTCCACACCAGGAAGGGGTCGGGCAACAGGTTCCAGATCAATTTCCGCAACCACCGGAAGATCGTGGTGGTGGACGGGCGCGAGGTCTGGATCGGGGGCCACAACGTGGGGGACGAGTACATGGGCCGGGACCCGAAATTTGGGAACTGGCGGGACACGCATGTGCGCATCCAGGGTCCCGCGACACTCGCCGCCCAGCTCTCGTTCGTCGAGGACTGGAACTGGGCCACCGGACAGGTGCCGGAGCTGGACTGGACGCCGCACCCGGCACCCGACGGCGACTCCCGGGTGCTCATAATGCCCACCGGTCCGGCGGACGAGCTCGAAACGGCGGCCCTGATGTTCATTCACGCCATCAACTCGGCGCGCAGCCGCCTGTGGATCGCGAGTCCCTACTTCGTCCCGGATGAGGCCGTGGTCGCTGCGCTGCAGCTGGCCGGTCTCCGGGGGGTGGACGTGCGCATTCTCATTCCGACACTCCCGATCACCTGGCCGTCTTCCTCGCCGCGTACTCCTACTTCGACCAGGTCGAAGACACCGGGGTGAAGTTCTACCGATACACGGACGGTTTCCTGCACCAGAAGGCGATGCTGATCGACAATGTGGCAGCGACCGTCGGCACGGCGAACTTCGACAATCGTTCTTTCCGGCTCAATTTCGAGATCACGGCCGTGATCTCGGATTCCGCGCTGGTGTCCGAGGTGGAACAGATGTTCGAGCGTGACTTCGCGCGAGCCCGGATGATGCAGCCGGGTGAGCTCGACGAGAAGTCGTTCTGGTTCAAGCTGGGCACGAAACTGGCGCGGCTGACGGCTCCGATCCAATAGTCCGTGGGCCGGCCGCGGAGCCGGCCAGTGCGTCTCACCGGGGTCAACTGAGGAAACGACATGCTGAACGTAGAGATTACCACTGAGCGATACGAACTGACCGATGAGCTGCGACAGCGGGCGGTCGACAAATTCGGGTCCCTCGATGAGTACATGGACGGACTCGAGCGTGCGCATGTCACCTTTGGCTGGAGTGGTGGCGAAGGAGAGCAGACCAGCGTGCGGGCGAAGATCGACGGTGGTGGTGACAGCTTCGAGGCTTCTGCGACAGACTGGAAAGCCGTGACTGCACTCGACGAGACCCGGCACGAGCTCGAAACACAGATCCGCCGGCAGAAATCCAAACAGCTCGATCAGCGAGACCACCGCGGTTAGCAGGCTGCTGAACATCACAGCCGCCTGGCATTCAACTTCCTGTACGTCGCGCTTTCCGCCGATGCCGGCAGACAGTTTCACGGGCCGGTGACGGCCGGGCTCACCGGGTGACGATCAGCTCTGGCAGGGCCATTTCGATCTGCCCTCGGCGCGGCTCCAGCCAGGGTGGGAGCTTGAGATTCGTACCCAGTTCCTCCACGGATTCGTCGGCCGTGAAGCCGGGCGGATCGGTCGCAATCTCGAACAATACCCCACCCGGCTCCCGGAAGTAGATCGATTTGAAATAATTGCGGTCGAGCACCGGTGTCACGTTCAGCCCGGCGGAGACCAGGATCTCCCGCCAGGCCAGCTGGTCTTCGTAGCTGCGGGCCCGAAAGGCCACATGATGCACGGTACCCGCAGCCCCGATTCCGGGCGCGGATTCGGGGGAGCAAAGCAGATCCACCCGCAGTCCGGGGCCTGCGCCACCCACCGCGAACCGAAACCGATTCCCCTCTTCACGGGTGAGACGAAACCCCATGGTGTCGCTGAGCAGGGATGCGGTGGCCTGGTAGCCCTCCAGCATCAGCGTCACTCCGTGAAACCCCCGTATCGCCGCTTCCGCCGGAATGGGTCCGTCCGTCCACGCCGGTAGACTCGACGCGTCCTCATGGGCAACAAGTTCCAGCCTGAGACCGTCCGGGTCGTGCAGGCTCAACAACTCCTCCTCCAGTCGATCCCCCATCAGCTCCAAATCGACGCTCTTACTGTCGAGGCGTTCCTTCCAGTATCCCAGCGAGCCTGCCGGCACCGAGAACCCGGTAACGGTGGCCTGTCCCGTGCCCTGCCGACCGCGCCGAGCGCCAGGCCAGGGAAAGAAGGTCATGATGGAGCCCGGCCTTCCTTCCCCGTCTCCGAAGTAAAAGTGATACGTGCCGGGGTCGTCGAAGTTGACGGTCTTCTTGACGAACCGCAGGCCCAGGACTCCGGTGTAGAAGTCGTAGGTTGTCTGCGGGTCCGTGGCGATGGCGGTCACGTGGTGGATGCCGGGGATCGTTTCAGTCAAGGTACCAGTCCTCGTGCTGGTGGATTCTGTGTTCCTGGCGCCCAGAAATTACTCGCGTCGGAACGTCTGCTCGAACGCGGCGACGTCCCAATCAGCGCACCGCGCTGCTGCATCATAGGTCGTCTGCAGGAAATCCATGAGAGTCTGTGCAGGGTCGTCCGAGTTACGGACATCCTCATACGGCAGCACGAATTCTCCGAGATCCGAATTCCAGGCTGCGGCCTCCGGCGCGACCACCGCGTCGGCAAAGCCCTTGGGGGTCGGGTAGGCATACGAGTAAAACATCGGGTAGGGCATCATTTCACCCCCCGGCCAGAATCCCGTGCTGCTGACCTCGTGCGAATAGGCCTCCTGCATGACGTCCAGCGGCATGTTCGGATATCCGCCGGGATGTGCTGGCGCCGTCCGGCCCGAGAACCGGCTGACCGCGAGATCGAAGCTGCCCCAGAAGAAGTGGGACGGACTGGCCTTGCCTATAAACCTGGCACGGAACCGCTTGAACACCATGTCTACCTCGCGCAGGGCGCACCAGAACCGGTGCACGGCATGGGCGTCGTACGAGGCGTGCTTGACGTCTTCCGCAAACGGAACAGCCTCCTCCACTTCGTTGGGTCGTCCGGAGAACCCGACTTCGAGGCCGAGGTCGCGGAGTGCTCCTGTCACGGCCGCATGGAAGTCAGCCGTGGTCTGCGGCTTCAGCGGTATGACTCGGATCTCTCCATTGGACGCGGTGATGAGCAACTGGTGGTCAATGAAGTCGAAGTCGATCTGGAACGTCTGCTCACCGTACGGGATCGGCCCTGTGGTCAGGCCGCACGGCGATACATAGAGCGTGACATGCCACGAGTGGTTGACCCAGGGCCACTGGGCGAGGCGGATCTTGCCGACGATCTGTGTCCACATGTGCAGCGTGGCTGCTGTATCCTTCCAGTCCTCATACGGCATTTCAGGCCAGCGTTCGTGCATCTGGTCCTCCTCGCAGCGTGTGATTGTCGGGCCTGTACAGTACTAACGAACATGCCAGGCTCTGCAAAGGAGAGGGGCCCCCGGCGGTTCGGCTTGGCCCTGCGGTCTTGAGTTGAGACCAACTGCTGGACTCGCGTATACTGATGAACTCCCGAGGACAGTTTCCAAGGAGAGTCGATGCAAGCTGAACGATTAACGGCCGCCCCTGCCAGTTTTGGCCAGTTCGAGTCGCACGACATCGATGAGTACACTCAACTCAACCAGCCCTGGGACGTTCGGCTCAATCAGCTGTCTCGAGGGAAGTTCAGCGGCAGGATAGAGGCCGTTACGACGCCGGGCATGGTCGTCTACCAGGATCGCCTGCACCGGGCCTGCCACTGACTTCTCCTTCACGGCTCCGGGGAGAACCCTTCCGAAGCCAGGTCCATCGAGGCCACGCTCTTCCAGGCACTGAGACGTATTGTAGTACGCGATCAGTCCGTGTTATGATCACCCTTCTCTCCCCCCCCCGGGGGAGGAAGAGGTCGGTTAGACAGAGAAGCCGACCGTTCTTCCCGCTGGCAACGACGTCGGCCCGCGCTCCGCCACAGGGACTTATGTCTATCGGTGTGAGGAAGTGTCATGCTCAATACGTGCTTCAGAACCGTGCTTTCGACCCTGCTGGCAGTTGTCGCGTGCGCGGCGGCATTCACTCCGGCGATCGCCCAGGACGCTGCGCCCGACCCGGCCGACCGCCAGCTGTTCTTCGGCGAGCAGCATCTCCACTCGAGTTGGTCCCCTGACGCGTACGCAGCGGGTACCCGTCAGAAGCCCGAAGACGCCTACCGCTGGGCACTGGGCGAGGAGGTCACGCTCTCGACCACCGGCGAGAAGATCAAGAAGGAAACGCCCTACGACTTCGTCGCGTTGACCGACCATTCGGAGTACCTGGGTGTGTTCCCTCAGCTCGCTGACCCCAACGGTCCGTTCGCCGGCAACGCCCTGGCGGCGCTGATCAACAGTCCGAATCAGGCGGACCAGAACAAGGGCGCGTCGGAGGTGATCGCCTCGATTACCCTCGGGGTCCCGGAGGGCCCCTTCGTGGATTTCGTAAGCCCCGAGATCATCCAGTCCAACTGGAAGAACCACGTGGCCATCGCCAACAAGTACAACGATCCGGGGAAATTCACGGCGCTGATTGCCTACGAATGGACGTCGATCCCGAACAGCCAGAACATGCATCGTAATGTGTTCTTCCGGGATGACACGGGGCCGGAAGCTCCGTACTCAGCCTTCGATTCGGTGGATCCGGAGGACCTGTGGACCTACCTCGAATTCCAGCGGACCGCCGGCCACGAAAACTTCGCGATCCCGCACAACGGCAACGTGTCCAACGGCCTGATGTACGCACCGACCAACTACCGGGGTGACCCGATCGACGAGCGTTACGCGAAGCGACGGGCACTCAATGAGCCCGCGACGGAGATCATCCAGACCAAGGGCAGTTCGGACACGCACCCGTTGCTGTCCCCGAACGACGAGTTCGCGGATTTCGAGCAGTTCCCGAACCTCATCGGCACGCCGATCGTCAGCAAGATCAAGAACGGGTACGTCCGCCAGGCGCTGACGGCGGGCCTGATGTACGAGGCCACCCTCGGGACCAACCCGTTCAAGTACGGAATCGTGTCCGGCGCGGACGTCCACTCGGGTATATCCGCCAATGAAGAGGACAACTGGTATGGCGCCCACGGCGCGACCGACGACACCCCTGAAAAGCGGCTGAATCCGAAACCGAACGCCAGCGGAATGGCCGGCTACATGGTCGGATCCGCCGGCGCCACCGGCGTGTGGGCGGACGAAAACACGCGCGCCGGGATCTTCGACGGCATCCGGCGGAAGGAGACCTTCGGGACTTCCGGTCCACTGATTCGCCTGCGATTCTTCGGCGGCTGGGCGTACCCGGACGGAATCATCGAGAACAGCGATTTCGCGTCGCAGGCTTACGCGGGCGGTGTGCCGATGGGTGGCGATCTCGCGACCCGCCCGAAGAACGCGGGGGCGCCGCGGTTCATCATCTGGGCCATGAAAGACCCGCAGAGCGGAAACCTGGACCGGATCCAGGTCATCAAGGGCTGGGTCGAGCAGGGCCTTCCGCAGGAGAAGATCTACGACGTCGCGCTGTCGGATGGACGGCGGGTAGATCCGATCTCTGGTTGGGTAGACCCGGTAGGCAACACAGTGGACGCAGCGACGGCGACATACTCCAACAGCATCGGTGACACGGAGCTGTCTGTCGTATGGCAGGATCCCGACTTCGATCCCGCGCTGAGCGCCGTGTATTACGTGCGCGTGCTGGAGATCCCGACGCCGCGCTGGTCCACGTATGACGCCGCCCGCAATAACCTGCAGCTCCCGGACGGCGTGGCCGTGTCGATCCAGGAGCGCGCGTGGAGCTCCCCGATCTGGTACACGGCGCCGGCGAGTAACTGACGGAGAACAGCAAGACGACCCCGTAGAACAGGGATCGGGTGTCTGAAGCACCGAATCGGCCATATGCGCTTCGGCTTGTGATCGTGACGAACAGGAGCGAAACCGTGAAAAAGATTTCTCTGGTGTTGTGCGCGGCGTTGCTGGTGTCGTGCTCCCCACAGGGCGAGAAGCAGGATCAGGCAACCGCAACGCAGGGCGCGATAACCGCGGACTCGGCCCGGGCGATTGCCAGGGACGCCTACATCTTCACCTATCCGCTGGTGATGTACTACCGCACCATGTATGTGCAGGCGATCGATGGCACGTCAGCGTCATTCAGCGGCGGCTTCGGCGAGTGGCTTCATCTGGGCACGTCCTCGCCGGAAGACACCGACATCGTTACGCCGAACAATGACACGCCGTATTCGTACGCGTGGGTCGATCTGCGCGCCGAGCCGTGGGTGCTGACCCTGCCGAAGATCGAACAGAGTCGATTCTCCACGAGCCAGTGGGATGATCTCTGGGGCTTCGTGCTCGACAATCCCGGCTCGGTCGAGGACGGCAACGACGGCGTGAGCGTGCTCCTGGCATCACCCACCTGGAAGGGCAAGCTGCCTAAGGGCGTGCAGCGCGTCATTCGGGGCGACTCAGAGTTCCTCGGAACGCTGACCCGCACGCAGCTATACGAACCCGACGACCTGCCCAACGTCCAGAAGATCCAGCACGAGTACAGGCTCGAACCGCTCAGTGCCTACCTGGGTGAGACCGCGCCTGCGTCCGCTCCCGCGATCGACTGGATGCCCTGGAAGGACGGTGTCGAAACGACCGACGAGTTCTGGGCCTACGCCAATTTCGTGCTGTCCCTCACGACGCCCAATCCACAGGACAAGCCGGTTCAGGACCGGATTGCCCGGATCGGTGTCGGTGCCGGCGAGGTATGGGACCCTGCATCGCTGGGCGAGGATATTCCCGCCGCGATCGCCGCGGGGATGAAGGACGCGTTGGCAAAGCTGAACGATGCCTCGACCACGATCACCGATCCCAGCCTGTTCTTCCGGTCACGAGCGGATCTGAACAAGGACTACTTCAACCGCGCGCTGGGCGTCATGGTCGGCATCTTCGGCAACGTGAAGAAGGTGTCGGTCTACTTCGCGGTCGCCGAGGATGACCAGGGAGAGCCGCTGGACGGCAGCAAGCACAACTACACGATCACGTTCGCGGCGGACGAGATTCCGCCCGCGAAGAATTTCTGGTCGTGGACCATGTACAAGCTGCCCCAGCGCTGGCTGGTGGATAATTCGATCAACCGCTATTCGATCGGCAGTTCCACGCCCGGCTTGAAGACAGCCACCGACGGGTCCATCACGATCTACTTCCAGGCCGAATCTCCTGGTGCCGACAAGGTAAGCAACTGGCTTCCGGCCCCCGAAGGGCCTTTCTGGCCGATCCTCCGGACCTATGGGCCGGGCGAAGCCATCCTGGACGGGAGCTGGAAGATTCCCCCGATCAAGCAGGTATCGCCATGAGTATCACGGCCAAAGCGAAACCGGTCCTGCTGCTCGCGCTGATGCTGGGGTTCGCCGCGACCGCGTTTGCGCAGGACAAGGGAGACACGATGACACCGGACGAGGCGAGGGCGAAGCAGGCCTATGCGATGGGCATCCAGGCCTACATCTGGGGCTACCCGATGGTCGTGATGCAGAAGAGCCGGGACGCGATGACCAAAGGCGGCGACACGCCGGTCACCCCGGATCAGTTCAACCAGTCCGGCTTGCTGTTTGCGCCCGTGAACCAGGTAGCCAGTGCCTGGGGCATGCTCGGACCGAAGTTCTCGGCGGTTCAATCGGGAAACAGCGACACCCAGTACTCGGTGACCTGGTTCGATTCTTCCGAGGAGCCGTATGTCCTGCAGCTGCCGGACGCCAAGGGACGCTACTACACGTACCAGTTCATCGACGCATGGACCAACAACTTCCACTACGCGAGTACACGGACGATGGGCTCGCAGGACCAGGCCTATGCGCTCGTGGCACCGGGTTGGAAGGGCAAGCTGCCGGAGGGTGTGATCCGGGTGGACTGCCCAACTCCGACCGGGTTTATCATCGGCCGCTGGTTCGTAGCGGATCAATCGGATGTCGCCGCGGTCAACTCGCTCCAGAAACAGGTGACGATGACGCCGCTCAGCAGCTACGGGAAGGCGTACACAGCACCGAAAGTGCCGGTTGTCCCAGCCAGGACCTATTCCGGCGACCTGGCGTTTTTCGACCAACTGGGTGATGTCCTCGCGATCAACGGCGCCCCGGCGGCAGACGCCGGAATGCTGGGCCTGCTCGAGAACATCGGCCTCACGGTCGATCATGGCTTCGACCCGTCCGGCCTCAGCGACGCGGGAAAGAAGTCCCTCGCGCAAGCGATCACGGATGGCGAGGCCATGCTGGCTGCCAAGTCCGCCGGCATCGGCACGACAGTCAAAGGCTGGCAGTACGCGCCGGTGCTGGACGAGTATTTCGGCACCGACTACATGCTGCGGGGGGCCATTGGCTACCAGGCCATGTTCGAGAATACGCCGATCGAGGCCTACTACCCCACCGTATTCGTCGACACGGACGGCAAGACCCTGGATGGCTCCACCGCGAACTACACGATGACGTTCGCCAAGGGTCAGACGCCGCCGGTGGGAGCCTTCTGGTCGGCCACCATGTACGACGCCAAAAAACGGCTGATGGTCGCCAACCCGATCGATGAGAATGCAACTTGAGAA
>PVMK01117601.1_pt1 | contig 10004 bp, 9 predicted proteins | sample 1853481 | NCBI WGS metagenome assembly PVMK01 (sample SAMN08533507, study PRJNA380276) | Marine sediment metagenome, whole genome shotgun sequencing project.
CCCATGGTAAGCTCAACTTTCTCAAAGAATTTCTGAAACTCAGGAAGCTTGTCTTGCGTGATGGGTTGTATTCTAGGCATCTAAAACGCTGTTATGTTGTTTCCCGGAAATTTAAAGTTGACTTTTTCATGATTCGTTTATAAGTGCAGCTGTGCTTGCCATTTTAAACCCCACTTTTTTTTTGGAATATATTGAATTGATAAAACTATGGCAGCGGATGCCCAATTGAACACACATCTAGAAAAGCTTTCTTGAGTTTAGCCGTAAACCCTGGATGACCTTATCGGAAAATACCGCGACGGTGGTTTCGTCACCAAGACATAGATTCATACTTCAACTTTAAAAATAGCATTATATATGGTAGAGGGAATGCAGAAATCAGTAGTGCTTACAATAAATGCGATCGAAGCCATTAGTGCTCCATTGATAGTTCCTGCAACAGGGTAGCCAGCATAAAATAAATAGCTTATCGCCATCAGCCATACTGTCGCTATGATACAGTCGAATTTGAGTTGTATTGATCGAGGGGGTAGTTTGGGTTTATTTAGCATGCCCGGCAATAAGTGGTTGTAGATATAATCAAAAGGATGGTAAGGAAGAACAATGCCAAAAAATGCAACTATCGTCATCGCCATAAGAGTTGGGACATTAGCCGTAGCTACCCCAATTGCTAAAATCGTAAAACAAACGATATATGCAAATTTATTCCCGAAGGCGAGTTCAGAAAGTTCAGCATTTGAATAGTTGCAATAACCTTGAGCTTTAAGACGGTTTAATCTTGTGGCTGAAAGCAGCTGATGTTTTGTTGCCATATGTTTTCTCCTTTATATTAATAATGGGGGCAGTCCTAGTCTTCACCTAATGGCGCTGTGAGCCGTAACGTATAATGTACTATTACATATTAGGCGTCCGGCACTTGGCAAGTGCCGGACGCCTTTGTCACCCCTAAGTTTAATATTTGTTTGACCAGGATTTAGCGCGTGATCGCGGGTCTTTTATTCGATGTTGTAAAACTCACGCCGGCCAGATTCAACCAGCTCAGTCATGCGTCCGAACCATTCACCGAACTCAGGCATGGAGAAGATCTCGCCAGACTTTTGCTCAAATTCGCCCAAACTTTCATATTCCCGCTCGGTGACAACGGTGAAAAACGGGCCGCTCGCATCGGTGAGTATACGGGGTTCATACTGGATCGGCCACTCCATAGCTTCTTTAAAGAGAGCCACTAGATCACCTGCTTTACCATACTTTGCTTGGAATACATCACGTACAAGTATCATCATTATCTCCTTGATCTTTTTTGTATAGGGTGCCATTCATTACGAAAAGCACCAACGTTGGATAGTTACAATGCTGCCCAGCATATCACAAAACCCTATAACGGACAATACACACCGTATTTGTGCAATATAATACTAGTGTGGGTTGAATACAATTTTTTTATCATGCTTACGTGAGGTGATGCCAACACGCTAACCAATGCGCAACCGTCTCGTTAACGCTTGCGCGCATTGATTAATTCATCGCTGCGATATTTTTGTATTTTTTCCATAGCACCTTCGGAATAAAACCCAGGTGTCCGGCACATCCCAAGTACCAGACACCTTAATCCCCCGCACATTATCATATTTTGTTTGACCAGGATTTAGCACGTAATCCTCGCCCTTTTATTCGATGTTGTAGAACTCACGCCGGCCAGATTCAACCAGCTCTGTCATGCGTCCGAACCATTCACCGAACTCAGGCGTGGAGAAGATCTCACCAGACTTTTGCTCAAAATCGCCCAGACTTTCAAACTCCGCCTCGGTGACAACGGTGAAGAACGAACCACTCATATCAGTTAGTATGCGGGGTGTATATTGGATTGGCCACTTCTTACCTTCTTTAAAGAGAGCCGCCAGGGCACTTCCTTTACCATATTTTTATTCATAATATATTTCCTTGTGGTTATAGAAAATTGATAAGGTTTTCATTAAATTTACCATTCAAATACACCTTGGACGACTCGAACGCGATCTTCTTCCAGGTTGAGTTTGAGATTCTTGATCTTAGCGGGGGTCGTGCCGCCCATGATCACGCTTAGCCCTAGAGACGGGGGCGCAGCTGCGGGACGAGCCTGTGAAGCCGCGATCGTCGCCAAGAACCATTCCGGCGAAAGGGCTGAAACGTCTTTCCACGCGATTTCTTTGAAACCAGCATCCACTAGGTTCTGTTTTAATTCCGCCGGTTCCGCAAGGGCGAGAATAATGAGATAAAAGGAAAACTTCCGAAGTTTTCAACATAATCCCCGCAGAGGAAACTTCGGAAGTTTTTTGTTGAGCTAACACTTGCATAACCAGCTGGCGAGAAAAATCAGAACCTTTGCGAGCGTGGAGCTTTCAACCACCACGTATTTTGCCGCTTACTCCTGCGCTGGCGCCGTCGCTGCTCTAGCCATAGCGATAGTGTCGTGCAGATGCTCCACTGGGACTATGGTGTTCTTTGCCGGCATAGGAATCGAGAAAAGAAACCGGGATACAGCAGATAGGGTATCAGCTTCGAGCAAGACATAAGCAACGTGGTCAGGTCCACACATGGTAAAGTAGTGGAGCTTGACGTTCAGTTCCTTGCCAAGCGCTTCGAGGTTCTCAAAGGCCTCAAGGACCCCAGGCATCATCTCGCGGTGGTAGACTGCGCAGTTCTCTTCGGTGTGGGTCATAGTTACATGGAAAAGCATGGTTCTTTCTCCTTTCGGACTGCCAGGAAGGCAGTCTCCTACTAATTATGGTATTTGTTTGATAAATGTTGTGCAGTAAATCTCTGACCAGATTGACAACAGAGACCAAGCTTTTGATATTGCCATTGCCCGGGTCGTTCGATAGTACTCACGTCGCAGTCTGGCGATCCAGGCCAAACAGGCTTAGGAAGTTATCTCCAGCTTTTTATTCGATGTTGTAGAACTCACGCCGGCCAGATTCAACCAGCTCTGTCATGCGTCCGAACCATTCACCGAACTCAGGCGTGGAAAAGATCTCGCCAGACTCCTTCTCAAAAGCTGCCAGATTTTCAAACTCCGCCTCGGTGACAACGGTAAAAAACGGACCGCTTGCATCGGTGAGTATGCGGGGCGCATATTGGATCGGCCACTTCTTGCCTTCTTTAAAGAGAGCCGCCAGGTCACTTCCTTTACCATACTTTGCTTGGAAAATATCTCGTACAAGTATCATTATTATCTCCTTGATCTTTTTTTATGTTGGGTGCCATTCATTACGAAAAGCACCAACGTTTGATAGTTACAGAACAAAAAAAATGTAGACCAGATTCAATGGAGTTAGAGCAGCACACCCATAATCATCCAAGCGCCCCAGCCGGTCATCAGCGCCCCGATACCCCAGCTAATTTTGTGCCCGCCCGGCAGTAGTTTCTCTACCAAAACATAAGCAGCTATAACGGCAATCCAAAACAGGTTCATGACACCGGCCACAAAAAGCAAGGCCATAATCAGCCAACAGCAACCAACACAGAATACGCCGTGACGCACCCCCATAACCAAAGCCCCCATTTTTCCTTCGCGCCATTCTGCCATGAAAAAACCTAAAGGTGTGCGGCAGTGAGACAGGCAGGCATATTTGAGCGGCGTAAATTGGAATACACCGGCGGCAATGAGTATGATTCCACCCAACCCAGGACTGGTTGTTTCCATCATAGGGGAAAGCAAGGTGGCCGCATGCAGGGCTCCCTGGGCCAAAGTAGCAGCGGCACTAAACGCCGTCCAGACAAGAACATAGCCCAGAAAAAATACGGTCGTGCCCAGTACTGGTTTTAGCTGCGCCTGACGCTGCCGGCTGATCTTGCTATACGTGAGCACCATCGGGGCTGCTGAAGGAGTCATCATCGCAAACATCATCACCGCCCACATAATGAACACCAGGGTGAAATCAACCATTCCCCAGGGCTGGAAGGTTGGCATAGCCATCTCCATCCCTATGCCTGCGCCGCTCATATCCATCATGTTGGCCATATCCCAGGCCAAATAACCTATGTAGGCCCAGGACAGTAAGATGATTACGCCAAGACCGGCCAGCACAACAGATCGGTCGCGCCGCAGAAAAGTTTCTACGTAGGTTGCTGCTGTCATGTTCTTACCCTGCCTGGTAGGTGAAGGGGGAGTAAAGGCCGTTCTTGCCTGTAAATTCCCAGTCAAAACCGTGATCTTTGTAGGTTACTTTTGTGGATTTGCTGACTACGGCCGCATATCCTGGTGATATACAAAGCGGATGATTCTCAACAGTAATATCAGCCCCGCCTTGACCCTGACTCATCGCTTCAATTTCTGCGTCAGCGACACCGGCTATTTGCAGGCTGCGCCGCTTTCCTTCAGCCTTGTAGGTCATAGGCAAGCTGCTGATGCCTAACACCTCGCCGATGTGTGAGACCAACATGCCGGGATGCCCGCCGGCCTGTCCCGTGAAGATTTGTGTCAGGGCATTTTTCTGGCTGTCAGTCGCGCGGTCGTCAAAGTAAACGGCCGCTGTCCACTTCACCTCAATCATGTTGCCTGGGCTGAGCACGGCCAGAGCAACATTTAGATCATCAAGACTGACGCCATTAAAATTGCCCTTGTCAATATGCCAGGCCACAAGCACTGTACAATCATCTTCCGTGGGATCGCTTAGAAAGATACACGGACAAGCCGCATCACAATTACATGTTTCAAAGTACGTTCCATTCAATTTCCATTCTTGAGACATTTTGTTACTCCTTATTTTGGGTTTTCGCCACATAAAAATTTCATATCCAACCTGTTATCGGAATTAAGGGTCGATGAACCAATCTATCAGTGATCATAGAGGAACACCGACCCTCAGGCACGATATGTTTTTGCATTGACCTATATTAAGGTTTATGAACCGCAAATTGCACATCATCACATTCAGGATTGCAACCACCTTCGAACATATTCAATTGTAGGTAGAGGGTAGTGGGATCGTCGCTCGCCTGGCCATGGGATTGCAAAATCCAGTGAATTTCAGTTTCTTGAGCGTCCAGCATACCAGCGCCAAATAAAACCTGACCTGGAGTAACGCCTTCCTCAACCGTAAGCCGGAAGTTTCCCACCCCACCTGCATTATCGATCACTTTACCTGCACCCCAGAATGCTGATACATCAGCAGCGGCATTACCCAAGTCGGCTCCAGTGCAGACACCCACACCACCACCACTACACGCTCCAGGATTATTAAACGCTACAATCCAGAGCGTGTATGCGCCTCCAGGTTCAAGCCCATTAGTGTTGAATTGCAGTTGTACTTCTCCATCCCTTCTTAGAAGTTGTGAAATAGCACCGTCTACTTGCTCTGCTGTGTTGGGGGGATAAGTATAGATGTTGCTGACGCTGGGACCAGTAGCAGCAAATGCCGACCCAAATGTGGAGATTAACATAGCGAGTAACACGAAAGACGTAATTATGAAAGATCTGCGTTTGAAAAACATTTTATGCCTCCTTTGGCATGGTATTGGATACATCATTATTTGCGAATTCCCCTAGTAAGCATACCAAGGATCGTAGGAGTAATCGAGCTGCGATCCCAAAGGGAAATTCGTCTTACCTGATTTGTAAGTATATTTGACCTCACCTGCATAGCTTTACTCAACATTACTTCATAGGCAATCTCCTTTTTTCTTGAGACATTTTGTTACTCCTTAATTTGTGGGCTGATAACAGCCGTAAGGTTGACGTAGTCAGTACAAAATGTTTGTGCGGTTATAGTACTTGCCGCGCAGGGGAAAATCTTCTGGCGAAGGTTGGTTTGCGGGTTTGATTTGGATTCGGGGGCAGCCAAACTAAGGTTGGGTTCGGGATGATGATGGATGGGTTTTTATTAAAAAGAAAAAACCACTACTAGATGTAGTGGAATAAGAATAGGTTCTATCCGGGCAGGGAGATTGACGAGTGCTATACACTCCCTGGCAGGTCTGAAATTGCTTGGAGAATCTACAACCTCGTCAACTTAGCTAGTTTGCGCACGTTCTATACCAGTGGGTGGTGGCAGCGCACCTGCTAGATGCACTATATAATGCCGCCACCATGGGTGGTATTTGCCTCGTTAGCGATCAGGTCAAGTTCGCGAGCATGGGCAACGGCCATGACTCGATTACGAACCCCCAGTTTGCTGTAAATCTGACTGGTGTAGAATTTAACGGTACCTGTGGCCAAAATAAGCTCATCCGCAATTTCACGATTCGTCAGACCATCACAAAGGAATTTGAGTACGTCTAATTCGCGATGGGTAAGCGGATCAACGAGATTCTGATCGGGTTCCATTGATGTCGGCGCTTCTTCTGTGGGTGGTGTAAGGGGCAGTGAAAGTTGGTAGAGCAAATCGGCCGTAAGGTTGTCGAGGTCGCTTGCTTCACCTTTAGCAATCGCAGCAGCAAACAGTTGAGGTGAGACCAATTTTTGATATTCATTTACTAGCCGTGTTTTGGCTTTAGTTTGCGTTCCGTGGTCGCTGGCGGGGTGGTGAGCAGTGAAGGCAAGCAGAGTCAATGGTAGTTCCCGCTGCCCCATCTTCCACAACAATTTTGCAATATTCACCAATAATCCAAATAAAACCGGGCGGTAATCGATCTCTACAGCAAGCTGCAGCGCTTTTTTGAAATAGCCTTGGGAAAGCGAATAATCACCCCGCTCACTAGAGACAATGCCTGATCCCCGGTTAGCTGCCGCTAACCCGCCTTTGTCATTAATATCTTGGTAAACTGTCTGACTGCGCTGGAAGCACTCTTCTGCCTCTAGGTAGGCGTGCTCTTTGAGAGCAAGATTGCCCAGATTGATAAGGGCAAGTGCCATACCTTCAGGATCATCAAACTCCCGGCGAATCTCATAACTGGATTGGTAATGGGTTTTGCCCATTTGATTATCATCCAAAGCGACCGCAATTTGGCCCATGTTATTTAAAATATAGGCCATAAACCAGCGGTCGCCGCTCATTAACGCCTGGGCATACGCTTGTTGGGCAAACTTTTGGGCTGTTTCATATTCTCCCAAACCTACATTTGCTTCGGCCAGCAGATGGTAAGCAAACTGGCGGTTGACGGAATGATGTTGCGCTTCGCCAACCTGACGAACCTGTTCAGCATATTGAATGGCCGTGGCATAATCGCCTTTGGTTAAGGCCACAAAACTTAACGCAGTGTTCGGATCCGTTACGTACCCGGGCAGCAGCGGGATGTTCAGGCGGCGATAGATAGTCTTGATGTGCGCCATACACGCTTCAGTACCTTCCTGACGCCCAAACCGCAGGTGGTACCAGCCCTGGAACATCAAGGTGCCAAGTAAGGCCAGGTCTGTGGCTTCACTCTGGGGCTGTGCCTGTAAGACTTCAGTCGCCTGCGAAAAGAGCGTTAAGCCTTCCAGATAGCCGCCCAGATATTGATAATAAAGCCCTAAGGGTTCGCCAGCTTTTTGCAGGGCGTCTGCATCTACGACACTAACGGCCCATAACCAGGCCACGCGGATATTGTCTAATTCTTCCTTGATTTCCAGCAAGGCTTCCCGCTGGCGGTTGCCGGCGACATCTTCGCTGCGTTGGTGGATGAATTGAATATAATAGTTGGCGTGATCTGCCTGGGTTTGTTGCACATCGCTCGTGCTTTTTTCCAGTTGTTCATCCGCATATTGGCGCAAGAGTTCGTGGATTTGGTAACGACCGTTACCATCCAAGTGCAGCAAAGATTTATCTACTAGAGCAGACAATATTGGCAAAGATGCGCCAGACACAACTACAGCTGCATCTCGTTGGAAGCCCCCCCGAAAAACCGACAGGCATTTAAAAACATCTTGCTCTCTCTCGGCCAATCGTTGCCAGGTCTGATCAAAGACCGTTTGTATACTGTGATGGCGCTCCGATACATTCCGTAAACGAGTCGTTAGGAAGTCCAGGCTGCCTTGAATTTCATCAGCAATTTCCTGGCAGTTCAAGGTTTTGCGCCAGGCGGCCGCCAGTTCTAACGCCAGCGGCATCCCGCCCACCAACCGGCAAACCCGAATGATCGCTCCCGCTTCCTCGGCCGGTGAAAAAGCGGGGTATACGCGCTGCGCTCGTTCATTGAACAATTGCACAGCATCGTAATTTTTTTTAGCCGATACAATGTCTAATTCTGTGGGAAAGGTCAGCCCGGTAACAGGGTACAGCCACTCTTCCTGTAGATTCAAGGCTTCCCGCGATGTGATCAAATATTTGACGCGTGGTGTGGACGGTAACAAGGTTGACAGTTGGTCGGCTGCACCCGGGAGGTGTTCAAAGTTATCCAGAATAATGAGTGTTTCTTTATCGCTTAGATATTGGCCGAGCTGAACGAGAGGCGGCTCTTGACCTGTTAAGGAAAACCCCAGCGCATCGGCAACAGCGGGCACAAAGAGTTCGGCCGAGCGCAGCGATTGCAAATAAACGACAAAAGACCCGCGATCAAAGTCATCGCTGCTCATTGTGCCCAGCTGCAGAGCCAACCGCGTTTTGCCAATTCCGCCGGGGCCAATCAAGGTTAGCAACCGGCAGGCTGGGTCAGCCAGCAGCTTTCCGCTTTCCGCGATTTCTTTCCCTCTTCCAATGAAAGCAGTAGGCTGTATTGGTAGATTACTTGACTTGGATTGATTCATATCGAATACTCCCACACAGCTTGCGGTAGCCCGGTAACATAACAGACTTGGACCACATAGCTTGTATAGACAGATATATCCTTGGCTGCACAGCATATCACAAAACCTTATAACGGACAATGCATACCATATATGTGCAAATTTGTACTAGTAGGGGATGAATATAATATTTTCACTTACCCGAGCAGGGTCTCTGCGAGATATTAAAAGTCGGGTTTGGTGCAAATGGATATTGGTAATCCATGATAGTATTTGGTTGAGCAAATGAAAAGGGAAATTAAATAAAAAGGGTCAAGAATTGCCCCGATGATAATTAGAAAGAAAAAAGACAATGAATTCAATAACACTTCTTGAAAACATCCTGACTAATATCCACAATACCTTGCATTCTGTTGTTGACGACCTCACGGAGCAAGAGTGGAAGGCTCGCCCTGCACCTGACCAAAACATCATTGGTTTCACCATCTGGCACCTACCCCGTATTCAGGATAACATCATTCAGACGTGGATTCGAGGCATGCCCGAACTGGTACACGGTGAGCGATGGGTACATTGGCAACAATTCGAATCTTTAGGCAGTGGTGTGGGTATAACCTGTGAAGAAGCAGATGAAATTGCTTTCGGGGTACAAAAAGTTGATGTACTAGCATATGCTGATGCGGTGCAACAAGAGATTTTGACATGGTTACTGGAACTCAGCGATAATGATCTGGATCAGACACCTAATGCTAAAGAAAATTTATCATCACATGCTGAATATCAGACACTAGGATATCATAAAGAGGCGGATGGTCTTTTAGGGCAACCTATATGGGTTATGTTGATGCAGCCCTGCATTGCTCACGTCCACCAGCATCTGGGCGAGTTAATGCTTGTCAAGGAAATTTTGCGAGCAGGGAAACAACCTTCATGAAACTGCCACCCGCGTGACATCAGCTTGCTCCCCTTTTTCAGCATCCGGGTGGTGAGGTGATGCCAGCACGCTAATCAATGCGCAGCTGCTTCGCCACGTTTGGCCCCAATTAATCACACAGAGCTGATCCCGCTCGGGCTTAAACTTGCCGCGCAGCCGCACAATGATAGCTTATATTCATTAGGGGATAGTGGACACATTCCCCTTGGATACGATCGTTTAAAAGAAAAATGACCAGGTGCTTTCATCGATCAAGTCAACCTGGTCATTTTAACGAACGCTTAAAAAATTACACCTTGGTGAGTTTGCTGTTCATTTTGCCTGTTTGCGTGCCTGCGGTCGCCGATGCGATTTGTCGTCCTGTTTCAGAACCCATCGGGTAAATGATCACCATGGCGCTTTCTTCCTTGGATATATCAAGCAGCGCCTGGATCTGCCGCAGTTCTAAAG
>PVMK01154314.1_pt1 | contig 10004 bp, 6 predicted proteins | sample 1853481 | NCBI WGS metagenome assembly PVMK01 (sample SAMN08533507, study PRJNA380276) | Marine sediment metagenome, whole genome shotgun sequencing project.
GTTGTTTTCTAACACCGCCAGATGTTGACGAATTATGAATTTGACCAGATGAGTCACCAACTATATATCTAATCTCGTGTGGATCAACTTCCCTAATACGTGGTTTTGGTTGAGCAGGTGTCTGAAATTTTTGTGTGCTTGCAGGTATGGTTGTTTCTTTACTGTTTATCTGAGACTTCGTTTCAGCACTCTTACTCTGCACTTTCCGATAGGAGGTTGATGTCTGCTGAAGCGGTGTCTGAGTTCTTTGTGTGCTTGCGAGAATTACTGTCTTTTGGTTTTGAAACTCATCTTCACTGATGATGCCATCATCTCGTAAAGACACCAGTGCTTCGAGTTCTTTAATGTAAGCAGAGGAAACACTGCTCTCCGGCTCTGAGTTCGCCGCCGCCGTTACACTTAGTTCTTTTTGTTTATCAAGGAAGGGTTGAGCGATGTTGGGCTCCTTTTTAACACCTTGGGTTATTGGGGTATTTTGATTGGAGTGATACCGAGAAACGCCATCTTCAGGATTCAACGTAAACAGTAGGCGCTTTTCTGCCGACTTGTCTTTGAACTTGGGTAAATTTATCTGTCGTGATTTCTTAGCATTCTTTACCCAGATTCCCTTCGAGAAATATTCACGCGCTTTTGGCGTCAACTCAGCGAACTTGCCCTCCTCCAACTTTTCTTGCAAATAGTCGTCCGAATACTGGAAACGCCCCTCACCTCCGTTGCGAACTGGAACAAGTTGACCGGGACCAGCACTACCAGCAAAGGAATTTATAAAAAGAACATTGATAATTCCAAATATAGCTTCCGGTGTTGGTATTTCCATAAGAGCATAATAGGTCTTGCCGCCAGACAAATTCGCAGCCAAAAACCTGTTGCCGTAGAGGGTCATGAAATAGTGCCTACCTGCGGAAACTTCATACGCTAGTTTTTCGTCATATTGAGTAATTCCCACCAGTTCTGGATTTTCGGAAGTCACGTCATAAATAACGTCGTCACCCGAATTAAGCATAAAGACAATGACCGCCGTATCGGGGCTGGGAGCTGGTAAAGTTTGGTCGTCCTTTATCATAGTCATGTTTCCTCTACTTGGTGGTAAACCACCACAACTTGTTAGGAAAAACATGACTAAGACGATAAGAATCGTCGCAGTGCTCGTTCGAGTTTTATTCACTTCACCCCCCCCACTAAGAAAATTACGGTTTCACAGCAGTGAAATATTTGTAAAGCGTCAAGCATACGCACATCCAGGTGAGAGGAATTGATGTGGATCATTTATAAAAATGTGTATTTAACTGGCAGGAATTATGTGAGCCAACTGGAATGGAAACACCCTGACATAAGGGGTCACTGGGGTCAGTCAGTGAATGCCGGGGTGCAGATGTAGTATCTCGCAACCAAGCGTCTTCTAGAGGCTTTTAAGGCCGTGACAAGGTGCTGCAAACCTCGTTTCTACCCGAAGCAATACCTTCCTATAGGTAGTCTGTCCAATGCGCTTATCAGGTCATTATTAGCCGCAAAACAGGGCTAATTCGGAGGGCATTGATGTGGGTCAACTGGGAATAGAGAACACCCTGACGAAAAGGGAGTCACAAAGGGGTAAGTGACTTGTCAGGGTGCAGGGTTAGTATCCATGATCTAGCATGGCTTGTATGTCGGTAAATACGGTTAGTATTTGTAGGAAAACTGCTCTAAATGATTTACACAGGATTTAAATCAATAAATTCTGATATCAATAGACAATATATAAGGACCAGAATATTAATATAAGTAACTGTATTTATTATTGATTAAAATGGTGGGCACGACTGGGATCGAACCAGTGACTCCTGCCATGTCAAGGCAGTGCTCTACCGCTGAGCTACGCGCCCCCAAAAAACCAATCCTGGCAAGCACTCACCAGGGGCGCGCAAGATACCACATGCGTGGTGTCAGGGCTAGAGCGAAAACGCCCACAGATTTCACAGATTAAAGAACAAGAGTGTTCGGAGTGCTAGTCATTTAGAAGCCGAACACTCAAATTTAAATACCGGGCATCAATTGAGACATAAGCCCAAAATAATCTGTGTAATCTGTGTAATCTGTGGGCATAATAAATCCTTAAAATTACTCTTAACAAAATCAAAGCAGAATCTATGCCCCAACCCTTCGTCCATCTGCATCTGCATTCTGAATTCTCACTGCTAGACAGCACGCTGCGGTTAAAACAGCTGGTTGAGCGCAGCAAAGAACTCGGTATGCCGGCAGTTGCTGTTACTGACCAGTTCAATATGTTTGCACTGGTCAAGTTCTACCAGGCGGCGGTGGCAGCGGGTATCAAACCCATCGCCGGTGTGGATGTGCTGGTCAGTAACCCGGAAGATCCTGACCACTCAAGTCGCCTGGTGCTGCTATGCCAAAACCGGGAGGGTTACCTTAACCTGTGCCAGTTGCTCAGCAAGGGCTACCAGGAAGGTCAGTACCATGGTGTACCCTATCTCCGCCATGACTGGATAAGCCAGCACTCGGCCGGGCTCATCGCACTATCCGGCGGTCGTGAGGGAGATGTGGGCCAGGCCCTGATCAATCAGCATCCCAACAAGGCACGCCAGCTTGCCCAGCGCTGGATGAAGGATTTCCCCGGTCGTTTTTATATTGAAATACAACGTACCGGACGCGAGCAGGAAAAACGCCATGAGCGCCACGCTCTGCAACTCGCAGCGGAACTGAATCTACCGGTAGTTGCCAGCAATGATGTCCGTTTTCTTGATCGTGAAGATTTTTCATCCCACGAAGCACGTGTCTGTATTCACGATGGCCGTTTGCTTTCGGACAAGCGCCGGGAAGTACGTTATTCAGAAGAACAGTACCTCAAGAGCCCGGAGGAAATGGAAAAGCTGTTCTCCGATCTGCCGGAAGCGCTGGAAAATGCATCCGAACTGGCCAAGCGCTGCAACCTGGAACTGACATTTGGTGAGTATTTCCTGCCCGATTTCCCCACGCCCGATGGCCAGAGTGTCGAGGATTTTCTGAAAAGTGCTTCCCTGGAAGGCCTGGCCAAACGTTTGAATGCGCATGGCCCGGCGCAGGATTTCAGCGACGATGATTATCGCGAACGTCTTGAGTTGGAATTTAAAGTCATCAATGGCATGGGTTTTCCAGGTTATTTCCTGATCGTTGCGGACTTTATCCGCTGGGCAAAAAATAATGATATTCCAGTCGGGCCCGGACGTGGCTCGGGTGCCGGTTCACTGGTCGCCTATGCGCTGGAGATCACCGATATTGATCCACTTCAATTCGATCTTCTGTTCGAGCGGTTCCTGAACCCGGAACGTATTTCCATGCCCGATTTCGATGTTGATTTCTGCATGGAAAAACGCGACCTGGTGATCGATTATGTCGCCGAAACCTATGGCCGCGACCAGGTCAGCCAGATCATCACCTACGGTACCATGGCCGCCAAAGCCGTGGTGCGTGATTGCGGGCGGGTACTGGGGCATGGCTATGGCTTTGTCGACAGCATCGCCAAGCTGGTTCCGCTGGAACTGGGCATCACCCTGAAAAAAGCACTGGAACTGGAGCCCGAGCTCAAAAAGCGCTATGACGATGAAGAGGATACACGCGCACTGCTGGACCTTGCCATGTCACTGGAGGGAATTACCCGGAATGCCGGCAAGCATGCGGGCGGGGTTGTCATTGCACCCTCCCCTCTGACCGATTTCACCCCGTTGTTCAGCGAAGCCGGCGGCGGCAACGTGGTAACCCAGTTTGACAAGGATGATGTTGAAACCATCGGCCTGGTCAAATTCGACTTCCTGGGTCTGCGCACATTGACGATTATTGACTGGGCCTTAAAAGCCATCAATCAACAACTCGTTGATGAAGGCAAGAATCCCGTGGTTCTGGAAGAACTGCCAATGGGCGATGCGAAGACCTTCGAGTTATTGCAGGACTGTCGAACGACCGCGGTTTTCCAGCTCGAATCAAGCGGTATGAAGGAACTGATCGGTAAACTGCAACCGGACAGCTTTGACGAAATCATCGCACTGGTGGCCCTCTACAGACCGGGTCCGCTGGAATCAGGCATGGTCGAAAGTTATGTCGACCGCAAACACGGCCGCGAAGTGGTCAGCTATCCGCACGATGATCTCGAACCCATTTTAAAGCCCACCTATGGTGTCATCCTGTACCAGGAACAGGTCATGCAGATCGCCCAGGTGCTGGCCGGGTACTCCCTGGGTGATGCAGATATCCTGCGTCGTGCCATGGGCAAGAAAAAGGCTTCCGAGATGGCCAAACAGCGTCTCGTATTCGTTGATGGTGCCTCGCACCGTGGTGTCAGCGATGACCTTGCAAACTATATTTTTGACCAGATGGAGACCTTTGCCGGTTACGGTTTCAACAAATCCCACTCGGCCGCCTATGCCCTGATCGCCTACCAGACGGCCTGGTTGAAAGCCCATTACCCGGCGGCTTTCATGGCGGCGGTATTATCTGCCGACATGGACCACACCGATAAGGTCGCCGGTTTCATCAACGAATGCCGGAAAATGGATATCAACATCCAACCACCGGATATCAACCAATCTTCCTACGCTTTCCGGATGACAGACCCGCGCTCCATCCGCTACGGCCTGGGCGCGATCAAGGGCATTGGTAACGCAGCCATCGACTTCATAGAAGAAGAGCGCGTAGCAGAAGGACCATACGCAAGCCTGGATGATTTTTGCAATCGCATGGATCTGAAAAAGGCCAACAAACGCGCAATGGAAACACTGGTTCGTTCCGGCGCAATGGATGTACTTGACCCCGACCACAACCGGGCGCGTCTTTTGCACGACCTGCCCCGTTGTACACATGCCGCTGAGCAGATGCAGCGTGACCAGGAAGCCGGCCAGGTAGATATGTTCGGCACGCTGCAACCCGCCAGTGCCACCACCAGCAGTGAGCGGGAATTGTCCGAGGTAGAAGCCTGGCCTGAGCTGCAAAAACTACAGGCAGAAAAGGACTCGCTCGGTTTGTACCTGACCGGCCACCCGGTCAAAGTTCATATCAGGGATATCCGGAATTTTTCGACCTGTGTGCTTGGAGACGTGTACAAGCGGGTGCCAACAGACAGCAAGAACCGGCGCGGTGTGGCCATGACACTGGCAGCGTTGGTGACTTCATTGAGACGCCGTACAGCGCGCGGACATTTCATTGCAATTGAAGACCACAGCGGCCGGGTAGATGCTTTCTTGTCCAATGAAGCCTATGCCACCTACGCCGACCTGATGGAAAAAGACACGATCATTGTCATTGAAGGTAACGTGGTCGCAGATTCTTTCACAGGTGGTTATAAAATCACCGCCAACCATATCATGTCACTGGCTGATGCCAAGGCGCGTTTTCGCCAACGGTATCAATATAGCTGTTGCAGGACCTGACGAGAATTTATGCACCACCCTGGCTGCCACCTTCAGCCCTTATCAAAATGGTGCAGCACCGATCTTTCTCCATTACCGCAACCAGCGCGCACGGGTCAGTTTTGAATTAGGCCATGAGTGGACCGTCAAACCCTGCGAGGAGTTGATCGCGGCATTGAATGAACTGGAAATGGTTAAACAGGCGGCCTTGCGCTACTGAAGAATCACTCAACTTCCCGCCGAGCGATACCGCCGGTACAAAATTTTCACCCGGCGCACATATTCACGGGTCTCTTTATACGGTGGTATCCCACCATATTCACGCACAGCACCCGGCCCGGCATTATATGCAGCAGCAGCCAGCTCCACACTCTGATCAAACTGATTTAGTAGTTGTGAAAGGTAAAGGGTGCCACCTTCGATATTGCTGAGCGGGTCAAACACATCAACAACCTGTAATTCTTTCTGGGTTGCAGGCATCAATTGCATCAGGCCCTGGGCGCCTTTTGGTGACAGCGCGTCCGGATGATAAGCGGACTCTGCGTGGATAATGGCGCGGATCAGCGAATCATCAACCGTAAACACCTCGGCGGCCGCGCGGATTTCATCATCATATGCCTGCCGGTTCAGCGGTATGTTCTCCCAATCCAGTTGATTGCATGTGGGATCTGAGGCGTAACAGGGAAAAGAGAAGGTTTTGACATTCTTTTGGCCGGTTGGCCTGACATTGGTGTAGTGGACGATGCCGTCCTTGTCGGTGAATTTGTACATGTCGGCATACAGCGACTGCGAGCCGAAAAGGCACGCAAAGATCATTAAGCCTGCTATCTGCATTGCCCTGCAAAACATATACTTCATCTCGGTCCCTGAGCTATGTCCCGGCTAATTATGGCATAAACTGGTTTAAGCCTGCAGATAGTGCTCCTAAAGTGAACAAGCAAAGAATGCTTTTTTGAAACCAGATACGAAGCTTGCTCTGTCATCGGTCAAACAGATACGCAAAAAAATTGAAGTAGTAGGCAACCCACAGATAAACAACCGCCGCCATGGCCAGGATACTGTAACGAAAACGTGCAGCCACACTGCCAATGCCCATTGCCCATTGCCGGATTGCAAAGACGATCACGGCAACACCAATCAGCATATTCGCGTTGATAAGCAATAGATTGATGTGCGTAGCCAACGGAACTCCAAAGCTGAATTTGTCAGTGTTGCCGGTAAGGGTCAGAACAAGTTGTACATTCAGACCCACCAGGGCAAAGGCATATAACCACCCGACGAACACATCACGCGCAGGAAGCCGCTTTTGAACAGGTGCACGACGAAATGCCCGGTAGCCATAGCCGATAACGGCCAATAACGCCACCATCACGGCAAAGGCAATCAACAAGCGGATGTTGCCGGGTGCATCGAGTCCGCGCACCCGTTTGTAGCTGCCCAAGGGTGAACCGACGAGCACGTGACCAACTTCTCCGCTTCCATTCCGTTCAAACACCATGGTGCTATCCGAGTAGCGCGCGGTAAATCGATCCGGGGCGGTAGCCCGCCAGCGATTGACGCTTCTTCCTATAACCAGCAACTCGTCATCCTGCACAGATATGGTCACGTTATTTACCAGTATTGCCAGGCGTTCAAAAGTGGAGAAATTGGACCGCAGGGAAATGTATTCCCCGGCATAATCCGCCAGATTCACCTCCGCCGCTTCCGGTGCTGTGCGCAAATAGTCGACCGGGAAAAAATGATCGATAAAAGCGACGATCAGGTTGCTGCGAGCCCGTGATCCGGGGTCGGTATTAAACGAAACGAAGACACCGAGTTCATGCCCGGGTAGCAGGCTCATGTTACTGTGAAACTGATTGGTGTCGCCGCCGTGCCCGAATACAAGTTGACCATTTCGGTCAGACCGGTAAAAACCGTGCAGCAACGGTGCGATACCCTCATGGGGCGCAAACAACGGTGTCTGCATCAACCGGGCAGTTGCTTCACTCAGAATGTGTACACCGCCATATTCACCATTACTCAAGTGGGCCAGCATGAAACGCGTCATGTCATCGGCAGTAGTGCTCATGTTTCCCGCCGGAGATTTATTCATAAATTCAAAGTCAGTCGATTTGAACCGACCCGCCTGGTAGGTATAACTAACCGCATGCCGTTCGGCAAAATCGACATTAAGCTGATCCTGGGTATTGGTTGAGTTCATCTGTAAGGGTTTCAGGATGTGCTCATCCACATAATCCGCCCAGGTCTGGCCGCTGATTCGTTCGACGATGTATCCAGCCAGCGCCGCACCAAAATTAGAGTATGAGGCATGCTCACCGGGGGGGCGCACCCTCGCCGGTATCACCGTGGCCAGATATTCACCAAGAGGCATCAGATCATCAACCGTTTTGGCGGAGCCGCCGGTTCCTTTTTCTTCAAATCCCGGTGTATGTGTCAGAAGATGCTTGATGCGAATCGGTTCCTCGAAGGTGGCAGGGATCTGAAAGTCTATATAGGTATTAACGTCGCCCTCAAGATCCAGCCTGCCCTGCTCAACTAATTGCATAATCGCAGTCCAGACAAAGGTCTTCGATATGGACGCAATCCGAAACAGGGACCGGTCCGGATCGGCGGGAACCCGTTTCTCCAGATCAGCCCAACCGTAACCACGCTTGAACAGCACCTCGCCACCATAGACAACCGACACCACTGCACCAGCCAGTTTGTGGTCTTGCCGCTGCACATCGAAAGCTGTGTCGAAGAATACTGCAACGTTTTCGGCAGTCAATGGAGGGCCGATGAGGTCAGGAACGGATTCACCCTCGATGGCTGCAACAACTGACATACCAAGGGTTAGTACGGCCGAGAGGCAGGCGACACAAATTAGTTTTAAGTGGCTATTCATGTTGTTTGATTCCATTGAGTTAGAGACAAGACGACTTCTTTACGTCCACCTTCGTTGTTTAGCATAGTTGTTTAACCAACAAAAACCAAAAAACTCTAACCCGAACATAATCTCCAAGGAATATGAACTATCCCAACTGCAACATACACAATATCGCATCATTATCATCCATCATTTCACCTCCCCAGCGGCATTCACCGGTTTGGGGTGTGCTGCGGATTCCGGATTGACCGTTTTCTGTCATTAATGCAAAGACGTTTCCGCTGAAACGTGTGTCGCCCGCATCCGTCAAGTGCTGACCTTGTGGATCAGTGAAATAGACCTGGCCATCTGCCTGAGAATGCACTCCAAATCCATCTTCATGCACCAGGCGGTGATGGCGTCGGCATAACAGAACCAGATTATTCAGGCTGGTCTCGCCACCATCTGCCCAATGTGTAATGTGGTGTGCATCAACAAACCGACTACAAGTGCAGCCCGGGAAACGGCAACCATGATCCCTGCGCTTCAATGCACGCCGGATGGCAGGTGGAATGGTTCGGGTTTTACGTCCTACGCTTAGTGTTACACCTTCTTTGTTCTCCAACCAGTGCACCACGCCCGTATCGCATGACAATCGTCTCGACGTTTCAGCGGAAACGTTGCGGCCTTCCTCGATCTCTGATTCAGCGCCTAAACCATCGGCCTTTAGGGTTTCCATATCAGTATGAACATGCACCAGTAACGATCACACTGTTAGCTGCCCCTGATTTGGACAAATAAGCTTCTGCCATCCGTACCAACGCATCTGCACGACGCTGAGAAATTGGCTCTGAGCGGGGCTTTAGTTCATCAACAGGCGTTTCCGCGGAGACGTCTTTCTGCTCTTCAAAGTCTTCATCCATGATCAACTCCAGTACCTTTTTGACCAACATGCCCTGTTCCGGCGTGAAGCGTCCTTTTAATACCAGGCTGTCATCATCATCAAAATACCAGTCCAGTTGCCTGACTGCGTGGCGCTCGTTATCAAGTTCCAATGCCTCGATGCGTTTTACTTTCCGATAGTTCCGCACCAGGCGTTCGACATGTGCTGCCGTGCCATGTCGGGCAATTTGCAGCAGATAGTCTTCATTCTTTTCAGTTGCCACACGGGTCATGGCCGGACCTTGGAATAGCTGACCTCACCCTTGCGAAACTTATCACTGATCTTTGGCAGACTCTTCAAGGCATGTGCAACACGAACTTTTTCACGCGCCGCACCCAGATTGATACCACACTTCCAGTTCAACCAGTGGGCACATGAGTTCAGACCCGGGCCAGCCCAACCATGGGAATCATCATATTCGCGGATTAATTCCAGCAGTCGATAGGTGGCAGCGTGGATGTGGGCAGACAGTTCAGTGATCTGGTCTTCCAGCTGTTCGCAGTGTGCCTGACTGCAGGGAACGGGGGGCAAGAAATTGTCCGGAGAGGGTGAAAGAGCGGTCTGGGTCATCATAAAATTCACTTTATTAAGTACTGTATAAATATATACCTAATAAAGAGAAAAATCAAGTATTATTTGATAATACAATGAGTTATATTGCATTATTGGTTTTATACCTCTCCCTGTTTTCCACCCTAACAAATCTGCAGCTACCATCTGACAATTTTGCTCCGCGTGGAACATTTCCGTCGATGATTTGTTTGTGGGCACCTATCACCAAAAAAGTATAGTGCACGACTAGTTTCTCACTCCGCCGTTTGCTTCTTGCCCGCCCCCGCTT
>PVMK01182441.1_pt1 | contig 10003 bp, 11 predicted proteins | sample 1853481 | NCBI WGS metagenome assembly PVMK01 (sample SAMN08533507, study PRJNA380276) | Marine sediment metagenome, whole genome shotgun sequencing project.
CACACACCTTGGCAAGGCATCCGCAGACCGCTGGCGTGTTCAAAGCAGTAGTGCCGATGGCAGGTATCGATCAGGCCGGAAATACCGAACTGCTCAAGTGGGTGTATCCGCCGCCGCTCGGCAATTCACCGGCGATCCTGCACGTAAACGAGATATTCGATCGCTTTGAGCCCTATGACGGGATGAATTCGGCAGACGCAGCGACGCCGGGTACGCCCGTGTGGATCTATCCGTCGGTCTTGCAGGTGTTTGCGGAATACGTCGAGAAGAACGAGGGCTACGCGGCGTGTGGATTTGCGCCCGATGATGTTGGCGATCGTTACGGTCCACTCGATGTCGGTGGGGTCGTGCCGCAAGGCTATCGCAAGCTTGCCGGGCCGAATTCCTTAGAAGGTGAAGGCCAGGAAACATTTCACTGTTTCACCAAGGACGCAGAAAATGCGAGTTGTGAAAAGCTGGCGATTTGCCTGTGGGACGGTGGTGAACCGGGTGACGATCTGCACGATCCACATGGCCGCGCCGGGGCGCGAATGGTCAGGGGGCACCGATCCTGGAACAGGCGGACTGGAGCCGATGGATATCATGTGGCGATTTATGCAGCGAGCTCGACTAAAATAATTCAGGCCGCTCTCGTGCGACCTGTTCAATGCCATCGCCGAGGTCAATTGTTCGCGCACACTCGTGACCGGAATAGACCGCATGCGCAATGGCGCCGGGTGCACGACAGTCTCCAATACTTTTCACAGAAATAGAATCAGCGCTTTGTAGTTCCTTATACAAATTGTCATTTCCGACTCGATTGCCGACAACGACCAGCGATCCGCACTCCAACGAGCTGCTGCCGCCACCCGGATAAATGCTGCCCAGCTGCACGATGCCATCACTGAAATCAGTAATATTGTTTTCCAGCACAATGCCTACGCCCAATTCGATCATCCGAGCACGAATATTGCCCATTTCATTGTTCATGAAAGTCCAGGCCGAGACCGAATTCGCGGGCGTTACGATCGTGACCTCATTGCCGCGTTCACGCAGGACCTGAGCAAGGCATCCACCCATGTAGTAGTGATCGAAGTCGAAAATAACAATCGGACCTTGTACCTCGGCACCGCCCAAAACGTCGTCAGGCGTCAGAATGGTCTGCTCCTGAAACGCGTCAATGGGGTGGCCGGTGCCGTCCAGGATTTCACGCCTCCAGCGAGCTCCGGTTGCAATGACAGCATGGTCACACTCAAAATCGACAACGTCTTGTGCAGATAATCGATTGCCGCGATAGACGTCGACGTTGTTCATCGATTGGATGAGATTGGTTCGGTAATCGCGCACACGTGCCCAGGTAGATAAGCCGGGAAGTTTGGACTCAATCGTCACGCGGCCGCCTAATTCCTCTCTGGCTTCGGCAACGGTTACCGCGAAGCCGCGTTGACCAAGTGCACGGGCGCACTCGAGCCCAGCCGGCCCGGCGCCGACGATGAGTACGCTGGTATTGGGGTCTCCGGACGGGATACGCTCCGGATGCCACTTGCGACGCCATTCTTCGCCTATGGTTGGGTTTTGCGTACAACGAACCGGAACGCAATCGTGATAGCTCGACACACAGATATTGCAGCCGATGCACTCGCGAATTTCGTCCTCGCGCCCTTCGTTAATCTTGTTCGGCAGGAACGGGTCGGCAATGGATGGTCGCGCGGCACCGATAAAATCCAAAATACCGCGTTTAATCTGACTGACCATGACATCCGGTGACGTAACGCGACCAACGCCAACGACAGGCCGCGATGTTAGTGGTTTCACGAAACTGTTTATGGGTTCCTGCGCACCCTGTTCGCTAAACCGGGCGGATACCGTTTCCCGAACCCAACTCGATGATTTCACGTCCCACAGGTCAGGAGCGTCGGAGAGCATCGAAATGATTTCGTGTGCTTCCGACTCCATATTCTCGCTGGGGATATTGAGTAGTTGATCGGTGCTGAAGCGCAATGCGATGGCACAGTCCTGGCCGACCGCTTCTTTCATGTCTTCGATAATCTCGCGTGTGAGCCGAACTCGATTCTCGAGACTGCCGCCGTACTCGTCGCTGCGTTTGTTCAGCCACGGCAACAAAAATTGGTACGGACCGAAGTTCATGCCCGCGTAGATGTAAACAATATCGAAATCTGCAGACCTCGCACGTATCGCAGCATCGACATGCCATTGTCGAAAATCGCGAATGTCCTTCTTGTCCATCGGTCGCGAGTGCGTCAAATTAATCCAGCCGGGGTAGGTCGTATTGCCGGACATGCCCGAAGCTGAAATCAATGGCTCGCGCGAAAACTTGTTGCCGGTACCGCTACCGCCGTGCCACAATTCGACACCAGCGAGTGACCCATGACGATGCACTGCATCCGTCATCATTGCGTGCACCTTTATGTCTTCGTCATCCCACAGCCGACAATAGGGCAGAGGTGCGTCATCCGAGCTCGGATGAATTGAGCAGTAGCCGGTATTGATGACACCCCAACCGCCTTCGGCACGAACTTCGCGCATCGCGGCGCGTGTGTGCGGCATCTGTTGACCTGTTCCCAACGCGTGCGGGGTGCAGTAGAAACGGTTCGGTGCTGTAACCGGGCCAATTTTCACCGGCTCAAATAATATGTCGTAACGCGGATTTCTACTCATGTCCGTCCATGGCCTGCTCGAGATCGGCAATCAGGTCATCGACTGATTCGATGCCAATCGATAGGCGAATCAAATCTTTCGGTACCGGACTGTTTTCGCCTTCGATTGAATAACGGTGTTCAACCAGGCTCTCGACGCCGCCTAACGAAGTGGCTCGCGTGAATACTTTGCAGCGTTTCACAATGTCCAAAGCATCGTTTTCGTCACCTTTGACGCGCAAGGACAACATCCCGCCGAAGCCACCGTCCATCTGGCGTTTTGCGATCTCGTGTCCCGGATGGCCGGGCAAACCCGGATACAGCACGCATTGCAGACGCTCGTGGCCGTCGAAATGCTGTGCAATTGTCAACGCCGATTCGCAGGCTCTTTGGACCCGCAGGAAAAGTGTGCGCATGCCGCGCTGCAACAGCCAAGCTTCAAACGAGCCAAGAATAGCTCCGCCCTGAGTCCGTTCTTGGCAATGCGTTCCCAGAATTCATCCTCTATTGCAGTAACGACGGCGCCTGCTACGACATCGCAGTGTCCGTTCAGGTATTTGGTTGCGGAATGTACAACGAGATCGGCGCCGTGCTTTATCGGTTGCGTCAGGACAGGCGTCGTCACCGTGGAGTCCACGACAAGGCGAGCACCCGCTGAATGAGCAATTTCTGCCGCTGCGGCTATGTCCAGCACATCCCAGGTGGGATTGCAGGGGGTTTCCATCCACACGAGTTGGGTCGTTTTTTGTTGCACGGCGCTGGCCAATGCATTGGGTTCCGCGGTATCGAAAAAATCGAGTTGCAGGCCCCACTTACCGCAAAACTTGATTAGCCAGTTGCGCAGACCCCAGTACATAATTTTCGGCGCTACGATTCGATCGCCGGGGCTCAAAGATTGTACGACGGCCATAGCGGCAGACGACCCAGAGCTGAACAACAAGGCCGCCGACCCGCCCTCAAGCTCGGCAAGTACGTTCTCGGCAATTGCGAAACCCGGGTTTTCATCGCGCCCATAACTATGTTGTGGATCAATCAGCGCATAGTTTTCGTCGCGAACATAAGTCGTTGCGGGATGAATGCCCGGACTAAGGCCGCCGGCCATTGAATCAATTTGACGCAATGCCTGGGCGTTTTTGGTTTCCGGTGCGAGGTCGTCTTGTTCGCCCATTCGATTCGTTTGCCGCGCATTGAAAACAGGCAGCCAAGGCTAAAGCAAGGCGTTCAAATTTACTAGCTTGAGGTTCGGATACGCGATGAGCTAACTAAGCGTCCGAATCCTCTTCGTACTGCTTAAGGCCATCCGTGATTTCGTGCCACGGTGCCTTGGAGCCGACGTAAATGTGGTAGCCGGTCGGTCGCGGTGGGTCACCTTCAATGGTGCCCATGGCCAGGTAAAGTTCATCGGGATAGTCGGTCAGCTCCACCAAGATATTCGAGCCGCACACACTGCAAAACACCCGGTTGTGGTTGCCTGACGATTTGTAGATCGACAGGTCCGATTCCCCCGATAGATACTTGAATTTATCCCGATGTACGCCCGCGAATGTCGCGAATGCTGCGCCGTGCATTCTGCGGCACTGCGAACAATGGCAGTGACTGAAATCGGTGATCTCGGAATCCGCCCCGAAGCTGACGCGCCCACATTCACAATGTCCGGTAATCATGCTGTAGCTCCTTGTTCGTCTAGTATTTCATCTCGCCATTCGTTCATATTCATCTCAATGACCGCGAAGCCGCCAATCCAGACCAGTTCATCCCAAAGATACAGCCAATGGCCCAGATATGCCCAGTAGACGCCCATGCCTATGAGCGACGCGTATAGAATGTACTTAATTCGATTCGCGGTGTCGATTACGGTACCGCCGGTAACACCATGGCTTTGCAAGCGGACGACCAGCTCGATGGCAGCGATAATGATCAGCCAGGCAAGCACTTCTGCAAGGTCGACCCATGCCAGATCTCTTTCAAGTTCCAGCCCTGCCATGTTCGTGACCAGAGGATCGTCTGCGATCCAGAAGAATTGGGTTGCCGTGGATAGACCGCCGCAGCTTTGGGCGTCGATATCCGTGTATTCGAGGTTGTACACGTAAGAAACTTCCGCGTCCGTCATGTCACACAAACTCGAAACGTTGTCGACTGGAACTGTTGGCTGCAAATCCACGATCGTGTCTGTCATGGCAAAAACAGTATGTGCGAGCATGAGGTAGCACACGATGCGAATTCCGTGAATAGTGTGCGCGACCCACCCCTTCAACGTCTTATCGTCGAGTACGTAGGTTTCAAGTTCGAACATAAATAACAGGAAAAACCAGGCCGCTTCGTCAATGCTGGTCGCGAATTCGATGGTCCAGTCTAGAACGGTCGATGTTGCTGTGAGTGTATGTAGGGCCCTGTTCCAGTCTTCAAAAATGTAGAAAACAAAGTTGATGATTAGAAGCGTATAAACGACCCACTTGATGGCCTGCTGAAATTTATGCATGCGCGGATCATACTGATTCAAAATACGTGGCCGTAACCACGCCTACACGCGCGGATTACTTCAAAGCCAATCACGAAGCCGGTAGTACATCATGCCCAGCGATACCATCGGTCTGTGAAAGGTGTGTGCGCCGGGGATAATCAGCGGTTTTACGTTGGCAAACATATCGAACCGTTCCATCGTTCCGGCGACGGCATCGGCCATGATTTGACCGGCGAGGTGGGTGGTACTTACGCCGTGACCTGAGTAGCCCTGGCAGTAGTAGACATTCGGCGCCGTTCGGCCCAATTGCGGTACTCGATTAACAGTAACGCCAATCGTTCCGCCCCACGCGTAATCGATGTTTACGTCTGCCAATTGTGGATAGACTCTCAACATCAGAGGAATGTGCGATTTCTTGATTACAGCCGTGTCATGACCGAAGTAGTTAACTCGGCCGCCATAGAGCAAACGCTTGTCGGCGCTTAGACGATAATACTGCACGGCAAAGTTCTGATCGCAAACGGCGAGATCCTGCGGGTTGATCGAAGCGACCATTTCCTCAGACAGGGGCTCTGTTGCGATGATGTAGCTGTTCACCGGAAACAGGATGCCGCGTAGTTTTTTCTCAAGCAGGTGATACGCGTTGCCGGCCAAAATTACAGTATCGGCAACTACAGATCCGTTTTCCGTAACCACTTTGGGTCGCGACCCGTGTTCAATATTCAGGACCGGTGATTGTTCGTAAATAGTCGCGCCCAACGACTCTGCCGCCCTGGCCTGGCCGATACACAGGTTTAAGGGGTGCACATGACCGTTGCCCATATTTAATAGCGCGCCGATGTAAGCACGCGTACCAATCAAGTCGCTGGTTTCGTCAGCAGAAAGCATTCGAACTTCGTGTGGAAAACCTGCGTTTTGCAGTCGCGCCAAATCCGCTTCGAACCAACGCAGGTGCCTGGGTTTGTCCGCAACTTCGATGTAGCCAAACTTCAAATCGCAATCTATTGAATACTTGTCTACTCGCTGGCGGATGATTTCATGCCCGGCCCAGCGCATCTCGCCAAAAACCTCCTCAACATCCTTGCCGAGATTCCTGGCAATCGTTTTCTCACCCGATACACCGTCAATGAGCTGGCCACCGTTACGTCCGGACGCCCCCCCAGCCGACCTTGTTAGCTTCTACGACATGGACCTTATATCCACGTTCGGCGAGGTGTAAGGCGGTCGATATCCCGGTGAAGCCGGCGCCGATTACACAAACGTCGGCGTGCTGTTCACCGCGAAGTGGCGCGAAATCGGTGTGATCATTGACCGAGGCCGCATAGTAGGAACCGGTATGGGATTGAGGTTGCATGCGGCGAAAAAAAGACTAGTGCGGCTTGTCCAATTGTGTTTTTCGATATTGCGCGGGCGTTTGCCCTACAGATTTTTTGAATGCGGCGTAAAAAGCGGAATTCGAGTTGAAGCCGACTGCAAAGGCGATGTTGAGGATGACGCTACTTTGCTGTCCGGTCGTGCCGAGAAGGGTCATCGCATATTGAACTCGATACTTGTTCAGGTAATCGAAAAAGCTCATGCCGAAACCGGAGTTGATCACGTGCGACAAATGATTGACGGAACAATTAACAACTTTCGCGAGTCGCGGCAGCGTGAGATCGGAACGTAAGAACAACTGCTCCGAATGCATGATTTCTTCAAGCTTTATTTTGTAATCTCGCATCTGCTCGGGACATAGTCCTGACTTCGCGTACTTGCGTTGTTGAGCATCGTCAGAGGCCATGCCGGCAAGATTCGTCGCACGCTGACGGTCAGGCATATCGTAATAGTCGGTTATTACAGCGGCCGAATCGCCACTTAAGGTCATGAATTCCGCGCCGTTGTACTTTGTGGACGAATTGGAATCGTCGAGTTCGTAAATTCGATACTGAAAAGCGATAGTGTTTCTGCCCTTCAATATCTCGCCGATGAGTTCATAGCGGTGAGCATGATTGACAAAGAAAGCGCTCAAGCTCTCGATGAGTTCGTCATGGGACCGTCGTGCATTCTCCGGGACGTCGCGGTAAACACCGTCGGCTGCCAGGTGATCGGCTACGCCTTTGGGATCATGGTGATTCCAAGCGTCAAAATAACTATCTACGAAATCGACAGTGCGCATCGATGAACTCCTGACATTCAATATTGGCCATTGTATCCTAGCGCAGCAAGGCACGTCGTTGCACGTCGGTTTTACAATTTTGGGGTCATATGTGAAAAAATTTACTGCCCAGGTGATATCTGTCCACTCTGGATCAAATAAGGATTCGAGCAAGGATCAACATCCGAGCATCCAGGTCGAACTCAAGGGTATCGTTGGGGACGCGCACCAGTCCTATGAACGCAGTACCTGGGCCGGTGACAAACAGCCCGAGGGAACCACGCGCCGCAACGAACGCCAGTGGTCTGCCGTATCTGCGGAAGAGTTGGCGGAGATCTCAGAAGAAATGGGTCTAAGCGAAGAGCTCACAGCGACCTGTCTGGGCGCGAACTTCTGTTTTTCCGGAATCTCAGAGTTGTCGCGCTTACCGAAGGGCACGATTCTGAAGTTCCCATCCGGTGCTGAGCTGATGATTGAAGAATACAACCCGCCGTGTGGCTACATGGGCGAAAAGGTCGCGTCGCTGTATTCAACAAAGAGCGGCGAGCCATTGTCCAATACCGCGTTTTCGAAGGCGGCCAAGCTCACCCGCGGAATTGTCGGTGTGGTGGAAGTTGCGGGAGTGATCAATTCCGGCGACGAGGTCACGGTTGAGATCTATGCAACCCCGTCGTGGCTTATTCGGTCCGATGCGACTTAGGCCGGCGACGAAGAATTCTCATAATTTCCTTGAACGGCGTTAGCAGATTATCGGACAGGGTTGTGTATTCACGTTGATCCTTAGGCGCAAGACCCCAGGGGGTTTCTTCGAAACGTTCGGCTATATACAGAGTGCCGAAAAGACGATCCCAGATGCTGGTTACAAGGCCGAGATTCGTATCCCAATGCTTTTCCAGATAGCTGTGATGTGTGTGATGCATTCCCGGGCTTTGCAACCAGTACTCGAGCCAGCGCGGATAACGAAAAGAAACGTGGTAATGCCGAAAATTTCCGTTCAAGGCGTATAACAGCGAGAAAATTCCGACGTTCATCACCGTAATTCGGGTGATGTCGCCGCCAAAAACCCAGGCAAATATGCCGCCGGACAACGATAGTCCGATGGCCGGCCCGAGCGCCCAGACTGGTCCGGCGATGAAGTGTTCGCGTGGTCTTGTAAGCGGCGTTAGTACCTGAGCGGAGTGATGCACCTTGTGTATTGCCCAACCGATTTCGGTCTTGTGCATCATGTAGTGGGTAAAATAAAATACCATGTCGGCGATAAGCACGGTTACCAGACCGTAGAATAGTCGCCACGTGACTGTCGGCTCCAGGCCGGGACTGGCGCCGAACCAGCCCGTCAATGTGGAAATAGTCGTTCGCTCGACAAACGGTGCCACCGAGCCGAGAAACAAGACTACCCAAACCGGCATCATTCCCTTGTCCAGCAGATACAGCCAGATATCAACCCGGGCGGACGGGTGAGCGTAGATTCGCTTCGGTAGTACGTATTCAAGCAGGCCCATGGGCTGCTCTTTGCCGTCGGCATCCTTGGCACCGCGACCGCCGCGAAAAATCCAGAATATAATCGTGATGAGGAGCGTCAGCAGCAGCAATGGCCACCAGAACGTGCTTCCGGGACCGGGCAGCACGGCATCCCGAAGCGCCGCGGCGATCTGCCGTGCTAAATCAGAAAATGGACCGAGAATTTCTTCTGTTCGTGCCGCTGCCATGCGTGGTAATCCGTTGTTGCGGATTGGCAAAACTTATATGGCAGCGTCGGATATTACAAGGCGCCGGCGCCAGCCACCGCGATTTGCCCGTCCTCTGATGATTTGACGCCGCTTACGCCAATAGCACCCACGATCTGACCCTTGTAAGTAAGTGGTACGCCGCCTTCGATCGGCAGCATGTCCTGTAACGCCAGATATCCTTGACGACCGGCGGCAACGGTTTCTTCCCAAAAGCGGGTCGGGCGGCGAAACATCAAGGCGGTTTTTGCTTTGTTTATTGCGACATCAATGCTGCCTAACTGTACTTTCTCGCGCTGCAAATACATGAGGTGGCCGCCATCGTCCACGACGGCAATGACTACTTTCCAGTCATTTTTCTGTGCTTCGGCCTCGGCCGCCTTGACCACGCGCTTGACGTCATTTAACGCCAAAATATCCTTATTATACAAAGAGTTAAGTCCTCAGAAGTCAGGTGGTGGTGTGGCGCGCGCCCGCGCGGGCATCCAGAAAGGCTTATCCTTACGCTCACATCTTGCGACGCGGCTGTACTGTCGAAGCTCTTTCTCGTAGTAAATCTCAGCCCACAAATCGCCGTTAACATGCTGCGTTTCTATCATTGCCAGCGCGATGTTCGCTTTGACCGCGGGCGACCACATGGCGGAGGTCACGTAACCTATTTGCTGGGTGCAGCGTTTATTCTTATAGATGTATGATTCTTCGGCGGGCTTATTGCCCTCGATATCGAGCTTGGTCAGTGTGTACTTTGGGCCGCGTTGTTTTTCGGCCAGCAAAGCCGCTCGACCACTGAAGTGCGGTTTCTTGAAATCGACTAACCATCCGAGACCCAGTTCGAAAGGTGTCTGATCATGTTCAAAGTGCACCGTTCGAAGCGCTTCGTTAAATTCCATTGCGGGCATGATGAAAGCGGCCTCAAGTCGGGTCATGTTGGTAGCAGCTTCGCCGAATGGCTGGATTCCGTAGTTTTCGCCTGCGGCGTACAGGTCATCCCAAAGTTGCAATCCCAGCGCCGCCGGAATCCATAACTCGTAGCCGAGATCACCTG
>PVMK01114136.1_pt1 | contig 10002 bp, 8 predicted proteins | sample 1853481 | NCBI WGS metagenome assembly PVMK01 (sample SAMN08533507, study PRJNA380276) | Marine sediment metagenome, whole genome shotgun sequencing project.
CATGTCATTTGAGCGTCTTTTGAAACCGCGTTCCATTGCCGTTTTCGGCGGTGCGCAGGCCCAGGAGGTGATTCGCCAGAGCGATCGCATGGGATACAAAGGGGAGATCTGGCCGGTCCATCCCAAGAAAACGGAGATCCTGGGGCGCACGGTCTACCGCTCGGTGGAGGATCTGCCGGCAAGCCCCGATGCTGCGTACGTGGGGGTTAATCGCCACCTCACCATCGACATCGTTAGAGATCTCGCTGCGCGGGATACGGGCGGCGCGGTCTGCTATGCCACCGGCTTTTCCGAGGTGGGTGAGGAGGGTGCCGAACTCGAAGAGCGACTTCTGGAAGCCTCGGGTGACATGCCCCTGGTCGGGCCGAATTGTTACGGACTGCTCAACTATCTCGACGGGGCGATGCTCTGGCCCGACCAACAGGGCGGCCGGCGGGTCGACGAAGGCGTGGCCATCATCACCATGTCGTCGAACGTGGGTTTCAACCTCACCATGCAGCGGCGCGGCCTTCCCGTCGCCTACATGCTGTCCCTGGGCAACAAACTGAAGTTAGATGTCCATGACGCGATCCGCATCTTCGCTCGACAGGATCGGGTCACGGCGCTGGGGCTTTTTGTGGAAACGATGCCTGACCCAAAGGCCTTCCAGGAGGCAGTCAACGTTGCCCGAAAGCTGGGAAAGCCCATCGTTGCCGTCAAGACCGGCCGCTCCGAGGTTGGTCAGAAAATGGTGGTATCGCATACGGCGTCGCTCGCCGGTTCCGACGTCCTGGTGAGTGCTTTGTTCGAGCGCCTCGGGGTGGCTCGCGTCGATTTCTCTGGAAGCGCTCATGGAAGCGCTGAAGGTGTTGCACGTTCTCGGTCCATTGAACGGTGGCCGGATCGGGGCCATGAGCACCTCGGGCGGTGATCTCACGCTTCTGGCCGACGCTATGGGCCTGGGCCTGACCATGCCCCCCCTGTCCGAAAAGGTGGCGCAGCGTCTTGGCGCGACGGTGCACGAGCGGGTAGTGGCCGCCAATCCGTTCGATTACCAGATGTTCGGCTGGGATGACGAGGAGCATATGGCAGACAAGTTTACCGCCTTTTTGTCAGAAGACTTCGATGTAGCGCTGTGCTTGCTCGATTACCCACGAGAAGACCTTTGTGACCAATCGTCCTGGGGTGGGGCCGAGAGGGGGTTTGTCCGAGCTGCACAGCAGACCGGCACCAAGGCCGCGGTGCTGGCGACCTTTTCAGATACGATTACGGAGTCGGTGGCGGCGCGTTTGATGAAAGAGGGCGTTGCACTGCTTGCCGGCATCGATACCGGGCTTGCAGGCATCCGGGCGGCGGTGGATGTGGGCGCTGCCTGGAGCCGGCCTCCCAGCCCACCGTTACTCACGAGTTTCGGTCAACGGCAGGACGGTCCCGTCAAGGTGTTGGACGAGGCCGAATCCAAGGGCTTTCTCGCCCGGTGTGGCGTGCCTGTCCCTTCGGCGAGAGTCGTTCGCAGCGCCCGGGAGGCGGCTGCGGCGGCCGGAGAGTTGGGCTATCCGGTCGTCGTCAAGGCATTGGGCGTGGCGCACAAGACCGAAGTTGGGGGCGTCAGACTCGACCTTGGCAGCGCAGAGGAGGTGTCGGCGGCGGTGATGGAGATGTCGGGCCTCTCCGAGTCCTATCTGATCGAGAAAATGGTCGACGGGAGTCGTGGCGGAGCTCATTGTCGGTGTGGCCCGTGATGAGCAATTCGGCCCGTATCTTTTGGTCGGAGGCGGTGGAATTCTGGTCGAGCTGATGAAAGACAGCGCGTCACTCCTGATGCCGACCACCAGAGAGCGGGTGTTGCATGCATTGGGTCAGCTGAAGTGTGCACCTCTCTTAAACGGTTTCAGGGGGGCTCCACCTGCCGATCTGAAAGCCGCTGCTGATGTCATCCTGGCGGTTGCGGGTATGGTTGAAAATGACCCCTCGTCCATCATCGAGCTCGATATCAACCCATTGATGCTCCTGGCCGAAGGTCAGGGGGTGGTTGCGGCCGATGCCCTGATCAGTCTGAACGAGAATCAGTAAGGAATGCTGTCTATTTTAAATTGACAGAGCGTAGCGATTCCACAAATCCGAAATCCGCAATCTAAAATCCCAAATTATGACTCGTGACGTCATAGGAATAAAAACGGAATGAATTTGTAAATGCGGATTTGGCATATTTTCACCATCCCAGAAAGGACCCATGCACATGAAATTCGCTGGTAATGAAATCGAGAAAACCATCGTCGAGAAGGCCAAAGAGTTGAGGGCTTCATTGGCGGGAATAGCGACCATCGAGGACCTGAAGGCTTCCCCCTCATATGAGGCCTATGACAAAAGGCCGTTCTACCAAGAATACAAGGGCGTTAAATGGCGCCAAGAGCACAAATCAGTGCTGGTGTGGGCTTTGGTCCATCCAGCATCCGAGCCCGTACTCGATTGGTGGAGCATGAAGGTCCCGGGCTTTACCCCCGGCAACCGTGTGATGCGGATGCAGTCGAAAAAGCTCCGGGTGTGGCTGGGTGAAGAACTCGGAATTAACGCCCTTTCGCTGCCGTACCAGATCGAATACGGGGGGGCTTTACTCAAGGATTCCGCCCATCTGGCCGGCCTGGGGGTGATCGGCAAAAACAACCTGCTGGTCACGCCGGAGTTTGGAACGCGTGTCCGTCTTCGAGGGATTTTCATGGAGGCTGAGCTCGAACCAACCGGTCCTATCGACTTCGATCCGTGCAATGGCTGCAACAGGCCCTGCCACCGATCCTGTCCGAGAGGGGCGTTCCGAAGCGGGGTCTTCGAGAGGGCACTCTGTAAGAAGGAGAATGACAAGCGCGATGCCGATGTGGAAATACTCGATGGTTCGATCATGGGTATCGAGGAGGCCAGCGAAGTCACCAAGCCCTGCCGGTACTGCGAGTTCGCGTGCCCCGTCGCGCAGGGTGCCTCCCGCTGAGTTTTGGTGAATAATGCAGGTAGATAAATTTGAAGAGATAGAGCCATTGCACCGGGAGCAGGCGGAAGTGCTGGCCCCCCATGTCGACCTTTTATTATGTGAGACCATGTCCAGTGTCGATGAGGGCAGAGCAGCCGCTGCGGCCGCAACCCGGACCGGCAAACCCGTCTGGGTGTGCTGGACACTGCATGAGGATCGCTCCGGCCGTCTGCGAAGCGGAGAAGATGTTGACGAAGCTGCAAAAGCACTGTCGGACCTTCCGGTATCAGGAGCGCTGGCAAATTGTTGTGCACCGGAAAGCATTACCAATGCGATGCCGCAACTGGCGCAAACCGGCCTGAAATACTTCGGGGGCTATGCCAACACTTTTCAACCCATACCCGAAGATTGGGATCTTACGGGAGACAAAAATACCGATGGATCCCTTGGCCTGCGAACAGATCTGGATCCTGAAAGTTACGCCGCCCATGCAAGCAACTGGCTTAAGGCCGGTGCAACTGTTGTCGGAGGTTGCTGCGGAACGCGTCCGGCCCATATTGCTAAAATCAAAGAGCTGATTGAAAGAAAATGAATAATTTGCACGGCTGTTGCATTTCGTAAAGGCATTAGCCGATTGTAAAAAAAGATTCATCAAACTCCGGCCGGTCTTTGTACCGTTTCAAAAATTTACCCGGAATCATATCCAGATTTTCAAAAATGGCCCGGTCGACATCAATACCCGCCTTTTGAAGGGCCTTGTATACGGTTTCGGGTTTCGGCGGGCATCCCTTGATGGCAATCATCTCTTTAATATCCGGGTTGTCTTTATTGGCCTGGTAGATGCACTTGCCGAATAAAATCGTCTTTTTCTTTCCGCGTTCCGGTTTCATCACTTTTCCGCTGAGGATCTCGACATCATCCCAGGGTTCGCCTTTCCAGGCCCTGGCAATGGCAGCCAGAATAGCGCTCGTCATGCCGGAGCAATAGGTGCATAGACTAAGGTCATATTTATAATACGACAGGCCCTGGATACCCATTTTATCCATTGGTTCGGGCAATGTCCTGGCTTCATTGTATTCAAAGTCATATTTGTGGGGTTTGGCCACCGATTCTAAAGATTCACCCACAATCTCAACTTCTGAGAGATTAATGTTTCTGTTGTTTTTCTGTGCCGCATGGACCAGATAGGGTACTTCAGCCGGTTCATAGCCCAGTACTTTGGCTCCGACCATGTCGGCGGAAAGGACATCAGCCGATGCAACCAGTAGATTGCTTCGATGCATACGCCCGTCGATATTGGGCCCCTGTTCGGCCGTATAAATGCCGTCTATCAGCGTGAATATGGGCGGCATTTTATCTGCCAGTCTGGATACCCAGAAATGTAAATCTTTGCCGGGTTTGGTGTTGTGACATTTTTTGCGGGACGGAATGTCGATCATACCCTTGAGATTTTTAATACCGAGACTGACGACGGTCATGGAATGGGTTTTCATTACCGGCAGGTCCACAACGAAATCCGAGTTTAATATGTCGCTGTTAAATTTTAATTCCACGCCGTCACCCAGATCGACTTTTTCAAATGGCCGCTCCCAGATGTTGATATATTTGACGCCGTAGCGCTTTTCCAGTTCCCCATAGCCCAGGGTCTTAAAAGCATGCAGCTGGGTTTCCATATCTTTGGGGTCCCTCAGTACCGTTCCTTCGCCGATACTGATATCATTGATGCCGCGTTCTTTCAGCAGCACAACCATGTCTTCCACTACCCGGGAAGTTGTTATAACCCCATACTTGGGAAAGTTTGTGGCCTTGGTCCAGAAGACGATATTGGGTTTGATAAACACTTTGGCCCCCGCAGGCAGGTGATCCAAGCCGTGCGATAGTTCAACGGCCTTGCGTACGGAGTCGAGGGGTTTTTCGTATTTAACAATAGCAACTAAGTTTTTCTTCATTATGCTCCTCTGCAGTGTTCGATTATTTAAAGCTTTGTGGGAGCTGATTTCCCTCCGGGGCGTAAGCCCTACGGGCTGGAGGCAGCCGCGATTAACTCGATCAGTCAGATACTCATGATCGTGGTTCGGAATGCAAGCAAAAGCCGATCCCACCTTCTCACCTACTCAACCTCCCACCCTCTGCCCTCTGTCATCAGTGCTCTGTCATCAGTGCTCTGTCATCTGTCCTCTGTCTTCTGACATCTGCTCTATAACATGTATTTATTTGCCATAATATTCGTATAAACATCATCTGTCAGCAACTGATATTCTGATTCGCCGGGCAATAAAACATATATCGAATCCTCAATGTCTGCAGGGTTAAATCCTTCCTTTTTCAAATCGTATTTTTTAATCTTATGGGTTGGTGTGCATTCCAGGTCCGCTTTCAGTCGTATAAATTTAGGAACGGCATAAGAGGGGAGGGTGTTTCGCACAAACTCGGCAAACTTCTTAAAATCAAATTGATCAATGTTACATTCGGGTATGATGGCGATCATCCCTGCACGACCGTCACCACCGGGCATTCTGACACCGTATACAGATGATAAAGACACCTGGGGAAAGGTGTTGGCTACCTTTTCCACTTCCGTTGTGGACACATTCTCACCCTTCCAGCGGAACGTGTCACCGGTTCGATCCACAAATTGGACGTGGCCGTAACCGATATCGCGGATCAAATCACCGGTGTTGAACCAGGCATCCCCCTTTTGAAAGACATCGCGTAGAATCTTGGACTCGGTTGCCTGTTTGCTGGTGTAGCCGACAAAGGGGTTCGATTCCGAGATTTCACCCAGCAGCAATCCGGTTTGGCCGACGGCAATCTTTTGCATGAATCCCCTTTCATCCCTGATGGCGGTATCCTCCTCAACATCGTATTTCACAATCGCATAGGGAAGACTGCATCTTCCGACCGTGCAGTCAAGGTTCAGGAGGTTGACAAAATACAGATTGGATTCGGCGGCGCCGTAGATTTCATAAACCTTGGAAATGCCGAATCGATTTTTGAAATCCTGCCAGATATCCGGACGCAGGCCGTTGCCGATGATTTTTGTCAGGGGATTGTCGCGGTCATCGGGCCGGGGCGCCTGGTTCATCAGGTAACGGCATAATTCTCCGATGTAGCACCAGGCGGTCGCGTTGTACTTGCGCACATCACTCAAAAAATTGCTGACGCTGAATTTGCGCCGGATGGCGACGGCAGACCCATTTGCAAATACCGTCGGCCAGCTGAGCGCCAGGGCGTTGGTGTGAAAAAAAGGCAGGGGCACATACATGGTGTCCTGCGGTTTCAAATTCAAAACAATTTTTCCAACAAAATACATGCATCGTACCAGCCGTCCGTGTTTGATGACCGCGGCCTTCGGCAGGCCGCCGGTGGTGCCGGAGGTGAAAACATAGGCGATGGTATCCGTCGGCCTGACAGCTGACGTGGTGAAAGGGTTATCGGAAGCAGCGTCTTTAGCGACTTCGTCGAGATCTGTAAAACGCTCAGGAGCCGGCTTTTGACCTTTGTCGACCAGATAAAAAAGCTTCTGATCGGGCCGCAATGCCAAATCGCCGATGACTTCTTCGAAGGCATCGATAACTTCCTCGCCAATGATAAATATTTTCGCCGGATGAAGTGTCAGACAATGCTTCAGGGAATCCTGGCGCAGATTGGTGTTGATCATGGAGTTGACTGCACCAATTTTCGCGATTGCGCTATAGACGATCAGAAGCTCAGGACGATTCTCCAAAAAGATGCAGGCCACATCCCCTTTTTTTAACCCTTTTGAAATTAAAAAATTGCCACAGCGATTGACAGCCTCATTGAATTCCCGATAGCTGAGGCAGGCCTCTTCGGATTTGATCGCAGGATTGTCCGGATATTTTACCGCGTTTTCCTCCAGCATGCTGCCCCAGGACTCACGATTTTCAAGGCCGACATTTAAGACCTGCTTTAGGGTGTAAAGTATGGTTGGCAACCGCCATACCAGGGGTAGCCAGCCCTTTAAATAATCGAAAAATGAAATTAAGCCTTCATCCTTAGATGGGGAATCAGCCGCCATTGTTTTTAGCTCCATAACTGGAGAGAATGCATTTTATCTTTAATCGTTAAAAAAGTCTGCACGCATCTCCACCGTCATCCGGTCATCATCCAGCAGGCGTTTCGCCAGGCCCAGTGTTTTGGGTAGTTCATAGGCGAAGAAATAGCGCAGTGTGAACATTTTGCCCTGGTAAAAATTCTGATCCGCTTTTTTGGCGCCGTTGTCCAGCGCTCTTTGCACTGCAACGCCCTGCAGCAACCACTGCCAGGCAATGGTAACAATTCCGAAAAACTCCAGATAAAGGGTTGCATCCGCCAGGAAGATTTCGGGACCCTGCTGCTGGGCAATTGTTATGAGATGCTGGGTCACATCCTGCAGGGTTGACAGGGTGCTGTTCAGATCGTTGGCAAACCCCCCTAGCTCGTTGTATTTATGAGCTGCGCCAATGGTATCCTCGATTTCGTTTATAAAAAGCAAAAAGGCCTGACCGTTTTTCACAACGACTTTTCTGCCCAGCAGATCCATGCCCTGGATACCGGTGGTGCCTTCATGGATCGGGTGTATGCGACAGTCGCGGTAATACTGTTCCAGCGGATAGTCATCACAATAGCCGGAGCCGCCCAGGCACTGCAGTCCCTGACTGATGGAAATATTCCCCATTTCAGACGGATAGCTCTTGGCAATCGGCGTCAGGATTTCCAGCAGAAGATGATATTTTTCTTGGTCCTCTCCGCCAAGTACCTTTTGAAAATCAACATATTTACTGCACTGCATTACCAGTGAAAGAGCGCCTTCAATGACAGCGCGCTGGAAAAGCAACATGCGTTTAACATCCGCATGTTCGATAATGGGAACCGGTGGTAGATTCGGGTCCTTTTGTCCCATTTTGCGGCCCTGAGTGCGTGATTTTGTGTAGTCAAGGGACGCATAATAGGCGGCGGTAGCCATGGCAATGGCCCCCATCCCCACTCCGATACGCGCCTCATTCATCATCTGGAACATATATTTTAAACCATTGTGAGGTTCTCCGACCAGCCACCCTCGACAGTCGTCTTTATCGCCCATACTTAGCTGCACGATGGGGCAGCCCCGATAACCCAGTTTGTGGTACACACCGGATGCGACGACATCATTGGGAACAAGAGTGCCGTTATCATCGATCCGTTGTTTGGGCACGACAAAAAGTGATATGCCTTTCACGCCGGCTGGGGCGCCCTCTATTTTCACCAGCATCAGATGGACCACATTGTCCACCCCATCGTGGTCACCGGCGGATATAAATATTTTCTGACCTTTTATGCGGTAATAGCCTTCATCCGTCGGCACAGCCATGGTGGTGATATCCGTCAGGGAAGAGCCGGCTTCGGGCTCGGTCAGGGCCATGGTGCCCTGCCACTCACCGGCGCGCATCCGGGGTACGTAAGTGTCGTACAATTCCTTGCTGCCGAAGGATTCGATCAGATGCGACGCACCGAACGTGAGGCCGGGGTAGGCATTGGCCGAGTAATTGGCGGCTGCAAAAATAAACTCGCAGACATCGGCTACCAGACTCGGCAGTTGTTCGCCATCCGGTCGAAAGGGACCCGACTGGAGATCCAGCCACCCTCCCCGAATTCCTTCATGATGGTTTTGACCGATGGGTGCACCTTGACTTCCCCGTTGACCAGCTCGGGCTGGTTGCGGTCCATCTCCTCAAATATGGGGAACAAAAGGTCTTTGCCCAGTTTGACGGCTGCCTTCAGCACCATGTCAAACATCTTGCGGTTGTGCTCCTGGTAGTATTCGTACTTTGTCAGGGATTCGACGTCGAACACTTCGTACAGCAGGAATTTTATGTTTCTTTCGCTTACAAACTTGGTTGCCACGATTACCTCCGTTTTCCTTCGGAATGTTATTGGTTATAAGTTATGCGTTATCATAAAGATCAGCAGAGCAATAGTTAATTGGGTTGATTAAGTTGATTAAGTTGATTGGTCAGTTGCCATGACTTAATCAACCGAATCAACTCTTCAACTTAATCAAACAAAAAATAAGCGCTTTGCGTCTTATTTTTTACCATAGTCATACCACCCTTTGCCGGTCTTCTGGCCATATCCGCTACTCGTTTATAACCGCTAAAGCATTGCTTAAAACGATATTATTCTCTGTTTTTGCCTGGATAATGTATCCACCATTGGTTTTCCAGCCTTCGGTAGTCAACGTATCGCCAGGATAAACTGTGCTGGAAAATCTGGCCTTAAATTCCTTTAACCGGCTGACATCACCATCCAATGGTCCATTGACCAATAATCTTGTGGCAATTCCATAGGTGCACAGACCATGAAGAATAGGGCGGTCAAAACCACCCCGTTTAGCCGCTGCCGGATCCAGGTGTAAAGGATTGAGATCGCCGCTCAACCGGTAAAGTGCTGCCTGATTTTCGGCTACTTTGCAGGAAAAACTGAAATCCGGCGCGACTCCCGCAGGAGGTGTTAGCGGCGCTGTTCTCGGTCCGGGGTCACCACCAAAACCGCCGGCGCCTAAATAGAAAATGGCCCAATGGGCATCGTAAAGGTGATTGCCGTCCTCGGTTTCGCCTGTGATTTTGGTGTGAAAAACTGCGCCCTTGCCTTTGTCGAATATGTCGATGATCACCCCTGTCTGAACCAGTTTGCCCTCTGGTGGAAACGGGCGGTATAGGCGTATGGTCTGTTCACCATGCAGCATAAGCGACCATTCAACATCTTCACCAAAATTAGGAAATGCCCTGATGGCCGGTACGACACAAAAACTTGGCAATACCTTAAATCCGCCGGGTGCATTCTCGTAGACCAGCGACAACTCTTCGGCCGTTGCGCCGACACCCAGCGCGTAAAGCACAACGTCCCGCCAGGTGTATTCAAAAACAATCGGCTCTGATTTGGTGCCGATCACACTTAAGTCTACTTTGCCCATTGATCACCTCTTAAGCGTATGAGACTCCGAAGGTCAATGACTCAATTCGGATCAAAATTACCGTTTCGATGGCCTAACTTGATTCAACAGCGAACCGCAGAATATCGAA
>PVMK01116875.1_pt1 | contig 9999 bp, 10 predicted proteins | sample 1853481 | NCBI WGS metagenome assembly PVMK01 (sample SAMN08533507, study PRJNA380276) | Marine sediment metagenome, whole genome shotgun sequencing project.
GCGGGTGCTCCACAATGTGCTAGCCGGTCGGCTGGGAAGGCTGTCCTTCTGGGGTGGAATGCGAGCCTTCCTGTTTCCCCAAAGCCGATATGTGCACCAGATCCACGAGATTCTGGAGCGAGTGGGCATACCGGAGAAGATCTACGAACGAACCGATAGACTCTCGGGAGGTCAACGCCAGAGGGTGGCTATCGCGCGGGCCCTGTTTCAGCAGCCTGAGGGGATGTTAGCGGACGAACCGGTTTCCAGTGTAGACCCGGCTCGTGCTCGATCTGCAGTGTCACTTCTCACCGAGATCTCCCGAGAACAGGGACTGACCCTCTGTGTCAGTTTGCATAATCTGCACCTGGCACGAGAGTTCTTTCCGCGTCTGGTGGGCCTGAGAGCCGGGCGCGTCGTTTTCGATCGGGCCACTGAACAGGTCGGAGAGGATGAATTCCAGGCCCTTTACGACTTAAACGGCGTGTAATATGAAGATGACCCGATCCTGGGGTATGGCCTTTCTTCACAAAGGTCTGGGAGTGCGCAGAACTTTGATTCTCGCCATCCTTGCCGGAGGGATCTGGGCCTTCGTTCAGCTCGATCTCAAGCCGGCCGACCTGGTCCCCACTTCCGGGGGAATGCGGGTGGCCTGGGCTTTTTTCAGTCGTGCCCTGAGTCCGGCAATCGTCTACGAGGCGGAATTCGTTCCCAGCGATACCCCTCCTTTGTTGTGGAAGGCTCTTCAGGCAGCCGGCACCACCGTCGTCTTCGCGTCAGCGGCTATGAGTCTGGCCCTGATCTGGGGACTCCTTTTGGGTTTTCTGGCTTCCACTTCCTGGTGGGTTGGTGATCCTGCCGGTGGAGCAGGTCCTGTGACGGCATTCGTGCGCCGCAGTATCGCGCCCGTCGTCTATGGAAGCACGCGGGTCTTGATTGCCTTCATGCGCTCGATTCATGAGCTGATCTGGGCTGTGCTCTTCCTGGCCGCCTTTGGCCTCAGTCATCTGAGCGCCGCCATCGCCATCGCCATTCCCTTTGGGGGAACACTCGCCAAAATCTTTTCGGAGATGATTGACGAAGCACCACGAGATGTCGCTTATGCCTATCGTGGTAGCGGTGCCTCAGCGACTCAAGTTTACCTGTTCGGGTTGCTGCCGCGAGCTTTGCCGGACATGATTGCCTATTCCTTCTATCGATTCGAGTGCGCTTTACGTTCCTCAACGATCCTGGGCTTCTTTGGCTATCCCACCCTGGGTTTTTATATCGCTGCCTCCTTTGAAAATCTACACTACGGCGAGGTCTGGACCTACCTGTACACACTGTTGATTCTGGTGATCCTTGTGGACTGGTGGAGCGGTGCTCTCAGAAAGAGGTTTGTGGCATGACCGATCGCGAACTTAAGCTTCGGCACCTGCGCAGCCAACGTCCGAGCAGCCGATTTGTTCGCTGGAGCGCCCTGTTGATGCTGAGTGTGATGATGGGATCGTGGTGGGTGGGCGACTTTCAGGTAGAGAATTTCCTTTCTGAACGACGACTGCAGAACTTGACCCGGTTCCTCCATGAACTGATCCCCTATCCCTTGCAAGAAAGAGCGTTTGACCTCGGGATCGCTCTGGAGTGGGCAGGGGAGATTCTTGCTGAAAAGGGCTGGTCGGCAACGGTGGTGACGTTGGCCATCTCTGTGGCCGCCATTGTTCTGGCTGGAATTGGAGGAGCCTTCTTCTCCCTTCCTGCTGCCCGCAACTTCACTTCTCCCGAGCCTTTTCTCTCTTCGCTGCGAAATCCCCACGGAGCCTGGAGCTTTCTGTGGCTGACCCTGGTATGGATGACGCGTTTGTTCCTCATCTTTGTGCGTGCCATACCCGAATATATGTGGGCCTTTCTACTCCTGGCCGTCCTGGGTCCCACTGCATGGCCTGCGGTGCTTGCTCTGGCCTTGCACAATCTAGGGATCCTGGGAAAATTGGGGGCTGAGGTGGTGGAGAACACTGACCCTCCTCCCCTCTCCGCCCTTCGCGGACTGGGGGCCTCTCACCTCCAGATCGCCGTTACAGGGCTTTTCCCAATGACCTTTTCCCGATTCCTACTCTTTCTGTTTTATCGCTGGGAGACCTGCGTGCGGGAAGCTACTGTCCTGGGAATGCTGGGGATTGTCTCCCTCGGTTACTGGATTCAAGACTCCCGAGCCCGCAATCATTACGATGAAATGTTCTTCCTGGTGCTCTTGGGAGCGGCTTTGGTGCTCATCGGGGATCTACTCTCAGCCCTGGCGCGTGAGACCGTTCGCCGCTTCTCCTAGTGTCTCGTCCCAGGAATACCATAACATTTGTGGCGAGCGCGACGGCGTCGAGTTCGCGAAGCAACGACGAAGCGATGTCGCGTGCATCGCGGAGGAGGAGGGACAAAGAAATCGATGCCGTCCCGCCGTCACCCTCTAGCCGGGTTTATGCATAAATTGGCTACTGCAGTGCCGCAATCATCCAGCGTGCGCTGCGCACCGACTGCGCGACCCGCAAGCGGGTAACCCCCTTCCTTGGACTCCTCGGCGTACTGCACGAGTACGCCTGCGGGGTCCTTTGTCGCACGTGGCGCAACGCACTCATCGCGGTGCCTGCGGCACTTCGTTACGAAAACCTATGCATAATCCCGGCTAGGCTGATGGGGGGTGCTGGTGACCTCTGTGTCGCTCGTCGTCGCCGATGTCCCTGCACCGCCTTCTCCTCGCTCCTTGATCTCACCTCGCAAGCCCCCATCAGCAAATGTCATGGTATTCCTGGGACGAGACACTAAATATCGTTTGACAAAAATTAAGAAGGCGTGTTTTGATCCAACGGAGGAGGGGATATGGAGCGCAAGGACAGATTGTTACCGACGCTGGATCGCCGGACGTTTTTCTTAGCTCTTTATGCAGCTGGAGGAGTCCTGGCCAGTAGAGGTTCGGCGCGGGCTGCACTTCCTGCACAACGCCAGGATCTTCCGACAGGAGCCACGCCAGGAGACTGGCCTCTGACGGGCTGTGATCTGCGCGGCACCCGGTCCAATGTGCACGAGACGATGATTGGTCCTTCCAATGTGGGACGCCTGAAGGTGAAGTGGACGTTTGAGGGGGCTGGAAACTTCAACCAGGCCACCCCTGTGGTGGTGGGGGACACCCTCTACTTTTCCGCCTGGGATGGGTATGTCTATGCCCTGGAGGCTGGATCAGGGGCCCTGAAGTGGAAATTCAATGCCTGGGAAGGCATCCAACCCAACCCTCCTGGAGAAACCCGACCCGATATAAACATTGACCCTCTGGGTGAAATGCGGGGCGGAGTGGCCTTTGGGGACGGAAAAATCTTCTTGGGAGCCGGGACGGGACGGGTTCACTGCCTGAATGCGGAGACAGGCAGAGAAATTTGGCATAGCCTCATCGATCCTCAATCAGGCATTACCCGGACTCGAGTCAACTCAGATCCCATCTACTATGACGGGAAGGTTTTTGTGGGACTCTCGACCTCAGCGGGTGATGGCCAGGCCGTCTGTCTGGATGCCGGAACGGGTGCCATTCGGTGGAGCTTTGATACCGTTCCCGATCCCAAGGCTCTGGCCGGTGGCTCGATTTGGTCCGCAGCCGCTATAGACGTGGAATACGGCGTTGTCTACAACGCCACGGGCAGCCTCAAGGGACACGTGGCAGGGCCGATGCTCTTTAGCGAGAGCATGATCGCCAACGACATGGAATCAGGCGAGTTATTGTGGTACGACCAGCTCAGGGCTAATGATCCCTTTGATCTGGATTACAGTTGCCACCCTATGCTGTTTGAAGCCACTCATCCCACGCGAAGTGGAAGTCGCCGCAGTTGTGTGGGTGCCGGCAGCAAGAGCGGATTTCACACCTTTGATCGCTATACGGGGGAGCACCTGTGGACGGCTGGCGTCACCAACGGGGGCCCCGTGCTGAACAGTACTGCCTACGGCCACGATAAAATCTATATGGTTTCCACTTCCTCAGCTAATCACCGTCGCATCGCTGAAACCGCCACCGTAGCACTCCATGCTTACACCGGAGAAGTTCTGTGGTGGACGCCCAATGCGTCCAGGATCCAGGGCGCAACGGCAGTGGCCAATAACCTTTTCTACCAGGGCTTCAACGACGGTTCTCTGCAGGCCCTTCATGTGGAAACGGGAGAACCCCTGTGGACCTATCAGCTTCCTGCCCCCCGGAGAGGGGGAATCACCATCTCTAATGGAACGCTTTATACATCCTGCGGCGTCCAGAGATCGCCGCCCTATGCACTTTATGCATTCAGTATCGAGGGTCGTTAAATGATGAAGACGGTACAAGACAAAATCAATCGAAGGAATTTCCTGGGCACGACCGCTGGAGTCTGTCTGGGAGGTATCAGCCAGGCTTGGGCCCAGAAACCCGATGCCGAAGTTCGCATTGTTCTGAGCTATGATCGAGGACTTTGGTATTACGATCCGGTGGGGCTATACATCCAGCCGGGAGAAACCGTGCAGTGGACAGCCCTGCGCTGGACACCCACCGTGACCGCTTTTCACCCGGACAATGACAACCATGAACTGCGCATCCCCGAGGGAGCAGAGCCTTTTGACTCGGGGATGTTAGCTACCCTGCAGACCTTTCGATGGACCTTTAAGGTAGCAGGGACCTACGATTACTACAGTAAGTATCATGAAGGAGCTGGGCTGCTCGGTCGAATTGTAGTGGGGACGCCGGGAGGCCCCGCTGAGAAACCTCCACGCTATGGAGGTGCCGAAGGAAGGACCCCCATCTATGCCAAGGGGATACGCGTCTTCGAAGTTCTTGACTCCCGAGAGATTGTGGAGAAAAGGAGCGTCCCCTTTCCGGTGGAGCAACTGGCTAACGGGCGCTTCAGACGCAGACGGTAGTCTCGCTCGTGGACTACAGAAAAATCGACTTTGATCAGGAGCTGGATACCGGCCCCAAGACTTACAATAAAACCCTGGGTAAGTGGTGGCTCAATCAAAGTAAAAACCGGACCCATGGCTACGCCTACCGGAAAATCGCCGAGCACCTGAGCTCGTTCTTCGGACACCCCCCGAAAAGAATCGTCGATTACGGCTGTGGCGCTGGCCATATGCTCACTCGTCTCTATCACCGCTTTCCGAATTCCAGATTCACCGGAATCGATGGATCCTCAGTGATGTTAGAAGTGGCCAGTAAGCGGCTTCAGTATTTGGGAAGAGGGTGGAAACAAAGAGTCGAGTTGATCGAAACGGAGCTGCCCGATTTTTCTTTGCCGGGCGGCAAGGCCGATGCATTGCTGTTTGTGTTTCCCAACATTGTGCCTCCTGAGGAGCCTGAGGAGGAGGACGAGGACCTTCACCATGCGGATGATCTGGCCGTGGCCAAATACCTGGGCCAGGCCCGTGAGCCGGATCCCGAAGAGGAAACCGTCGATGATGATGAGGAGACGCTTTACGATTCGATGCTCACCGATAATGTCATCGCCCGCAATTTGCGAGGTTTACTCAAAAAAGGGGGCGTGTGCGTGCGTGCGGATTACGCCAATGCGCCCAGGGCTGAACTGACCGAGCTGGTGCAGCAGCGGTTGGCTTTTCAGGAGGGCTCTCTGTCAGAACCGGTCAATGGATTCAGGGCTACCCAGCTCTTTACCGTGGTCGGATCCACCTACTGCCGCTCCAAAGTCCTGGACGATGTTTATCATCAGACCCGGGATGAAACCGACAAAGAGGGGGGCTACCTGATTTCCACGCTGGTGGCCGTCTAGCCCGGACTACGCACAGATTCTCTACTACAGCAACGAAATCATCAGCCCCGACTGCGTTCCACTCGGTCGGCCTCCTCAACGTACTGCAGAGAGTACGTTTGCGGTGGCCTTCCGTCGCGAGCCTTGTCAGGTCAGCGCTTTCGTTGCTTCGTGACAAGAACCTCTGCATAATCCGGGCTAGTATTCGTTGAAGATCCTTTGGATCTCCCTTAAATCCGAAGTCCGGGTCAAGGCCAACTGCAACAGTATTCTTGCTTTATGGGCCACCAGATTATCCCCCTCGATAAACCTGTTTGTGGAATTCACTGCGACCCGGTTGTTGATGCCCCCGCGTGCGGTCTGTACGATGGGCATCCCTTGCTCCGCCAGCGCCTCTAAAGCAGGCTGCTGAACTTTGTGAGGAATGCCGCCGTTGGTCATTCCATTGATCACGATCCCTCGGACCCCGAGGTCAACCGCCGCCTGGATCATTCCCGGGTCGGCGTCATAGTAAGCAGAGATGATCTCGACTTTGGGGAGAGTGGTGAGGGTGCCGATGTCGAATTCGGAATGGGTGGTGTGGCGGCGGGTGGGTGCTCGATAAAAGGTCACGCCGTCGGACTCGATAATTCCCAGAACGCCATAGATCCCGGACACAAAAGCATCTGGACGCACGCTGGTCTTGAGTACCTCCCGGCCGGAGTTGATGGTTTGATTGGTGACCACCATGACCCCTTTGCCCACAGCCTCAGGCGAGAGCACCACCGAGACGGCGTCGACAAAATTCCTATCCCCATCGTTTCCTACCGTGCCATGACGACGTTGAGAGTTGGCTATAACGACCGGTTTGTTACTCTTGACCAGCAGGTGTAAAAAGTAGGCCGTGTCCTCCGACGTGAATGTGCCCTGGGTCACAATGACACCCTTTACGCCTGGTTTGTCAATGACCTTGTTCACGGTGCGGGCAATGCTCAGGAAATCATGAGACATGAAGTCCTGACTGCCGATGCGCAAAAGATCGGTCACTTCAAATTCCACACGGTCCAGGAGCCTCACCGTTTCGGGAAAGTTCTTTCGAATATCGGCGATTGCCTGCTGAATAGGGATTCGACCGCCGCGAGTATTGGCAATGGTGCCTCCGGTGGCAACCAGTTGGATGACAGGTTTGGACTGACTCTGGCCTGAGACCGGCAAACCACTCGTCCCCATCATCAGGGTTCCCACCATGGCTACCACAGTCAGGCCGCGAAGGTTACTTCTATCCGAGATGAACCTCCATTTGCTTCTCACGGTATGTGTCATGTTATCCTCCGTTGGACCGTATTATCGGCACGGGTGTGGATTGCAAGTCAACCGTATATTTAGTTCAGGACTCATGATCGCCTGATGTAGAATAAATTTAACCTTCCTGCCAGAAGGGAGCCGTGAATGCCAACCAAAACTCTTGTCGGTTTAGCCTGTACACTTCTACTTTCTCTTGCCTCCTGCACCCAGGATCTGAATTCACAGTTCATGGAGGCGGTGGAAAATGGTGAAACGGAGAGCATTCAGGCATTACTCAAAGAGGGTGCAGACGTGGATTTGCAAAATGAGGAGGGCTGGTCCGCCATTATTGCCATGGCCATGTTGGGTCAGACCAGGACCGTCCAACTCCTGCTGGATGCAGGCGCCGAAGTCAATGCGAAGGATAAATCGGGTCGGAGTGCTTTGTTTTGGGCAGCAGAAGGAAACCACGCTAACACGGTGGATGTCCTGCTTGAAGCAGAGGCCGATGTGAACTCCACAACCAGAAAGGGCCAGACCTCCTTGATGTATGCGGTATTTCTCGGTCACACAGAAATCGCAGAAGCTTTGCTGGAGGCAGGTGCTGATGTCAACTTAAGAGATGAGGAGAGCCGTACGGCATTGCTGGAAGCAGTGATCCGGGGAAGTGCAGTGGTTGGGAGCCTCATCGAGGCTGGGGCAAACGTCAACGCCGGGAGTGAGGGAGAGGTGACGCCATTGATTATTGCGGCAGCGGAGGGCCGTATCGAAATTGTCCAAGCACTGATCGATGCGGGAGCGGATGTCAATGCCAAGGACTATAGTAGTCGGACTGCCTTGATGATGGCCAATGCTCAGGAGCACAGCGAGATTGCCGATTTACTGAAAAGTGCAGGAGCAACAGAGTAGCCTATCTACCCACCTGCAAATCGGACAGGTGGTCGTGAACCTCCTTCCACAGGCCACCTTGTTTGATCCACATCGATGAAGCCCTCAGAGTTCTTTGGCGGCTGGTTCCATCGGATGCCGTCTCCCGACCCGTGAGATAAGCGGTGACCACCGCGCTCAACCTGCCATAGACTTTTGCCTCCAGGTGTCGAACCTGAACATCGGAGAAAGCTCGCACACTGGATCTGCCGGGATTGGCGGCGCGACCGGCATCTAATGCCGCTCTCACCAGTTTTTTTTCACCTTCAGTGGAATCGTATCGGGTCAGCAGTGCTCCGGTGGGACCAAAAGCACTGTGTCCTGGCAAGTGCTGTCCCACGAAACCATCCACATTTCCGGAGTTGCTATTCGCTATGTGCTGCAGATATGCCGCTTTAACATCATCCACATCGTCGGCGACAACAAAACCGACTCCCATCATGCTCCCCCAAAAGACCGTTGCTAAGGCAATCCATCTCATGACACACCTCCCTCGATATAGATCAAGGGCCTATTCTATAAGGGGAAGATGGAGCGAGCAAGCAGTATGCTCTTACGGGGAAGAGGGACGCCGACAGTAGAGCCCGTATCGGCGTACAGAGGGGAGTTCTCGAACATAAGACGACTCAGAGGCTGAAGTCACAGAAGTGGAGGACCACCTTCTTAAAAAAAGAAGGACAGCCCTCTTAGCGAGTGATGGACCCGTCCAGTTGGTAGAGCCTTGAGCCCCTCAAAAAGTCAGTACTCAAACGAGTCTTCAAAATGAGGTTATCGCCAATGACGTACAGGACCTGATGGACCTCCCGATGCGGGTGATCGCGATTTTCGAGCAGAAGCAATTGACCCACAACTACCGGGTAGGCAACCTCAATCGACAAGAGAGTTTCCCCGCCTGAAGAGTGAGTGGCCAGTGTTGCCACATGGCGGTAACGTTGCTCCTTAACCCTTTCCCAGAATTCATCGAGATCATTGGTCCAAGTCGACTCACTTGTCGGGAAGAAGAATAGGTCATCATCCTGAGCCAAGAGAACCGTCCCCAGGCCGAACAACATCAATAGCGAACAAACAAGTAACCTTCTCATAATGAATAATTATACCCCATTTGGGTGAACATAAGCGGAGAGGGGCCAACGATGGGGTCAGTGAAGGACAAAAATCTGGGGATCAATGGAGGGATTATGAGCAATCTGCGGAAACGTCATGTCCCACTTACCCATAAAGGTTCCGAATCCGGTTTCCACGGTCAACCGTACCGTCCACTGAGTAGGGAGGTCCAGGTCGTCAAAGGGACGAAAATCACTGAACCACTCCTCAAGCGTATAGCGTTCGTCCGATTGCCTGGCCGATTCCTCGGAGGTACGGCCCATAGGGGCGGAAATCCTGAGTTTGTAGGTGGTGCCAATGTGGCGAAAGGACTCGGGGTCGAAGTAAAGGCGGATTTTGACATCCCCAGCCCCTTTCCTGATGCGATACTGGAGTTCCAGAAGCTCCCGGTCATTGACCTTTTTCAGTTCCCGATAGTTCAGCTTTGGCTTTCTCCCTTCCAGATCCAGTAGCGGCCAGGCTGTGGAGAGCACCCCTCCAAACAGCCCTTCCTTAACGAGTTCATCGTACTGGTAGAGGAACTGTCCGAGTTGAGAACGCACACCGGGCGCGATATTGCCTACATAGACATTTTCCTCATCAAACGAGACCTGTTCAGCAGAATAATTGAGGTTATTAAATTGCATGGAAAGCAGGAGCTTACGTCCTTGCGAGGCAAAAACGACGGGCCCCTCCAGAAAACCGGAGCCACCTCTGAGCACTTCCATACGTGCCGTTCCCTGGGCGCCGCGACTCTGAACCACAGATCGGGATTCGGGTGAACCGAGAGCTGCCAGGTGACGAGCCACCAGTTCCTCCGGTTTCATTTTGGGCCCTTTAGCCGCTACCGGAGTAAACATCGCCAAAAGAAGCACCACGGCAGGCAGGCGCCAGTAAACTGAGATCTTTGTAGGAATCATGCGATTACAACCGGTAGTAGATCTTTGCAGGGGGCAAAGCAAGGAGATTGAGGAGGCCTCCCGAAATCTTCGATACAACGCACCGACAA
>PVMK01114598.1_pt1 | contig 9997 bp, 9 predicted proteins | sample 1853481 | NCBI WGS metagenome assembly PVMK01 (sample SAMN08533507, study PRJNA380276) | Marine sediment metagenome, whole genome shotgun sequencing project.
CGAATGCCCGCGCGGCGATCTCGACGAACGCTATTGTGACGTTGATGGCGATTTGACCGCCGACACCCCGACCGACCCGAGCAAACTGATCGATCCCGATACGCTGATCTTCGCCTTTACCCCGATCGAGGACCCGTCCGGGTCAGTCGGCGTGTCGGCGGTAAGATCGCCGTCAACGTCGCAATAACGCTCGTCGAGATCGCCGCGCGGGCATTCGGCGGCAATTGCGGATCCGGCGGCAAGCGCGAAGCCGGCGATCAGTCCGGCCGATGTCAGGGCCAAATTGCGTAATGTCATGAAATCCTCCCGGATTGTTCCACTTTCCTGATTACCCAAAGAGACTAGCTCTGCGGTGCGCGAACGGGCAAGCTGATTGTTCAATTCGCGCACAACGATCTATTCCGCTGCGCCCACGCCGGCAATCGGCCCCCGGCCCCCGGCGCGCAGAAACGCCAGCCCCGATTCCGTCACCGACACATACGGACCCTCGCCGCCCTTGCGATGGCGAACGACCAGGCCCTGATCGACGGCGTCTTCCCATATCGGCAGCCCGGGACAAGACGTTCGCCATGCCTCCATCACTTCCGCGTAGGGTCGCGGCCGCTTGGCGATCCATTCAACCAGATCGAGCATCAGGAAACGGGTTGCGTCGCTCATCGGCGGACCTGTCATTGGCAGCGGCACCGATCCTATTTCAGATCGTCCAGGTGATGAACCCATAATTAACGCCGGTTTCGCGCCGGCGGCGCCTTGCCCGGAGCAATGAAACCCGCCTAAGCTGCCACTGACCGGCAGAGCCGGATATCGCCAGGAAGGTTGAAATAACAGCCAATGGTCACGCGGCGAAACTTTGTTCTGGGCGCTGGTCTTGCCGCGACGATGCCATTGAGTGGGCTTGGCGCCCAGACAGCCCAGAGCGCCGGCGGTAAAGCTGGCCAGGATCTGCTTGCCGTCAATGACGTGCATTCAAAGCTCAACCCGACCCGTCTTCACCGTATCGAGACGCCGGCGAGCCTTGGCGAATTGCGCGCCGCCATCGCCGGCGCCCGCACTGACGGCCGGGCGATCTGCATTGCCGGCGGCCGCCATTCGATGGGCGGGCAGCAATTCCTGGCAGGCGGCGTCATGATCGACACACGGGAATTGCGGGAAGTTCTGTCGTTCGACGCCGAGGCCGGCATCATCGAGGTCGAGGCCGGCATCCAATGGCCGCAGCTGATCGCCCATCTCAACGCGGTGCAGGCGGGCGAGCCCCGGCAATGGGCCATCGCCCAGAAGCAGACCGGCGCCGACCGGCTGACCATCGGCGGCGCCCTGGCCTCGAACGTCCATGGCCGCGGCCTGAAAATGAAGCCCTTCATCTCCGATGTGGAAAGCTTCACGCTGATCGATGGCAACGGCGACATGCGAACCTGCAGCCGCGGCGAGAATGCCGATCTCTTTCGCCTCGCAATCGGCGGCTACGGCCTTTTCGGCGTCATCTATTCAGTGCGATTGCGCCTTGCCCGGCGGCAAAAACTCCGCCGCGTCGTTGAAATCCTCAATATCGGGGAGGTCATGCCGGCCTTTGAGCGCCGCATCGCCGACGGCTTCCTCTATGGCGATTTCCAATTCGACATCAATGAGCGCTCCGAGGGGTTTCTCAGGCGCGGCGTGTTTTCATGCTACGAGCCGGTCGATCCGGCGACGCCGATCCCGCCAGCGCAGGCGGAATTATCGGAAGCCGACTGGCGCGACCTGATCGCACTCGCGCATACCGGAAAACAGCGCGCCTTCGATATTTATGCCGGCCATTACGGCAAGACCTCCGGCCAGATCTACTGGTCCGACACCCATCAACTGAGCATTTATATCGACGATTATCACGCCGAACTCGACCGCATGGCCGGCGCTCGGAACCCGGCGACGGAGCTGATCACCGAGGTTTACGTTCCGCGCGCCCAATTGCCCTCCTTCATGGCCGATGTCGCGGCCGATTTCCGCCGCCACGCAACGCAGGTGATCTATGGCACCGTGCGGTTGATCGAGCGCGATGAGGAAAGTTTTCTCGCCTGGGCGCGGCAGTCCTATGCCTGCATCATTTTCAATCTGCATGTGGTCCATCACCGGCTGCAAAAGGCGCAGGCCGCCGACGCGTTCCGCCGCCTGATCAACCGGGCCATCGAGCGCGAGGGCAGTTATTTCCTCACCTACCACCGCTATGCCGGCCGCGCCCAGGTCGAAGCCTGCTACCGGCAAATGCCGGATTTCTTGAAGCTGAAGCAGCAATACGACCCCGCCGGCCTGTTCCAGAGCGACTGGTACCGGCACTATGCGGCAATGTTCGCCGACCGCCTCTAAATTTCAGCAATGCGCTTTTCACTTTGCCGGTCGAACAGGTGCAGCGCGCCGTCGGCGACACGCAGTGGCAGGGTCTCTCCCTCCGCTATCCGGGCATTTCCGGCAAGCCGCGCGGCAAATCCGGCGTTCTGCATCCCGTCCGTCCCGCTGCTGGAAATTGAACCATGCACGAGCGTATCTGCGCCAAGCGTTTCGACCGCCGCGATTTGGAGCGTCAGGTCCGCCCCGTCCGGGCTCGTCGCCTCAAGATGTTCCGGGCGAATTCCGATGATGATTTCCCGCCCCGAATGCGGGGCAAGCGCCAGGCCTTCGGCACGCACATTCGCTCCCGATTCCAGCGAAAGCGTTGAACCGTCGGTACTTATTTTCGCCGGCAGGAAATTCATCGAAGGCGAGCCGATGAAGCCGGCAACGAATATGCTGGCCGGGTTTTCATAGACATGCATCGGCGTGTCGATCTGCTCGGCGACCCCGGCATTCATGACGATCAGACGATCAGCCAGCGTCATCGCCTCCACCTGATCGTGCGTTACATACAGGGACGTTGTCCCCAGAGAGCGCTGCAGTTGTTTGATCTCGAGGCGCATTTGAACGCGCAGTTTCGCATCCAGATTGGACAGCGGCTCGTCGAACAAAAACACACTGGGTTCACGCACGATCGCCCGACCCATCGCGACACGCTGGCGCTGGCCGCCTGAGAGTTGCCTGGGCATTCGGGTGAGATAATCCTCGATCTGCAGCATTTTTGCGGCGGTTTGAACGCGGTCTGCGATCTCCGCTTTCGCCATACCGGCGATTTTCAGCCCATAGGCCATGTTGTCGAAGACGGACATGTGCGGATAGAGCGCATAATTCTGGAACACCATGGCGATGTTGCGTTCCATTGGCTCCATGTCGTTCACCCGGATCCCATCGATTGCGATATCGCCGCCGGTCACCGTTTCAAGGCCTGCCACCATTCTTAAAAGCGTCGATTTTCCGCAGCCGGACGGTCCGACAATGACGATGAGCTCGCCGTCGGCGATCTCGACATCGATGCCGCGGATGACTTCGGTCTTGCCAAAGGATTTGCGCACGGACTTCAGAGAGATCGTCGACATGGCGTTGTTCTATTTCTCGGCCTCAATCAGGCCCTTGATGAAGAGCTTCTGCATGAAAATCACCACGGCGACCGGAGGCAGCATCGCCAGCATTGCCGTCGCCATGATCACCGGCCAATTGGCAATGTCGTCGCCGCTCGGGAACATCTGCTTGATGCCCATGACGATCGTGTTCATTTGCGGGTCGGTCGTGATCAGGAGCGGCCACAGATACTGGTTCCAGCCATAGATGAAGAGGATGACGAAGAGCGCCGCGATGTTCGTGCGGGACATCGGTAGCAGGATATCGATGAAAAAGCGCATCGGTCCGGCCCCGTCGACGCGGGCCGCCTCGGCAAGCTCGTCGGGCACCGTCAGGAAAAATTGCCGGAACAGAAATGTCGCGGTCGCGGATGCGATCAGCGGGAGAATAAGCCCCGGATAGGAATTCAGCAGGCCGAAATTCGCGGCGACCTGGTAAGTCGGCACGATGCGCACCTCGACGGGCAGCATCAGGGTCAGGAAAATCAGCCAGAAGAAGGTCTGCCTGAAGGGAAAGCGGAAATAGACGATGGCAAAGGCCGACAAAATCGAGATCACTATTTTTCCAAGCGCAATACCGAGCGCCATTACCGTGGAGTTGAACAGCATCCGCGCCACGGGTGCGTTGATGCCCGAAACGAGGGCTTCGCGGTAATTCTCAAAGAAATGCCCGCCCGGAATCAGCGGCATTGGCGGGCGAACGATTTCCGGCTGGGTCACGGTCGAGGCGACAAAGGCCAGATAGATCGGGAAGAAGACGACCAGCACGCCCAGGATCAGCCCGGCATGCGTGAGCCAATAGCCACGGCCACGCTTTTCCACCATGCCCGACATCAGTAATGCACCCGCCGCTCGATATAGCGGAACTGGATGATCGTCAGGATACCGACGACCACGAGCAGGATAACCGACTGGGCCGCGGACGAGCCAAGATCCTGCCCGACAAATCCGTCGGAATAGACCTTGTAGACGAGGATCGTTGTCGCCTGTTGCGGCCCGCCGGTCGTGATCGTGTGGATGACCCCGAAGGTCTCAAAGAAGGCGTAGACGACGTTGACCACCAACAGGAAAAATGTCGTGGGCGAGAGAAGCGGAAAAACGATCGTCCAAAAGCGCTTCCAGAAACGAGCGCCGTCGATCGCTGCGGCCTCAATCACGCTTTTGGGAATTGCCTGAAGCCCGGCGAGGAAAAACAGGAAATTGTAGCTTATGCGTCCCCAGGACGAGGCGATGACCACCAGGCCCATCGCCTCATTGGGGTTCAGCACGTGGTTCCAGTCATAGCCTGCCTGTTCGAGATACCAGGATATGACGCCGACGCGCGTGTTGAACATGAAGAGCCAGAGCACGCCCGCCACGGCGGGCGCGACGGCATACGGCCAGATCAACAGCGTTCGATAGGCTCCCGACCCCTTGATCAGCCGGTCGGCCATGACCGCCAGCCACAGTGCAAAGCCCATGGAAGCGATTGTCACGAGGGACGAAAATATCGCCGTCGTCCGGAACGAAGCGCGATAGAACGGATCGCCCAGCAGGAACTCGAAATTGCCAAGCCCGACAAACTGGGATTTCAGACCAAACGGGTCCGATATGAACAGCGACAGGTAAACCGCCTGCCACGCCGGCCAGAAGAAGAAGAACGCCGTTACCAGAACCTGCGGGGTCAGCAGCAACAAGGGCAGCATCCAGCCCTTGAATGTGACGCGTTTTTCCATGGCCGGTCAGACCGCCGCCCCGGATCGCTCCGGGACGGCGTGTCTTTCACTCAACGGCGCGCCTATTTGTTGGCCTGCTCAAACCGGCGCAGCAACTGGTTGCCGCGCTGAACGGCGCTGTCGAGGGCGGCTTGCGCGGTCTTGTCGCCGGCCCAGACGCCTTCAAGCTCCTCATCGATGATGCCGCGGATCTGGTCGAAGCTGCCGAGGCGGAGGCCCTTGGAGTTGGCCGTCGGCGCCTTGCTGGTCATCTGGATGATGGCGATGTCTGTGCCCGGATTCTTTTCATAAAAACCCTCCGATTTGGTCTGCTCGTAGGCCGCCGTGGTAATCGGCAGGTAGCCGGTGTTCTGGTGCCAGGCAGCCTGGATGTCCGAGCTCGACAGGAAACTCAGAAATTCCGCGACCCCCTTGTATTCCGCGCTGTCATGACCGGTGAGAACCCAAAGCGACGAGCCACCGATAATGGTGTTTTGCGGCGCCCCGGATGCATCCGGCCAATAGGGCAGCGGCCGCAGCTCGAATTCGAACTGGGCTTCTTTCTTGACGCCAGCATAGCCGGCCGATGATTCCGTCCACAGCGCACATTCGCCACCACGGAAATTGGCGCCACTCTCATTGCGCCGTCCGGTATAGATGAACTTGCCCTCTTTTGCCCAATTTCCCATGGCCGCGATGTGCTTGACCTGAACGGGGCCGTTGAACGCCAGTTCCGTATCGAGCGCCGCAAAACCGTTCTCCTTGGTGGCGAAGGGCACATCGTGATAGGCGGAGAAATTCTCCAGATGGATCCAGCTCTGCCACGCCGTCGCCAGCGGGCAGGCGTGACCGGCGGCCTTCAGCTTGTCGAGGGCCCCGCCGACCATTTCCCAGGTCGAAAGATCCATGTCCGGGTCGAGGCCGGCGCCCTTCATGGCATCCTTGTTGACGTAGAGAACCGGTGTCGACGAATTGTACGGCAGCGACAACATGTCGCCCTGGGTGGTCGTGTAATAGCCCTTCACGGGGGCCAGATATCCGTCCGGATCGAATGCCGCGCCGCCTTCGGCCATCACTTCATAAACCGGTTTGATGGCGCCCTTGGCGGCCATCATCGTCGCGGTCCCAACCTCGAAAACCATCAGGATGTGCGGCTGCTCGCCGGCGCGAAACGCGGCGATGCCGGCATTGAGGGTTTCTGAGTAATTGCCCTTGTGCGACCCGACCACCACGTAATCGGACTGTGAGGCGTTGAACTGCTCGATCTGCTCCGCGAGCAGATCACCCAGCCGTCCGGTAAAGGCGTGCCACCACTGGATTTCCGTGGCTGCGCTGGCCGAACCGACAAGGCTGGGCAGGGCGATCGCGGCAACGGCTGCCGCGGCAAGAATTTTCTCATGAAAGCGCATGTTTTTCTCCCGTTTCTTTCACCCGGCCCGCCGCATGGCAACCGCCGGGACAACTACCGGGCAGGCCGCTTTTAACGTCGCGGCCTGACAACGATATGACACCATGCCATGGCAGGCGATGTCCAGTTGAGAAACGCAAGGCAGCCGCAAGAAAAATCGGTGGTGGGCCGGGCCAAATCATCCGCCTGTGCGATCAAAGCGGCCCGTCCGGCATTTCCAGATGCAGTTGCTTGCCCTCGTAAGGGTGGGCCGCCGCCACCGCCTCGTCGAGTTCCACGCCCAGCCCCGGCGCGTCCGGCACGATCACATAGCCGTCCTGCCAGCGGATCGGGGTCTTCAGGATATCGGCGTGGAAGCCGTCCCATTTGCCGATGCCTTCAAGAATGAGGAAATTCGGCAACGTGGCGGCAAGCTGGATATTGGCGGCGCCGACCACCGGCCCGCAATACAGATGCGGTGCGATTTGCGCATAATGCGCCTCGGCCATGCCGGCGATCTTTTTCGCTTCCAGAAGACCGCCAACCCGACCGAGATTCATCTGCAGGATCGACGCCGCGCCGGTGGCCAGCACGCGGGCGAATTCGTACTTTGTCGTCAGCCGCTCGCCCGTCGCCACGGGAATTGTCGTGGCGCGCGCCACCTTGGCCATCTCCTCCGGCATTTCCGGCGGTACCGGTTCCTCGATCCACAAGGGGTCATAGGCCTCCAGACGCCGCGCCAGGCGGATCGCGCCCGACGGGCTGAACTGGCCATGAGTGCCTATCAGGAGATCGGCCCGGTTGCCGACGGCCGCCCGGATCGTCTTGACGAAGGCTTCCGAACGGTCGAGTTCCTCCAGCGAGGGCTGCCGGCCATCAAGGACCGTATAGGTATCGGCCGGGTCGAACTTTACCGCCGTGAAGCCCTCGGCGACACAAGCCGCCGCGACCTCGGCGGCGATATCGGCATTTGTATATACATTATATTCATCACCGGGTGAGGGATGGACATTGCCGTACGGCGGATAGAGGTAGGTATACGTCCTGAGCCGCTCGCGCACCTTGCCGCCAAGCAGGTCATGAACCGGCCGGCCGGCCGCCTTGCCGGCAATGTCCCAACAGGCCATTTCAAATCCGGAAAGGACGCCCATCAACGAGATATCCGGCCGCAGCGAATAACCCGACCCGTAAATCGCGCGCCACATTGCCTCGATGCGCAGCGGATCGCGGCCTTCCACATGGCGGGCGAAGACATCCTCGATCATGGCGGCGATCGTCCGCGGCCCGAAGGTCGCGGCGTAGACTTCGCCGATGCCGTCAATGCCGCAGTCGGTCGTCAGCTTCACGAATAGAAAATAGCGGCCGCCGTGATGCGGCGGCGGATTGCCGACGATAAAGGTTTTCAGCTCGGCAATCTTCATCGCTCAACCTTCATCTTTCATGGCGACAGGTTCGCCGCCGGATCGTCGAAAATTATGACGTTGCGGAGCGCCGTACCGCCCCGGGTATCGGCAATCGCCGCGTTGATCTCCTCCAGCCGGTAGCGTCCGGTGATCAGTTCGTCGAGCTTCAGGTGGCCGTCGCGATAGAGCGCCACCAGGCGGGGAATGTCGATGTCGATGCGTGACGCGCCCATTCTCGACCCCAGAATGCGCTGATTGCGCGCCGCCAGCAGGCCCGGTTCGATCTCCGACATCACCCCGTCCGGCGGCATGCCGACCAGCACCGCCGCGCCGCCGGTGGCCATCATGCCATAGGCGGCGTCAAAGGCGGCTTTTGCCCCGACAGTGATGAACACATAATCGGCGCCACGCCCGCCGGTTGCGGCACGCACCGCCTCCGCCGCATCCGCCATGCCGGAATTGACGCCATGGGTGGCGCCGAATGCGCGCGCCGTCGCCAGCTTTGCGTCGTAAATATCGACGGCAATGATGATTTGCGCTCCGGCGATTGCGGCGCCCTGCACGGCGTTGAGGCCGACGCCGCCGGTGCCGATCACCACGACCGCCGATCCCGGTTCCACGCCGGCGGTGTTGGTAACGGCGCCGAAGCCGGTGATGACGCCGCAGGCGAGCAGCGCGGCGCGGTCCAACGGCAGATCGCCGGGCACCGCCACCACCTGCGAGGCATCGACGGTGACCGCCTCGGCAAAGGCGCCGGTGTTCATGCCCTGCACCAGCGGCCGGCCGGCCATATCGGCGAGCGGACTGGCCTGGTCGCTGAATTGCCAGCCGTCACAAGCAACCGGCAGGCCCTTGCCGCAGGCCGGGCAGGCACCGCAGGAGCGGATCAGCGTGACGACGACCCGCTCATCGGTCCCGACCCGTGTTACGCCCTCGCCGACGGCCGTGACCACGCCGGCTGCTTCATGGCCGTAGACCGCCGGCAGTTCGCCGCCCCAGGCGCCGTCGGCAAAAAGCAGATCGCTGTGACAAATTGCGCAGGCCGCCAGACGGATCTGAACCTGGCCCAGTCCGGGCGCCGAGAGCGTCACTTCCTCGATCGTCAGAGGCGCACCGAATTGGCGGCATACGGCAGCTTTCATCGCCTGATCCTCCCGCGCGCTGTCGCCTCGTATCCCCGCCGAACCTTCGGCGCCGACATGATCACCGATTTCCGCGTCCTGCAAAGATGAAATTCGCCGGGCACATGAATTTCCGCCCGGTGCGCCTTTGGGTGCGAGCGTGACAGACTTGTTGCAATTTCGTGACATGTGAACCACGCTGTCCCCAAGACAGGCGCCCAAGGTTGGCGCTGTCGCAATCCGGGAGGACACAATGAGAAAGCACATCACCTTTATCGTCGGCGGTCTCGCCGCCGCATGGCTTGCCGGCACACCCGCCCTGGCGGCGGAAAAGCTGACGCTTTACTGCAGCCCGCAGGAAGAGTGGTGCGACCTGATGGTGGAAGCCTTCGAAAAGGAAACCGGCATCGACGTCGCCATGACCCGCAAGAGTTCCGGCGAGACCTTCGCCCAGATCAAGGCCGAGGCGCGCAACCCCAAGGGCGACGTCTGGTGGGGCGGCACCGGAGACCCGCATCTGCAGGCGGACGAGGAAGGATTGACGCAGGAATATACCTCGCCGCTCTTCGACAAACTGCATCCCTGGGCCCAGGGCCAGGCGAAATCGGCCAACATGAAGACCGTCGGCATCTATGCCGGCGCGCTCGGCATCGGCTACAACAGCGAGCTTCTGGCGGCAAAAGGACTGGCGGCGCCGACAACATGGTCGGATCTGGCCAAGCCGGAATACAAGGGCGAAGTGCAGATCGCCAACCCCAACTCATCGGGAACGTCCTACACGACGCTGGCAACGCTGGTGCAGATCATGGGCGAGGACAAAGCCTTTGACTTCCTGAAGAAGATGCACCTCAACGTGAACCAGTACACCAAGTCCGGTTCGGCGCCAATCAAGGCGGCGGCCCGGGGCGAGACCACGATCGCCATCACCTTC
>PVMK01120621.1_pt1 | contig 9997 bp, 9 predicted proteins | sample 1853481 | NCBI WGS metagenome assembly PVMK01 (sample SAMN08533507, study PRJNA380276) | Marine sediment metagenome, whole genome shotgun sequencing project.
TGGCCCGGGACCTGGCATTGCGGGGTGTTCAATGTATCCTCGTGGAAAAGGAGGATATTAATGCCGGCGCATCAGGTGGAAACCACGGTTTGCTGTACAGCGGTGCCCGCTATGTTTCTAATGATCCCGTATCTGCTGAGGAATGCCGTTTAGAGGCAAATCTGCTGAGACGACTCGCTCCACAGTGTATAGAAGACACAGGGGGGCTATTTGTGGCAGTAGAAGGGGATGATGAGAATTATATTGCAGATTTCCCCCTGTTATGCTCGAAATACGGAATTCCGATCCAGGAGATCTCCTGCGATGAGGCTTTTGAGAGAGAACCGGGCATTTCACGGAGGCATTGATGCCCAGCATGTTCTCCCCTTTGGGACCGTAGAAGAAGTAAGGGAGCACACCAGAAAATATATCAAGGCCCTTGCCCCAGGGGGTGGATACATTTGTGCTCCGGTCCACAATGTTCAGGGAGATGTGTCTCCGGAGAACCTGATAGCAATGAGAGATGCCGTGGAGGAATTCGGTTATTATCCTATCGATTGCTGACTTCTCGCAGATGGATAATCGAGAAGAAAGAGGAGGTCTCAAAGATGCCCAAACAATACATTTTGGCAATTGACGAAGGGACGACAGGAACCAGGGTGTTGGTAGTTGACCATGATAGCACGATCATTGGCCAGGCCTACACCGAATTCACGCAGCACCACCCCGCCCCGGACAGGGTGGAACATGACGCTGTGGAAATTTGGGACGCAACCAAAGAAATGGTGGGAAAGGCCCTTGACGACGCAGGCCTGAAGATTTCGGACATCGCTGCCATAGGAATCACGAACCAGCGCGCCACTACAGTGGTTTGGGACCGGAAAACGGGTGAGCCGATCACTCCGGCTATCGTTTGGCAGGATACCCGAATGGCAGGATTTATTGAATCGATCCGGGTGCAATGGGCCGAAAAGGTCTACAATCGTACCGGATGGGTCCTGGCACCAGTCTATTCATCCATGAGCCTTCGATGGATCATGGATCATGTGCCCGAAGCCAGGGAGCGCGCGAAGGCAGGAGAACTGGCTTTCGGTACCATCGATTCCTGGCTGATTCACAAACTGACCGGCGGCAAAGTGCATGTAATATCCGCATCCAACGCTTCCGTTACCGGTTCCTACGACCTCGTAAATGATGAGTGGTACGGCCAATGGCTGGATTTCTTGGATATCCCCTTGGCGATTTTTCCCGAGGTACGGGATGACTCCGGTGATTTCGGTGTGACCGATCCGGCCCTTTTTGGTGCCGAAATCCCCATTGCTTCCTCCATTGCGGACCAGCACGCGGCACTTTTTGCCCAAGGTTGTTTTGAACCGGGGACCGTCAAATGCACCCACGGGACGGGAACCTTTCTGGATATGAACATCGGGTCCAAACTTGCCATTTCCAAAAATGGTCTGAACACCATCATCGCATGGCGCATGAAGGGAAAAACCATCTACGGCCTTGAAGGGTACGCAGCCGTGACCGGGGCTGCCGTACAGTGGCTTCGAGACGGCGCCCACATGATCGAAGCGTCTTCGGATACGGAATCCATAGCAACCAGCGTATCTGACAACGGCGGTGTTTACTTTGTTCCCGCTTTGACAGGCCTTTCCGCCCCATATTGGGATTCCTTTGCTCGAGGGTTGATCATTGGAATCACCCGCAGCACCAAGCTGGCCCACCTGGTTCGGGCAACCCTTGAAGGAATCGTTTATGCCACCAAGGATTTTCTGGAGACCATGCGAGCGGATTCAGGCGTAGAGATTAAGTCCATCAAAGTAGATGGGGGCGCCGCGCGGAATAATTTTATTGTCCAGTTCCAGGCAGATATGCTGGATGCGGAGGTGGTGCGACCGCGCAACCCGGAGGCAACGGGGATGGGTGCAGCCTATATGGCGGGGTTGGCCATCGGTTATTGGGACAGTCCTGAGGCCTGTTTGGAGGGGCAAATTGTCGATAGGGTCTTTAAGCCGCAGATGCCCGCCGAGGAAAGGGATCGGCTTTATTCGGAATGGAACAGGGCCATCAAGCGCTGTATGGGCTGGGCCAAATAGTTGAGGTAAACATTTTTCAATGACCATCCACCTGGAAAACATCACCAAAGTCGTTCAAGGACAAACGCATATCTTTGAAACAGATCTGATCCTGGAAGATGGTTCCTTCAACGTTTTCTTGGGGGTAACTTTATCCGGGAAAACCACCTTGATGAGACTCATCGCCGGTTTGGAGCGCCCCACCTCCGGCAAGGTGCTGATTGACGGCGTAGATGCATCCAGAATCCCTCTTCAGCGACGCAATATCGGGATGGTGAACCAGGAATTTATCAACTATCCCTCATACACCGTGTATGACAATATCGCTTCTCCGCTAAGGATTAAGAAGCTTCCCAAAGCCGAAATCGATCAGAAAGTTCGGGAAGCGGCCAAGACACTTCACATGGGGCCTTTCTTGAACCGAATGCCCAATGAGTTGAGTGGCGGGCAACAGCAGCGGCTGGCTTTGGCCCGTGCCCTGGTGAAAGACACGAATCTCCTTCTGCTGGACGAGCCCTTAATCAATCTCGACTATAAGCTTCGGGAAGAACTCCGGGAAGAATTGACCGAAATTATAGGCAATCGGGCCATGATCGTGGTCTATGCCACAACCGAACCCCTCGAGGCCCTCATCCTGGGCGGGAATACCGTTGTCTTACATGAAGGGAAGATACTTCAATCGGGGCCTGCACAAGAGGTCTTTCACAATCCGGCCAGTGTCCAAGTTGCTCTCACTTTCAATAATCCTCCCATGAATATCCTTCATGCGAAGATCATCGAGGCAGGCCGGAAAAGACGGGCCCTATTGGCGGACGGAACCGAAATATTTCTGGATGGATATCTGAAAGAGGTTCCCGAAGGGGATTTTCAGCTGGGGTTCCGCGCATCCCAGGTCTCCGTTTACAAAGACGATGAAAACGACATCCCCGTCGACGGGGTGGTTGATCTGGCTGAGTTGAGCGGATCGGAAACCTTCATTCATGTGCAACACCACGATGTTGCCCTGGTGATTCACGAAAAAGGGATCCACGCCCATCAAATCGGGCAGAGGATTCGATTCTATCTCAAACCCCAGCGCCTGTTTGCTTTCAGTGCGGAAGGAAAACTCATTGCGACCCCCCCTGTTTGAAAGGGACTTCATGCAATCAAGGAGATCCTCTTTTGGCAAGAATTGACATGCAGGGCATTGCCCACAGCTACATGGCAAATCCTTCTACCGACGAAGACTTCGCATTACGACAGTTGGATGTTCGCTGGGTGGACGGAGGGGCCTACTCACTGCTGGGCCCCTCGGGATGCGGCAAAACCACCCTGTTGAACATAATTTCCGGTCTGGTTCACCCCTCTCAAGGCAAGGTCCTGTTTGACGGCAAAGATGTGACCCATCAACTCCCCCGGGAGCGTAATATCGCACAGATTTTTCAGTTCCCCGTGATTTATGATACGATGACCGTTTTTGACAATCTCGCCTTCCCCCTACGGAACAGAAAGATCCCTGAGAAGGAGGTTCGTCAGAGGGTTGGGGAAACCGCGGAACTGCTCGATCTTACCTCTGACCTGAAACGACGTGCAAGCGGTTTGACGGCCGATATCAAGCAGATCATTTCTTTGGGGCGAGGGTTGGTCCGCAGTGATGTTTCGGCCATCCTTCTGGATGAACCTCTGACCTTTATTGATCCCTATGTGAAATGGATCTTACGTCGGCGCCTGAAGCAGATACATGAACAGTTTCGGTTGACGACGATTTTTGTGACCCATGACCAGACCGAGGCCTTAACCTTTGCCGACCAGGTGGTGCTGTTGCACAACGGTCATGTGTTGCAGCAGGGAACCCCGGAGGAGCTGTTCGAAAAACCGGCCCATACCTTTGTGGGGTATTTCATCGGAGACCCGGGGATAAACCTTATGCCCTGTAAAATAGAAGGAAGCAGGGCCCTGGTTGACGGGGTATCGATCCCCTTGCCCGAAACATTGGCCAAAAAGGCATCCCAGGTCTCCGGGAGACTTCAGCTTGGTATCCGCCCTGAATTCTGCGAGCCGGCATCGGAAGATACCAAAGGGAGTTTCCAGGCCCATGTTGGAAAAGTGCAGAACCTTGGCGACTTCCAGCTGGTGACTGCCCGGGTTGGAGCACAAAAATTCAAGGCAAAGATCTCCATTGGAGAACGCATATCCAAAGGGGCACAGACTCGGTTTCTGTTTCCTGAAAATCATGTCCAGATTTTTGAGAATGAAAGATCTCTATAACAAGGGGCTTCGTGGTTAGCATGAACAAGATTCAAAGCAACAAAGGCTGGTTTCTGGTGTTACCCGTTTTTATCGTGGTTGCCTTCAACTCGATTATCCCTTTTATGACGATATTCAACTATTCAGTACAAGACATTTTTGGCCCCGGGCAAAGGGTTTTTGTGGGCTTCGAGTGGTTTGAGGAGGTTCTCCACAATAAAGATCTCCATGCAGCCTTTTTGCGCCAGCTCCTCTTCTCATTTTGCGTTCTTGGGATAGAGATCCCTTTAGGTATTGGGATTTCGTTGCTGATCCCTACGAAAGGTTGGTCCGTTTCCTTGTGTCTTGTGCTGCTTGCCCTCCCCCTGCTGATTCCCTGGAATGTGGTGGGTACCATTTGGCAGATATTTGGGAGGCCCGACATTGGTTTGGGCGGTGCAGTTTTGAAGGCCGTGGGCATTAATTACAATTATGCGGGGAATTATATCGATGCCTGGCTGACCGTGCTCGTTATGGATGTATGGCACTGGCTCCCTCTGGTCATCCTCCTTTGTTACGCAGGTTTGCGCGCCATTCCCGATGCCTTCTACCAGGCCGCAGACATAGATTGTGCGTCCAATTGGGCCATTTTCAGACACATCCAACTCCCCAAGTTGAAGCAAGTGCTGGTTATAGCGGTCTTGCTGCGATTCATGGATAGCTTCATGATTTATTCAGAGCCCTTTGTCCTCACAGGCGGCGGACCGGGAAGCTCCACCACGTTCCTGAGCCAATCTCTGGTAACCATGGCCGTCGGGCAGTTCGATGTGGGGCCCGCTGCGGCATTTTCGATTATCTATTTCCTCTTTATATTGCTGGTTTGTTTTGTCTTTTACTCCGCTTTCATGGGCGATGGGTCCAATGAAAACTGATCCCTTAGACGATCGACGATCTTCTCGGAACAGAGGTGGGGTGTTTTTTAACAATAAACATTAAAAGGAGGACGAAATGGAAAGAAGGGTAAAGCAGTTTTCGAAACAAACGTTGGTTATCGCAATGGCGGTGCTGGCCCTGTCTCTTATAGGGTTCGGGGCTTCTTCAGCCTTTGGGGACACCACCGCGGCCAAGGCAGCGGCAAAGAAGTGGGTGGACAATGAGTTTCAACCCAGCACCCTCTCCAAGGCCGATCAGATGAAAGAGATGGAGTGGTTCATCGACGCCTCAAAACCCCTCCGGGGGGTTGAGATCGAGGTCTTGACCGACGGCCTCCCTGTGGCCATGTACGAGTCCGGTCCTTTGCGCAAGGCATTTATGGAAATCACAGGGATCAAGGTCAAACACGACAACCTGGGTGAAAAGGATGTTGTGGAAAAGATCCAGACCCAGATGCAGACGGACCGACCCATTTACGACATTTACGTTAATGACAGCGATCTGATCGGAACCCACTATCGTTATGGCAAAATCGAAGCACTTTCGGATTTCATGGTGGGAGACGGCAAGGATGTCACCCTGCCGACCCTGGATCTTGACGACTTTATCGGAATCAGCTTTGTTATGGCCCCGGACGGCAAGATGTATCAGCTGCCGGATCAGCAGTTCGCCAACCTGTACTGGTTTCGGTACGACTGGTTCAACCGCCCTGAACTGAAGAAGAAGTTCAAGGAAAAATATGGGTACGAGCTTGGGGTTCCGGTCAACTGGTCGGCCTATGAGGACATCGCCAACTTCTTCACCAACGATGTGAAAGAGCTTGATGGCAAACGCGTATACGGGCATATGGACTATGGCAAGAAAGGCCCGTCCCTTGGATGGCGTTTTACTGATGCGTGGCTCTCCATGGCCGGCGTGGGCAGCAAGGGCATTCCAAACGGGCTTCCTGTGGATGAGTGGGGAATTCGTGTTGAAGAATGCCGGCCCGTGGGGGCCTCGGTGGAACGAGGCGGCGCCGCCAACAGCCCGGCGGCCGTTTATGCCTTGGAGAAGTTTGTCAACTGGCTGAAGCTTGCGCCACCAGAGGCCTATGGCATGGACTTCTGGCAGGCAGGCCCCGTTCCAAGCCAGGGTCAGATTGCCCAGCAGATCTTCTGGTACACAGCGTTTACAGAAAGTGCGCTGGTCAAGGGGCTGCCTGTGGTGAACGAGGATGGGACCCCCAAATGGCGTATGGCGCCTTCTCCCCATGGGCCTTACTGGGAGGAAGGGATGAAACTGGGTTATCAGGATGTGGGTGCCTGGACCATATTCAAACATATCGAGCTGAAGAAGAAAAAGGCAGCATGGCTCTATGCCCAGTTTATGTGCTGCAAGACGGTGTCCTTGAAGAAGTTTCTGAAAAGCCTCACGCCCATCAGGGAATCGGATCTCAAGCATGAGGCGGTGACGGAAATTGCGCCCAAATTGGGCGGATTGATCGAGTTCTATCGCAGCCCTGCGCGGATGCTCTGGACCCCCACGGGAACCAATGTGCCTGACTACCCGAAACTGGCCCAGCTCTGGTGGCAAAATGTTAGCAAAGCCATTGCCGGAGAACAATCATCGCAAGAAGCCATGGACGGCCTGGCAAGCCAGATGGATAAAGTGTTGTCCCGTCTGGAAAGAATAGGGATGAAGTATTGTACTCCGAAACTCAACAAGAAGAGGGACAAATCCTACTGGCTGAATCTGCCGGGATCACCCAAGGCAAAACTGGCCAATGAAAAACCCCAAGGGGTGACCGTGAATTACGACGATCTGGTGGCCTCATGGAAAAAGTGGTTGAAAGAGTAACGAACGGCCTGGATCAACATTCAATGTGGCGTACGGTTTCGGTGTTTTCCCGCTGAAAACACCGGGGCCTACACCCCCATAAAAAGAATTCGGGCAGACCACGTATTCGAACAACGAACGTAAACCGCAACCCGGCAGGTGAAATAATGAAAAAGCGGACCATACTCCTGATTGTGTATTTTGTTCTTTTACTGCTTCCTATCTACTGGTTGGTTAATATGTCTTTTAAGAACAGTGTGGAGATTTTGGGAAGCTTTACCCTGTTTCCCAGGGACTTTACTTTTCAGAACTACTGGACGATTTTCACAACGCCTGCTTGGTATACCGGGTACATAAACTCGATTAAATATGTTGTAATCAATACGGTGCTCTCCTTGACTGTTGCCCTGCCTGCGGCCTACGCCTTTTCCCGTTATCAGTTCACGGGCGACAAGCACCTTTTTTTCTGGCTTTTGACCAATCGGATGTGTCCTGCCGCCGTCTTTCTGCTTCCATTCTTTCAACTCTACTCCTCGGTGGGCCTATTTGATACCCCTTGGGCCGTAGCTCTTGCTCACACCCTATTTAACATCCCTCTTTCCGTATGGATTTTGGAAGGTTTCATGTCGGGCGTACCCCGAGGGCTCGACGAAATCGCCTACCTGGATGGATACAGTTTCCCTCGCTTTTTTGTGCGTATTTTTATTCCCCAGATTCGGGCCGGAATCGGCGTCACGGCTTTTTTCTGTTTCATGTTCAGTTGGGTGGAACTCTTGCTTGCCAGGACCCTGACGTCGACCCAGGCGAAACCGATCGCCACGGTGATGACCAGAACTGTGGCAGCTGATGGCATTCAGTGGGGAATGCTTGCTGCAGCGGGGGTCTTGACCATCGTTCCGGGGGCCATAGTCATTTGGTTCGTTCGGAACTACATTGCTAAAGGATTTGCATTAGGAAGGGTTTGATATGGAATGGATGGTATGGACCCCATCTGTTGCGATTTTTTTTTCGGTGATCATTCTGGCCCTTGTGGGGATGACAATCTGGGGAATTAAGTCCCCGTCTGTCCCTCGAAAAGGCTTTCTGCCCATGCGTACCGCACGGGGAGACCGGTTTTTTATCGGGATCCTGGGGGGCGGCGTTTATCAATCTTGCCTGGCTGGGGTTCACCGATTTGACACAATGGATCGGCCTGGGACTGTCTCTGGTTTATATGTTCATTATTGCCCGTTGGGGGTGATTTGAATGGGCGTTCTTGCTAAAACCGGGATGGCCTTTTTTTAAGTCACTCAGAGGGCACAGAAAACGAGACATTTTTTGTGCCTTCTGTAATTTAGGGGTGAACCGAGGTCTATAAGATGAGCGTAGAAGTCAAGATCGATCCTGGGATTTGTAATTTCCCTGTTACAATATCTGCCGCCAGTGATGACGGCGTGCATGTGGATCTTGAGCTTGTGACTGAGTGTGAATCCATGCTGCAATTGGCAAAGCTCATCCATGAAATAACGCCCATAGACGCCTACCAAGAACTTGGTTCCAAGGAAAGCCTTATCTTGGAGGCCGCTCGATCCATATTGGTCACAAAGGGTTGCTGTGAGGCCTGTGTTGTTCCAGCAGGTGTATGCAAGGCCATACATGTGGCAGCAAACCTGGCATTGCCCAGGGACGTCTCCATGAAGATTGTCAAAAAGGATCAACCGTAAACCAATTCAAAAGACGAGGACTGAAATGATTTTAGTAGGAGAACTCATCAATTCCAGCCGGAAACTCATTGCTGAGGCCATTGAAAAGAGGGATAAAGTGTCCATTCAGAAGCTTGCTGTAGCGCAGGCCGAAAATGGTGCCCATTATATTGATGTGAACGCCGGTGCGTTTGTTGATCAGGAAGAAGAATATCTGAAATGGCTTGTTCAAAAGGTGCAAGAAAAAGTAGCTGCCCCTTGTTGCCTGGACAGTCCGGATCCGAAGGCCCTGGAAAACGCCCTGGCAGTTCATCAAGGGATCGCCATGGTCAACTCCATCTCCCTGGAGAAAGAACGTTATCAGAATATTCTGCCGCTGGTGGCCGGAACCGACCTGAAGGTGATTGCCCTTTGCATGAGTGATGAAGGCATGCCCAAAACAGTGGACGATAGACTGGCCATCGCAGATGAGTTGATTAACGGGTTGGCCAAAAACAATGTTCCCCTGGACAACATCTATGTGGACCCGCTGGTCCAGCCGATTGCCACAGACGATACTTTTGGTATTGAATTCCTAAACGCTGTAGAAAAGATTATGACCAATTTCGAAGGGGTCCATACCATGTGCGGACTGTCCAATATCTCTTACGGGTTGCCAAAGAGAAAGTTCATGAACCGGACTTTCATGACATTGGCCATTGCCAAAGGTTTAGACGGAGCTATCGTCAACCCCCTGGATAATGCAATGATGGCCAACATTACTGCTTCTGAGACGCTCATGGGGGGAGACGATTACTGTGCGAATTACCTGAAAGCTTTCAGAGCAGGAAAATTCGATATATAGCCGACTTGACACGTATTAAATATACCATTCATGGTCTCCATCCTAATTGAACATTAACAAAATGAATATATGATGCCCGGGATACTCCCGTGGATGCGGCATCCTAACCTGATTCGCTCATTCGGATTTGAAGAAGTGGAAATTAACAACAGCCTTTCCAAAAATAATAGATGACAGGGTGCATGTTTATTTGTAATATTGTGGTGAAAGGACATGATTAATTTGGAAACACAGGTGTTAATCATCGGTGGTGGCGCCACAGGAACCGGGCGGGCCCGGGACCTGGCATTGCGGGGTGTCCAGTGCATTCTTGTGGAAAAGGAGGATATTAATGCCGGTGCATCAGGTGGAAACCACGGTTTGCTGCACAGCGGTGCCCGCTATGTTTCTAATGACCCCATATCTGCTGAGGAATGCCGTTTAGAGGCAAATCTGCTGAGACAACTTGCTCCGGAATGCAT
>PVMK01180438.1_pt1 | contig 9997 bp, 6 predicted proteins | sample 1853481 | NCBI WGS metagenome assembly PVMK01 (sample SAMN08533507, study PRJNA380276) | Marine sediment metagenome, whole genome shotgun sequencing project.
CCGGCCGCACTGCATGCCGCGCATACAGCCGGAAACCGCCACGATCACTCCGAAAACAGCGCTGCTGAAAAGGCCGATCCCCAGATCCCAGAGACTGACCGCCCCGACTAACTGGTCGAAATACTGGATTAGATTGATGCCGGGCAGGGTGATTGTCGCCACCGCGCCGCCCAGGATACCCATGACATTGGCGAAAAGGGCCAGAAGGGGCATCATCAGGGCTAGGGCCAGCATGCGCGGCAGTACCAGGAACTCCATGGGCGACAGGCCCAGGGTCTTCAGGGAGTCGATCTCCTGGTTGACCTGCATGGTGCCGAGCTGGGCGGCAAAAGCCCCTCCCGTGCGGCCGGCCATGACGATGCCCGTCATGATGGCCGCCATCAACCGTACCATGGCAATGCCCACAAGATCGGCCACATAGATCTCGGCCCCGAAAAGTGATAGTTGAACGGCGCCGATAAAGGACAGGATCATTCCCACCAGAAAACTGATGAGGGCGACAATGGGAAGCGCCTGCCCGCTGCAGGCCTCCATGATCAGCCACAGGTCGGTGCGGCGGTACTGGGCTTTACCTTGCAGCAGCCTGAGAAAGGCAACCGCCGCCTCGCCGATAAACTCCAAAAAATCGCCTGCAGAGCCGAAAAATGCCATCGCCTCGTCACCCACGTGGGTGAAAAGGGTGACCCTGCCTTCGGCCTTGCGGGCGTCTTTTTTTTCGGGCACCGCCGCTGCCAGTTCCAGGATCTGCCGGACCCCGTCCGGCAGCCCGCTGCTGTCCAAAGCAATGTCGCTGCTCGAACACAGTTTCCACAGTTTTCTGAGGAAGGTGAGCAGGCCGGAATCCCAATCTCCCAGTTTTTCGGCATTGAATGATATTTGACGGATAGGGCCGGCTGATTCGACCTTCTGACGGACAACATCTGTCGATGGGAGCGGTTCCCCGAGCTTCCAGCTGCCGGAGAGAATCACCGTCAGTGTATCTTGGGATGGTTGCTCGAATAGCAGTTCACCTGAATCTGACATGTGTCCTGACCTTATTATTCAGTTTTCTTTTTCTGGCCTTCCTTATAGCCGTCATCGTATGCTTTTTCTTTGGATTTCTCGTGACGGTCATACAGATAACCGCCGCCCGCCCCGGCAGCAGCCCCAATGGCTAATCCCATGGGGGTGTTGCCCGCAGCAGCGCCGATGATGCCTCCGCCCGCAGCGCCGATGGCAGCGCCGCCGCCGACCCGCTTTCCGGTATCTGAGCACCCGCTGACGACCAGGCCCAGGCTGATGAACATAATGGTAACGATTAATAACTTTTTCATGACGAACTCCTTTCCCCAAATAATTGAATATTTTCGATTGAATATTGAATATTTAAGGTCCACCTTCGGTGGGTCAATTTTATAAGGACCTATTAAAAAAATGATGGAGCAAAGCGAATTCCACAAATATTCAATTTTCAATATTCAATAGTCAATTCTGGGCCTTAGGGTTTGCACGGCCATTTCTCCATCATAAACCTGAATTGCGTTTCAACAGGTGTTTCTTTTAGGTATTGCGGATGTGCTTTGACCCACTCGATAATCATTTGGATCACTTCATTGCGCGACGGCCTCGGATCGGGCAAGCAAACAAATTCGACACCTTTCGGACCGGTTGACATGGCTTCGTAGTAGTGGTATGCGCCCACGAAATAGCCATGGCAGAAGTTGATGGCCTTGTCGTATAAGGGATCGTCAGCTGATACTGAGCACAGGTTGACAAGGTCCTGGGTCGTTTTAGCCTCAAAATCCTTCTCGGTTACCGCTCCGGCAAAACCGGGTAATAGGAATACAATCAGAACTAGTAAAACAATCGGTTTTGGGGTCATGGTAAAGTCCTCCTTTGAATAAATAAGTTGCATGATTCATCAATACTTAGTTTTCGATAAATGGTACCATTTTTAGCATCCATCCTTAACGGGTAAGCGTTCGCTCCGGGTCGCCATACGCAAGGTGCTTAAATCGTCCTCGTCGTCCTGCTCGTCCTCGTAATCGAAAAATAGAGTTTGTGAAGCCCGCTACCAAACGGATCGAGGACGAGGACGAACCTAAAGATGAGCTAAGTCCGCAGCCCGCAGCTCTCATCTGAAACTACATAGCTACTTTTTCAAATTTAGCGCCGACACTTACCACCGCAGCGGCTGAACCAGTTCCCTCAGAATACTGAAAATCCACCCCGGCTTGTCAGCGGAAGCCGCCGCTTCCACTTGCACCGTCAGGGCTGCGACCCAGCAAAGCACGAGCAGTAAGCACAGGTATGCGATGCCAAGCGCGATGTTGGTGCGACGCTGAAAAGGGGATCGCACCAGTGATACCAGAGGTCCGGCGTAGACCGCCAGAAACCATCCGATACCACCGGCGATGATCGAGGCCGATTTAATAATGTATACCTCCGATGCTCTGTCCGGAAGTTTGCCGGCAAGGGTTTGAATTGACGTCGCCAGAGGCTCGAAGAACCCTGCCACCGTGTGTGCCAGAGCCAGGTACATCAGCAGGTCACCGGCCACCAGTGACCAGTGGGTACAGACGCCGATCTCGTCGAACTCGGCGGACATGATGAGTGCCAGCAGCGCCATGAGCGACAGGGCCAGGGCCATGAAGAGTTGCATGTCGGCCACGATGTGCACCGCGTGACCCATCCCGGGCACCTGGAGACCGCCGGAAGCTTGGTAGAGCTGGGCGATCAGAAACGATACGACCGCGAGGTTGAATCCGATCACGGTCAGACGCGCGCGCATGACATTGATGGCGACACGCACCGGCTGGCGATCCTCAGGCATCGGTTGGTTCCTCCATCATCATTGGTTGCAATCAGAAACTGTCAGGTTTCAGGTGTCAGGAAAAAGGGTTCAAAGGTTCAGGGTTGACGTTTTTAAACGCTTAACTGCGAGACTTTTCAACCTTTGAACTCTTGTATGAAACTTCATGAAATCTGATGCCATTTCCAAGAAGTATCTCACCGCAGAGCACGCGGAGATCGCAGAGATTATTTTAAATTTTTTTTCTCAGCGTTCTCTGCGAGCTCCGCGGTGAATTATTAGTTTCTTTTTCGATTTGACCGGCCGTTTTTTGGGCCGGCGGCTGGAAAAGAACCCTGAACCTCAGGACACTGACACCTGCAACCTAATAGTTGCGCCACTGCTGCCCCGCAGGGGCCACTTTTTCCGAGCGTAGTCTCGGAAAAAGCTTAGTATCTATTTATTGAAATCACATCATGTTTGCACATGATTTATGCCATAGCCAGATTGAATAAAAGACAGAGCGAAGCGATACCACAAATCTTCAATATTCATTCGTCAATATTCAATTCCGGCTTATCCGGGTCAAGCCTTGGCCGGTGATTTCACCCGGAAAAAAATGCAGTACAGAACCGGCACCACGAACATGGTCAGCATCGTCCCGAAGGTCAACCCGAACATGATGGTGTAGGCCATGGCCGCCCAGAACACGTCGGTCACCAGGGTGAGCAGCGCCAGCACGGTGGTGGTCGCCGCCAGGCACACCGGCCGCAGGCGGGTGACGCCGGAGCGCACGATGGCTTCATAGCGCGTCTTGCCCGTGTCAAGTTCTTCCTGCACCGTATCCAGCAGCACGATGGCATTTTTGATCATCATGCCCGACAAACTCATGGCCCCCAGCGTGGCCAGAAAACCAAAGGGCTGGCCGCTGACCAGCAGGCCGGCCGTTACCCCGATCAGGGCAAAAGGAATGGTGCACATGATAATCAAGGGCGGACGGAAAGCACTGTAGAGCACCACCATGATGAACAAAATAATGATAGAGGACGGCAGGAGACCAGGCACTAGTGATGACTGATTGTCCAGTTGACTCTCATCCTCCCCGTCCATGAAGATATCGTAGCCCGGCGGCAGGGTCTCCATGAGGGCCATGAATTCATCGATGACGTGATTTTTCAGATCCGGGTAGGTCGACCACCAGGCCGGCGTGCCCTGAATGGTGACGGTCCGTCGCCGATCCCAGCGATTGATGAACGGCTCTTCATATTCAATCCGGATATCCCTGGTGACCTGGGCCAGCGGCACGGTCTGGAACGCCCGGGACGGTTTGACCTGCAGCAGCTGGAGGTTGTCCGCGGCCGCATGCCGCTCTTCGGGCGGGTAGCGCAGCAGGATGGGGTAGAGGTCGTCGCCTTCGCGGTACAATCCCACCTGCTGGCCGTCATAGGCCCGCCGGGTGGCACGGCCGATATCTTCGCGGTTGACCTGGGCCCAGCGCCCCCGGGGCTGGTCGTAGACCGGCACGATTTTCTCCCGACGGTTCATCAGGGAGGTCTTGATTTCCTTGGCCCGCGGTTCTTTGCGCAAAATGGCCATGCCCTTTTCCCCGATCTCCCGCAACACGGCAATGTCGGCTTCGGCCGGTCCGGTGATATGCCATTCGAATTTCCAGGTATCACTGGGGCCGACCCCGTATTTTCGCACCCGCGTCACAATATCGGGATAGTTTTCCTTGACCCAGGGTTCGAACTCGGCAATCAACTGATCGATATCCTTGTAGCTATGTGTATTCACGATCATTTCGACGTAGTTCTGATAATAGGGCAGTTCCGGGTCCACCGGCAGGTACAGGCGGGGCGGCCCCTTACCGAAAAAAGAGCTCACCGTCGTTACAAGCTCATTTTTCATCAGCTGCTCTTCAGCCGCTTTGACCCGTTCGGAGGCCGTCTGCATGCGGGTGCCTTCGTCAAACCAGAAGTCCACCATGATCTGGTTGCGCGAGGCATAAGGGAAGAACATCTGTTTAACGTAACCAAAGCTGTAGATCGCAGCGACCAGCATCACCACCATGACCCCCATGAATACCCAGCGGTGGCGGATGGCGGCCTCCAGCAGCCGCCGGTAGCCGTTGAAGAATTTGGTGTCAAAGGGGTCTTTTTCCTCACCGCTGTCGGAGGCCTTGGCTGCGGGCAGCATGGCAAGGCACTGCAGCGGCGTCTGGACAAGGGACAATACCCAGCTGAGAGACAGGGAAATGGCCACCACGACAAACAGGGAGCGGCAGTACTCACCCGCATCCGCTCTGGAAGCGAAAATGGGGTAAAAGGCCATCACAGCGATGACGGTGGCGCCCAGCAGCGCCATGGACGGGTTGCTGGCCGCTTCGATGGCGGCCTTGACCCGGTCCATGCCGCTGTTAATTTTAACCTGGATGCCGTCGGCCACCACGATCGAGTTGTCCACCATCATCCCCATGGCGATGATCAGCGCGCCCAGGGACATCCGTTGAAGGGGATACCCGAATATGGTCATGCCCACGAAAGTACCCAGGATGGTCAGCACCAGGCCGCTGCCGATGATCACCCCCATGCGCCAGCCCATGGGCACGGTCAAAACGATGAGGACGATGGCCACAGACCCGGCCAGATTCATGAAAAAGCTGACGATGGATTCAATGACCAGCTCAGACTGCCAGGCGACTTTGGTGATCTCGATTCCCACCGGCATGTTCGGCAGGATTTCTTCGATGCGTTTTTCCAGTCGCTTGCCCACGTCGACAGCGTTGACGTCCTCACGCGCCGCAATTTGTATGCCGACGGCGGGCTGTCCGTCCGTCCGCATCAGCGACTGCGGCGGTTCCAGATAGCCGACGCTGACGGTGGCGATGTCCCTGATGCGGATCAACTCCGTCTCGGGACGTACCCCGCCCGCGCCGGTAGGGCGCGCGGCCTGGCTGGTCTGCAGGTCGGTGGCGGCGGGGGCCGCGCTTTCATTAGCTGAGCGCGCCTGGCTGGGGTGCAGGAAGAGTTCGCCGATATCCTCCGGGGTCCGAAACTCCCCGGTGGGGACCACACGCAACCGCATATCCTGGACGTCAATCGAACCCGCATCCACGACCATGTTCTGCCGGCCGAGGGTTTCGATGAAATTCTCCGCGGTCAGCCCTCTGTTCGCCATTTGCTGCTCAGACGCTTCGAGGTAGATGACCTTGTCCTGCACGCCCCAGAGATCTACCCGCGAAACGCCCTCCACCAGGTCCAGTTCCTTTTTCAGGTCATCGGCCCAATCCTCGAGCTCGGCATAGCTGAAACCGTCACCGGTAATGGCCATGACAAAACCATAGACGAAGTTGAAATCGTCCGAAATGTCCGGCTTGCCGGCCCCGGGGGGTAACTGGGGCGTCGCATCGCGGATTTTCTTGCGCATTTCGTCCCAGATCTGGGGCAGTCTGTCCATCCAGATCCATTGCTCGACGTCGACCTTGATGATGGACACACCGGGCCGTGAAAAAGAATACAGGTGCTCGATGTCGGGGATCTCCTTGATGGCCTTTTCGATGACGTCGGTCACCTCCAGTTCCACCTCGTAGGCACTGGCACCGGGATAGTGGGTCACCACAATCCCCTTCTTGATCGTAAAGACCGGGTCCTCCAACTGACCCAGGGCGAAGTAAGACGCGATGCCGCCAAAGAACACGATAGCGATAAATAAATAACTCACGGCCCTGTTTTTAATGGCGTATTCAGTTATACTCATGAAACCTCCTTGGTTGCCTGGCGGCAACCATCTATTCACAGTTGGTCCGCAAACCCGTACCAAAAGTCCTGTTCATCCTCCATATCGTTTATAGCTTTAATTGCTACGACAATATATGGCGGCATCAATTAACGTTTCGGAATTTCTATAACTTATTGAAAATATGTTGTTTATCTATCATTAAACTACAAAATCTGTAGATGGAATAATGGGTTGCTGGAACAATTCCATCATTCCAATCGCACGTCCTTGTCATTTTACCCTGAGGCTCTCGAAGGGAGGCTCTCGACAGGTTGGAGCGAAGCCCCTTAAGTTAAATTTCCGGGGCTATTGGTCAGGCCCTTCGCTCCGTCGGGTCGGCTCAGCAATCTTGACCTTCTGTCCTTCGCGCAGCGTATTTGCACCGGCCGTGGCCACCCACATGCCTTCCTGCAGGCCTTTGGTGTACTGTCCCCGGGCCGTCAACTTGCCCCGTGTCACTTCCTGGGCCTTGACGGTCATGGTCCCTTCGTCAATCAACCAGACCTTGTGCGTCTTGCCATCAGCGGTAAAAAAAGCCGCCACGGGCAATAAAAATTCAGGTTCGGCCTCCTCCCCCTGCGCAGCGCCGGGATCGCCGGTAGCGGTTCCGGCCATCCCCGGCAGGATGGTGATGTCTTCGGGTTGATCGAAAATCAGCGTCACCGGAAAGGTGCGGGTGCCGGCCGAGGCCTCGGTGCCGATCTCCTTGATGCGGGCCGGGATCACGCGATCCGGAAAGGCATCGAAGGTAATCGTGACGTCCTTGACGTTGTAGGCGTTGGCAATCAATGTTTCGGGTACATCCACGGTGAACTCGATGCGGGAAATGTCCAGCAGGCGCAGGATGTTTTCCCTGGCCTGCACGCGCTGTCCCACCTCCTTGTATGTCCAGGAAACCGAGCCGTCGAAAGGCGCGTAAATGTGCGCGTCTTCCAGGGCTTTGCGCTTGATCCGCACCGCCGCGCGGGACTGCTCCAGCCGGGCCTCGGCATCGTCGAGAGACTGCCTGGACACCGCATTGGATTTGAGGGCTTCGGCGATACGGTCGCGATAGGCCTTATTACGGTCACGCTCGGCTACGGCGAAGGCGATTTCATTTTGGAAGTCACGCGGATCCAGTCGCGCCAGAAGTTGCCTCTTCTTGACATTGTCGCCCTTGTCGACCGGCCGCGTCTGAATCGTACCGGAGACCTCAAAACCCAGGTTCAGTTCGGTTGTGGCTTCGGCGCGACCGGGAAACTTGTTCCCACCGAAGCCGGCAGTATTTTCCAGCTTGATGGCTTTAACCGGACGAATGATTTCCGGCTTGGTTTTTTCTTCGCATCCCAGCAGGATCAAGTATGCTGAGAACAGCACGGTCAATGATATAAACAATCGCTTCATGGTATACCTACCTTTGTTGATAATAAATGAAATCCTATCTAACTTGTTTGCGTATCAAAAACTCAAGATGAATGCTTTCTTGATCAATATGAATTGATTTCCCTTAAGTTCCGGGGACTTAAAAAATGGATTCGCCATTCATGGCGGCATCCTGGATTTCGGTTTCCAGCTTCGGCGGATCCGGATCCCAGCCACCCCCCAGGGCCCGGTAGATCAGGATCAGGTCCTGGGTCACGCGGCCCACGCTGTCCACGTAGAGGTCCGCCTGCTCGGTCAGCGAGCGCTCCATGTCGAGCACGTTCTGAAAGTCGGTCAAACCCGTTTTGTATTGCACACTGACCAGGTGGACCGATTTTTGGGCCGCCACCACCGATCGGTGCAGCATGTCCCGGCGCTGGTGTTCCTCGGTGTAGGCCACCGCGGCGTTCTCCACGTCCTCCAGGGCCTGGAGCACCGTGTTCTCGTAGCGTGCCAGGGCCTGCTCGGTGCGTGCGTCCTCGGCCTTGATCCGGTTGCGGACGCGCCCGCCGTCAAAGATATTCCAGCGCAGGGCGGGACCATAGGAATACATCTTGCGGCTGCCGTCGAGTAGATCACCGCGCACCCCCAGGTAGCCGAAGTCGCCCAGCAGGAAGAAGGTCGGGTAGAGATCGGCCGTGGCAATCCCGATGCGCTCGGTCCGGGCCGCCAGACGCCGCTCGGCCGCCCGCACGTCCGGGCGCTGGCGCATGGCGTCCGTCGGCACCCCCATCAGCACTTCGGGCGGCGGCTGTGGGATCGGCCGCTGCGGCGTGAGCTCAGCGTAGAGCTCCCCCGGAAACCCTCCGGTCAGCACCCCCAGCCGGTGAATGGCCTGGGCGGCCAGCTGCCGCAACACCGGGATCCGGCTTTCGGTGCGCGCCAGGTTGAGCTCGGCCTGGCGCACATCGAGCTCGGAGGTAATCTCGGCCTTAAAGCGCGCCTGGGTGATTCCCAGGGTGCCCCGCTGGGTCGCGACATTTAACTCGGTCACATTGATGCGCTCTTGCAGGGTGCGCAGCTCCACGTAGTTGGCCGCAATCTCGGCGTAAAGGATCACCAGTGCGTCACGGTAGTCTTCGATCGACGCCTGGAAGTCGGCATCCGCCGAGGCGATCGAGCGGCTGACCCGGCCCCAGAAATCGATCTCCCAGTTGGCGTTGACGTTACCACCGCGTACCCAGTCCGACTGGCTGCCCGGCGTGCCGTCACGGTCCACGCCGAGCGGGGCGAAGTCTTCGCTCACGCGATTGCGGCCCGCTTTACCGTCGGCGTTGACGTCCGGCCAGCGCTCCCCGGTGGTGATGCCGCGTATGGCCCGGGCTTCCTTGATGCGCCCGTAGGCCTCCTTCAGATCGAGGTTGCCGTCCACGGCCCGCTCCATCAGGCTGTTCAGAATCGGGTCGTTGAGTGTCTGCCACCAGGTGGCCAGGGGTGCTTCCCCGGTCGCCAGACCGTCCACCAGCCGGACCTGCCAGAAATCCGGTACGGCGTAATCCGGTTTTTTGTAGTCCGGCCCCACGGCACAGCTTTGCAGCAAACCGACGGATAACATCAGGGTGATTAACCAGCCCAATAACCTGACCCGGCGATACCGCCGGATCGACTCGTGCGTATGTTGGTTCTTCATGGTGTTCTTTCTCATCCTTCGTTTGTTGTTTGGCAATGAAAGAGATTCCTTGACCGTACAGACCCTAATCAGTTAACCCCCTCAATCCGCACCGGCACCACTTTCAAGGCCGGCATTCCGGCATGGGGATCGATTGTTCCATCTTCAAGCTCTCCTATTCTTTATACTGCAGATACCATCGATTAAGCCGCCACATCATCTGAGTTTTTCAAACTCATGCTGTTCTTTTTCAAGTCCGCTGATATATAAAATCGCCGCTTGTGCTTCGGGAATTTTGGCCGTCATTTCAAAGAATGCGCGAATGACGTCCTGGCCGGCAGCCGTCAACTGATCCTCAGCCTGCCGGTTTTGCGCGACGGAAAAGTTGTCGGCATTATCGCCCGCCAGGACGTCATTCGCGCATTCTTTGAAATGACGGC